>Ga0194121_10000400_pt1 | contig 76516 bp, 68 predicted proteins | sample TA2MahCa50mmetaG_FD_148609 | JGI IMG/M metagenome (GOLD analysis project Ga0194121, IMG submission 148609) | Freshwater microbial communities from Lake Tanganyika, Tanzania - TA2015020 Mahale Deep Cast 50m | ecosystem: Environmental > Aquatic > Freshwater > Lake | place: Tanzania: Lake... | reverse complement strand
TTGAAGCGATGCGACCAATGGCGATCGGAGAGCCGGATGCGGGAAAACCGCCTGTCCGGTTCGATGAGGGGCGAAGCGCGACGGTCATTGGCTCTGGCCTCTCAACCCGCCCGCTTCGCCTACTCTATTAAATGACTTCGTCTCATCAATGCATTGTTGAACCGCTGACCACTTAAAACGAACGGACTTCAGAATCTTGTAATAGGGCATGCCGACGCGCATCCAATTATCAATTGTCCGAACCGTGACCCGATAGCGCTGCGCCAAGTCTTCCTTGGTCAGGCAATCTTCGTGAGGTTCGCACTCTGTCGGATTCGTGATCATAGGAGCGCCTCCACGACCCGCGTCCCGGCCCTGAAATGTTTCGGGTCCTTTGAGCCGACGACATCGAACCAATTGCGCGACATCCAGGCTTTGAGGTTATCGAGAATCTCTGGCTCTCCGTCCTCCTGGCTCCAGCCTTCGATCTGTTGATTGAGGACCGCGATTCCCAGACCGTGACATTGGGACTGTACCGATTCTTGCGTTCCTTCAGAGAGTAAGAGTCTCCGAGTTCGCGTTTGAATGAAGAATTCCATCGGCACGCCATAGAGGAACCATTCAAAGAGGAGCAGCTCATTGAACAAGCCAGTCGAGCCGTCACTTTGACCCCACGAATGGCGGCGTGACCGCCCAGGAATATTAATCTTCCGGCAAAGGCTTGCCTTTTGTCTCGGGCGCCCAAATCAACGCGACCATTCCTACCAGGAAAATCGAGCACATGATTACGGCGGCGACCCGAAACGGTTCTTCAACATTCTGTTCTTTGAGAAGCGTGCTCAACCTGCCCATGAGCCACGGCGCTGGTGCAGCCAGATAACGGACCGTGTTGTAGCAAAAGCCGACGCCCGTGCCGCGCAAACGGGCAGGAAACAACTCTGGGAAATAGATCGAGTAACCTGCGAAGACGGCCAGTTGCGCGAATCCCATCATCGGCAACATCCAGTAAGCCTGCGCGGCCGAACGGAGGTTGTAAAAAACGAAGGCGGTTGTGATTAGGCACAGGATAAATCCGCCCAGGAAGGCCACCCGCCGGCTGTAGCGCGACGCCACGTAGGTGAATACCATCATTCCCAAAAACGCGCCCGCATCTTGCAAGGCCGTTCCGTAGGCGCGCACCGTATCGATTGTTTTCTGCGGCGCGCCCACCAGCGCTGTCGAGATCAATTCTGGCGAGAAGAATCCGATCCCCCACAACCCGAACATTCCAGACAAGCCGAGAAAAAGACCAACCAGCGCGTTCTTTCGCCAGCGTGGTTCTCGGAAAAGGGCCACGGGCGAGCCAACCGATTTTTTGCCAGCTGCGCCAGCCGCTTTAGCTGCTTTCCAGGCTTCTGGTTCGCGCAGGATGAAGATCATCGGGATCACGAGCAGGGCGGGCAGGATTCCAACGAAAAAGAGCACCCGCCAGCCGGAATAAGTTCCCCATAAGTTCTGAGCGCCAGGTTGAATTTGGAGGCTGATCAGCGAGCCAATGATATTGCCGGTGGCCGAGAGTGCTTGCAGCGATCCCAAAGCAACCGAACGAAAACGTCCCGGCACACTCTCCGCCACCAACGTCGTTGCCGCGCCAAACATGCCACCAACCCCTAAGCCGACAAGGAAACGGTAAACCGCAAAATCAACCCAAGACTGCGCAAAACCTGAAAGACCCGTGAAACCGGAATAGATGAGCAACGTCGCCACCATTGTCTTCACGCGTCCGATCTTGTCACTCAGCATTCCGAAAATGATGCCGCCGGTCGCCCAGCCCAGAATCATCCATGTCGTGGCGGCGCCGATGTACTGTTTCAATTGCGCAAGCGCCGCGGCATCGTCCTGAAGCAACTCCTTGAGCGCTGACTCGCGCGCCAGGACAAACAACCGCTGGTCCATGCAATCGAACAACCAGCCGCACGAGGCGATCAGCACGACCAGCCAATGGTAAACGGTCACGCCTTCAAACAGGTCTTCTTTTTTTAGATTGTCTTGAGCGGCTGCTTGTATGGGAGTCATTGATTCTTCGCTGAAATCGAGCTGTTACGGTTGCCGTGGATCACACATACATTCTCAGAAATATGCGCAGCCTCTGTCAAGCTGCCTTCCTGCAAACGGGTGAGATTAAAGCGGCCAGTCAGGGGACCGCAGCGTTTACGCGCGTTTACGCTGCAGAAATGTTCGCTAAGTCGAAACGTTCCGAAGAAGTGTCGAGAACGTCTGGCAATTTCACGTTCTGCAGCGTAAAGCTGCGCTCCTGGACCAGCCGTTTTAATCGCACCTAAATCGAGACTTACGACACTGGTGCATTCCGCCTTTAGGTTGAAAGCATCGCCTCATCTTCCCCCTTTTCAACCTCGCTATCCTAACGTAAGTTCTGCCGCGATCTTAGCTTGGCGATAATGCCCAGTGTTTTCATAAAAACGTACGGTTGTCAGATGAATGAGCGTGACTCAGAAGCAGTCGCCGCCCAGCTCGTCGCGAAGGGCTATACCCTGGCAGCTTCAGAGGCGACCGCCGACGTGATTCTCCTCAACACTTGCAGCGTGCGCGATGCGGCCGAACAAAAGGCTTATGGCAAAATGCAAAGCTTAGCTGCTGAGGTTCGCAGGCACCGGCCCAACGTCGTGTTGGGCTTCATGGGCTGCATGGCCCAAAGTCGCGGACAGGAGTTAATCGACAAACTTCCCGACGTCGATTTGGTCATTGGCACCCAGAAATTTCATCGCGCCGCCGATTATCTCGAGGACATTTTTGCCGGGCGGCGCAGCAAGGTTTGCGACACCGACGAAGAAAAGGGCAGCGAAGCTACAATCCGCGAACATATTCTGGCAGGAAACGCGCAAACGAAATCAGTCACAGCGTTCGTCAGTATTATGCAGGGGTGCAATCAACACTGCACGTTCTGCATTGTCCCATACACGCGCGGCTCGGAGAGAAGCCGGACTATTGCCGACATCGCAGCAGAATGCCGGGATCTGGTGAGCCGAGGCGTTAAAGAGGTGACATTGCTCGGTCAAATCGTGACCAGCTACGGCAAGCGTGAAATCGGCGCGCGCGATGGCAAATCGGCATTCGTGCAATTAGTCGAGGCCGTCCATGAGATTGAAGGATTGGAACGAATTCGGTTCACGTCGCCGCATCCGAAAGGCTATGGCGACGACTTGGTGGAGGCTTACGGACGATTGCCGAAGCTCTGCGAAAGCGCCCATATCCCAGTCCAAAGCGGGAGTGACCGTATGCTGAAAAGCATGCATCGCGGTTACACACGAGAACGTTTTGTGACGATTGTTGAGAAGTTGCGACGAGTCCGACCGAAGATCGGCCTTACGACCGACATCATCGCCGGCTTTCCGGGTGAAACCGAAGATGATTTCGAGCAAACCTTGTCGCTCGTCCGCGAAGTGCGCTTTGATAATGCTTTCGTTTTCAAATACTCGAAGCGCAAAGACACGCCGGCGGCTGCTATGCCCGAGCAAATTTCGCAAGCGCTGATTGAAGAGCGGCACGCGAAGTTGTTGGGTCTGGTCAACGAAATCGGCGCTGCAAAGTGCCAGGCCTTCGTTGGTCAATGTGTCCAGATTCTAGTGGAAGGTCCAAGCCGGAGAAATCTCGCGCGCTTGGAGGGACGCACGCGTTGCAACAAGATCGTGGTCTTCGAAGGCTCGGACCGGCATCGCGGAAAGTTGTTGGATTTGAAGATCGAGCGTGCGAGCTTGTTCACACTTTATGGCGACCCAGCGATTCTGCAGTAAGCGAAGCGAAATCATGAATCTAAAGCGGCCCCTCTCCCTAACCCTCCCCATGAACATCCCGGCATGTAGTCCCGCCTTCAGGCGGCAGCATTTGCTGGCAGCGAAACAGCTTTTGCGGATTGCAATCGCTCCGGCTAAAGCCGGGACTACATGCCGCAACGTCAGGTCCATGGGCGGAATGCGGGAGGGAGGGGTTTGGGAATGAGACTTTCCACTTTAGCGGTTGGGTTGGGATTACTCTTCTCTTTGCCTCAAATTTACGGGTTGTTGAAGCCGGCCGCCTTTGCCGAGGCCGCGCGAAAATTCCCAAGATCGTTGATGTGGGGTTACGCTCTAATGGCTTTGGGAACGATTTGGTTCCTGCGGAATTTGAATGCCGAATCGATCTCCGATTTCGCCAACTACAAGAAGCACATGTTGATTGGGTTTGGGTTGGCCGGACTGTTGACCTGCATTTATGTCAAGGATTTCCTCGCAGTGCGCGGGCTGGCAGTGGTGCTCCTGTTGCTCGCCAAGTTCACACTCGACACGGCGCGCTGGCATGACTCGCAATGGCGGTTGGTCTTGGCCGTTTGGGCGTATGTGTGGATTGTGGCCGCCATCTGGTTTACGGTCTCGCCTTGGCGGTTGCGCGACCTCATCGGCTGGAACACAGCCAACGAGCGGCGCATTCGGACGACCAGCAGCTTGCAACTGGCTTTTGGCCTGTTCGTCGTGTTCTTAGGTTTGGTTGTGTTCTAATCGCGAGGCCGACCGTTCAAGCAAGGCGCTGAACCACGAATGAACACGAATAAACACGAACCCAAAGGAGCCATCGTAATCAAGAAGTTGAGGTGACTAGGACCAAACTCGGCGGCCTGAATTCGTGTTTCATTAGTGGCCATTGGTGGTTTCCGTTCCGATTCCGTTCGATTCCATGCCCGATTCACGCGGCAAAATTCTCGTCATTCGCGGGGGCGCGATCGGTGACTTCATTTTGACACTGCCAGTCCTGGCGGCTTTAAGGCAGCAGTTTCCCAACGCGCGTCTTGAAGTTCTCGGCTATCCTCATATCGCCCAACTCGCACTGCTCGGAGGTTTGGCCGATCAGGTCCAGTCGATTGAAGCCCGGCCGCTTGCCGGCTTTTTCGCGCAACGCAGTTCGCTCGACGGCCGATTGGCGGAGTACTTCGCCGGTTTTGCGTTAATTATCTCTTACCTTTACGATCCGGATAACGTGTTTCAGGAAAATGTCGCGCGTTGTTCCAAAGCACAGTTCATCGCCGGCCCGCATCGCCCGAACGAGAACGAAAGCGTTCATGCGACGGATGTGTTCCTCAAGCCGCTGGAACGATTGGCCATTTTTGACGCTGATGCTGCGCCGCGAATTAATCTGAACGCTGCTCGCAACGTTGCCGGAGCTGAGAACAGCGTCTCGAGGTGGCTCGCGTGTCATCCCGGCAGCGGCAGCGAACGAAAGAATTGGCCGGAAGAGAATTGGGCAACATTGCTGCAACGTCTCGCCGACAAGACCGGCCTCCAGTTCTTGCTTCTGGGCGGTGAAGCGGAAGGCGAACGGCTGGCGCGATTGGCGGCGCTCGTTCCTCCAAACCGAATTAAAGTCGCCCAAAGTTTGCCGCTGCCTGAAGTGGCGGCGTTAATCGGCGAGTGTCAGTTCTACGTTGGGCATGACTCTGGCATTACTCATTTGGCCGCTGCCCTAGGCCTGCCCGGGTTAGTCCTTTGGGGTGGAACAAACGAGTCCGTTTGGCGGCCGCGCGGCCAACAAATGTCGCTCCTCCGAAACGCGCATGGTCTGGCCGCAATTTCGGTAGAGGAAGTCGAAGGACAGATCAGGATGGGAAAGGCGGTTTAACCACAAAGAACACCGAGAACACAAAGCGACAAACATTCCTTTCGCATCCGCCCCCAGAGATCCGCCAGGAACTGACTCCCTACTACGTGCGCCCGGTGCCGCGTCTGCTCGATGAGGAAGCTTATACGGTTTTCTGCGTTGAAGCGCCCGTCACAATGGACGACAGCGGTCCAGCTTCGGCGGAAGATTGGCTCGAAGAACACGTCCGGGAGATCGCGGCGCTTCTTACCCAGGAGCCTGATGTCGCGCAGTTATCCGAGCAGGAGTCTGCCGAATCGACTGGCCGCCGGTTAAGCTATTATCGAGATGTTATTCGTCATCGATCTAGTCGTCCTGTTTCTGAATATCCATCGACCTTGAGCTTCGTGCGGGGGCGCATCTCGATGCGCGGATCGAGGCGCAACCGCGCGCACGGGAGTAACGCGCCCCCCGGACATTCGGTCAGGCATTGCTAAGTGATTCAGTGATTCTTACTCGTAATCCTAATCCTGCTCTTAATCTTAATCTTCAAGCGCCATCACTTGTCCGGCGAAGGAACATTTGGCGACCGCGAGAGGCATCCCGTTCCGCTCTTGGTCCTCCTCGATTTGAGCATGCCGCGAAAAAATGGCTTTGAAGTTCTGGAATGGATCCGAAATCGCGAGGAGTTCAAGGAGTTACCGGTTCTAGTGCTGACTTCTTCGGCGGAGCAGCCCGATGTGATTAAGGCATTCAAGCTTGGCGCGACGTCTTGCCTGGTGAAACCGGCTGAGTTTGACGATTTGGTGTTGGCAGGAAGGATAAATAAGCCGTGTACTTGCCGAGCCGTAACTATCCACAGAAGACTTTATTTAAGAAATGTCCAAGCGCGTCTTAATGCTGTTCGCTTGGAACCAAGAATTTCGGATAACTCTTCGCAATCGAGGAAACGAGCGCCAACGCCGTTGCCGCCCCGGCCAGGAACAGAATAATCCACAGCCACCATTTGCCAGGCAGCGTAATCGGCGCGGAGCGCTGACCAATCTCCTTGCCGCGATACACTCGATAACCGATCCCGAGAACGGCCGCGCCTCCGACTAGAAGAAGCGGACAAGAGAAATAACCGTTCAGCGATTTCCAAATCAGTTCCTCAAACCAGAATCCGATTTGCAGCAAACCTAATCCGCCCAGCCCTCCCCAAAACCAGGTTGTGAGCAGAAACATCCGCGAATGAGTGGCCGAGGACAAAGCGAAGGAAAAGGCAAAGATAGTTACTGGAAGCGCCAGGATGAGACCGTAGAGCAGTCCCGGTTTCAAAACTGGCAGAGGCTTGATCAAACCTGTTTCCACATAAAGGCGGGCGAGGACCTGAGGAAGATCCAGTCCCAATGCCAGCACATTCATCAGACTTAAGACCAGCAGCGTTCCGCCGCCCAGCGCCATGCGCGCCACGTAGCGTTGTCCTCGGGTGGCCGGCAGTGAAAATGAGAACTCTTCACATCCTTCCAAAATATCCGTCCCGCCATAGGCCGGCCCCGCCAGGAGCGCGTAAATACCGCCGAGAAGCAAAATCCAACCGGGATGCGCGAGGACGGGAAGCGCCCAAACGCCACTGAGCCACAAACAAAGAGAGAGCAGCAGCAGTTTGCTATGCGCGAACCATTCAGCCCACAGGAGACCTCGGAAGGCCGACTTCGCAGCGCGCCGTGCGGCAACGGTTGCGACTGGCGCCTCGACTGTCTTCGATAAGCTATTATTGCCGGCGCTTCTTAACATTGCTGGCCCTTCCCCATGAACCTGCGCGGTAGGATAGGCGCCCCGCCTGTCCAGCATTTGCGTGCACCAAGACTGGATGAGACAGGCGAGACGCGCTGTCCTGCCAAGTTCATGGTCTCGGTGCGTGTGCGAAGCAGGTGGAGGCTCCCCATGAATCCGAAGGTCGGGCGGTGCTGCTGCGCCGCCTGGCATCGCAATGCTAATGGCAACAAAGCGGTCATGGGACGGGCTGGTCGGTAAAGAGTTGCCACGGGAGTCCGGTATTGCTTTCGGTTGCGGTTGCCGCGGTATCTAGCGTCATCGCAGCAGTTGTGGGTGGTCCCGGCGCCAAACCCGCGCTCGGCGCTGCTTCGCGTGTAACTTGATTTGCAAATTGCGGTTGGACCTCTGTTGCTTGGTCCCAAAAGATTTGCCGGCGCACGACGGCGCCGTCCCGTTGCGCTCGCAGGATCAGACCTTGGAAATTATGAATGTCTGGCGCCGAAGGATTCTGTTTGCCGAGACCGTGCAGTTGACACACAGCAATCCCCGCGCTGGGATCGGATTTCATCAAGCGATCCCATGCCACATCATCCCAGCGCAGGGGATGGAGATAAGAGTAGGGAACACTTGGATTCGAATCGGTCGCGGGGTTGGCGGATTTGTCCGCGACCAAAGTTAAGGGCGGCCCTACTAATGCATTTGGTGCTTCGACCAGCCCGCCCCAATTTCCGATTTTATCCTCGGGGCAGCGCAATGCGCCGGCGGCCCCGAGATACTTGGCACTCACTAGAACTGCAAAGTTGTTCGGACGTTTTTCGTGGTCTTCCAAGTACATGTTCAGCGCTAAACTGATTTGGCGCAGATTGGAAGTGCACGCGGTTTGCCGAGCTTTCCTTTTGGCTGTGCTTAGGGCAGTGGTCAGCAACGTGGCCAGCACACCGATGATGGCCAGGGCTGTCAGCAGTTCCACCAGAGTGAAACCGCTCTGTCTGACACGTGCCAATTCGTTCAAGGCTTAAGACTGATTTGGGTCACACCATATCGCCCAAGGGGAACCCATAGACCGCCACGATCAAGGCCGCCATCAGCGTATTCCAAATTGTAGCCCATGCAACCTCCGGGTGCGCCCACGCCTCTCAACGCTGGGCTCGAAGGATTCGTCGTGTCATAAAGGTGAACTTCGCTGGGAAGCTGAACTGCCAGCAATTTGCCGAACGGTTTCAGACTCTGCGCTGGCGCTTTCAGTGCCGTGGTTCCGACCTGCGTGAATTTGCCGGTGTCCGGCAAGTTCCACACTTCCAGCGTTCCGCTGGTTGCATTGGAATCAGTCGTTCGCGCGAGGTGCAAATTCGAGTCGTGCACCAGAACCGCGCGAGGCCAATTCTTGGGCATCGCCATCGAAGTGATCAAATGCGCTGCTACACCGTCATAAGCGCTAGCGTCCAGCCACTCAGAATAGTCAGACCATGTGGTGAGGTCTTTGTAACGGTAGCCCTGTGTGAAAAGCACCGCGCCACCGCGATCGATCCCAATCAGGGTTCCTGGAATGTTGACCGGTTTTCGGACCGATGGGTCTTTCGGGTTGCTGTAATTGATGACATTGAGATAGCGCCTTTGCACCCATGCGCCAGGAGGCATTTCCTTTGTCACCGGCACCATCTGTTTGCCGTCCGGCTCGTAGACGGTTTGGGGCGGAGGTCTCACGTCGCCGCTAAATTCAGATGTCTCATGACTGAGATAGACCAAACCGTCGGCCGCGAATGCCTGGCTGAAGTTCCACCAATTGTTCGTGCCTTGCAGATTGACTTCGGAAACAAACTTCGGACTGCTGGTGTCACCGACGTCAAATGCCAGCAAGGAACTTCCGTAACCGCCCCACCAAGGCATCCAAAGCGAATCAGGCGCGAGTCTCGCCACTCCGCCAACGCCACCCGGCGGAAGTGCGGCGTCGATCGCGATGGGACCGCCGCGCCAACCCCAATACCCGCGTTGCGTCCCGCTCCAGACGAGCACGCCCGGCTTCGGCCATAACGGCGCGAGGTCGTTCCAGTATTTGTGGGTGCTTTCAAAAGCTGTTTGCGATTGGCCGAGCAGTTTCAGTTCGGGGAGGTTGCTCACGTCGTAAACTGACAGCGTCAAATTCGCGTGGTTGGTCTTGACCGGAACGTAATTGGTCGGATTCCAAATCGCTGGCCAAATCACCTCCGTCGAGTTCCCTTGAACCACGTAGAGCCGTTGGTCTTTGAGCGTCGCGCCGAGCAGCGGAAGACTGGACAACGCGGTTCGCTTGAGCATCGTTGACGGATCTTTTGCGGGCGCGATCCGCAAGGAGACCTCCTCACCATGGATCGACGAGATCTCGATGATGTGATTGGCCTGCACGAAAACACGGTCAGCCGAAAAAGACAGTTCAGTCGAGGCTACAACTTTTGGATTGTCGCGGTCGATCGCATCGACAGTTAACAATTCGAGACCCGAGATCGACAGGATTCTATCGCGGTGAACCGTGGCGCGGCGCGCTTGCATTTTGTGGTCGATCGAGCCGCGTTTGCGAAGCGTGTTCTTTTCAAGATCGATCAAATGAACTCCTTGGAAGGATCCCTTCGTGGAGCTCCAACTGGAGTAAGGCACCAGAATCAAACCTTCGTCCGGCAAAACGCCGAATGCTTTCTCATCCTGGTTGGCTTCGCTGGAACTGTATTGTTCGCCGAGAACGACTTTCTTGAGCAACGAGGGTTTCGCCGGATTCTGGACGTCGAAGAGTTGAACCGCCGTTCGCCAGCCTTCAGTATTATCAATGCCGACGGTGACCAAACGATCACCTAACGGTTGAATGTAGGTGGACCAGCCCGGGATTTCGAGTTCGGCGAGTTTCTTGGGCTTGGTTGGATCACTTAAATCAATAATCCAAAGAGGGTCGATTCTAAGGAACGTGACGACGTAGAGGAGATTGTCCGCATAGCGCGTGGCATAAACCTGTTCACGGTCGATAATGTGAAGTTTGGCCAACGGCTTTGGACTAGCTGGATCAGCCAGCGAGAAGGTTTCGACCTGTGCTTTGATCGTGGTTCCGAGTGCTTCCGTCACGGCAGTGAAAACGTTGCCTTTGACGTTCATCTTGAACTTGTCTTTCACCCGTCCTTCCGCGCGGATGGTGGAAAGCGATTTCGTTGTCCCGTCCGGAGCGGAGATGTCGAAGACGCGAATGTCGGAATTGCCCCACCATCGGTTGGCGTCTGTTTGCGGCACAGCGACGAACAGGAACCGATCCGTGGCCATAATAGCGTTGTTGTAACCCGGAACCCACTCTTTGAACTTCTGTTTCGGTTCCGAGAAATTGGAGAGATCGTATGACGTAACCTGGCTGCCCCATTGGGTGTTCACCATAACATTCCCTTTGGCGTCCGTTGTTCTAAACTGCCGTTCTTGTTGTGCAACCACATACAGGGCCGTCCCGACCAAACGGCTTTCCTGGATGTAACCCTCAACGGGTAACTGAGCGACAAGTTTTGGTTGGCCGTCTTCGATTCTCAGCAAGATCAGCTGGCTTTGGCTGCCTGCGCTCCATCCTCCACATAAATCTCTAGCCAAGAGAATGACATGATTGTCGTCGTACAAGTACATTTGCTCGCCCGCGGCTGGCAGGCTGTAAGTTCCACGAACCACAGGGGCGTCGGGCTGTTTGACATCCAAGACTTGAAGTCCGCGATACTGGTTGAAGAAATACAAGGTGTCGCCATCGATCTTCCAAATATCCGACTCAACAACTTCACGCGCTTCTCCGGTGGCAGGCGGAGCAGCCGCCGTATCACCCTTTTCCAGCGCCGCCGTAGGAGCCATGTCAAAAGCGCCGCCTCCCCTAGCCCGAAAGGAACCCGTGCCGCTCGTGGGCACGCCGAAAGAGTTGGTTCCTTGGTAAAAGGAGGCGGGTAAAATCTGCACGGAATCTCCACGCAACCGGAGCAGTTCCATCGTTCCGGATCGAGGGATTCGGAAACTCAGCACTCGCACTTGTGTGCTGGACTCCCCGAGGTGTTGCACGGCGATAGGTTCCCAATTGCCGCTGCCAAGTCGGGGCCTGGACTCCAGCGTCACTCGTCTGAACTCCGCCGACACTTGAGCAGTGACGACCACGTTCGTGCGCTCGAGGCGGATCGAGTCGATACTCAGAAGCGTCAAAGGCAGGATAGATGATCCGCCCTCCGCGCCATGAAGTTGCTTTAGCCCGAGGGCTGCCAGCAAAATTGCGATCAAAGTTCCGAACTTCATACTGCTTTCTCCTTCTTATTCGTATTCGTTGTTGTGCATTACCATCCTGGCGTCGCGTTCGCGAACCGCTCTTTCGGCGTTGTCCTCATCGGATTCGCCAATTCGCGCCTGCGCCGCCAATTCAATAAAAATCTCTTCCAAACCGAGCGGAAATACCTGCACCCGCACTCCAGGAAGTCTCCGCAATCCATCCAGGAATAAAGCGTCGGGCAATCGGCTGACTGCTCTCACGACGGGCCCTGAAATCTCCAAACGCAAGCTCCCGGGAAGAGTGAAGTCCGCCGGTGGTCCGTCGCCTGGAAAGATAATCTGGACGCGCCGCATGCTCGCTTGCAGTTCGTCGAGACGCGTGCTGATGATCAACCCGCCGCGATCCATGATGCCGACAAACTCGGCGATGCGTTCGAGGTCGGTGATGATGTGGGTGCTGAAGAGGACCGTGCAGCCGGCGTTGCGGCCGATGACCGAAATCAGTTCATCGACCAATTCGCGCCGCGCCAACGCGTCCAATCCTGCCGCCGGTTCGTCCAAGAGCAATATTTCAGGCTGCGGCGCGAGGGCCAGCGTAATGGCCGCCTTTCGTTGTTCGCCGCCCGAAAGTTGTCCGACCGGGCGGTTGAGTGGCAATTCCCAACGCCGGGCAATATCACTGGCCATCTTCTCATCCCACTGATCGTAAAAGTGGCTCGCATAGCGGCTAAGCTCAGCCAATGTCATCCACCCGGGCAGTTGCTGAGCCTGCGAAACATAAGCAATGCGAGAGCGAATGGAACGGGGCGCAGTCGCCATATCGCCGCCCAACAAATGTGCTTGACCCGCCGTTGGGCGAAGCAGCCCCATGAGCAAACGCAGCGTGGTGGTTTTGCCTGCTCCGTTTCTTCCCATCAGCCCATAAACAGCGCCGCGTTCAACCCGAAGGCTCAAATCGTTCACGGCGACGACGCCTCCGGCAAAGACCTTCGTCAAACGGCTGGTCTCGATAACAAAATCGTTCATGAGTGGGTCGCGGGCTTTTCGGCAGGGTGGCTTTGGGAAACAGCCCCCAGTTTCTGGCCAGGAAGGTCCTTGAGTTCTTCCTTCAGCAGACGAAGTGCCATCTCATCGGAACATCCCATTTGAACGGCTTCAACCGCCAGTTGGCGCGCCAGCCGGCGCAGCGCTTTTTCTCTTTCGCGATCCGACAGGCCGCGCGCGCTGCCGGCGATGTAAGCGCCTTTGCCATGTCGAATCTCGATCACGCCTTCGTGCTGCAGCTCGGTATAAGCCTTTACCACAGTCGTCGGATTGATCGACAACGACTGAGCCAATTCGCGGATCGATGGCAACTGATCGCCGCCCTTGAGGGCGCCTGAAGCGACATAATATTTGACTTGGTCCATCATCTGGCGATAGACCGGAATTCCCGAGTGTGCATCGATTTGGAAGTGCAGCATCATTGCAGCAAATTCTCTCAACCGTTGTCTGTATGATAACAGCCATACAGTTGTTGTCAACAGAATGTTTTGGCTCGATCTAACAATGCCGGTGCATCACGAAGTTTGTCGGCACGCTGTAGCGGCGGGCATCCTGCCTGCCGTAGAGCCGAGGCATCCTGCCCGGCGGATCACGCGCACGCACTAGAACGCAGCCTCCTCGTTTCAAGCGTTGCTCCGGGCGGCAAGGTGCACGCCCTCTGCGGCAGGCAGGATGCCCCCGTTACCGACAACTTCGGGATGCACTGGATCAATGCCACAGCTGAATGGCCGAGAGGTGTTTCGCCGAATGAAAGCGATCCAACCCAATGCGAGACTGATTTTGATGAGCCGCTACACCGAGCAAGAAATCGCCAAGCAGTTCTCGAAGGATGGGCGGAATTCTGCAAAAGCCTTTTAGACCCGAAGAAAATTGCGCGACCGATTACGCAACGGCTCTGGATGGCCGCCGAGCGTGAGGCCGGGTTAACGCAACTGCCTGCAACTGCCTGCACTGCCTGCCTTCTTTTCCCTCGCTCCCTCAGGCTGATTTCCACACAATCGCGCGCCATTTGCATGTATCTGTTGCTGCCGTTGCTTGCTGCGATTGTGTTCGCGATGGGATCGATGGTGTTCAAACGCGCCTACGAGGAAGGCGCGGGCGTCGTGCATGCCGTCGTGGTCAACAACTTCTTGCTGGCGATAGTTTTCCTGCCTTTGTTTGCCATCGAGTCGCGGCCGATTCCCATGAATCAGTGGGCTTATCCGGTCCTGACAGGCGCGGCCTTCGCGGCCGGGCATCTCTTGAACGTTCTGTCGTTGCGCGTTGGGGATGTGTCGGTGGCTACACCGTTGCTTGGGACAAAAGTCATTTTCGTGGCGCTGCTGGCGTGGTTGGTCTTCGATTGGCCGCTTACGGCAAGGCAATGGATTGCCACAGCTCTGACTACTGCCGGGGTGTTCATGATGGGAGCAACCGATTTCAAAAAACCGGGCCGACGCGCTGGCTTGACCACGTTGCTGGCGCTCGGCTGCGCGGCGGCATTTTCGCTGACGGACGTGATGATCCAATCGTGGGCCGAGGGTTTCGGTGTGTTCAATTTTCTGCCCTTCCAATTCGCGGCGCTCGCGATATTTTCCATCGCGATGATGCCGTTGTTTGGCCTCAATTCGTTGCGAGCGCCGCGTCAGGCCTGGAAATGGATTTTTGTGGCGGCCGCGCTTTCCGCCATCCAGGCGATTCTGATCACGGCGGCGATCGGGATTTGGCGGGATGCTGCCGCGGTGAATGTGGTTTATGCGACGCGCGGTTTGTGGAGTGTTGCGCTGGTCTGGCGCGTCGGTCATTGGCTGAAGAATACCGAGCGGCAGACGGCCGGCCATCGTGCGATGGCTTTCCGTTTTGTAGGTGCGGCACTAATTCTGATCGCTGTTGCACTTGCAGTGAACCAGGGCTAAGAACGGCGCGCACAGCAATTGCTAATGTGACGCCATATGCGATCGATGAGGCTGATGATAACAAATTGCGTTGCTTTGCGGCGGTTGTTTCGAGTTGAGGCCGTTGCGCCGTTAACATCCGTTGTCGTGGCCATGGCCGCCTTCGCTCCTGTCGTGGTCTCGGGCCAGGAAAGCGATGCGCGCGCTTCCGCCGCCGCAGCCGCAACAACAACCGACATTAGCTACAACAACTATCGCAATCCTCGAGGGCCTTGGTCCATTCACGTGGTTCGAGTCCCGCGACAGAAATCACCCTTTCAAGTTCACGCCGTCCATGCCCAAGGCCGAGCTGTTGGCTTAAGTCGGCTGAGCGACCACGCGGCAATTATGCATTCTGCAACGGCGATTCCCGTTGCGGCGATCAACGGCGACTTCTATGAACGCGGCGGTCCGTTCGCCGGTGACCCGCGCGGCTTGCAAATCGGCGAAGGTGAGTTGATCAGCGCTCCGTCTGGAAGCGTGAGTTTCTGGATTGATGCTCTCGGTGAACCGCACGCAACCAATACGACATCGTTGTTGCAGGTCACGTGGCCGGACGGCGCCAGTTTTCCGGCAGGATTGAACGGCGCGCGTGAGCGAAATGGCATTGAACTCTACACATCAAAGCTTGGCGCCGCGACTCGGACATCTGGCGGACGCGAGCTCGTCTTGGAGCAATCAGGAAATAGTTTATGGGCGCCGCTTCGTCCTGGGCGAGCGTACAAAGCAAAGGTCCGCGAAGTCCGCGAGGGCGGCAGCAGCCGAGTTGCTGATGGGACAGTTGTGTTGTCAATTGGCCCAACCGCGGCGCGGACGGTTCCCAGCGTGCAGCCTGGCGCCGAGTTGGTGATTTCCACGATGACATCGCCTTCTTTGCGCGGCGCCAAAACAGCGATCAGCGGTGGGCCTGTTTTGGTGCGCGACGGAAAACGGCAAAGAATCAGCATGCCGGATTCCGACGACTATGAATTCAGTTCGATGATGGAACGTCACCCACGCTCAGCCGTTGGCTGGAATGACCAGTTTTTCTTCCTGGTTCAAGTGGATGGACGTCAGAGAAATTCTGTGGGCATGACTTTGAACGAATTGGGTTCTTATTTGGTAGAACTCGGCTGTCAGGGCGCGATGAGTCTTGACGGTGGCGGCTCGGCCACGCTTTGGTACGACGGCCGCGTGCGGAATCGTCCCTGCGATGGTTACGAACGCCCAATTGCCAATTCGCTGGTGGTGACGAAGAGGAAAGATGCGGAGCCCTAGTCATGCTTCGCGACCATGAACCTGGCAGGACAGTGCCTCCCGCCTGTCCAATCGTTGAGGTGCACCATGACCGGCGGGACGCGCTGTCCTGCCACAAAGTTGAATGCTCCGTGTTTTCTTTCGCGTTGGTCTTCCTGACGATGGCGGTAAGCAACGCTCTGGTCGCATTGGCGGAAACACCTGTCAGGAGGCCTGTCCCAGAGTCGAGTTTTTTGGAAACAAATCCCGTTTGCCGAATTCAAATCGAGATCGCGCCCAAAGGCATCGAGCACTTGCGGATCGATCATCGGCAGTACGTTCGCGCCAAAGTCCGTGTTGACGGCGAATTGCTTCGGGACGTTGGCGTTCATCTGAAGGGTTCGAAGGGAAGTTTCCGAAGAATCGATGATAAGCCGAGTCTCACTTTGGATTTTGATAAATTTGTTCCGGGCCAAAGAGCGCGAGGCTTAACCAAGCCCCATCTGAACAACTCGGTCGAAGATGCGACTTATCTTAAGGAACGACTCGGGAGCGAGTTGTTTATTGTCGCTGGAATTCCGGCGCCGCGCGTTGGGCACGCATTGGTTGAGCTGAACGGGCGCCCGTTGGGCCTGTGCGTCGTGAAGGAAGGCTTTACCGAAGACTTCATCGCCCGTCATTTCGAGCGATCGGACGGCAACTTGTATGACACTGAGGAAGGTCACGATGTGAATTTGCGGATGAAGCGGCAACTCGGCAGTGGTTTGGGGGATGGGCAAGACGAGTTGACGCGCGTTGCGTCAGCCGCATTCGAGCCCGATTTTGCGCGACGTTGGGAACGCCTCGATCAATCTCTTGACCTCGGTCGTTTTCTCACCTTCATGGCCCTCGAAGTGATGATCTGCCACTGGGACGGTTATGCTCTCGGACAAAACAATTTTCGGATTTATCACGATCCAGCGGCCGGGAAGATCGTGTTTTTGCCCGCGGGGATGGATCAGTTGTTTGCCAAGCCAGACATGCCCTGGAAGCCGGACATGGCCGGTCTCGTCGCGCGCGCGATCATGGAACTGCCGGAAGGGCGGGCGCAGTATGAGTCGAGATTCAAATCGCTTCTTGGGACAGTCTTTGTTTCAGGCTATCTCACGAACCGGATGGATCAGATTCTTGCTGGCTTGCGACCAGTTTTGAAGCGCGACGTTTTCCGTCAACTGCGGCGCGAGGCTTCTGAATTGCGTGTCCGCATCATCGAGCGCGAACGGTGGCTTCGGAAGGAGTTGAGGGAGCCGCTTGTGATTCAAACCTTCGAAGGCGATCGTCTTTTGCTTAGCAACGGGAAAGTGGACGGAGCATCCGCGGTCGCCCGAATGCAGGAACTGACCACTCCCGATGGTCAACCCGTTCTCCGAATTGCGGCCGTCGGTGATACTGCGGCGTCTTGGAGAACGAACGTTCGGCTAAGTCCGGGACAGTACCGATTTCAAGGGCATGTGAAAGTGAGCGGCGTTGCGCGACTTGGCTTTGGCGACAATCACGGGGCTGCGTTGCGTTTCGGCGGCCAAGCGGAGCGTTCCGAGAACTTAATCGGCTCGGCTGATTGGAAGGTGCTGTATCTCGATTTCAGCGTGAGCGCGGCCGATGAAGAAGTAACTTTGATTTGCGAACTGCGGGCCAGCGGGGGCGAATCCTGGTTCGATAAGGGTTCGCTCAAGCTAATGCGTTTGCCGTAGTGCAGTGACCGATCAGCTTGCGGGCAGGGCAGCCATGCGGCAAATGCAAAGCAAGTGGCAGGATATGGGATCGGTTGTGATTTTCTGTCACCATTTTTCTGCCAGCCAAACTGAACTTGGCCCACCAGAAGTTTCCCGCTTAATGCCCGCTTAATCCAAGAGCGTAATCTGTCGGTAATGAAAACAGATCAAGAAGCGAATTTATTCATTCGTCGTATGCTGTTTCAATCGAGGGTCACGGACGATAGATGCTGGCGAAGCCGATTGGGGTGTATCCATAGGTTTACTCAGGTTGCTCTGCCCCAGAAAGCGCTGTCCAGCTAGAGACCGGTGCCACCTGGGCTGAGCTGAACTAAGCCTATTTTTAGCTTGTTCAATGCCAAGTATCCGCGCCGCAGCGTCGCCGTCGCGTTGGGCTATCCAGGTGTGCCTGAATGAATTCGGCCCCTGAGTCAGGAAGGCTATTGCTACGGCGGCATCAGATGATGCGCTCGGCTGCGAATGAACCGAAGATCCTGGGGATCACTGGTGACAGGATGCGGATTTGAGGTGAGGGACGAAGTCGTTGTGCGGAGCACGGGTCTCCTCCATCGATGGGATTCCGAATGGCCATCGGCGAACGATAGCACGCCATTTCTTCTGTTGTGCAACGCCGCCGGCGCGGTGAAGTAAGTTTGCGTGTTGGAGGTGGGAATTTCAAATGGGGTATAGCAAATGCTGAGCGGTTCGACATCGATAAACACAAACAGCTCGGCGGGCTTGGCGAATTCCGAGGTCCGTTTGTAGAAGGTAACCGGTGGTATCGGAGCGAACTGCTGCACGCCGCCATTGAGGTAATCGTTGATCGAATAGCTGCGAAGTTTCGGAATGCGCCGCGCTCCCGAGGTGTACACGGTCCGTTCCGCCGGACACTTGTAAACTCCTATGCTCTTCAGGTAAGGCGCGAAGCCGGCACGTTTAGGATCAATCAACGCATTGGTATCTGTGAAGCCTGATGTCATCCCGTGAACGGTGCTCTCAACCCAGTTCAGTCCGCTGCCGGTCGGCGGGGCGCCCCGGACGTTGGAGGGAAGCCCACCGTTAAAGTCCTCCTGATAAAGCGTAAAGGTCAAAGCCAATTGTTTGTGATTGCTGATGCAATGCGTCTGCAGGGCTTGACCCTTGGCTTTTGAGAGGGCTGGCAAAAGCATTCCGGCCAAAATGGCGATGATCGCGATGACGACCAATAGTTCAATCAACGTGAATCCGGATCTCCTGTGTGATGGCATACGACGTAGTGCTTGGGTGGAATGTTTTTCTTTTGACCGCTTCGGCGCGCATACCAGCTTCTTCGTGTCATCGACGACAACCTTTGCGCCGGTATTGTATGTATCAAGTTACTGAGTGCTTTGGCAATCCAGTGATGCCCAGCGTGAAGTCGATTTTTCGTTCGCCACTTTCGGGCACCTGGACCTGCTTTGCTGATTCGGGAAGACGTTCGTGCCATGCTTTGAGCATGTAAGTGCCTGGCGGAACATTCGGAAGGGAGTACTTGCCGGCACTATCAGCGCGAGCGAAGTGCGGACAGGGCAACACCAGCATGATACAGTGCATTTGCGAATGGATAGAACAAAAGACGTCCACGCGTCCCAGCTTATCGAACGTAACTTCTTTCAACCTGCCGTCGGGACAGCTATTTCCCTTGTAAAGATCGAGGTCGAAGTTCTTCGGCGCTGAATAGGAAAAGACATTGTGGAAGATGTCGTCTTGATTGGGCCAGCGCACCGTTGTTCCGACCATCACTGGCAAAACATGGGGCGTGAAAACAGCATCTTTCTGCCTGACGATCTGAACCGATGGCACGGCGGGCGGGGCATTGTTTGTCATCGGTTGGTCGATATAGACCACTAAATCCCGCAATTTGCCATAATCGATCCGATTGACAAATTTGAAGCGACGGCTGTCGTATTTGCCGCTCGCCACATCATGTTCCACTTCGGGCTTGCCTTGGGCTCGCACAACTCCAGTTATTGTAGCTGCGTTCAAGACGGCGCTGGCTAGAAGCGCTGCCATTAGGACCGCAGCGTTTACGCTGCAGAACCGTGCAATAGTCCGCGAACTTCCAAACTCCGAAACGGTTCGAATATGCGGACACTTCTGCGGCGTGAACGCTGCGGGCCAACCCCTTGGCCGATCGAAATGAATCGCGGCTTCGCTCATTTCAGAAGCGCAACGCTGCTTCCACAGCGAACAGGTCCTGGTGGTTGCGTTTGGTTCCGTCGGTCACTTCCCCTTGCCCAGGCCCAAGGAGCGTTTTTCAGGAGCGGCCAGCTCGGACTTCAGCTCGTCGCGCAGCGAGCGGATCTCCGACTCGCGCCGCTCGTTCGCCTCGAGCACTTCGGATAGTTTCGTATTGAGGTGGTCGATCATTTCCTGCTGCTGGCGCATCTGTTCCTGCAAACGCTGGTTTTGCTCCCGCAACTGGCGCAGTTGCGTTTCGGCGTCCTCGGCGCCGAGAATGTTGATTGTGAAGATAAGTCCCGCAATCACGAGACCGGGCAGCCGAAAAAGAATGGAAAGCAGTTTATTCACGGTGCCTCAACAACGGCACACGTTGCCGGGAAAGATTGGTTACTGCAAGCGTGGAGTTCCCTCCAACATCCTAAAATGTTGCGTGTCGCTTAGGCCGCGGAAGGTAAACCTTGAAAAAAAAAGCGCGCAATCGTAAACACTCTAATCACTAAGTCCTGTTCGTGCCGGCATAGGATATGAAACATCCACTAGTAATCCTGTTGGCTGCCCTTGCCGCAGCTGGAGCCCTAGCCGAATTGCCGTTGCCGGCCGAATCGATCAAAGAGGAAACCGTCCCAACGGAGCACGGCAGGGGATCGTCGGCCGGCGGCCGGTCGGGCCTAAATCATTGGGCGTTTCAACCAATCCGCCGTCCCGCGCTGCCCAAGCTCGCAAGCAATTATTCCGCGGCAAGTCCCATCGATCTGTTCATTCTCGCTAAACTTGCTGCGTACAAGCTGGAACCCGCTCCCCGGGCAACTCGCCGCGAACTGATCCGCCGAGCTTACTTCGACCTGATCGGTTTGCCGCCAAGCCCCGAAGCGATCGATGACTTCGTGCGTGACAATTCGCCGAACGCCTTCGAGGAACGAATCGATTCGCTGCTGGCGCAGCCGCAGTACGGCGAACGTTGGGCGCGCCATTGGCTCGATGTGGTGCGCTACGGACAAAGCAACGGTTATGAACGCGACGACGAAAAGCCATTGGCTTGGCGTTATCGCGATTATGTCATCAAAGCTTTTAACGAAGACAAACCATTCGCCCGTTTTATTCTGGAACAACTCGCGGGCGACGAACTGAAAGATCCCACCTTCGATTCAATCACCGCGACTGGCTTTTACAGATTGGGGGTATGGGATGATGAGCCAGACGACAAGCGCATGGCGGTCTTCGATGAACTCGACGATATTGTTTCCACCGCCGGGACAGCTTTTCTCGGCCTGAGTTTGGGCTGCGCCCGATGTCACGATCACAAATTCGATCCCATCTCCCAAAAGGATTATTATCAGTTGCTCTCCTTTATCCGGAATATTCGGCCTTACCAGAATTCAGACTTCGCACTCGATGCGGCCAACTACACACCACTCGCCCCGGCAGAGAAAGTGAATCAATGGCGCGCTCGGCAAGAAGCGCGGCTAAAACCATTCGACGACGAGCGCAGCGCCTTGCAGAAAAGCGCCGAGAAAACAAAAGCAGAAATCGGACAGGTCCAAGCGAAGATCAAGCAACTGAACGAGCGGTTAGCTTCAATATTGGCCGGCCCAGAGAAAGAGCAACTTCAGAGTCAGATCGGTGGGTTCACAAACCAGATCAAAGCTTTCGAAGCAGAGGCCAAGAAAACCGAAGAGGCCAAACGTAAAGTCGAGGAACAAATCAACCGGATTCGCAAGGAACCCGCGCCGTTCGAATGGGCCTTGTCCGTGCGCGAAAATCCGGAAACGACGCCCACTCATCTTCTCGTCCGAGGCAGCGCATCCACGCCGGGAGCTGAAGTTCGACCTGCGTTCCTGGCCGTTTTGGGTGGAGAACGTCCGACGCGAAAAAGAGGATCCTCCGAGGCTGAATCCACTGGGCTGCGTTCCGCGTTAGCAGACTGGGTTGCGAACCGCGACAATCCTCTAACTGCCCGCGTGATGGTCAATCGCATTTGGCAGCATCTGTTCGGGCGAGGTCTCGTCAAAACCACGGGCGACTTTGGCCATTCGGGAACTGCGCCGACTCACCCGGAATTGCTCGACTGGCTGGCGGCCAGCTTCATGGACGCGGGTTGGTCAGTCAAAAGCATGCTTAAACAGATCATGCTTTCGCAGACCTACCAAATGTCCTCACGCGTTGGCGGGCCGAGTGCGGCTGCTGATCCCGGCAATGAATGGTTCTGGCGGCAAAACCTCCGCCGTCTCGAAGCTGAAGCCGTCCGCGACGCAATGCTCAGCATCAGCGGGCGCTTGAATTTGAAGATGGGTGGTCGCGGCTTTTTCCCGCACTTGGCAGGTGAAGTCATTGCCGGAGCTTCGAATCCAGGCCTCGATTGGGAAATCTCCAGCGACGAGGAACGATCGCGCCGCACCATTTATACCTTCATCAAACGAACGATGCTGTTCCCGGTTCTCGAGAATTTCGATTATAGCAACACGGCATCATCATTGGGCGAACGCCCGGTGACGACCGTGGCCCCGCAAGCTCTCATGCTGCTCAACGACCGCTTCTTTCAGAAACAAGCCGCAGCCTTTGCCCAACGCCTCACGCGCGAGGTGGGTGAAGAACCGGGCAAACAGATTCAACGCGCTTACCGCTTGGCAGTCGGTCGCGAACCCAGTGCGCGAGAATTGGAAATTGCGGCGGACTATTTGAAACGGCAGACGGCCGCGTTCGCTGGCATTCGCTCGCGCCTCACGTTCCGTCCGGACATTTCGGAATCATTGAATGAGGGATACATGAACAGGCTGCCACCCGTGGACATGATGATCGGCCCCCGCGCGAGCTGGAGTTATCACCGCGGAGTTTGGGGCGGCGGCTACAGTGGAATCAAAACATTGGAACGCACTCGAGGCCCATTCGCTCTTTGGGCAGGTGAAACCGTTGCTGACGGGATCATTCAAGCACGCGTGACGCTGCACAAAGCGTCGGAGTTGGCTGGGCTGGTTTTTCGCGGCCAAGTGACGAATGAGGCGCTCCACGGCTACGATGTCATTGTCGACCATCGATTCCAGCGCCTCACTTTGCAGCGTCACACGACCAATGCGGCCACTCTAGCCGAAGTCAAAGTTCCGATCCGCGTCGAAGAAGCCTGCGCGTTGAAAATCGAGAGTATCGGCCCACGCATTCGCGTTTGGCTGAATGGCGGCACGGGAGCGATTATCGACGCAATCGATCCGAAACCGCTTTTGCAACCGGGCCGCGTCGGCGTGCGCGCGTGCGGCGCAGCTGTCAGTATCGATGATTTGCGGATGCAGATCGGCGATCGAACAATCGACTGTGCCACGAGTTCGCGCGACGCGCCGGCCGCGCTCGGCGCTGTCGAAGGAGGTCTTGGACCGTCACGCCGCGCTTTGGAATCGTTCTGCCTCCTGCTACTGAATCTCAATGAGGTGATTTATGTGGACTGAATCTGGAACCGCAACGGACGCACCTTCAAGCGTGTTCAACGACGCAGCGCAGACTTGCCGTCTGCTGTATCGCAGGTTTTCAACCTGCAGAGGTTCCGGCCAATCCAGGCGCGCTCGGAACTGGCGAACGCTCTGCCGATTGCAAATCGGCCATACAGGAGACTACAAGTCTGCGCTACGGATCAACGGCCAGCGTGCAGCCCATGCCACAGCCCGAACAATATGAATTCTAACTTCTCTTTCCAAAGAAGCCTCTGTCATGGAACGCGCCGCGAATTTCTTTGGCAAATGGGCGCCGGCTTTGCGGGTCTCGCGCTGGCCGCCGCTCTTGATCAGGATGGATTTTTCACACGGCACGCGTTCGGCGCCGTGAGTGATCAACGAGTTAACCCGCTGTCAGCTCGCCCGACGCATCTCCCCACGAAAGCCAAGGCTTGCATTTTTCTGTTCATGTACGGCGGTCCCTCGCAGATGGATTTGTTCGATTACAAGCCTGAATTGCAAAAGCGGAACGGCCAGACCGTTCAGATGGAAATTCGACGGCGCGACATGCAACCGTCGAAATTGCTCGCGAGCAAACGACAGTTCCGGCAGTGCGGCCAGTCCGGATTGTGGTGTTCGGATATTCTGCCGCACCTGTCCCAGCAAATGGACAAACTCGCCGTGATCAAATCGCTGTATCAGGATTCGTTTGCTCATGGCTCGGCAATGATTCAAATGAACAGCGGACGCGTCATTCAAGGATACCCGTCGCTTGGCTCTTGGCTTGGCTACGGCTTGGGGACGCTTAATCAAAACCTGCCTGGTTACGTCGTGATGCTCGACCCACGCGGGGGACCGATTAGCGGCGCAGCGAATTGGTCGAGCGGTTTCATGCCCGCAGCCTATCAGGGAACAGTCTTTCGTTCGAGTGGCCAGCCCATTCTTAACTTGGATTCCGCTTCGGGCATGACCGCCCCAATGCAACACGACTTGATCAACACGGCCAATACGCTGAATGCGGAACACATGGCTGCGCGCCCGGGATACTCAGAATTGCAAGCGCGCATCGCCAGTTACGAATTGGCGTTCCAACTTCAAACCACCGCGCCGGAAGCGCTCGACTTGTCACAAGAATCTTCTGCTGCGAAGGAGATGTATGGGCTGAACGAGCCCATACCAAATCATGCGCTGGCGCTTGGTCCCGCGCCCTTTGGCCGTCAATGTCTCATCGCGCGGCGCTTGGTCGAGCGGGGTGTTCGCTTCGTGCAGATTTATCATGGCGGCGGCCACCAACAGCAGAATTGGGATGCTCATCTTGGCGTCGAGGAGAACCTTAAAATTCATGGTCCGGAAATCGACAAACCAATCGCGGCGTTATTGACCGATCTCGAACAACGCGGATTGTTGGACGAGACGCTCGTGGTGTGGGGCGGCGAGTTCGGACGCCAACCCGCTGCCCAAGGCAACGAAGGCCGGGATCACAATCCCAAAGGCTTCACTTATTTCCTAGCTGGCGGCGGCGTCAAAGGCGGAATTTCCTACGGTGAAACGGATGAACTCGGTCACGAAGCTGTCGTGAACCGCCATCACATCCGCGACCTCCACGCCACAATGCTGCACCTCATGGGCCTCGACCATCGAAAGCTGACTTACTTCTACGGCGGCCTGGACCAGAAACTGACGGGCGTCGTGGAAGCTTCAATCATTAAAGGCATTCTCGCCTGACCCCCGCTGCCAAGCCGCCCCGTCTGCGCTGTTCACATCTTTGCAAACTTTTGTTCCATATGAGACAAAGGTTTGTCGAAGCGAGCGGCGGGGTTGTTGAGGTCAAAATCGAACCTCAGTCTTGCTACGAAGGTCCGCTCCCGCGGCAGTTCCGAGCGCAGGTTCAACGGGTTCAATCGATAGTCTTGGTCTGTGATATTGAGCAGCCCAACGCTGAATTGGAGTTCGGCCAGTCGAGCCCAAGCAAAACTGAAGTCGGACGCTGCTTTCACGGCCGATTCAGCAGCTTCTAACGCTCCCCTCAGATTTGACCGCGCCTGCCGATGGTACGATTCGGCGAGCCACGCCGTCGCGAACGACTGGTCAGGTCTCAAGCTGCCCGGCGCGGAACCGGGTTGAAGTTTGACCGCCGAGATGATCAAGCGCAAAGCTTCTGCCAACCGCTTCACCCGGTCGCTATCGGCGGATGGCAAAAGCTCGCTTTGGGCGTCCACCAGCGCCGCAGATTTTAACAAGGCGCCGCTTTGTTCGACGTGTCCTACGCTCAAGAGCAGAGCTGCGGCATAAAGCTTTTCGTGACTTGATCCTGGGATTCGGTTGGGCGGATAGAGCGCGACCCTTGCAGCAAGTCACCCGATTTGTACGCGGCCAACGAGGCTTCGAGAATCCGCTGTTCCTCCGCGCTAAGTAGAAGGTCACGCAGGTCCAACACGCCGGGATAATAGAGACACCACTGAATGATGTCGGGACGCGCCGACGCGAGGACCGCAGTCTTGGCGGGCTTTTTCCCAGGTTCCGCGACGGCTTGTTCGCCATTTTGCAAGAGCAGCTTTCCGAATTCGTTGCTCATCTCGCCAGTTCGCAACTGGTCCTCCGCGTAAAGCATTTGGTTGAAAGTCATGCATTTTTGCGAAGATTTTTGGCTCGTGGGTTGAGCTGAAGATCGCAAAGGACGCGAAGATCAGAAAATTCCGAATTCTTTGCGGTCTTCGCGATCTTGGTGTTAGTGTTAGTCAGATTCTCTTCTCTCCGGCAGCCTTCGCTGCTTGTCTTCTGCGGCTAGTGTTGCTTGCCGCTTTGGCGCTCAAACCAACTTCGTCTCCAAACGTTTAATCTCCTGCTTGAGCAGTCCGGAAACTTTGTGTTTGGCGAGATAAACCTGCCCGACCGGCACGCGGAGCGTCTGCGCCACCTTTTCGGGTGGCCACCGCTTATTTACATTCAGATCGAACATTTGGTAATGCCTGGCATTGGCGCGGCGTTTGACGCGTTCGATGGCCGCTTCGAGAATCGTTTTGCGCCAATCGTCGTCCCAAAATGACGCCAAGGGATCGCCCGCTGGGTCGGAAATCCGGTCGATTGGCGATGTCCCCGTCTCGCTCTCGGAGAGGCGTTGATGAGCCGCTTCATTCGGACGCCGCTTCCGCAGTTGATCTTTGATCTTCGAACGCGTGAGTTGAAGCAGCCAGCCCTTGAATGAGCCCAACGGTGGGTCATACTGAAACGTTGGCATCTTCTTGGCGACGACGATAATCGTTTCTTGCACGACTTCCTGAGCCTCCGTCTCGGTCAATCCCGATTTGAGAGCTGCGCTGAAGATCAGTTTCCAGTAGGTATCGAAGAAATCTTTCCAACTGTCTGCATCACCCCAATCTTTCAGGCGGTCCAGCAGACTGTCGCGTGTGGAAATAAAGCTTTGCGAAGCTTTCAGCATGGGACAGTCCTTCTGAACTGGCGCGAATCGAATCGTTTGGCATCAGACAGGGGACGCATCCTTGCGTGGTCCTGTCGAGATGCGCCCTCAGACGGGTCACCCGATTGGAGCGCGGATGCCAACATCCGCAAGTCAGCAATCTGCTTTACCAAAGCCTTCATCGCGGATGAGGGCATCCGCGCTCCAATCGGGCAATCTTTGCCATCCGGTCCAGATATATTCATGTGTGTCCCTCAGATCACGCGGCACAATTCGCCTGCAATTGCGCAAGTTCGGCGTGCATTTCTGCCGCAGATTTGTAGCGCTTATTTGAATCGGACTCGCGCGCCGTGAGGATAATTTCATTCAGCCGCAGCAACTCTTCTTGATCAGGCCGGTCCGCCAATGTGGTAGGCAATTCCGGGAAGCGCTTCCGCTCGCGTCCCATGCTTGCTTCGTAAAGCACTTTGCCCAAACTGTAGATGTCTGCCGCCACGGTTCCGGGCCCATCGGAGGGAATGAAGCCCTCGGCTCCAACAGGTTCCAACGTAGGTTCTGTCCGTTTCGGTGCGGACCAGATCAGTGACCAACCCAATGTCTGCGAATTTGGGAACGTCCCGGACGAAGATAATGTTTGACGGCTTGATGTCGCGGTGAATGAGTTGCTGTCCGTGTAGATGCGAGTAACAAGCAGGAATCAAGGCTTGACCTGGACTCCTGCCTTCGGCGCGCGTCTTCTGATAACTGCATCGTTCGTGAATAGTTCGAGGCCGCGAGCCTTAGCCACGGCGACGTAGCCAGCATCGTAAGCGGAAATGTTCAACTGTTCTGAGAGCAGCCAAGTGGCGGAGCCGGCACAGGGAAAAAGATTTATCGGCATGATGCGGTAGCTGTCCAGAGCCGTCAGCCAGGCCGCAACGTCCTCGCCACTCGTACGGCCGCTTCGAATTCCGCGTCGCAACGCTTCCATCACTTCTTGAAAAAAAATTGGGCGCGGTGAAGGCGTCCTCTCCTCCAGCGAGACGTTCTTCCATTGGTTCGAACCGCCGCCGCTCGTCGAGAAAATGGAGCGCGACCGCAGCGCTGGCGTCTATCGCCAGGCTCACTTGCGCCCCTCTTGGATGAGCTGGCGGATGCTCAGACGCTTTCCTCCGGGCCGGTTCAGACGAATGTCGCGGCTCTTAACCCTTTGGCGCCATTCTTCGGTGAGTTTGCGAGCCCGATCTTGCACGGGACCGATTTGGGCCGTTGGCCGGTCATGCAAGGTGATAATGTGGGTCCGTCCATTGCGGGCTTCTTCGACCAACTAGCCCAGCTTGGGTTTAGCCTCGCGAATAGAAAGCGTGGTCCTCATGCCGAGAGGGTCACTCATTTCCACCAAGAAGGCAAGCAAGGCAGATTTTCTGGAAATCAACTTTAGCGGCGAGGCCGGCTTGGTCCAGAAGGTCGCCAGCCGCGATAAGCTGGCGGATCGGGTCACGGTTGCGTCGGCTGGGGTGCTGGCATCTTTGCCGGATTTGCGAGGAGGAGGCTTTCGCCAAGCTGTTGCTGTGAAGCTGGGAGTTGGGAGTCAAGGGCCAGAAATCAGTCGCTCACAGTCACCGTTGGGCGTAATGGAACTTGCCTCTGGGGGTTTGGGTGGTGCGTCGGCGCGGGGTTTTAGCGGCACGCAAATCCTCCACACCTTTGGCAGCACCAAAGAGATTGGCGAACCCTATCACGCGGGCGAACCGGGCCGCGCTTCTTCCTGGTACACCATCCTGGCTGAAGAAGATGCCAAGATGCTCATCAGCACCGAAGGCAGCGATTTCGATACGGTGCTTGCCGTCTATGAAGGACCATCAAATCCTCTCGGTTACGATGAACTGTTGTTGCCGCCGGTGGCCTTGGACAACAACAGCGGTTTTGATCGGCAGAGCAGCCGCATCGTTTTCCCAACCTTGCGCAATCGCTACTACCATGTGGCAGTCGATGGAGTGAGCGGAGCGCAGGGAAGAGTGGTGTTGAATTATCAATTGGGTTCAGCGCCGGAGTTGGTGGTGCAACCGTAACCGTCAGGCGGAGCCTGGCGGATAGGCAACCTCGTAATCCTGGTCGTGCAAGTGCGCAGCCGTGTGCCAGTGGATTATCAGTGGCGCTATAACGGATCAGTCTTGGCGGGAGCAACCAACGCGACATCGGTCATCCCAATCTTTCAGTTCAACAAGGCGGGACGGTACACCTGCGAAGTCAGCAACTTTGCCGGAGCTGCGGCCAGCGCCGAAGCGGTGTTGCAGGTCAGGGAAGGCGTTCGTTTACAGGCCAGCGGCTTTGCTGCGGATGGGAGCTTCCGCTTTTTGCTCAGCGGAGAACTCGGGTCAAAGACAGTGATTGCAGCTTCAAGCAATTTGATCGATTGGCTGCCAGTATTCACAAATCCGGTAGCGAACCGCTCCGTCGAGTTTATCCACAGCAAAGCCTTGTCGCAGCGTTATCGCTTTTATCGCCCGGTGGAATAGCCAGCCGCTTAATGCCGGAAATGGCGCACTCCGGTGAAAGCCATGGCGACGTTGTGAGCGTCGGCAGCTGCGATGACTTCGGCGTCGCGAACGGAGCCGCCGGGTTGAATCGCTGCGGTTGCACCTGCCTCGGCGGCGGCGATAAGCCCATCGGGAAATGGAAAAAAGGCGTCGCTGCACACGACACTGCCTTTCAATGACAGTCCGGCTTCGCCGGCTTTCCACACGGCGATGCGGCTGGAATCGACGCGGCTCATTTGTCCGGCGCCGATTCCCAGGGTCCGATCCGAACCCGCGTACACAATGGCATTCGATTTCACGTGCTTGACCACGCGCCAGCCAAAAAGCATTGCTTGCAACTCGGTTTCTGTGGGCGACCGCTTCGTCACGACTTTTAAATCGGCGGCCGTCACTGATTTCAGGTCGCGTTCCTGCAGTAGAAATGAATCTGCGCCGACACTTCGCACGTCCAGGCAATCCGCGCTCGACGGGTGCCGCAGGACCTTGAGCAGGCGCAAGTTTTTCTTCTTCTGCAAAATAGCGAGGGCTTCTTCGCTGAAATCAGGCGCGACAATGACTTCGCTGAAGATTTCGGCGATGGCCTCGGCGCAGGGCGCATCCAAAGGTCGATTCACTGCGATGATGCCACCGAAAGGCGCCTGTTTGTCGGTGGCAAAAGCTTTCTCCCAAGCCTCACGCAAGCTTGGACCTTGGCCGACACCGCAGGGATTCGTATGTTTCAGTATGGCCAAGGTGGGACGGTCGTTCCCGAACTCACCGATGAGATGGGCGGCCGCGGTAAGATCTAGAATATTATTGTAAGAGAGTTCTTTCCCGTGGAGTTGGCGGAAAAAACGGTTGAAGTCACCGTAAAGAGCCGCACGTTGGTGTGGGTTTTCACCGTAGCGCAGCGATTGGACCTGCGATGCTTTCACGGTTAACTCGACTGGCAATGGTGAACTAGCCGACGAAGCGCCGGATCGTTCCGTTCCTGGCCTTTGAAACGCCCGCGCCAGGTAATCAGCAATTGCCGCATCATAGCTTCCGGTGCGCGCAAAGACTTTCGCGGCAAGTTCCCGACGGAGTTCCAGCGTCGTATTTCCGGCTGCCTGAATTTGCGAGGCAACCTCTGCGTAATCGCTGGGGTCAACAATTACAGTGACGCTTTCGTGATTCTTGGCCGCGCTGCGCAACATCGAGGGGCCGCCTATGTCGATGTTCTCAATCGCATCGTGGAGCGTCACGCCCGGCTTGGCGACGGTTTGTTCGAATGGGTAAAGGTTAACGACGACAAGGTCTATTGGCTGAATGCCATGTTCTGCGGCGGTGGCGCAGTGACTGGGATTGGATCGAATGAAGAGCAAGCCGCCGTGAACTTTCGGATGCAAGGTTTTCACGCGGCCATCCAACATTTCTGGAAAGCCTGTGTAAGCGCTGAGGTCAACGACGGAAATGCCTTGTTCGCGCAACGCCTTGGCTGTGCCGCCGGTGGAAATGATTTCCACGCCCGTTTGCGCCAGGGTTTGAGCGAAAGCAACCAAGCCCGTTTTGTCCGACACCGACAACAATGCGCGTTGAATCTTCGACATAGATTCTTGTTAACAGTTCAAAGTTCAAAGTTCAAAGTTCAAAGTTCCAAAGGCTAGCGCAAGACGCATCTCGGCAGTACCAGCCGTCCGAAACGTCTTGGCCGTAACGCAGAGTTTCACTCTGCGCTGGAGTTTGGACATTTCCAACCGACTTAATCCCGCGCTTGATCTCGCACTTAGTCCAGTTCGGGCATGCCAGCTAATCCTTGAACCAAGAGAGCCACCCGATCCACCAGTGCCAGACCGCGTGGCGGTTTGTCCCAGTCGGCCGAAAGCTGCGCCAGCTTCGCCACACTGGCCAACGCTCGATCATAAACCTTGAGCTTCTCCCATGAGAGCATCTTTACTTCCTTCAATTCGGGGCCACACCCTCCAATGGATTAAGTGTGAGATCAAGTGCAGGACTAAGTCCAGCCCGCCAAATGTCCAAAGTCCAAACTCTGCGTTACGGCCAAGGACGTCGCCGGTGCAGTCTCAGTTTTTGACGGCCACGACACGCACCTCCAACTCGTTCTTCAACCGGTTGGCGACAAAGCGAAGCATTCGGAATCCAATCTCTCCGAGTGAAAGCCTCGTCGCCCATACGGCGGCGAAGCGTTCCTGTCCAAATCGGCCAAGCTTTGCTTCGCGGACCTCGAAGCCAGTTTCTGCAGCCAAGTTACCCAGCGTTTGAACATTCCAGCAATAGAGATGATGGTTCGGTTCGTTTGACCGAAAGGTTCGAAAGCGCCTCTCCTTCTCGTAAGGAACATAAAGCAAGAGCTTGCCACCGGTGCGAAGCAATCTCTGCATCGCGACCAGCATTTCCGCAGGGTGCAAGGCGTGTTCGAGCACGTGATGACAAATGACAACGTCCATGGAACCATCGGCGATCAACGCGGGATCGGCGACAAATTCGATGCCCAATTGGCGAACCGCGGGCTCCAGAAACTCCGCAACGTCAAATCCAAGTTTTTTCCCACAGTTAAGCTGGGCCAAGTTCCAGCCGAAACCGACGCCGTACTCGAAAACCGTCTCGCGCTGGCCCACAAACGGAGAAATCTTTTCAGCGCGCAACCGCGCCACCCAGGGAATGGCTGAGTCGGGGATCGAGCGTTTGGCCTCGTGGTACTGCCGTCCGAGTTCGCCCTCGTACCAACGTTTGGTGATTTGAGCCATAAGCGTCAATATTCAGCAACGGCGGCGCTGGTAGGACAGCGCGTCTCGCCTATCTCCGAATGTGCCGGGCCGTTCCTGGACAGGCGAGACGCACCGTCCTACCCTTCGGAACATTCATGGCACGGTTAGGATGTCGATCTTGCGTGGATCACTGATGCCGATTTCGAGCAAAGAAGCGTTCGTGTAGATCATTAGATTCGTCGTCACGCCTGGGATTTGGGCGCGCTGACGCTGACGATTGAGTTCCTGAATCGATAAGACGTCCAGGGCCACGGGATCTTTGCTAAAGCGAAGCTGGCCAAGCACGCTCGAATAATGGGAATACGTTCGCTCTTCGCCTTGGTACTGGCAGATCAGAGCATCCACAATGTTGAGCACGACGCGGTCGCCGAGTTCCGGCAATGCGTAGATTTCGGGGATGGCCGTAGCCAGTCGCTCCGTGCTTGTCTCGAATCGAAGCGCATTGTCCACACTGCCCAAGGCGAGGCCGTACAGGTTGCCGGAAACGCCCGCCAGGTTGTGGTTTAGCAGCGGCGTCACGTTGACGATCTTAGTCATCTTTTGAGTGACTAGTTTCGACACAAAAGACCTGCGGGCCACGCCCTCGCCTTTCCTGCCAAATTCGTGGTCGCCCCACGCAAGCTTGCCCAGAATTGGATTGGAATAGGAAATGTCCTCATCGTAACCATGGTCAGCGCTGCCTGCGAGTTGGACGCCATACCGTTTGGCAAGATCAACAACATCGGGCAACCGCAAATCAGACCGGTATTTATCCCAAACAATGATTTGATTTCCTGGAAGTCCTGACGAAAGCAACGTTTGGATCACTGCTGCGACCACGGCCGGACGGGTCCCAGCAAGGGCGCCCGCCGAAGAGAAAACTTTTAGGCCCACGATATCCTGGGTCGAAATCAAGCTGAGCCAAGCCTCCGCCGCGGTGCTTTTTCCAGTCAAATTGACCAACCCGCGAACGACCATCGGTTCAATACGGTCGGCTTGCGGGTTGAAGGCGGCGACGGCGTGAGCGTCATGCACCACAACAACGCGGGCGTGTTCAGGTATTCTGGGCAGGAAGTGACCGTCTCCGGCAAAGGTCCGCTTCACCGAACACACTAACAAACACCAGCTGAGGAGTAACAGAAAACGGCAAATCTTCACTGAACGTATTTTATCCATCAAACAAAGCGCGTTCCTTGACGCGTCGAGCCGCGAATGCTACCACGTTAGTCAATGCTGACCACAAAAAATTGGGATGCACTGGTCATAACATTGGCCTTCGGCACTCTCGCAGTGGTCCTGCTCGGAGGCTGCGCACCATCCGGACCCCATGCTCTTGTGGAAGGCGAGCGACTCGTCCGCGAAGGCCGGTATGTTCAAGCGACCGAAAAACTCGAACTGGCGACTCAGTTGCTTGAAGGCGCACCCCAAGCGTTGGCTTGGAATCACCTCGGTGTCGCTTATCATAAAGCTGGTCAACTGCCATCCGCCATCGCTGCGTACCGTCAAGCCTTACAACGGAACCCTAACCTCGCGGCGGCGCGTTTCAACCTCGGCTGCCTGCACCTTGAACAAAACGAGCTGGCCACCGCCATTTCGGAATTCACCACTTACACTGTGCTGGAACGTAATGCAGTTAATGGGTGGATCAAGCTGGGAGCTGCACAATTGCGCGCGCGGCAGTTCGATGCGGCTGAGCGCAGTTTCGCAAGCGCACTCCAACTGAATGGCTCATTGCCCGAAGCGTTCAATGGGCTCGCCATCATCCAAGTCCAACGGAAACGCCCTCTTGAAGCCCAAAAGTATCTCAATGCTGCCCTACAACGGCAGCTCAACTATCCGCCCGCTCTCCTTAACTCGGCTGTCCTGTATCACCAGTATCTGACGAATCTTTCCTTCGCCGCCCAGCGGTACCGTAACTATTTGGCCGTCGCTCCGCAGGCTGCCAATGCTGACGCTGTCCGCGAAACGATACGACAGGTTGAGCTAGCCCTCATTCCTCCCGCCCGGCCTGCCATTACGAATCCAGTTCTCACACGGACAGAACCTGGCCATCAGCTCGGGACTTCCACGCCAGTTGCTTTAAGCACCACCAACAAGATGACGGTCGTGGCTGCCTCAGCACCGGCGCCGCCACGAGAACCGGACCGTGCAACGCCTCGTGATTTGCCGTCCGCCGTCACCAATCTTTCCAATCCGAAACCGGTCACGGCGGTTGCTCCGCAAATTCTCCAAGCTACGAATCCCGCGACATTCACGCCGTCGGCCGAGCCGGCCGAACCACCGCCGCCCAAGATTGACATTGTGCGGCTCACTGAAGACGAGCCGCCACCCAAAGTCGCGGAGGATGTCCCCGTTATTCCGGAGCCTCGCGTGGCTGCAACGAATGTTCTAACTGTTGTTCCTCAGCCGGCTCCACCGCCCGACGCAACCCCGACCAATTCCGTCCCGCCGGACTTGGCTTCCGGTGTTCCAAGCGATGATCCCGTCAATAAATCCCGTTGGGAAGGAGCAGTGGATCGGCTCAATCCACTCTCTTGGTTTCGAACCAAAAAGAAAGGGACGCAACCACGCACGGAAGAAAAGAGAACCTCGGTGACGCCAATTCCCGCAGTGACGATGACGAACTTTGCGGAGAGAGCCGCCACGAACAGCGCTGTCGCGCCCACGCCCGAGCCAGTCGTGGTGCGTTCGATACCGCGTTACGTCTATCGCACGCGGACAAGACCAGTCGCTGGCGAGCGCAGGAAAGCTGAGCCATTCTTTGCCGAAGGTCTCAAAGCGCATCAGGAACGGCGCTTGACGGCGGCCATTGAAGCGTACCGTGAGGCAGTAAAACTAGACCCGGCCTATTACGAGGCGCACTATAATCTGGGGCTGGCCGCTTATGATCTGAGGGACGTTGCGCAAGCGTTGTCCTCTTATGAAGAAGCATTGTCTATAAAGCCGACATCGGGCGGCGCTCGCTATAATTTTGCCTTGGCGCTGCAACGTGGCGGCTACTTTCATGATTCAGCCGCCGAACTGGAGAAGATTCTCGCCGACCGTCCGGACGACGCCCGCGCCCATTTCACTCTGGCGAAATTATATGCTGATGAATTGGCGCGTCGTGACCAAGCTCAAGCGCATTATCTGAAGGTCTTGGAGCTTGAGCCGCAACACACTCAGGCCACTGCAATTCGTTATTGGGTGAACGAACAAACGCAGTCGTCCACCAACCGCTAGGCGTGAGATCAAAGCGGGCATATACCCTGCTCCTAAAGTAGTATGAGCGGCGATTCTGATAGAACAATTAATACACGCATGAAACCCGGCGATCTGCCCGTGAGTTGGTTTGACTTTGTCGTTCTCGTTGTTCTGGTGGTCGGGTGCGTGGTCGGCCGCAAACGCGGAATGTCGGAGGAATTGCTCGATGTCTTTCAATGGCTCCTCATCGTCGTTGTGAGCGCTCTTTATTATGAACCGATCGGGCGGTTCGTGGCGGGCTATACCGCGCCCAGTCTTATGCTGTCCTACATTGTCACCTATCTTTGCCTGGTTTTGTCGATCCGGTTATTCTTCGGTTGGATCAAGCGCATGATTGGAGAAAAGCTGGTGGCGAGCGATCTTTTTGGCCGGATGGAATATTACCTGGGAATGGTTGCGGGCGGTTTGCGGTTTAGTTGCATATTGCTTTTGCTGCTGGCTGTCCTAAACGCAAGGCTCATTAGTGCGGATCAATTGGCCGGTGAAGCAAAGATGCAGCAGGAAAATTTCGGGACCATCACCTTTCCCACATTAGGGTCATTGCAACAAACGGTCTTCAACCAATCCGCCTCGGGCCGGTTCGTGAAGAAATATATGAACGATCAATTGATCGTTCATACACCCGCGGAGGCGAAATTGGTCCAACGCGAAGGGGTTGCCCAACGCCGCGAGAAAGTTGTCAACGAGGTCTTAATCGACAAGAAATGAAAGAGCCATTGTATGCGATTAAAGACTCCCCTCTCCCCAGCCCTCTCCCCAGCCGATGGGGTGAGGGAAGGGATGGCGTTACTTCCAGTCGGAAAAACTCTTTTCCCTCGCCCCATCGGATGGGGAGAGGGCTAGGGAGAGGGGAATCTTTTCATGGCCGGCCTTTTTTCTCAGGCGACCCTCGACCAAGTCCGGGCCGCGAGTGACATTGTGGATGTGATCGGCGGAATTCTGCCGCTGAAGCGAGCGGGCGCCAATTTCGTGACGCTTTGTCCGTTTCACAAAGAGAAAACGGCGAGCTTCAATGTCAATCCGCACAAGCAGATCTTTCACTGTTTTGGCTGTCACAAAGGCGGCGACGTTTTCACATTCATCCAGGAGTACGAGAGCATCAGTTTCACCGAAGCGGTCAGGCGATTGGCCGAGCGGTCCAAAATCCCTTTGGAAATTGACGAACAATCCGGCCAGCAACAGAGCCGGTTCGTCAAAGAATCTCTGCTGCAAATTCACGAACAGATCAGCCAACGCTGGCACGCCACGCTCCTGAATGACGCCGCCGGCGAATCCGCTCGATCCTACCTGGCCAAGCGAGGCGTCACAGACGAAGCCGTCAAGCTCTTCCGTTTAGGCTGCGCTCCCGAAGCTTGGGATGACACCGTCAATTGGGCCAAAAGCAAAGGGCACGACCTCGCGCTGGTGGAACAGGCCGGATTGATCATTCGCAAAGAAGGAGAAACGCGCTACTACGACCGCTTTCGCGGGCGTTTGATGTTCCCGATCTGCGACGAACAAGGACGCGTTATTGGATTTAGCGGCCGTATTCTGGCCGGGGATGAAAAGGCCGCGAAGTATGTGAATTCCCCCGAGACGCCTATTTTCAGCAAAGGGAAAATCTTTTTTGGTTTGGACAAATCGAAGCGCGCTTTGCTCGATGCCCAATGCGCGATTATTTGCGAGGGCCAGCTCGATTTGATCGCCTGCTACATGGCCGGCGTCCGGAATATCGTGGCGCCTCAAGGCACGGCGTTCACTGCCGACCATGCTCGCATTTTAAAGCGTTATGTGGATGAGGTCGTGCTCTGCTTTGACTCGGACAGCGCCGGGCAGTCCGCCGCGGTGCGAGTGCTGGACAGCTTGCTGGCCTCTGGATTGGCCATTCGCGTGGCTGCAATTCCTGAACCGCACGACCCCGACAGTTTCATCAAGGAATTTGGAGGCCCGGCATTTCAGCAACTGATCGCGCAGGCTGAGGAGTTTTTCGATTATTATCTGAAACGGCTTTGCGCCATCCATGACATCCGCTCGGACAAAGGCCAGTTAGCGGTTGTCCATGCCATGGCGGAGTCCGTTCAGAAAACCGGCAATCTCGTTTTGGCGGACAAATACGCGCAAAAGACAGCCCTCCGTCTTGGCGTAGCGCCCGACTCCACACGGCAGGAATTCAAAAAAGCAAATCGGAAGGCGCCGAAGGCGCAACAGCGTCCGGATGAAGAGCCGCCGGCGGCAACGGCGGCAGCGCCTCGCCCGACAACGCAGGAATTCTGGCTGCTAAAGCTGGTGCTTCTGCACGACGAGGCGGTTGAATGGGTGCAGCAGCATCTCGATGCGAGTTGGCTTCAGCATCCTCACGTTCGCGAGATTATTGCCCGACGTCTCGCCCTGCAATTGAAGTCAGGTCACTTCGAACCTGCGGACTTGCTGGCCGTGTGCGAGGACCCATCTGCGCGGGCTTTGATCACGGAGGCTCTCGCTGAGAACCGTCCGATCCCAAATCAACTTCAACAGATCAAAGATCTCGTCGCTCGCTTGCGCAATCAGTTCATCGACCAACAACTTACCGCGCTTCTCCATCGCGTTGGCGATCCCGCAATTGCGGATGCCGAGCGGATTGCGATTCTCGAACGCCAGAAAGAATTGCGAGCGCTGAAGAGCCAGGCTTTGATTGCCAAATCGTGAACGGCAGTTTGCGCTCCGGTTAGCCGCGATGGGCGCCCGTTCTAAAATGCAGACCCAATTCCACTTGCAGGCTGGAGAGCCTCTTTTTATATATGTCCCCATGGAAACGGTAGTCACACTCATCTTGGTGGGTGCGGCGTTGCTCCTGTTAGAGACGGTATTGCCAGGCATGGTGGCTGGGATTTTGGGGATTCTCTGCTTGGTGGCGGGGGTAGTCGTGGGCTACGCGTCTTTTGGCGTGCGGACTGGCAATCTTATTCTCCTGGCCGTAGGAACCGGCTTGGTGATTGGTACGCTCTATTGGATTAAGTACTTTCCGAATAGCACAATGGCCAGGATGTTTGTTTCGCGGGGCACCGTGGGCGATTTAGGAGTCGAAAAACCGGAATTGCTCAATCAAAGCGGCGTAGCCTTCACCAATTTGCGTCCATCGGGAACGGCCGTCATCAATGGCCGGCGCGTCGATGTGGTTACGGAAGGTGCGATGATTGAACGTGGCACGCCGGTCAAAGTCGTGGCTATTGAAGGGATGCGGGTCGTGGTCCGAGCGGCGTAACGTTTGTGTTGGACGCGAGCTCCTGTTTACGCGCTATTCCGCGAACCAATCAATCGCTTTACGGAATAAACTCGCTCTGTGCGGTTGCGTGAACGAAGCTTGAGTGAGAGTATACGCGGCACACAACACTTAACAAAACCAAATCATGGAAAACACATCCTCTATCCTGGCGTTAACTATCGGCGGCCAGCAAGTCAGCGGCTGGCAAGTATTCCTGCTCGGCGCCCTGGTCATTGTCGGGTTGGTCATCGCCATATTAGTTATCAATTTCTTTAGTGTCTGGATTCGCGCTTTGTTCTCCGGCGCCCGTGTCGGATTTACGGAACTAATCGCTTTGCGCCTCCGCAGTGTTCCGGTGGGGTTGATCGTGGACAATCGAATCACCGCCGTTAAGTCCGGCTTGGATGTCACGATCGACGATCTTTCGACTCACTACCTGGCTGGTGGCAGTATTGAAATGGTTGTCCTCGCTCTCATTGCCGCCCGCAAAGCCGGGATTCACCTCGTTTTTGACCGGGCGTGCGCTATTGACTTGGCGACGAAGGGAACTGGCAAAACCGTGCTGGAAGCTGTGAAGACCTCCGTGAATCCGAAGGTGATTGATTGCCCCAATCCCTCATCCGGCAAGACCACCATCGACGCCGTCGCGAAGGATGGCATCGTTATCCGAGCGAGAGCGCGCGTGACCGTCCGCACAAATCTCGACCGGTTTGTCGGCGGAGCAACCGAAGAAACGATTATAGCGCGCGTGGGGGAAGGGATTGTTTCTACGATCGGCTCGGCCGACAGCTATAAGGAAGTTCTAGAAAATCCCGACCGGATTTCGAAGACGGTTTTGGACAAGGCGCTCGATAGCAATACGGCGTTTGAAATCCTGTCCATTGATATTGCCGATGTCGATGTGGGCGAGAATGTAGGCGCCAAGTTGCAAGGCGAGCAAGCGGAAGCCAACAAGCTGATTGCCCAAGCGCAAGCGGAGGTGCGCCGCGCCGCGGCCGTCGCACTCGAACAAGAAATGTCCGCGCGGGTCCAGGAAATGCGGGCTCGCGTTGTCGAGGCTGAGGCGCAGGTTCCATTGGCGATGTCTGAAGCGTTCCGGAACGGAAATCTCGGGGTGATGGATTACTATCGCATGAGAAATGTCCAAGCCGATACCGGCATGCGCGATAGTATTGCCGGCAGCGGCAGCTCGAATGCGGGCGCCAAGCCGCCCGGAAGTTAAAGCGATTTTGGTGGCTCTCAGAATTTTCGCGTTATGGATTCATTGCTGATCATGCTCGCGATATTGGCGATCACGGCCATCTCGAGCTGGCTGCAAAGGAAAGGCCAGAGAGAAGACCCCGGCTCGTTGGGTGACGAATGGAAAACCATCAAGCCTCGCAAGACCGAACCTCCGCCGCAACCCGCGCCCCCCAAAATCGGTCAGCCCACATCGTCTCCACGCAAAGCGCCTCCGGCGATTGATTGGGAAAGGGAATTGCGTCGTTTGCTGCAAGGCGACGCTCCTACCGCCGCTCCGCCCCCGCCCCCGCCTCCGCCATTGGTCCGCGAGGAACCAGCGCCAGCACCACGACCGGCGCCGCCGCCAGTCGTGCGGCCCGTCAAGCCTCCGCCTATGCGTTTCCCAGTGCCAGCAGTCGTTGAACGGCGAGAGTCCGGACCCGCCTCGACAATCTTGGTTGAAGCAAGTTCCGCTTATCAAAAGGCTCAACAGCTTCACAAAAGCGTCGCGGACCGATTGCGCGAAGTCGATCAAGCCATCGAGTTGCACAAAGCCGGAGCGCCAGCCCACACCCGAGCCGTCCCGCCGGACGTAAGGTCGGCTCTGTCAATGCTCCAAAATCCCAAAACGGTCCGGCAAGCGATCATTGCTTCGTTGATCTTGGCGCCTCCCAAAGCGCTCGAGACCTGACCTTCCCGTCAGATTGGGCTTGGGCGGCGCAGCGCCCTCACGAGCCCGGTCGTTGTATTTCCCCCTTGTCCATTCGGAACCCGTTCGAGCCGCCACCCCGCCGTCTCCCTCAAGTCAAGTTCGGCTTGATAGAGAAATTGGTTGCATCAGAGAACCGGTCTGCCGGACTCGCCGGACGCGGACAGGCGGCCAATAAGAAGACGAGCCAGAGAAACAGTCGGTGCGAGATCGGCGGTAACGGGACGCATTGCAGAAGCGTCCGCATCATCACCGGTCCGACAATGCTCCAGTCCGGTCTCGATGAAACAGAGAGTGAATCCATGAGGCACCCAATTCGTTTCAGCACTCAGGCGAGAAAGGCCAACGCTGTGCGACGCACCGATTCCATGCGTCAGCAGCTCAACCCATAGCCCTTTTGGGCCTATCCGGCAAGTAGCGCATTCGCGCGAGTGTGCGGCTGTGGACCAGGGGCGCAGCGTTCACGCTGCAGAAACGTGAAAATGCCAAGCGGTTGCAAACTCTCGAACTGATCAGATGTGCGAGAAAGTGCAGCGCGAAATCCGCGCAAACCTGAAACTTTCGGGCGCTTTCGAAACTCGGAACCGATCGAATACACGGAGCTTTCTGCAGCGTAAACGCTGCGCCCCGCTCGTTCGCCAAAAGTCGTTACTTATTACTGAGCAGGCGGTTTGGTGTCTTTGGCTTCCGCAGGCGGCGGGGGTTTAGGAAGCACTGTAAGCCAGATATGATCGGTCTGATTAATTTGCAGAGCGCCCGGCAGAGCGTTTTGGCCCTTGAGCTTTACCAGAGCAACGCGAACTTCGGGCTTATCGAGGTTTGGGACAATCGCGAGTATCCGCACAGCTTGATTAGCTGGCTTTGCTTCGTTGCTTGCGGAAAGCGTTAACGTAACGTCCCCACCTTTTCCGGGGACACTGACAGATGTGGAAGTGACTCCCTCAGGCAAGCCATCTGCGACGACAATAAGGTGGTCCTGGAATCCATTGAGGCGCGCCACGTTCGCTTTGAGCTCGGCGGACTTGCCCGGTTCGAGTTTGACCGTTTGAGAATCAATCGACGCTTTGAAGTCAGGAACGGAATGCAGGATTTCAATGCGGTACACGTAATCACTTCCCCCACGCCTTAAGAGGTCCACAATGCCCAAAACATAGTTGCCATCGGCCGGCGCTGTCCACTCCAGTTCGGGATCTTCGGCGCGTCCGCTGTCATCGGCCCGCGCTAATTGAGTTCCTTTGGAGTCTTCGATTCGAATCACCGCATCTAACGGCGACCCGAGGGAAGCGGACTGAACGCGCACCTTGAACCCTTGGTCCTTCTTCGCGGTGACCTGATACCGATCTTCATCGCCGTTTGTGCGAAGTTGGCCGTTGACTGCGCACGGCACGGGAAGCGGCTGGGCAAGGTCGGGCGAGCCATTGGGCTCGATTTCAATTTCTTCCGGGGCTTGTCCGACTGAAATGCAGAGAGCATTCGCCAGCCCCGGAGCTGTGACGAAGAGATCATTCTGTCGCGGATTAAGGTGGGACGTATCGATTTGATGGATGATGGCCTCGCCGGTCGCACCCAAATTCCATCCGAAAAGCCGCAGCGCCGCTTTATGGCCGCGTTGTATTCCCGATGGAATCGCATAACGGGCATAAGGACCTGCGGTCACGGTCAAGCGATACACGGCAGACTCGCCGCCGGTTAGTCTAACGTCGGCTTTCGGAGGATAGGCCCAGGCGACGAGTTGCAATATATAAGTGCCGGCCTTCTCGATGCGCCAGGCGAGCAGCGAGTCCAAACTGCGCCCGTCATGGTTCAAGGCAAGCTTGGTTCCGTGCTCATCCACCAGTTGAAGAGCTGGGTCCATCGGAGAATCGAGCGAGTACGCATCGACAGCAGCCACCAACCATTGGCCGGCCTTAAGATTGAGCGCGAACGAGTCCGTATCATCGGCTTTGTCGAGGCGGCCATTGATCGTTGCCGGAAGCGTCTCGACCCGCTGCGCTTTGGCCGGCTCGTTGTTCGGCTCTTTCTCCAATTGTTCTTCGAGTTGGCCGACAATCCAGCAACGCACGTTCGATGCTCCGTCTTGATTGTACACACGAACAAGGTGCGGCCCAGGAGGAGCGTTGGCCGCGAGTTCAACGGTGAATTTGCCCTTCGCCTCTTCGGCTTTGAAACTCAACCCGGGATGATCCGTCCAAACCTGGACAGGCCAAGGATCGAGTTTTCCGCCGGCCGACACTTGAATTTTCGTGCCCGGCTTTCCTCCGGCGGGGAAAAGGTAATCGAGGGTGGGAGTTTCGGCTGTCGCAGAGAGCATAACGGCGCCAAGCATCGCCAGCTGCATGCGCTTTGCAGTGCAGACTTGGACGTGACTTGGCGTCCACCTGTGACGGAGCGCGGACATTCCTTTCCGCAGCATTGTCCATGCGGTCAAGAGATTTGGGCCATTCCCTTTCCTCTTGGAAGATGGAAAGTTGCTGCGGACAGGAATGTCCACGCTCCGCCGCAGCTTCACGGAGGGGCGAGATTGTAACCTAAGCGCTGTGCCGCTGAGCACGACTCTACGCAAACAATTCCTTGATCGGCTTGCCGCCGTTGACGAGTGGAATGGGCCGCCCTGTATTCGTGTGAAGGATCATGTGCGGATCGATGCCCATCTTCATATACAGAGAGGCTGCGAAATCTTCCGGCGAATAAATGTTCTCGGATGCGTAATATCCTTTTACATCGGTCGCGCCAACAACTTGGCCGCGTGGGATGCCAGCTCCGGCCATCAGGACCGACATCGCGTGCGGCCAATGATCGCGGCCTACATCTTTATTGACCTTCGGCGTCCGGCCAAATTCGCCTAGAGCAATCACGAGCGTTCGATCGAGCAACCCGCGTTCATCAAGATCGGAAATCAGAGCGGCAAGACCTTGATCGAATTTCGGCAGATGTTTCTCTTTGAGCGCCTTGAAGATGTTGGTGTGATGATCCCATCCGCCGTAATAACACGTCACAAACGAGACGCCCACTTCCACTAATCGCCGGCAGAGCAAGAGCCGCTGGCCCAAATCTGTCCGGCCGTACCGCTCGCGAACCTTGTCCGATTCGCGGCTGATATCGAACGCCGCTTGAGCTTTCGGCGACGTGACCAAATCGATCCCCTGCTGGTAGTAAGTGTCAAAATTGACCGTCGGATCTTCGGCTGCGGCTTCCGTCAAGCGCAACATGCGGTCGAGGGATTGGCGCAAGTGCTGTCGCGTGACAGCCCGGCCATCGGCAATCGACGATGGCAAGACCACGTCGCGCACTTTGAAATCTTTGTTGTCGGGATTGCCGCTAATGACGAAAGGGGCATGTTGCGCGCCTAGAAAGTTCGGGCCGCCTGACCGCGACATATTCGGCAAGGTCATGTAAGCTGGCAAACCGTTTTGAATTCCTCGTTTGTGCGAGACCATCGAACCGAACGACGGATGAAATGTAACGAAGGCTCCGCAATTGACCGGCACAGGAGTCGGCGCGCCCGTCATCATGTAGTGGTTGCCGCCGCCATGATTGGGATCACGATGGCAAATCGAACGGACAATGGTGAGTTTGTCGGCAATCGCGGCCAGCTTGGGAACGGTCTCGCAGTATTGGATGCCGGGAACAGCCGTCTTGATTGGCCCTAGTTCGCCACGAATTTCTTTCGGAGCGTCCGGCTTTGGATCGAAAGTCTCGTAATGGCTGGGACCGCCATCCATCCAGATCAGGATGCAGTTGACCTGGCTCGGACTAACTTTTCCGGCGGCTCGCGCGACCTCCCCGCGCAATCGCATCAATTCCGTCATGCCGAAACCCAAAACAGCGCCGATGCCCAATTGCAAAAAGTCTCTTCGCGCCATTCCCGCACAGTTATAGTTCATACAATCTCCAAGTTTTAACCTGCGCTTCAATTGGTAACGCGGAGTTTCAATCTGCAGCGTGCCCGCACGATCGGACACGCTGGAGAAGTGCGCACGCGCTGCCGGCTGCAAGTCTGCGTTACGGTTCTCACGAAACATTAATGATTAAATACAAATTCCGCCGAGTTAATCAATGCCCACATAATGTCCTCTGTGGCCGATTGCCGCGTCGCTTCAGCAGTTGCGAAGGCTCGGCTGGCCAGGCTCAGTTCCTCGGGAGTGGGATATCGGTTGTAACAAGCGAGGTACAATTCCGTGATGATCTCCTTGGTCGGCCGTTCGCTCGACGCTAAACGTTTGGCCCGTCCTTCAGGAAACGCGATCTTGTTTTGAAGATCATTCGAGTTCATCAAATGCAGTGCTTGCACGACGCTCGGTTTCGCATCGCGCTCGCACGGACAATCGCTGCTGGAGTTTGGACGTCCAAAAGCATCCATGAATTCGGAGCTGATCTTGTAGTTCCACGTTGCAATGGCGCGCGCGCCGGCGGGTGTGCCTTGAAAGGTGGTTGGCGCGCCGGTGACATCGATCACAGCGTCCAAGAGCACTTCGGCGGGCAATCGTCTTCGGTGCGAGCGAGAGAAGTTCCGCGTATCGCGGGCATTATGCTCGTTCGGGAGCGAGCTCAGTTGATAAATATGCGAGCGCAGGATCGTCCTCATCAGATGTTTCAGGTTGTAACCGTGGCGAACGAAGTCCTGCGCCAGAGCATCGAGTAACGGCTCGTTGCTGGCGGGATTAGAAGCTCGAAAATCGTCCACTGGATCTACCAGGCCGCGTCCCATGAATTCCGCCCAAACACGATTCGCGACGGCGCGAGCGAAGAACGGGTTCTTCGAATCGCAAACCCAATCGGCCAACGCGCCCCGCGGGTCGCGCCCGGCTTCGAGTTGAGCCAGCGGGCCGTCCGGCGGCTTTGGCTTGAGCACCGCTTGCGTGATGGGATGTTTCACGTCGCCGCCTGGCGTATGAAACAAAACTTCCGCGTCCCCCGAGATCGGCGGCGATATGCCGGTGCCCTTGCGCTTAATCTCTGCGAAGTAAGCGGCAAATTGATAGAAGTCTTCCTGGCTCCATTTCTCGTTCGGGTGATGATGACATTTGGCGCATTCCAATCGCACGCCGAGGAAAATTTGACTGACCAACGTGCTAATATCGGCTGGCTCCCGGCGATCTCGGAAAACGACAGCAGGACCATATTTGTGCGTGCTGCCCTGAGCCGTGATAATGTCGCGAGCGAGTTGATCGTAAGGCTTGTTTTGGTGGAAGCTTTCGCGCAGCCACTGATCGAGCATGAAGACGCTCTTGACGCCGACGCGGTCGGGATTGGGCCGAAGCAGGTCGGCCCATTTATTTGCCCAGTAATCACCCCAAGCAGGCTTTTCGAGCAAACGGTCGATCAGCTTGTTCCGCTTTTCCGCGTCCGTGTCATCGAGAAATTTCCTCGCCTCTTCTGGACTTGGCAGCACGCCGATCGTATCGAGCGAGGCGCGTCGCAGGAATTCGCTGTCTGTGCAACGGTCGGAAGGCAGCAACCCAAGTTTCTTGAAACGGACGTAAGCCAACTCATCGATGAAATTGTTGACGGGAAGGGAGGTGTAAAGCGCATCGGCCAGCACGCGGTCGGCAGGAACGGTGATTCTCGAGACAGCTACCATGCCCATGAATCGGGCAATTACCGCAGTTTCGCCCGAAAGCTTTCCCACCTTGACTTCGCCGTTCTCGCTGACCTCGGCGATCTCTTTGTCGTTCGAATCGTATTCTGCCAGATCGGTGACATCGCGAACGTTTCCATTCGAATATCGGGCTTTCACGACGAGAGATTGCCTGGCTTCTTTCCGGTATTGAGCATCAGCTGGAGAAACTTCGATGTTCGTGAGCGTTGGCTCGTTGGGCTGGCTGTAAGGCATTCCTTGTTCGATCCAGCGCAAAAGCGTCACGTAGGTTTTTGAATCAACTGCAAATCGTTCGCCCCCCTCGTGCGGAACCGCCATGGCCGGTTTTTTCAACAACAAGCTTTCCTCGGGGAACGCTGGAAAAACACGCCTGCCTCGCGCGTCTTTAAGAATTTCCTTGAAGTCAGAATTGGGATCGTAAGCAAACACAGAGAGTTTAAACCCATTTTGCCCATCTTGCTTGGCGTGACATTTGCCGGCATTGCAGCCGGCTTTACTCAAGATCGGGAGCACATCATTGACGAAACTCAAGGGTGTTTCGGATGTGGTGGGCGTCGCCGCAGTCGCGGCGGCTGGCCATTCTCGCTCGATTTTTCCGCTGGCATTCCAAACGCGCGCTGACCCATTGAAACCGGCGCCGTAAACTGTTTTCCCATCGGCTGAAGCCGCGACGGCATAAAGCATGTCATTTGCTCCGCTATACGTTTTCGAGGGGTGATCCTTGGCTTCTTCGCAGAGGCGCACAACTCCATCTTCGCACGCTGAGAAAATGGCCTTTCCATCCGCAGTCCAAGCCAGGTCGGTGACGGCAGCGGGATGCCGTTCAATCGTAATTTTTTGTTCCTTGGTTTTTATGTCCCAAATCTTGATCTCTTTGTCAGCGCCCGCGGAGGCCAAAAGAGCGCTGTCGTGTTTGAAGGCCAGTGCAAGGACATGTCCGGTGTGGCCTTCGAGCTTGGCCCGTTCCTGGCCGCTTGGCAGTTCCCAAAGCTTAACGAGTTTGTCCACGCTCGCTGTGGCTAAGAGGTTGCCATCTGGACTAGCCTTGATATCCAAAATGGAATCGCCATGAGCGATCCAGCTCAGCTTGATTTCTCCATCGGCCAGCCTCCACAGATGAACCCAGCCGCTTTGTGTCTCGGCGCCATCCGCTATCGCCAAGGCCGTCGAATCAGGCGTGAAATCGAGCGCGGTGATCCGTCCGGCGAAATTCGTGATTTGCAATGACTGCTTCAGCGTTTTGGCATCCCAAAGGAGGACGCGTCGAAATTCACCCGATGCCAGCCATTGGCCATCGGGACTCCAAGCGAGCGATTGCACAATATCTCGGTGTCCGTCCAATGTGCCGGCGACGGATTGATTCGTCTGGCCGGTTTCGTAAATCAAAACTTCACGGCCGCGCGCGACAGCCAATTGCTTGCCGTCAGGCGACAGGGCGATGGCGAGCGCCGGTTGATATGCGCTCGACCATGGCTGCAATTTGTTCGGATCAAGCAGGACCGGGCTTTCATCCAAAGCTTCGCTGTTCCAATTGGCGCCTTGGTTGATCCACGTTCGCAACGTTTCGATTTGCTGGTCGGTGAGTTGCTTCTTAGGAGGCATGTGCGGGTCCGCATCCGGCAACAGCACGGCGGCCAGCCGGCTCTCGCTGGCCTTGCCAGGCGCGAGAACTGTTCCGTTATCGCCTCCTTGCAAAAGCGCCTCGCGCGAACTCAAGGTCAGTCCGCCTTTCTTCTTCTCGTCGTTATGGCAGCTCAGGCAGTTTTTTCCGAGGATGCGCATTGCCTCCGCGGTTGGATTTGCAGGTTTTGTTTTGTCGCTCGAAGTCGGAGCGGCGACAATCGGTTCGGCGCGCGGTGCGAATACCGAAAGAGATCCCGCGATCGCCCACACAGTAACGACCATTCGGATCCAGCGATTCATCTTGCGCATCGAGACATATACTACGCAAAACGTTCGAAATTGGAATGATGGATTTTGTCACCGAGGTTGACTGAGGCAGGTCGGGTGGTCTGCTGACTGAAAGTTGGCGATACGGCGCAACGTGGACGCAGCTGCAACCAAAACGGAGCGCGGACATTCTTGTCCGCAGGAATTTCGAATGTCTGGCCGTTCTCGACCGTTCGAACGCGCGTCGTTCATTTCCAATTGCTGCGGACAAGGATGTCCGCGCTCCGAAGAATCGTTGCGAAAAAAGTCCTGGCCAACGACCAGCCGTTTGGACTATTGCAGAGCGAGACCCACAACTGAAGCGTATCCATGCTATGAGCCCTTTCCTGCGTTTTTGCTTGCTCGGTTTGCTGGTGGCGGGGCTCGATGAATTCATCACGCAAGGCGTGTTGAAGAATACATACGCGGGCTGGATCCTTCCCACGCTCATCGCGTTTGTTCCGTTTTTGGCCCTCGTTCGCCTCATTGGCAAGATTTTGGACAAGCGCCTTAGCGAGCCGGAATCGTTCCTGATTTGCTATTTAACCGCCGGCAGCATTGGACTGGCGGTCGAGTGGTTCCTCATCGGATTATCGCCCTGGAGCAAACCCGATGCCCCCATTCATCGCCATGTTCCGCTTTCAATTTGGCATGTTCAGTTTTTGGGCCGGCGTTGCGGTCGCACCACGTTTGCTCCTTGATCAAAGAGATTTCGTTCAGCGAATCAAGGGACCCTGTACGCGGTTCTTAATCGTTGGGATGACGATCATTTATAATTTGACGTTTACGTTTACCGTTCCGAAACGAGCGCGGTTTGCTGTAGTAATTGTTTCTGTTCTGATCACATTTCTCGCGTTGAACTTTGTCTGCTTCAAATATCTCCAAGCATTGAGAAGGTTGGCGCCGGGTCCGGAGGCGGCCTGACTGTCCTGGCTGGATCAAAACACCCAATCGGTGGCCAGTGCCCTTAGTTGGATGAATATTTGTTGCTTCGTTGCCTTTTGTTTCCCTTCGTCAAATCTTGCGTGCAAGCCAGGATTCGTGTCCATTGAATCGGTCAGTGAGGTCACTGGTATCCGTTTAGCGTAGCGCAGACTGCCCAGTCTGCCGTTTTGCCGATTGCCAATCGGCAGGTTTTCGCACGCGTTTGAGCGGCCGACGCAACGCAGGATGGCATCCTGCGAAACAGCAGACTCGGCAGTCTGCGCTACGTTAAACACACACGATCACTGACGAAATGAACAGTCGCTAGAACGTCAGCACAAGTCAGCCCATGAGTGAATCGAACAACGGAAATGCCGCCGGGAAAAAAGAGCCGCAATCAGAAACGAGCCGCCTCGATGGCGCGCCGCAAAAAGTCGATGGACCTCTGCATCGGCGGATGGACCACAGCTTTTTGCAATACGCATCCTACGTCATCCGCGACCGCGCCATCCCGAATCTCGCGGACGGGTTGAAGCCAGTCCAACGGCGCATTCTTTGGTCGCTGCACGAGAAAGACGATGGGCGGTTCATCAAAGTCGCGACCATCTCGGGACACTGCGCCCAGTACCATCCGCATGGCGAGGCGGCCATTGGCGACGCGCTCGTCGTATTGACTAACAAACGTTACCTCATCGAAGGCCAAGGTAACTTCGGCAACGTTTTTACCGGCGATCCTGCGGCCGCGCCGCGGTATATCGAATGCCGCCTGACCGAACTCGCCCGGAACGAAATCTTCAACGATGAACTGACCGAATTCGTTCCCAGCTACGACGGACGGAACAAAGAACCAGTCACCTTGCCGGCCAAGCTGCCGGTCTTGTTAATGCTCGGCGCCGAAGGGATCGCCGTGGGGATGGCCTGCCGCATCTTGCCGCACAACTTCCCGGAACTGTTGCAAGCGCAGATCGCAATCTTAAAGAAGCAACCGTTCAAATGCCTGCCGGATTTTTCTACGGGCGGTTTGATGGATGCCCGCGAGTACCAGGATGGCAAAGGCAGTGTTAAGGTTCGCGCCAAAATCAAAACGAAGGACGACTCGACCGTTGTCATCAAAGAGATTCCGCCCACTACGACGACCGAATCGTTGATTGCGTCGATCGAGGATGCGGCGCGCAAGGGAAAGCTGAAGGTGCGCAGCATTAACGATTTCACCTCCGAAGAGGTCGAGATCGAGATCAAAGCCCCTCAAGGCGTGAGCGCCGATCAGTTGGTCGATGCGCTCTATGCCTTCACGGATTGCGAAACGACCATTAACAGCCGGATCATCGTCATCAAAGACAACCGGCCCGTCGAACTCACGGTGTCTGAAGTCTTGCGCGAAAATACGACGAAGCTCGTTAAAGACCTCAAGCGCGAGTTGGAACTGAAGGAGCACAAACTTCAGGAAGAACTGCACTTCAAAACGCTCGTCCGGGTTTTCATCGAGAACCGCATCTACAAGAAGATCGAGCAATGCAAAACCAACGAAGCGGTGGTCGGCGCCGTTTACGAAGGATTCAAACCGTTCCGAAAGGAAATGCTGCGCGACTTGACTGACGCGGATGTTGAGATGCTCTTGGGCGTTCGCATTCGCCGCATTTCGCTCTTCGACATCAACAAGCACCGCGAGGAAATGGACAAGGTCAAGGCCGAGCTCGCGGAAGTGACCAAGAACTTAAAGAACGTTACCAAGTATGCCATCGGCCATCTGGAGGGCTTGATCGAGAAGTACGGCCCGCTCTACCCGCGTCTGACGAAGAGCAGCCGTTACGACGAAGTGGAAGCGCGCGATGTGGCGTTCAAGGCCTTCAAAGTCGCGTACGACCGCGAATCCGGCTACGTCGGCCACAAAGTTTCGGGCGACGAGTTCAAGGTCGATTGCACGAAGTTCGACAAGTTGATGCTGATTTTCAAAGACGGTCACTACAAAGTGATCGAGCTTCCAGAGAAACTGTTTGTCGGCCCCGATGTCGTCTATTGCGGTCTGCCGGAGCGCGATCGCATCTTCACCTTGGCCTACACGAACCGCGAAGCTACTTATCTGAAACGGTTCACCTTTGGCGGGACCATCATGAACAAGGTTTATCACTGCATCCCGCCCAAATCGAAGGTCTTGTTTTTTGAACCCGACACGCCGGCGGAGCTGTTCATCAAGTACAAGCCAGCGCCTTATCAAAAGATCAATCAACAAACTTGCAATCCGTCCGAGGTCGAAGTGAAGAGCGCCAAAACGCGCGGCCGTCAGATTTCGATTAAGGACGTTTCCTCGATCAACAGCAAACCGCCGCGCGGTTGGGATACCGAAGCGCCAACGACGAAGTTGCAGTTTGTGTAGGCTGCGTGGAATGAACGCGCGCGTGACAAGTTTCGTTGTGGCCGTTTCGGTTTGGCAAAGCTCGATCCACTGACAACACGCAAAGAAGCCCCGTTCATCACTTAAGTGGGATTGCGGGCAGTCGCTTGAGCGTCTTGTTCACCGGATCGACGATGATGCCGACAGACTCGAGCGCGGTGACGCCGAGGATCGGTTCAACGCCAGCTTCACCAAAAATGATTCGGCCAGCCGTGATCTCGCCCTGTCCTGCCAGGTGGTTCATGGGGAGGCCGGTTCCTTTATGATTTTGTCGTTTTATCATTTTGTCCCCACTCGAACGGACAAAATAATGGAGGACAAAAATCATCCAAGTTCGGGCAGGTAGGGACGGCGCGCGGCGCTGTCCTGCTTTCTGCAAAACGATGCACCGGAACAACTCTTGGGTGCACTGCTTCGCTCGGACAGCGCAGCGCGCCGTCCCTACCTGTCAAAATGCGAATTGCTACTATCCTGCGAGGCAGGGTTGACCGGGTCGCCGGGACGTGTTTGGATTCGTCACAAACTTCGACTGACCCAATGTCACTTATGTGCGAACTCTTCAAAGACACACGGGTTTGTTGCCCAGCGCAACTTTGTCTGGCGGTTATCGTCCTCATGCTCGGAAACCGCCTCGCCGCCGCAGCCGAATTCAAGGCCGGGTTCGCTCAGCGCGACATCACGCCGGATGTCGGCATGGAAATGCCCGGCAACTACGGCAAGAACTTCGGCCGAAGCGTTCACGATCCTTGCAAAGTGCGCGCGGCAGTTTTCGACGATGGCGTCAAGCGAGTTGCCTTGGTCGGGATTGACGCGCTGTTCATTCGTCGCGAGAATGCTCAAGCAGCTCGCAAGGCCATTCAGGAGCGTTGCGGTATTCCGCCCGAACACATCATGATTGGCGCCTCGCATTCGCATTCATCCGGTCCCGTTGGTTGGATCATGCCCGGCGATTTCGATCACGCTTCGCCGCTCGTCCAAAACCTCGCCTACGAGAAATCTCCGGGCGGTGATCCGGGCTACATCAAACGTCTGGAGAAAGCCATCACGGATGCCGTTTGCCTGGCGAATGATTTTCGCGTCGAAGCGCGCTGCAGTTTCGGGTCGGGACGCGAGGACAAAGTTTCGTTCAATCGCCGCCTGCGCTTGAAGAATGGAACGACCATCACGCATCCCGGCCGCGGGAATCCGGACATCTTCGAGTATGCCGGTCCAATCGATCCCGAAGTCGGCGTCATCGGCGCGTGGGACAAGAACAATCGGTTGCTCGGCGTGATGGTGAACTTCGCTTGTCACGCCACAACGAGCCCGCCTGGCTTTTCGGCGAATTGGATTCATTATCTCGAACAAACGATTCGCGGAGGCCTGAGCGCCGATGTCCCAGTGGTCTTCTTGCAAGGCGCTTCGGGAGACATTACGCAAGTCGACAATTTGAGTCCATACGCCGATCCCTCCGGAGACAAACAAGCGCAACGCGTCGGCGGATGCGTGGGCGCGGAAGCTGTGAAAGTTCTGTTGCGATCCGAGCCGGGCGTTGGCGGCTCGGTGGATGCCAAATCGAAAGTTTGGACGATCAAGCGCCGCGTTCCTTCTCCCGATCGGGTCAAGAAGTCGCTCGAAATCGTGCAGAAGACTGAGAAAGAGGTTGGTCACAGCGAATGGATTTTCGCCAAGGAAATCATCTTGCTCGACGCATTGATCGCCAGATTTCCCGCCGAAGAGGTCGAAGTGCAGGCGATTCAAGTTGGCCCGGCGGTGTTTGTCTCCAATCCTGCCGAGTACTTCGTTGAATTTGGCTTGGAAATGAAACAGCGAAGCAATTTCAAATTCACTTGGCCGGTTGAGTTGGCTAATGGCTGCGTCGGTTACGTGCCAACGGAAGAAGCGTTCGGTCCAAAAGGAGGCGGTTACGAAACGCGGCTGACGTTTTACAGCAATCTCGAGATCACGGCCGGCCGCCAATTCCTCGAAACTGGACTCGAATTGGCGAAGCTGATGACACCCGGCAAAGTGCCCGAGCCGCCCAAAGCGCCGCCGTTTGCCGCGCCATGGGCTTACGGCAACGTGAGGCCGGAATTGAAATGACACGGCCACACGCGTGGTTACACAGTTACATGGTTACATGAGCTTAGTAGCGATCAAGTGTTGCGAGTTCTTAGGTGACATCTCGTTTGACGCCGATTGAAACGACCGATACATGCAACCATGTAACCTTTGTAACCATTTAACGATGTAACTTATTTCCCCAGTTAACATGTTTGAAGCCCCCAATTCCGCCGCAGCTCTCGCCCGCGCCTCTCAGAAGCTCGCGAATGGCGTCTCGAGCGGTTTGCGCCGGAGCGTAACGCCGATTCTCTATTTCGAGCGGGCGGATGGGCCGTACTTTTACGACATCGATGGGCACACGTTGGTCGATTACACGCTCGGCTGGGGGCCTTTGATTCTCGGATCGAATCATCCTGCGATCAATGCCGCGGTGACCCGTCAATTGGCATGCGGCTACACATTCGGCGCGCAACATCACGGTGAGATTGAGTTGGCCGAACTCATCACGCGCGTCGCGCCTGGCGTCGAACAAGTCATCTTTTCGAGCTCAGGGACGGAAGCCGTTCAAGCTGCTATTCGGCTGGCTCGCGCCACGACTGGCCGAGACAAGATCGTGAAGTTTGAAGGGCATTATCACGGTTGGATGAACAACATTCATGTCAGTCATCGCCCTAGAGGGAATGATCCGTTTCAACCCGAGCCCGGTTTCGGCGGTCAGCCCGTGAGCGAATATCAGCATACCGTGACAGCGCCTTGGAATGATCTTGGCGCGCTTGAATGCTGCTTTGCCCAGCATCCGGGCCAGATCGCCGGCGTCATTATGGAGCCGCTCCTGGTCAATAGCGGCTCGTGCGAACCAACGCGCGGCTTCCTCGCTGGAGTGCTCAAGAAGTGCCGCCGGTACGGCGCGGTTTCGATATTTGACGAGGTCATTACCGGTTTTCGCCTCGCCTTGGGCGGCGCGCGCGAGTACTACGGACTCGAACCTGACCTTTCCGTGTACGGCAAAGCCCTGGCGGGCGGGTTCAGTCTTGCCGCCGTTGGGGGACGCTCGGAAATGTTCGATGTATTGCGGGACGGTCGAACGACTCATGGCGGTTCCTACAACGGAAACCCTATTTGCATTGCGGCCGCCATCGCCACCATCAACACGCTTGCGCAACCCGACACCTTCAAACGAATGCACGCTCACGGCCATGCGTTGCGCGCGGCGTTGGAAAAAGCGGCGCAGTCTCACGGAGTTCAATTCCTCACTTGCGGGTCCGGCGCCGCTTTTAGCGCGCACTTTGGCCTGGCCAAGCCGCCACGAGATTATCGGGAGACATTAGCCGCCGATGCTGCCGACTGCGAAAAGTTCCGCGCTGCGATGCTCGCGAACGGCATCTATTTGCTTCCAGAAGGGCGCTGGTACGTGAGCGCCGTGCATTCCGAACGCGAATTGGAGATTGCTACGAAAGCTATCGCTGTCGCGATGCCGACAATCGCGCCCGCCACACATTAGATTAATTAACCGATACACAAACGACGGGTTGCAATCAGCACTGGCTGCCTTACGTGCCCACGTGGAGACGTGGACAACACGATCTGATCGGCTTCGCTTTGAAAGAAGTGATTCAGAAGGGAGCCAGCATGGGGATGAGATGTCGGCCGCTTCTCCGGTAAATGCGAAAATGCCGATCAGTCGTAAACACTTGGCAATGCTTGGCCAATTCGGCCATCCGGACCAAGCACGCATCGGCCAGGCTCATAGGCAAGTCTTCATATTTACGAACGAGACGGCGGAGATCAGCCCAGTGTTCTTCCGCAGAGAATTGTACGAGCAGCTTTCCTCTCTCAACAGCTTCGAAAAGGGGATCCGTGGTAAGACCATCATCCTGCAATAGGAACACGACTTCTGAAATGACAGCTTCACAGGTTAAGAGGGGTCCAGAGATTCGATCAAACTGGTCGGCAGCCCATCGGTGATACTGGTCCTGACGGTTAAAGAATGCCACCAAGGGACCAGTATCACAGATTAGCCTAACTGCGGCCATAGCGTTTGAGAGGTCGCGTACTCAAATCCTTCGATCCCTGGAGCGAGCCGCACAAATCCGCGAGAGCCTCTCCCAAACTCCCCTTCCGCCCCGCTTGGCGCTCATCGATCAGATCGCGGATGATTCCGCCCTTCGAACGCTTCAACGCCTTCGCTTGCTTTGCCAGCCACGCGTCTTGTTCGGGTTTTACCTTGATCGTCAATGTCTGCATCGAATGACGGTAACACCCAAATGGCACGATGACAATACCACGTTGTTGGTAGCGGTTGGTAGCGGCGGGCATCCTGCCTGCCGTAGAGGGCGCGCATCTTGCCGCCCGGAGCAACGCTTGAAACGAGGAGCTGCGTTCGAGTGCGTACGCGTGATCCGCCGGGCAGGATGCCTCGGCTCTACGGCAGGCAGGACGCCCGCCGCTACGATTGTGCCGGCAAGTTGTTGGTGAAGGAGCACGGCGTTCACGCTTTAGGTTTGCAACGCCCGGAAAGCGTTTGGGGATTCAGAGCGATTCAGAGGCTTCGGACGTTCTTTCCTTTTGCACATTGGTGTGCGATACCAATAGCGATTGAAAATTAGAACGGCATGAGTCATAACGCGCAGCTCATTCTTTACACCCTTGTTGCGATTGGCTTGCTCGTTGCGCTGGTGGTGCGCTGGAAGTTGAATTCGTTCATCGCGCTCGTTATCGCCTCTCTGTTCGTCGGCGTTTGTAGTGGCTTGAAACCGGCCGACATTGGCAAGGCCTTCCAAGAAGGTGTTGGCGGCGTGCTCGGGTCGATCGCTATGGTGATTGGACTTGGCGCAGTCATCGGCAAGATGCTCGCCGAATCGGGCGGCGCGCAGCAAATCACCAACACGTTTGTCCGCGTCTTTGGCGCCGAGAAGTTGCACTGGGCGCTCACCGTCATCGGGTTTGTGGTTGGATTGCCTGTCTTCTTCGCGGTCGGGTTTGTGTTGTTGGTTCCGATCGTTTACGCGTTGCTTCGCGAGACGCGCAAACCGCTCCTCTACGCCGGACTCCCCTTGGTCACGGGCCTGGCCTGCGTGCATTCGCTTGTTCCGCCGCATCCAGGTGTTATGGCTGCCATTGGCGTCCTCAAGTGCGACGTTGGAAAAACCATTCTTTGGTCGATCATTGTCGCGTTGCCGCTGGCGTTGTTGGTCGGTCCCATCGCCGGAAGACTGGGACAACGTGTTGTCGTCGAGTCCGGCGGAAAATTCGCCGAACAGTTTGCCCGACCCGTGGAACATCCGAATCCTCCTAGCTTCGGACTGACGCTGTTCACCATCCTCTTGCCGGTCGCGCTAATGCTCGTGGCTACGGCCGCCGATCTCATGCTTGCGCTCGAATCGCCCTTGCGTAAATGGAGCGGTTTTATCGGCCATCCGGTGACGGCGCTCACGGTTGCGACACTCTTTTCTTTTTATTCTTTCGGCGTGGCCCGCGGTTTCAACGCCCAGCAAATTCTGAAGTTCAGCGAGGATTGTCTTGGACCTGTCGCCTCGGTGTTGCTGGTCGTGGGCGCTGGCGGCGGTTTCAACAAGGTCCTGATCGCGGGAGGCGTCGGCACTGCCATTAGCGAACTGACGGCGGGGTTGTCTGTCTCCTTACTGTTGCTTGGTTGGTTAATCGCTGCGGCCATCCGTATCGCGGTGGGTTCGGCTACGGTTGCCATTACGGCCGCGGCCGGTCTGGTGCTTCCGATTTTGGGCAACCATCCAGAGACCAAGCCGGAGCTTTTGGTAATCGCGCTCGGCGCCGGCTCGATGATTCTGTCGCACGTCAATGACGGAGGCTTTTGGATCGTCAAAGAATACTTCAATCTGACGGTGGCGCAGACGCTAAAAACATGGACAATGATCACCACGGCAGGTTCCGTGCTAGCACTGCTCCTGGTCCTGCTGCTGGAGGCGTTATTATGAACACTAACGCATTTCTGGGCGCGGAGCGCGGACATTCTTGGCCGTATGCGGTTAGCGTAGCGCAGAGTTTCACCCTGCTTGGAAGAATTGAATTCTGTGAACCGCCCGCCAGTTCGAGCGTTCTGGAAGGCGCGGACGGTCTGCCGATTACAAATCGGCGATACAGCAGACTGAAAGTCTGCGCTGCGACTAATGACGGCACGCTTTCTGATCTCCGGATAAGGTTCTCGCTCCCGCCTCGGGTATTGCTGCGGACAGGAATGTCCGCGCTCCGCGCCAGCGTTGGCCGATCATCTACCTAATCATGCTCGATTTTCTTATTCAAAATGGTTCCGTTATTGACGGCACGAAATCTCCTCGCGCGCGCGCTGATATCGGCATTGTCGGCGGTCGCATCGCTAACATCGGCGATCTTCGCGGCTCTGTGGCCCGCCAAAACATCGACGCTTCCGGCAAAATCGTTTCACCGGGATTTATCGACGTGCATACGCACTCGGACGCGTGGCTTCTGAAGACCCCGAACTTGGTTTCCAAAACCACGCAAGGCTTCACGACGGAATTAATCATGGCCGACGGCATTTCTTATGCGCCCGTCAGCCGCCACGTTGTCCATGATTGGATTCATTATCTGCGAGCGCTCGACGCGTTGCGCTTTGAAGAATATCGGGGTTGGGAAACGCTCGCCGACTACATGGCGCTTCTCGACCATCGCGCGGCCCAAAACGTTGCCACGCAAATTCCTTACGCCAATGTCCGGTCGTTGGCCTGCGGCTTCGGGCGCGCGGTTCCAGACGACTTTCAGATGCGGCTCATTATCGCTGAGATTGAACGCGGCATGGCGGCTGGCGCGGTTGGAGTTTCTACTGGGATGGATTACATCGCCGAGTGTTTTGCAACGACGGACGAATTGGTGGAGGCTTGCGCGCCGTTGCGTGCCGCACAGGGCGTTTACGTCACGCACGTCCGATATAAGAAAGGGACGCTCAACGGCGTAAAAGAAGCTGTCGAGATCGGCCGGCGCGCCGGCATTCCAGTCCATATCTCCCATTTGAAGGGCACGACGCAGCAGGAGAGTGAAGAAATCATTCGTTACATCAACACGGTGGCAGTGAATGAAGTGGATTTTAGTTTCGACGTTTATCCGTACTTTCCCGGCTCGACGATGCTGAATTATCTGTTGCCGTACGAAGTCTGGGAGGATGGCGCGCTGACAGTGCAGGCGAAGCTGAATGATCGGCGGGTGCGTGACGAGTTTGCGCGAAGTCTAATGTTCAGGGACCTGAGCGCTATTCGCATCGCTTGGCTGCCCGGACGCGAAAATGCGGCGCATATTGGCAAGACCTTGGCGGATTACACAGGAGCAATCGGGCGCGCCCCAGCCGACATCTTGCTGGATTTGCTCATCGAAGAGAATCTGGCCGTCTTGCTGGTCTTCGGTGGCGGCGACGATGCGTTGGTTGATCCGTTTCTCAAGCATTCAAAATACATGATGGGGAGCGACGGCATTTTTCATGAGCAGAGCGTCATTCATCCTCGCCAGTATGGTTCGGCGACGCGTTTGTTGGGTCGCTGCGTGCGCGAACGCAAATTGTTTAGTCTTGAGGAGGCCGTCCATAAGCTCACGGAAGCGCCCGCGCGTCGTTTCGGGCTGAAGGGGCGTGGAGTGCTGCGCGAGGGGAACTTCGCCGACGTCGTTGTGTTCGACTCCGAGACCGTCGCTGACCAAGCAACCTACGATCAACCCCACCAATTCTCGGCCGGCATCGAGCACGTTTTGGTAAATGGCACACCGATTGTCCGCGACCGGCAACCAGTCAAGAACTTATGTTTACCCTTGCCGGGACGGGCGCTGAAGTTCCACGCCTGACCAACGGGATGCTTTGTGGCTGCGACGATTGCGCTTGGCTGTTGAGAGTTTCGGCGATGCACGGGAGTTTATGCATGACAGGTTTCATGAGAAGCTCCGATCCCGAGTGCTCTCCAATTTAATTTGCAATTCGGGTCCGATCTGCGCCAACTCTTTCTTGGGAGCGGCAGGAACTCCGACAAGATAGGTATTCGGCGTCGGCGGCATTTGGGGCCAGACGGTCCCGATTTCCCAGTCATAACAATCCAATCCCCTGGTGAGATCGCGCAGTTCGTCCACGCTGTAGACACGCAGACAGGACATGACGGTGTCGAACATCAAAACCAGCGGAACAGCCGGCACGAGATACGTCCAGAAGAACCGCGACCAACGAAATGGCCGGATAAATGGCGTCCAAAGGAGCACTCGGACCGGCGTTGCCAGCGCGGCGAACACCATGAGGGCGACGCTGTGCTGGCCGCATTCAAAAAGGCCAATGCCTTCTCCCTTGTGCACCGTGTCTGCCAGAACGGCTCGCGCTTGTTCGGGACGAAAATGATGGAACGCCGTAAAGACCGTGCGAAAGCCCGCCAATTCAGCGGGAACTCGACAGGCATCTACCGGTTCCGGCCAGAAGGTAATGCTGCCATTTCCGCGGTCGCGCACCCAAGCAAGCGCCTTGCTGTTGGGATAATGATGCTCAAGCTCGCGTTGCAGCATCGGTTCCAAGCCGTCGCGCATCAGCGCCAGCTTCGCGTCCCGGTGGTTGCCGTTCTGCGCGGCGGGTTGTGCCTGCCACAGCTTCTCCGGGCGCCGTTCCCATGCCATCTGTCGCTTGCCGTCTTCGTCCACCGCCAAGGTGACGATGGCGCGTTTGACCTGTCCCTTGTCACCACGAGCCTCGACGGCCCCCACCGCGAGCACGCCCTTGCCATTGGCACCCGACTGGACCCGGATGCCGATTTCCTCCGGCGGCAGGGCGCGGTATCTGCGCAGGTACGCAGTGATGAGCGGATGGTCGAGGCCGAGCAACTGGATGTTCTCCTTCTGCAACGAAAGCTCCCGTTCCGTCGTCAGCAGCAGTTCGGTCTGGGCTTCCCGGTTGATCCACGCGAACAGTTTCTCGCTCCGGCTGGCAAACGTCTCGCCCTCCGCCCGCGCCACGTCGGCGAGGAACCGCGCCAGTGCGCTCATCGCTTCCTCCGGGCTGCCCATCGCCTTGTAGTCGTCGAGCCGGAAACCGTCGAGGTCTTGGAACAACTCGAACACCACCTTGCGGGCCTCCACAGCGTTTGACATCGCCGCCTCCAATTCAACCCGCGTGCGCTTCAACTGAGGATCACTCAACGCGTCGGCGTACAGGCTGGCGTAATTCAACTGCAGCGAAAGCTGACCGAGAATTTGGGTCCGCAAGTCCTCATCGACCTTGCCCAGCGCACGACCAATCTCCGCCAGCTTCTGGTCGAGCAGCAGAAAGATGGAGCCTTCTATAGTGTCCGACAGGAGGAGATTGTAAACCTGCGCGGTGTTGCGCTGCCCATAGCGGTGGATGCGCCCGATCCGCTGCTCCAAATCCATCGGGTTCCACGGCAGGTCGAAATTGAACAGGATGCGGGCGTGTTGCAGGTTGATGCCCTCCCGGCCTGCGGCTGTGCAGATCAGCACCTTGGGGCCGTCCGGCGATTTGAACCGCTTCTCCGCCGCCACCTTTGCGCCGTGGTCACCGCCTTTCAGCACCGTGACGCCCTGAGCGGGATACTGCTGGTCAATCTCCGCGCCCAGCATCTCCACGCTGCCGAGGTAGGTGGCGAACACCACCATGCGCTCATGCGGGTTCTCACGCCACAAAACGCCCAGCGCTCCCAGCAGCTTCTCCACCTTGGTTTCCCGCTGCGGTGGGAACTTGGCCAGCAGTTCCTTAATGCGCCGCCGTTACTCCGGCAACGCGACCGCGACGCTGGTGGCGGCGGCATCTTCGGCGGCTGCCGCGCCGGTTTCCGAGGCGAACTCGTCGGGACCGACGCCCAAGGCTTCGTCTTCCTCGCGCTGCAATTTCTGAATCTGGTCACGGGGCGCCTGCGCGGTTTCGTAGAAGATGCGGAAGAACTGGCGTGTGAAGGGTTCGGCGTTGGGCGGCGGAGCTTCGGGGCCGCTGCTGGTCCCGGTTTCGTCGTCGAGCAGCGTGTTAATGCCCACCAGCGCCTCGCGGATGGTGAACTCACGACCCTGCTCGACATAGACCTTGCCGTAGTGCCGGGAGAAGTACTCCGGCGCCTTCCCACGCTTGATGACCTGCAAATCAGCGGCGGGCAACCCTTCGTTTCGATGTTGCGATAGCAGGTTCCTGATCCTCCGCACATCATCCACAATCAGCCGCCGCAGCCGCGCCCAACTGATCGGTTGCGGCTCCGACATTCGTTTCCGGCATACGTGAATAATGTCGTATTCGATTAGCTTGGAGCCGAATTCTCCTTCACCCTTCGTTTCGTCGCTGCGGATTGGAAACGTTGCTTCGAGGTAGAAGCCTGCATCGAACAAGCTCTCTAACACGCCTACCCACGGCTCGTCCTCACTGTGATGAAATGTGAAGGCCAAGATGCCTCCCGGCTTCAAAACCCGATACCCCTCACGCCAGCAATCCGTGAGAATGCGTTTGTAGAAGGCGTCAGCATCGTCAGGGTGCCGCGCCACATTAGCAACGGCTTCGAGATTCTTAGGAGTGAACTGAGGGTCGAAGACTTCGGAATACGAGTCTCGTAATGCCAAACGAAGCCAAACGTAGAAAAAGTCGGAAAGCTCAGAATAGTGAAGTAAGCCGCCGAACGGCGGGTCTGTGATGATGAGGTCGATTGAACCGGTGCCGAGAAATGTGAGTTCCGTTGCTCCTTGCCACATGTGGATGCCTGTCACTCGAAGTTGCCGGGCTTGGTGACCGTTCCGCCGTCTTCGGTGGTAGTGAACGTGACGCCCGTTTCGCGGCAGGTGACTTGCTCCGGCAGCTTGCCACGCACTTCGAGCAAGCGCAGCTTGGCGGCGCGGGCATGGTTCCAGCGTATAGTTGCCTCGACGGAATCGGTTGCGCTCCCGCCGTAATCACGGGTCTGTTCGTCGCACTTCGGGCACCCTTCGAGCCACTGCGGATGGACGAGCAGCGATAGTTCCACCTTCTTGTTCTTAGCCTTGCCTAATTCGGGCGAGTTGTTTTCTGCAAACGCTTTTTCATCGTGACGGGTCTTGCCGCAATGCGGACAAGCATAGCGGCCCTCGTCGTCCATGATGGCAAACGGCTTTTCGTCCGGGGAGACGTACAGAGGAACGTCCGAGGCCATCCGCGCTGCTCGCCGCTCCACGTCGAACTTCTTGCCGCAGCCACGACACTCCCAGTCTTGCCACGCATCCACGGTCAGCGTCTTAATGGCCACGACGGGTGTAAACTTGATGGGATTACGATGTCCGCACCCCTCGCGCTGGCACGGGCCATGTTTCGCCCAGAAGGTGTAGATGATTTCTGGTCCTTCGTAGCGGTAGTTCCGCCGCTCCTGCCACGGTACCGTCGCAGGCGTAGTAGGGCATGATGAGCGGTTTGACTTCCGCTTCGATGTCGGCAAGCAACCGCTTGACCTCGGCAAGGTCCACCTGTGCCATCTCGTTCTTCACCACGAACCATGCGACCGGATTCAGGTCACAGCCGAACATCTGTATCCCCAACCGCGACCCCTCCACGATGGTCGTGCCGCCACCCATGAACGGATCAGCGACCTTGAGATGGCGTAGCGCACCGCGCTTTTGGTGGTTGGCGTAAAAGGCATCCCACACCGCCTTTGCTGACTTGCTCTCGTCCTCCGGCGCTCTGATCGCACTAGCGAGGAGCATACCGCGAAAAACTGCCGAACTTCGCCGCGCCCAGCATTTCTGCCATGCGTAGATGGGTTTCTTCGCCGCGCCCGAACTCATCTCTGGCCCGGCGATCTGGTTGATGGGGATGATGGGGAAATCAACTTCGAGACAGGTCTTGGGCCGGTTCGGATCGGAAAAGTCCACCGTCTCGACCGCGACCTCGCGCCCCGCACCAACCGCTGCCGCGATTTGTTCCGCGAGCAGTTCCTTCTTCGATTTTCCTTTGGTGCGTGGAGGCATGAGTTGCTGCGTCTTTGAGATTTCGATGAACGGCACGGTGACTTCGAGCAACGACAGCCCGCCGTGGGCCATCGTTGGGTAGCCACCGTGGCTGCGCCATTTGCGGCGGCCCAGCGCAAATTGATTGGTGCCGTGTTCCGTGGTCAGGCAGAGCGAGATGGGCGGCACCCAATGGTGCTCCGTGCCGGGGCCGTACGAGAACCGGCTGCTGCCGAAATTGGTCTTGAGCCAGTTCGCCTGTTCCCGGCTGCCGACATCATGGAACATGCCGGAGGCGGCGTAGCCGTGGTCGCTGGTGATGACCAAACGCCGCCCGGTGGTCATGGGCTCGATCATCGTCCAAAACGAATCGGAGGTCAGTTTCTCGGCGGCTTCCCGGCAGAGCTTCTGGAAACCGTCGCCGGGTTCAGCGAGCTTGTGGATGCGGTCGTCGGGCCAATGGTGCCAGAGCACGATGGCAGGCGCGGCGGCCATCCAGTCGAGGCAGGAACTCCATTCCGCGTCCGTGCTCTCGGTGCATGCGCCGGGCAGGTTGTGCGCCAAGCCCGCGCCGTTGTTCTCCAGCGCAGATCGCTGACTGAAGCCCAGCGCCTTGGCGAACGGGGTGGTGTCGCTGTGAAGCTCGGAGCCACGCACCGCCGTCTGGTGAATCTGGTAGCCGCGCCGCTTCGCCTCCTGCAAGAGCCAAGGCATCTCGCGCAACGACAGGCCATCGAGGATCAGCACCGCCTTGCCGGCCGGCGTGGTGTTCCAGAACTCGATCAGGGATTTGGTCGTGCGCGGCACGCTGGCTTCAAATTCGCGCCAGAGTTCCCACGCGGAGCCGGAAAGCAGGAGTTCAAGTTCCACCACCTTGCGCTCACGGTCGGCAACCTCACGCTCGACATGCTGAGGCGTCAGCGGTTCCGAAAACACTTCGTACAGCTTGTCGAAGACAGCCAGCCACGCGTCCACCGGGCTGGCGGTCAATACAGCGTCCAGCAGCTTCGGGTCGCGGGCAGAGGTCATTGAGCCTCCTTGTCGAGATTCAAACCGTAGGTGGCACCGTCCGGCAGGTTCTTCAGCAACTGCGTCAACTGCGCCCCGGTCATCGTGGTGATATTGATGTTGACGTTCGCCAGATTCGTGGCCGGGCTGATGCCCCACTTCTCGACCTCGCCCAGCAGGTTCACCGGCGACTTGGGCGGCGTGCCGAAGTTCTGGAGTTTCGGTGGCGTGGGTGTCGTTCGGCCCGTTGGACCAAAGATGCCGGGGCCGGGGCCCGGTGGAAGTGGTGGCGTCGGCCCGGCGGTCGTGGACGGCGGAGTGGGTGCGAACGGCAGCGGGAGCGTGCCGCCGCTCAAAGGCATAGCGCCGGGCAGGGACATGAATGTCTGGTCCAGTTCTTTGCCGGAGCCGAGCTTGCCCTTGATCCGCATCCACGCCACGTCCTCGGTTTCCCCCGGTTCCGCTTGGAGCAGTTCCAACCCACGGACGTTGATCGCCAGCTTCCCGGCGGCGCACAACCGCAGCACCCTTTCCTTGGCAGTCACTTCACCCAGCCACGGGATGCAGTGTTTGCCGCCTATGGCCGGTTCCTGAAGCTCGGTCAGAAACTTGGAGAGCGCGGAACTGCTGGTGGCATGCGCCACGGCGGCGGCCTCGAAATCTTCGACGATGAACAGTTCGCCCTCGATCTTGGTGTGGATGGCCTTGGGAATCTTGTCGCCGGTGGCGTTGTGCTTCTCGATGGTGAACCGGCACTGGTCCGGCTGGGCAAAGTTCCAGATGTCCAGCAACGCGAACGTGTCGAACTTGTCCTTGAGCTTGGGCCGCAGGTGCGATGTCTGGCACGTTGTAAACAACGGCTTGTAGGCGGCGTCTGTGTCTTTCCACTGGTTGGCCAGATGCACCGCCCGCGCACACACGATCAAGTCGCGGTCGAAATAGATGTTGCCGTCGGCTTTCTTGGGTAGCAGGAACCGCAGCGTGTTCCGGCGGCTCTGAAGATGTTGCTTCAGCCATGCACCCAGTGCGGCCTCGACGTTGTCGGGGCACTCCGGCAGGACGATCAACACGAGTTGGTTGCCCCACTGATCGGGCCGGTCCTTCTCGGAGGCCGTTCACACGGCTACGAACGGGGTTTTCAGTTCATCAAATTGAGGTGAGTGATTTTCCCTGATGTGGCGTAGTAATGATTGATGACATTAAATCAAACGGAAGTGTGTTTGCGGACGGCTGTGGCGTTCGCCGCGCAAACACGCCGATAAGCAAACGCCGATAGCAAAACTTGCCAGAGCATCAAATAGTCGTAAAGTTGCCGAGATGCGTTTTAGTCATACAATTCTGAGTCCTTGGATCCGCGTTCTGGCGGCTCTATTGCTCGTTGCTTTTGTCACGGCACAAACGCTCTGCTTCGTTCATTGCCATTCGGCCGGAGGTAACGCTGAATCATTACGCCCTCCCTGCCATGGTGCGGCCAAGGCATCGGCGTGCCACGATTCATCTCTTCCGACTCCGACGCCAGTTTGTTTCACTCTTAAAAACCTTTTGGTCAGCGGCGATGTTACGACGATCACTGCTCCTGATTTTCCCGTTTTATATCTTTTGCCGGCCTCGACCCTCATGCCGAGTGTGATGGCAAACGACCCCCAAGCTTCCTATTTCCGCCAAGCTAAACGTGTTCATTGGGTCTTCCTGCCCGAAGTGTCGCTTGGCCCGGCGTTTTACAGCCTCGCCCCGCCCTTCATCGGTTAGGTTTAATCTCCTCCGCACTCTGCTGTGCGGTTGAGTTCAACCTTCTTGTTTCCCGCAACTTTTGCTGACGGAGATGTTCCGTCATTGAGTAACTTTGAGAATAAAACCGATGAAAACTTTTAGCCCTGTCCAACGCTGGCCTTCGCTCGTCATGCTGATGGCCGCCCTGATTAGCGCACGGGTCTCCGCTCAGGAAGCGGGCCTTGTTGACATCACATTTTTGGACACCCTGCGTCTTGAAGTCCGCACCAATCACCCAACCGTAGCGGCAGCGCAGGCCCGCGTTCGCGCCGCCGAAGCAGGCATTCGCGCGGTGCGGTTGTGGGAAGATCCGATGGCTGGATTGGGCGTGATGACCGCCGAACGCAGCATGCGGCGCGACGACGGTGACTTGATGTTCGCGGCCGAACAGACGTTGCCTCGGCTCAAGTTGTATGCGGCCCAGAAAGCGAAAGCGGCTGCCGAGCGTTCGATCTTAGAGGCGGAAATGCGATCGGCGGCGCTCGCATTGGAAACACTCGTAGCTCAGACTGCTTTCGAACTTGCGCTCGCGGATGAAATGCTCGCGATCGAAACCAATCAATTGGCTTGGTTAGAAGGCATGGCCATCAACGCGCGCGAGAAGCTCAAGGACCCAATGTCCAATGCCTCCGAACCGCTCCGGATGGAAAGTGAAGTGGCGCAACAACGGCAAAAAATTGATGCGACACAGCGGAATCGCGCGAGACTAGCGCGTCAATTGAACATTCTTCTTGGCCGCCCGCCCGAGCAAGCCTGGCCCAATCTGCGTTTGCCTGACGCTGCAACACCGGCGCCTGCTCTCGCAGAAGAGCTTCGTCGTCTATTCCAGGCAAATCCAATGCTGCAGGCGCTGTTGAATACGGTGTCGGCGGCTCGCGCCGAGATAGATGTCGCCCGCCGGGAGCGGAGGCCAATATTTTCGGTAGGGGTCGAATCAAGCATCTATTCGGGCGGCGATTACCGGCAAACCACCGTTGCCGGAAAGATGACTCTCCCATTGTTCAATACGAGACTCTATCGCGCCAATCTGGATCGCGCACAACAGCAGCAGGTGGCGGCCGAACGGGAAATCGATGCGCTCGAACGGAAGTTGCGCGGAGAGGTCATTGCAGCTCACACCGAAGCGGAGATTGCGGCCCACCAAGCCGACGCGTTTGCCAAGGAGATCATTCCTCGCACCGAAAAAGCTGCTGAATCTACGCAGAACGCATGGATTAGCAACAAGGCAAGCCTCCTCGAAGTTTTCGAAGCGAGACGCGCTCTATTGAACGCGCGCCTGGAAGAACGCCGCTTTGTCGCGGCGCAACGAGCCGCGCTCGAAATGCTTCGATCCATTGTCCCACCTCAGACTAAACCGTGACGCTTCATTTATGAAACTAGCACCGACGATTCTTATAACACTCGCGATTGCCATCCCATCAACGTGGTTCGCGGCGCGCAAATTGCAGCCCACTGGAAGCCCGACATCTAGCCAATCGAAAACTGCAGGTCAGCGCAAATTGATCTACTACCAAAGCGCCATGCACCCCTGGATTAAATCGGACAACCCGGGGCGCTGCACGATTTGCGGCATGGAACTGACGCCAGTTTATGAAGGCGACCCTGGATTCGATGCATCGGGCGGAGACGTAGTTCCCCTGACACAGACCATGATTCAAGTGATGAACGTGCAGACAGCGGAAGCCGCAGTAAGACCGCTAACAAAGACGCTCACCGTTGCCGGCATGATTGAAGATGACCTCACACGTCATCGAGTCCTGTCCGCCTATGTCCCCGGGCGCATTCAGAAGCTCCATTTAAATTACATGGGCGCTCAGGTGCAGGAAGGGGAACCGCTCGCGGAGCTTTACAGTCCAAGCCTGCTGCAAGCGGAGCGGGAGTATCGGACGCTCACAGGTGACTTGCGCGCGGCTACAGCGCTGCGTTTGCGGCAGATGGGACTGACTTCAGGGCAAATACAAGCGCTGCCCATCAAACCCGCGGAGACGTTGACCTCGCAAATTCTTGCGCCGATCGGCGGAACGGTGGTTGCGCAACATGTATTCGAGGGCCAGTACGTGCAAGAGGGCGAGAAGCTGTTTGAAATCGCAGACTTCTCGACGATGTGGTTTCAGTTCCTCGTTTACGAGCAAGACCTGCCGTGGATCAAAGCCGGGCTCAAGGTGGACGTGACAACGCCATCACATCCCGGAATCGTCTTTACGGGAAACATTTCCTTCGTCGATCCGAACTTCAATCCTGTGACGCGCTCGACTAAGGCGCGTGTTGAACTCGAGAACCCGCGTGCTGAATCAGGCCATCGCATGTTGCATCGGCTTTATGCCGACGGCCTCGTCCACCTGGAAGCGCCGCAAGTCTTGACCGTGCCTCGGGCGTCGGTGATCGAAACTGGACCGGAGGCTGTGGTGTACGTGGACCAAGGTGGCGGCGCTTATGCCCGGCGCGTGCTCAAGTTGGGGCGGCGTGGCGATTCGTTGGTCGAAGTAGTCTCGGGATTGAGTGCCGGTGATAAAGTTGTTGTTAACGGCAATTTGCTGATCGATGGCCAAGCAGAGATGAATCGGGCGTTCGCCGAACCGCACACACACGAAACATCGGGTGCGACAACGAACGCCGTCCTGCTGACTGACGCCCAAAAGCATTCCGTGAAAGAATTCGTGCGGGCGGCGGACGCTGTCTCGGCGGCGCTTGGCAAGGACGACTTAGCGGGGTTTAATTCGGCAGGAACGGAGGCGATGAAAGCAAGCGAAGCTCTCGCGGAAGCGTTAAAGGACCGATCTGAGCTTGCCGAGATATTGAAGCACATTGCGGAGGCGCGGCATCTGCACGGCGCTGTTGACATCGCCTCAGCGCGGAAAGCATTTCATCCGTTCTCGAACGCGGCGGCCCGACTTCTGGAAATAATGGGGAACCAACACGAATCCCTGGTATTCGAGGTGTATGAATGCTCGATGGTAGATCGAGCGATACCGGGAGTTCCGAAGAAAGGGCGCTGGGTTCAGGCTGTTGGCAGGGAAATCGCGAATCCATACTTCGGGGATCGCATGCTGACCTGTGGTTCCAAGGTAAAGTTATGATTGAACGCATCATTGAATGGAGCCTGCGGAACCGTTTTCTCGTGTTCTGCGGCGGTCTGTTGCTGATCGCCTTGGGCGTCCACGCGGTTTTCAAAACGCCTGTTGATGCCATCCCCGACCTGAGTGAAAACCAAGTGCTGGTCTATGCGGATTGGATGGGCCGCAGTCCTCAGGAAGTTGAGGATCAAGTCACGTATCCACTGTCAACCGGTCTCCAAGGATTGGCGGGAGTTAAGGAGGTGCGGGCGGCATCGATGTTCGGTTTTTCACTGCTGACTATTATCTTTCAAGACGGTGTTGATACATACTTCGCCCGCACGCGTGTGCTGGAGCGGCTCAATTATCTGCAAGCCGCCATGCCGGAAGGTGTCAAGCCACAGCTTGGCCCTGATGCAACCGGTCTGGGCTGGGTTTTTCAGTACTATCTTGAGGTTGATCCCCGCAAAGCGGCGGATGGCGGCTACGATCTCGGAAAACTCCGGGCGGTGCAGGATTGGTTTATTCGCTATCAGCTGACCAGCGTTCAAGGGGTTGCTGAAGTCGCGAGTATTGGTGGGTTCGTTAAGCAGTACCAGATTGAGGTCTCCGCTGCCAAAATGCGCGCTGCCAACGTTACGCTGATGGAAGTGATGACGGCCGTGCAAAATGCCAATCTCAACGTTGGCGGCAAAGTGATCGAAGAGAATGGCGCTGAATTTGTGCTGCGCGGCGTCGGTTTGGTCGAGGGCATCGAGGACTTGGAATTAATCCCCGTTAAGGCCGTTGAGGGCACGCCGATTTACATGAAGGACATCGCAATCGTCCAGATCGGCGGCGACTTCAGGCGTGGAGCGCTCGATGTCAACGGCCAGGAAGTCGTCGGCGGCACTGTCGTCATGCGCACGGGCGAGAATGCCAAAGCTGTCATTGAACGCGTCAAAGCGAAGATCGCCCAAATTTCACCGAGCTTGCCGGCGGGCATTTCGATCAAGGCATTCTACGACCGCAGCGAATTGATTGACCGAACCATTGCTACGCTGAAACATGCGCTCACTGAGGAGATCATTCTGGTCACGCTTGCTCACATCATTTTCCTTTGGCATTTCCGGAGCATTCTCATTGTCACATTGCCGTTGCCGGTTTCGATTCTCATTTCGTTTCTGCTCATGAAGGAGTTCAAAATCACGAGCAATATTATGTCCCTCACAGGCATTGCCATTGCCATCGGCGTGCTCGTGGACGCGGCTATTGTTGTTACTGAAAATGTCATCCGGCATTGCGAGAGAGCCGAAGAAAGAAAGCGTGGGCGGCTGACGCGTGCCGAAACACTGGAAGTGACCTTGACCGCTTGCCGGCAGGTGGGCCGGCCTATCTTCTTTGCGATGGCGATCATCATTCTCGCGTTCGTGCCGGTCTTTGCACTGACGGGCCAGGAAGGAAAACTGTTTCATCCGCTCGCATGGACGAAAACGTTCGCGATGGTTGGCTCGACAATGCTGGCTGTAACCATTGTGCCTGTATTGTGCAGTCTTCTGGTGCGCGGCCCTTTTCATAGTGAGGACGATAACATCGTGATGCGTGTCCTCCTGAAACTATATGACCCAGCGCTGAATTGGGCATTGGAGCATCGCAAGACTGTCATTGGGGCAGCCGCGGCAATCCTCGCGCTGGCGCTTGCCGCGGCATTCGGCCTGCCGAGCCCGTGGATAAAGCAATTGCGCGACCGAGGCTGGCATCGGGCAGCCAATCTTGCGCAAGGCTTTGGCAAGGAGTTTATGCCGCCACTAAACGAAGGGAGCCTGCTTTATATGCCGGTGTTCTTTCCTAAGACGGGGCTAAAGGAAATCCAACGAGTGATGTCTTGGCAGGACAAGGTAATCGCCAGCGCGCCCGAAATTGAAATCGTAGCGGGCAAGCTAGGCCGGTTCGAGACTCCCACTGACCCCGCGCCTACAGAGATGTTGGAGACGACCATTACGCTCAAGCCGGAGTGGATTTCCACAAACCGGACCGTGTTTGGCTTTATCAAGATTCCGTGGATGATGCGGAATCCGGCATGGCGCGAGGGCATGACGGTGGAAAAGCTGAAAGCCGAACTAACCGAGAAAATGAAGCTGGCGCCGGGTTATGTGCCGGTTTTCTTGCAGCCAATAGAAAATCGCATTCTGATGCTCTACACGGGAATTCGGGCGCAAGTGGGGGTAAAGATTTTCGGCGGCAATCTCGATGCTATCCAGAAGAAAGCCTACGAGGTTGAGAGGGTGGTCAAACAAATCCCAGGCGCCGCGGGCGTGTCACCTTCGCGTGTGCAGGGCAAACCATACCTTAATGTGAAGGTGGATCGGAAGGCGCTGGCTCGCTACAACCTCAATGTCCGGGATGTCCTTGACGCCGTCGAAGTGGCCATCGGCGGAAAAAACATCAGTGTGACCATCGAAGGACGCGAGCGATATCCTATTCAAGTTCGCTTAGCACGTGGCGAACGCGATGATATTGAGAAGATCGGTCGCGTTCTCATCGCTTCGCGGGGAGCTATGGGCGGCGGTGGTTTGACTGTTACTGGTGGAGGCGGCATGTCGGGAACGGGCGCCGGAAGCGCAGCCGGAGCAGTCCAATCCTCTGCTGCAAGCACGGGGACTCCCGATAGCGAGCCGCTCACCTACATTCCGCTCGCGATGGTGGCCAAGATCACGCGCGAGATTGGCGCAAATGAGATTGCCAGCGAGAACGGGCGCCTCCGTGCTTACGTGCAATCCAATGTCCAAGATCGAGACCTGGGAGGTTTCGTGGACGACGTAGAACGAGCGCTCAAGGAGATCGATTGGGGCAGCATGACCTACCAGATGACTGGTGAGTACGAAAACCAGCGCCGCTTCGTCCGGACGATGCAGCTTGTGTTCCCGGCTGTGTTGCTCATCATTTTCGTGATGCTGTTCATGGTTTATCACAGCGCGCTCGAAGCGGCTCACGTCATGCTGGCTGTGCCTTTCGCCTTGAGCGGTGGGGTGTTCCTGCAAAAGCTGTTTGGTTATAACTTCAACGGCGCGGTTTGGGTCGGTTACATTGCGCTCTTTGGGACGGCCGTGCAGACTGGCGTCGTGATGGTCGTCTATCTGGAAGAGATGGTGAAGAAGCGGATGGCGGAACGCGGCAGCGCCTTTAATTATCAAGACTTGGTCCAGGCCGTGAAAGATGGCGCGCGACTGCGGTTGCGTCCCAAAGTGATGACGGTTGCGACTATCGTCGCGAGCTTGCTCCCAATTATGTGGAGCCATCGCCAAGGCGCAGAAGTGATGAAGCCGCTCGCCACACCGGTGATTGGTGGAATGATTTCCAGCTTGATCCACATCCTGATTGTGACTCCTGTGATTTTCCTGTGGCTGCGGTCACGCGAACTCAGGTCGAGTCTCGCGCCAGCCTCCGGGATCACGGAAGCAACAAACGACAACAACAAAACTAATCCATGAACCAATCCAAATCGTTCCTGACTCTTGCCGCACTGGCTGCTGTAACCGCGCTTGCTTTAATCGGTTGCCACTCCAGCGAGCATCATCACGACGACCATTCCGGGCATTCTCATGGGACTGCTGCCAAGGCATATCCCCTCAAAAAATGTATTGTGAAGGACGAAGACTTCCATGGAGAAACCGTTGTCTTTGTCCATGAAGGGCAGGAAATCAAACTTTGTTGCAAGGATTGCCGGCCCGACTTCGACAAAGAACCGGCGAAATACCTGAAGAAGCTCTCACAGACCCAGTAGGATCGTTGATTCGCGCTGCATTGCCAGCACCGCGCAAATGGCATAACGGTATAACTGACGGCGTTCTCTTCTTAGTGTCTCGCCCTTTGCAGGATAGCAACCCGACTCGACGTCGCTCTCGAACCATTCGTTCTCTTGAAAATCAGCGAGCCTTTTGCAATATCGGCTCATGCCACATCGCAAGTCGAACATCCGCTGTTCATTAGCGTACGCTATTTTCCGTTGTGGGTTACTTGCGACTTTCGGTGTTCAGCTCGGATCGGCACCTTATGGAACTCCTACCATCCGCAGTTGGACGACCGCGCACGGGTTGCCGCAGAACTGGGTGGAGTGCCTGCTTCAAACGCGGGACGGCTATTGGTGGATCGGCACACGCGGCAGCTTGGCGAGGTTTGACGGCGTCCGATTCACAGTGTTTGACCAGGCGGCGACGGGATTGCCGCAGATGCAGGTCAGCAAAAGCCTAGCTGAAGATCGCGATGGGAATCTCTGGATCCGGACGTTTGTTGGCGGCTTTCTCCGCGGGGTTATTTGAACTCGACGCGGGCACCAGCGCGTTCATTCCGGTGTGGGAAGCGGAACGTTGGCGATCTTTTTGGTCGGACCACAACAACCGATTCGGTTTGCGATGGAGCGCGAGCCAATGAAGTGAAAACGCGAACTGACATTGCGGCGCCGCAATCCCAGATTCTCGCCGCGCGGCGAGAATTGCCGCGAATCGAGATTTTGCACGCGCGTGCAGAATCTCGCGTTTGCGCATCGAGTCCCAGCCGGTCCGAACTGGAACGGCGCCCGGGGCCTTGGTGCGAGCACCCGCCGCCGCCAGAACTGGTAAGGACCGATTCCACTCCGTCCCTGAAATCTGCTCAGCGTTGTTCGGTTGACTGCAAGTGCGCACAGAAACAGCGCGTTGCGGTCCCACGGCACACCATCCCGCCGTTTGTCCGCCACAAGACGATAATCAGGGACGCTGTGGAAAGCGCTCCTTGCCGGCTTTAGAGTTCCGGCTCCGATTCTGGTCGGATCACAAGAAAGAATTTACAATGCCGATTTCACCCTCCACAGCACTTCCATTTCACCGTTTCAAAACGTGAAGGCCCGTAACTTGGTCGAAATGAGCGTCCCGAGCGGCCAGCGGCCATTGACGTTCCATAGCGTGGGCGGCAATCCAGATGTCGTTCTCCGGGATGGGCGTGCCCGCTTTGGCGAGTTGTGCCCGGATATGTCCATAGTGTGCCGCTGTGGCGATGATGGGAGTCAGCAAGGCCACTCCCGCGCAAGAAAGTTTTGGGATTTCGCCGAAATTTCTCTCCGGGTTTTGCGAAAAGTTCGCGCCGCAGTGGAGTTCGCCCACAACGGTCAGCGGCTCCATCTCGAAGATTCCACCCAAGATGTTGAAATCATCCACGATTTGCTGCTGACGGAGTTTCCGCAACTGAGACTGACGCGAGTCGATAATGCAGCCGACTTCCGCGCCGCGTTGGAAAGGGTGGGTTTGACTTAATCTTGTCTGACTTTCAACTGCCGGGTCGAGAGGTGATTGTCCAAAGCCGCTGGACGCTGGTTCGAGACCGTCTCAACCAGCCTGAATCGGTGCTGGTTATCGACACGGACATCACCAAGCAAAAGAAAGTGGAAGCGCAGTTCCTCCACAATCAGCGCCTTGGCGGGGAGAATTGCGCATGATCTAAACAATGCCTTGGCGCCAATTCTCATGACTTCGCAACCATTGTTAGAGCCTGTCCCCCAAGCGCTAGGGTGCTGTAATTACAGTCGATGTGGTTGAGAACGGAGGAAGCAAAGGTGATCAAAATCCGCGATTGCTGAAAAATCGTGTCGTTATGATGGGGGTTGGACTATTTGCGTGCTTTGGCTTTGGCGGTGGCGAGCGGCGTTTTGAGGCGGACCAGGTGAAGTTCGCCTCGATCTAAAAGTTCCCACTGGACTTCATCACCGGGTTCCAGGCCGATGGCGGCCGCCAAGGCCAGAGGGAAGCTGACATAGAGACGAGGATTTTGGCCTTTGGAACGGATCGCCTGAATGCGCAAGGGATAAGTGGTCTGCATTATTTTTGGAAATTTGCGACGTTTGTTCTGGAATTTCCTAAGCTAGCCCATACACTAGCTCATGGCCAGCCTCATCATTCCCTTTCCCACCGAACTGCGGCCCCGCCTGCCTACCATCGTAGGCAACGTGGACTACCTGACTCTGCGTCTTCGGCTCGAACAAATCGATGAACTTCTTGGCACCAGCGGGGTGGAAAAGGAGTTTGTCGAACTGGCGCTCCAAGCTTGGCTCCAGGAACCGGCTAAGGCCAAAACCAAGGCCCCTTCGGCCCGGCAGCAACAGCACTTTCAACTGCGCTCCCGGCGGGCCCTGCGTTGCACGGTGCTGCGCACGCTCTTGCAGGAGGATTATCGCGGGTTCAGTTGCCAGTTGGCTGGCAATCCGCTCTATCAATGGTTTTGTTTGACCGATGCCCTGGACCAGATTCGCGTTCCCTCCAAGAGCGAACTCCAACGCTACGCCCATTGGCTGGAGGCTCCGAAGATGCGCGCGCTGATCGAGCGGTTGGTGCAAAGCGGCCTGGAAGAGCCCCAGAAATTGCAACTCTGCCAAGCCGTGGACTTGGAGGAGTATTTCCTGGATACGACCTGTTTGAAGGCCAATATTCATTTTCCGGTGGACTGGGTGTTGTTGCGCGACGGGGTGCGCACGCTCATGAAGGCGACGATCCTGATCCGCCGGCAGGGATTGCAAGCCCGGATGCAATCGCCCGAAGAGTTTCTGCGCCGGATCAACCGGCTCAGCATGGAAATGACTCATCAACGCCGTCGCCAGGACAGTAAGAAGGGCCGCAAGCGGGTGTTGCGGCAGATGAAAAAACTGGTCAAGACCGTGCAGGCTCATGCCCAACGGCACAGGCACCTGCTGGAGAAAAACTGGGAGAAGACCGATTGGACCAAGCCGCAAGCCGGCCAAGTCCTGGCTCGGATCGATCGGGTGTTGGAATTGTTGCCGCAAGCGCAGAAACAGGCGCATGAACGGATCATTGGCGGACGCCAGGTGCCCAACGAGGACAAGATTCTCAGTCTGTATGACACCGACGTGCATGTCGTGGTGCGGGGCAAAGCCGGGGCGGATGTGGAATTTGGCAACACGGTGCTGGTGGGAGAAAACCGCCAGGGGATCATCCTGGATTGGCAACTTTTCCAGGATCAGGCACCGGCGGATTCGGCGCTGTTGATGGAAAGTTTGATGCGGGTGTGGGAGAAATTCGGAGGCAAAGTGGGAGCGGTGGCGGCGGACCGGGGATTTTTCACCCAGAGCAACAGCCGCACTTTGAATGAGTCGGAGACCTTCCATGCGCTGTGTCCGAGGCAGCCCCGGGAATTGAAGAAACGGATGAAGGGCAAAAAGTTCTCCAGGATGCAGCGGCGGCGCAGCCAGACCGAAGGACGGATCGGGATCTTGAAAAACGGATTCTGGGGCCGACCGATGCGCGCCAAAGGATTTGAGCACCGGGAACTGGCGGTGGCCTGGGGTGTGTTGACGCACAACCTTTGGATGCTGGCGCGGCTGCGGAAAGTGACACGAACGAAAAAGAAATCCGAGCCGCGGATCAAAGCGGCGTAGCGACGCCGGTCGGATCGTCCTGCGAATCAAACGCAAGGGGTGTCTCAAAAATCCGCGAGCAATTCCTTTTCAACAAGGAATTGCTTCCAACTGCGCCGCGCTCGCATCCGATTTTCAGTTCTCGGAAAACAAAACTCAAAACCATTCACTTTTGGGACAGGCTCTAAGTAATTACTTAATAGAGGGTGTTACGAAAGGGTGTAAGCTGAGATGCGGATTTACTGGCGATTTTGCAAATTTTCGGTGACGCGGCGTTTTCGCAGTTCAGGCGCCTTCCTCCCAATCCCAAGCGAGTTGTTCGGGCAGG
>Ga0194121_10000398_pt1 | contig 76649 bp, 67 predicted proteins | sample TA2MahCa50mmetaG_FD_148609 | JGI IMG/M metagenome (GOLD analysis project Ga0194121, IMG submission 148609) | Freshwater microbial communities from Lake Tanganyika, Tanzania - TA2015020 Mahale Deep Cast 50m | ecosystem: Environmental > Aquatic > Freshwater > Lake | place: Tanzania: Lake... | reverse complement strand
CGTGGTCGGGCGACTGGTCGTGTTCGCGACGGGGCTGCTCTCGGCGCTCGTGGCCGGGCTGGCGGCGCGCAAGCTGTTCGGCCCGTGGGCGGGCGTGGCGGCCTGCGGACTGCTGCTCGCAAGCCCCGAGTTCACCAGCATGAGCTATGTCGTGCAGGTCAACACGCCGGCGAGCCTGTGGACCGCTTGCGCGATCCTCTTCAGCGCGCGCATCTACCTCGACGGGCGCCAGCGGCGCGACTATGTGCTCGCCGGCCTCTGCGCGGGCTTCGCGGTGGGCTGCAAGTACAACTCCTATCCGGCGGCGCTGCCGATCTTGGTCGCGCACCTCTTCGCGCCGCGCGATGGCAGCGGCTGGCGCCATCCGTGGTTCCTCGTTGCGGGCGCCCTCGTGCCGCTCGCCTTCGCGCTCACGACGCCCTACGCGTTGCTCGATTTCTCGCGCTTTCTCGAGTCCGTGCGCTTCCTGAACAGTGTGTACCAAGACCAGAACTGGCCGCTGCACACGAGCATGTCGGGCGGCAGTTGGCTCAACTACCTCGACCGCATCTGGCGCGCGGGGTGGCCCTACGAGCTGTCGTTGGCGGCGCTCGCGGGCGCGCTCCTCGCGGGTGCGCGCGACTGGCGACGCCCGGCGATCGTGATCCTCGCCGCGGCCGCGAACCTGGCGTTTTTGGGCTTCTACAAGGTGTACTTCCTGCGCCACCTCCTGCCCGCGATCCCGCCGCTGGCGATGCTGAGCGGCGCCTTCGTGCAGCGCGCGGTCGACGCGCTCGACCGCGAGCGGACGCGCAAGTGGCTGGCGTCGTCGGCCGCCGCCGTGCTCGTTCTCGCGCTCGGCTTCCGCTCGTTCGCGGCCACGGAGGCCAAGCTGTCTGGCAAGACCAAGCTCGACTCGCGCTCCGCGGCGGCGGAGTGGATCGAGGCCCACATCGAGAAGGGCGCGCGCATCGCGTGCGAGGAGCGCTCCCCGAAGCTCGAAGGCTACGAGCTCGTTCCGGCGCGCTCGATCGCGGCGCCGGTGGATCGCACGGCCGAGATCGCGGCGCAAGCCGACTATGTGGTCGTGACGCTGATGGGCGAGCGCCTGATCGAGCGCGATCCGGCGTGGGCGGGCGCGCGCGAGGTGTACGAGCGCTTCGCGGTGCGCCACGAGCTCGTGGCCGAGTTCCTCGGCCGCGGCGTCGACTACTCTGGTCGCGATATCCGCATCTTCCGCATCGTTCGCTGAGGCCGGCGCGCGCTCTCTCGACGCGCGAGGCCGCCGCGATGCTCGCGACGGCCTCGGGGGAGCGAAGCGCGAAAGCGCTGCGCGAACTTCGTCGTTACGGGGCTAGCTCGTGACGCGCTCGCGGAACTCGAGCGTCACCGGGTCGATGCGCACGCGCTCGCCGATGTTGACCAAGTTGGAGACCTTGATCTTGATGCCGTTCTCGAGCACGGCGTCCTTCCACGAGTTGTTGGCGCCCTTCATCGGCGGCGCGCACTCGGCGACCTTGCAGATCACCGACGACGGCGGGCTGACGGTGACGACCTTGCCGTTGACGAGGAAGCCGATGTACTTGTCCGAGCCCCACACGAGCGCGTCCTTGGCGGCCTCGATCGAGCAGCGGAACTCGTTGCCCTCGGCGTCGTAGAAGACCTCTTCCGGGCCCTCTTGGTAGGAGTGGGAGAGCTCGATGTTGTCCTTCTCGAGGACCTCGAACTTGGTGTCGCCGTGCTCCTTCAGCTCCGTGACGCGACCCGTGAGCAGGTCTTTCAGCGTCACGAAGACATATTGGCGGCGGTCGTTGCGCATGATGCTCCAGTCGGCGACGGTGCACATGCGACCTTGGTACTCGAGCAGATAACCCTTGCGGATGTCGAGAGCGCTAGCTTGCACGGGAGAAGTCCTCTGACGTTGAAGTGGGCGAACAGTCTAGCGCGGACGGGCCGCTACAGGAACTCGATGCGGCCCTGGGGCAGCAGGTAGACGATGAGCATGGTGCCACCGGCGACGGTGGGCACGTGCTCTGAGCCGGGCGCCTCGACGACCCAGCCCGCGGGCTGGCCCATGAAGGTCGGGCTCCCAGCGAGCGCCATGCAGAAGTTGAGCTCGCCGTTGGGATGGCGGTGCCGGGGACCGGCGCCGTTCATGTGCACGACGTCGATCGAGAAGTCGTGGGTCTCCGGGCTCGCCTTCGTGACGCGGCCGTAGCGCACGGGCAGCTCGCCGCGGTTGGCGATTTCGCCGCGCTCGAGCATTCCGACCAGCGCGACCTGCAGCGCGCGCGCAGCGGGGCCCGCTGGGTCGAAGCGCCGCCGCAGCTCGGCGACAGCTGCGGCGGGATCGGCGGGGGAGACGCCCTTGGCGGCGTCGAGGAGCGGACGGAACGCTTCGAGTGTGGTGCTCATGAATGCGTGCAGTTGTAGTGCGCTGCGCGCCCCCGCTCAACGGCGGTAACGGATGAGCAGGAGCGCCGTGCCCACTCGGAATCCCTGCGCGGGATCGAGGGGTACCAGCACGAACTCGTACTTGGCGAGCGCCGCATCGTTGGGGCCCGCGATCGCGCCGCCAAGGTCGAGCCGCTGCCACGCTTTCGGCAAGATGCTCCACGGACTCGCGGCGTCGACGACGCGCGCGTTGAAGTATGTGGGCTGGTACTTGGCGAAGGCCTCGAAGCCGATCTTGCGATCGTGGCCGGGCATCTCGCGCGCGGCGGGGTCGAGGGGCTCGAGCGGCTCGCGGTTCGTGAGGCCGTGCATGTCGTGCACGACCAGCCCGGTCGCGTAGTAGCCGAAGGCCCCGATGTTGCCGAGCACGATCGACTCGCCGGGCTCGGTCGCGCTCTCCAGCGCGCGTCCCACTTCGATCCAGTCGCGGATGTCGACCACGCCCTTCTTCCACATCGCGTGCTCGCTGCGGAACTCCTGACTCCAGCGGAAGTGCGCGCACTCGCGCAGCGCCTGCGGCACGACATGAATGTCGAAGCACGGCAGCGCTCCGAGCACGACGAGCGGCACTCCGACGGCGACGCGCAGCGCCGCGTGCGCGAAGGTCGCCAGCCACGCACCGAGCGCGAGCGCCACGAACGGCATCGCGGGCACGAGCATGCGATACATCATCATCCAATCGCCGCCGAGCACGGCCAAGTAAGCGAACGCGCTCGCGCAGAAGACGAGCGCGCCGCGCGCGAGGCCCGAGCTCTCCCGCCCGAGTCGCGCGATGGAGCCGCCGAGCACGATCGGGATGCTCGCCACGCACAGGCACAGGCTCGCCACATACTGCGCGCCGCGCAGCAGGTACTGCGAGCCGAACGCGACCTTGATGCGCGCCGTATTCGGCTGCAGCGCCTCGAAGTAGGCGTAGCGGAAAGCAAGGTAAGCGAGCGTCGTCGCGAGCGTCGCGCCCGCGACGGCGAGCACGGCGCGCAACATCGCGCGGCGCTCGCTCGCGTCGGCGACCGCGAGCGCCGCCAGCGCGCTCATCGCGACCCACACGAAGCCATCCGCGCGCACGAGCACCGCGAACGCGGCCCACAGGCTCGCGCCGAGCGCGCGCGGCGCGGAGCGTTCGAGCGCAAGTCGCTCGAACACGCCGAACACACACAGCGCGAAGGCCATGGTCTCGAGGCCGCTCGTCGACCACACGGCGATCGGCGCCAGCGTGGCGCTGCACAGGGCTGCCAAGGTCGCGCTCGTACTGTCCTGCAGTCGCGCGCTCGCCACGCGCGCGACGAGCACGACCAGTCCGCACGCGCAGGCCACGCCGACCAGCCGCGTCCACAATTCCGGTGCGAGGCCGGCGAGCTCGAGGCCCGCGCACAGCACCGTCCACAAGAAGTTCGAGAAGCCTTCGACCGGCGGTGCTTCGCCGACATTCCAAGCGAGCCCGTGCCCCTCGGCGAGGTGGCGGCCGTAGCGGAACGAGATGAAGGCGTCGTCGACGAGGAAGTCCATGGCCCACGCGAGGCCGAGCAGGAACGGCAGGGCGAGGAGCACCGCGGCGGGGAGTGCGGGCACGCGGGCGCGAGAGGCTTCCACGGCCGGATTCTGCACCTCGGGCGGGCTCGCGTCGAGCGCGCGGGAGTCGATCGGGGCATGGTTCCTTGCGCGCGGCTGCCTACAATCCCCGCGCCTTCCATGCCCCAACAGCCGCGCCGCATCCTGATCGGAGCCCTGTTCGCCCTGCTCGCGAGCTGGGCGGCGCTGCCGCTCTTGCAGGCCGGCCTGCACGGTGCGGAAGTGGGCCTCGTCGAGCGCGCGCGCACTTCGCGCAGCCTGATCGACCCGGCGCTCGCGGGCGGGCACCTGCTCGCGAGCCTCGACCTCGCGGCCACGGCAGGTCGCGCGCCGGCGATCGTGGCGCGGTTGGAGAGCTTCGCGTGGCTCTTCGTCGCGGCGCTCGCGCTCGGGCGCAGCGCTCGGCGGATCCTGACGCCGTGGAGTGGAGGCGAGCTGGCGCGCGCGGCGGGTTGGGCCTCGTCGCTCGTGTTCGCCCTGCACCCGGTGTCGTTCGCCGCAGTGGCTACCTTGACGGCGCGTGCGGACCTGATGGCGCTGTGCTTCGCGTCGCTGTGTCTGTGGGCGTACTTGTTCGCGCGGCAGGAGCGCTCGAGCCTCGCGCTCGGCCTCGCGGGTTTGTGCGCCGTGTTCGCGGGTCTGTCCAGCGACCTCGCCCTGTCGTTGCCGGTGTGGCTGGCGGCCTCGGAGTTCCTCTCGGCCAATCGTCAGCGCAAGCTCGCGGCGCGCGCGCGCTCGGCCGCTCTCGCAGCGCTCGCCGGACTGGTGTGCGTGCTGCTCGATACATGGGTGCGCAGCCTCGTGCTCGAGGAAGTCGCGTTGCCGGCGCCGATCGCGTTGGCGAGCGTGAGCGGGCTCGCGGGGTTCTTCGAACGCCTCGGCGCGCTGCTGTTTCCGGTCAACGCGCATGTGCTCGGCGCGCCCGGCCTCGCGCTCGCGGGCCTGCTCGCGCTGGCCGCGTTCCAGCCGATCCTCGTCGCCGCGCGCGCGGCGCCGCGCCTGTGGGGGCGCATCCTCGGACTGTGGGCCCTCGCGCTGCTGCTCGCGGAAGCCGTCGGACGCGGCGTGCGCGTGCATCCCGAGGACCTGCGCGACGCGGAGGGCATGTTGCTCTCCGCCGCCGTGCTCTCCGTGGGACTCGGACTCGGCTCGGTGGCCATCTCGGGCATGCGTCGGGTCGTGATGCCGCTCGTGCTCGCGCTCGGTCTCTCGATGCTCGCGCACTCCGCCGGTCTGGCCCATCGCGCGGCGGCGCGCGAGCTCGACGGGCTCACGGCTGCGCTGGAGACGCTCGGTGCGCACCCCGCGTGGATCGTCGACTGCCCCCAGACCGTGCTCGGCGTGCGCTGTGCGGACGGCGCGCTGGGAGAGCGGTGGAACGCAGCCGCGCTGGAGCGCGTGAGTTCGCGGCAGGTCGCACTGCGCGCCTGCACGGGCGAGCTGGAGCGTTCGCGCGGACAGGGACTGTCGCTCGTGGTGCGCGGGCCCGCCGGGTGGCGGGCGCGCGACCTGCCCGCCCCGTTCGAAGGCTCGCTTACGCGCAGCTGGATCCGCGACGGCATCTCGCCCGAGCTCGATCTCGATCCGCTCTCGGTGGGGGCGCTCATCGTGCGTGCGACGGCGGATGCGGACACCGCGCGGGCGCCGGTGCTCGCTTGGCGCTCGACCTCGGATGTCGGAGTCGAAGACGGGCGCGTCGAGGGCGCGTGGGCCTACCTCGGCGAGGCGTCGGAGGCGGTGTTCGACCTGCGCACCTCGCTCGAGTGGCTCGCGGCGGGGCGCGTGCGGCAGCTGTGGTCCGCGGCGGGTTGGAGCCGCATCGCGCAGGCCGAGCTCTTGCCCGAGCTGCCCGAGCCGGTACTCGAAGGTGGCCTCGCGCTCGACGGCGAGGCCTTCGCGCTGCGCGCGGGCAGCGGGCTCGATCCCGACGACGAGCGCCGCAGCTGGCGCCTGTGCGCGCTCGATGCCGACGGGGAGCCGGTGACCGCGAGCGGCGAGCGCGTGGACGCGCTCGTGCGCTTCGACGCGCGGGGCTTCGCGAATGTGCGCGACGAGGCGCTGCTCGAGGTACTCGTCGACGGCATGGCCGTCGAGCGGCGCCGCGTGCGGCTGCCCGCACGCTGAGCAAAGCCGCTAGTTCGGCGTGTTCAGGCGCGCGAGGTCGACTTCGATCGTCGCCAGTTGCTGCGTCAGGTCCGCGACCAGCGGGTTGTGGTAGAGCGCGTAGCGCACCTCCGAGCGCGCCTGCTCGAGCAGCCTGCGCTTGCCGGCGATGTCGCTCGCGGGCAGGTTCTGGGCCTGCATGCGCAGCACCTGCGTGTAGTTCATCGTCGCTTGCCAGTGGCGCAGCTTCGGGTCGCGCAGGATGGTGCGGCGGAAGTACTCGCCGGCGGCTCCGATGTCGCCGTTGCGGCCGACGAGCTCGCCGAGCAAGTACAGCGCGTCGCCGTTCTCCTCGACCTGCACGAGCTCCTCGAGCATGCGGCGCGCCTCGTCGAAGCGCTCCGCGCGCATCGCGAGCCGCGCGAGCGCGAGCTTGGGATCGGTGCGCGTCGTGCCCGCGTTCATGACCGCGAGCAGCGTGTTGATGCAGTCCTCGCTGCGGCCGAGCTTGTCGTAGGCCTGAGCGAGTGTGATCGAGGCGCCGGAGTTGGTCGGCTCCTTGCGCACGGCCTGCTCGAGGTACGCAAGTGCGGCCTCGAGCCCGCTCGTCGCCTGCACGATCTGGGCCCAGTTGAAGGCCTCCGAGAAGCCCAGCTCCCCGAGGGCGACCTGCTTGCCGCGCGCTGGGCGGCTCGCGCTGGAGGTGTCGGTGGCCCGCGGAGCGCGCGAGCGCAGCGACTGCGCCATGCGGTGGTCGCGGGTGAGGATGTTCTCGACGCTGGCGAGCGTGGCCTGGAACTCCGGCTGGTGCAGGGGCTCGCCCTGCGCTTCGCGCCACAGGAGGTAGCGGTCGAGGAGCGAGTCGGTCAGGCCGTCGCCCTGCAGGTCGAAGCCCGGGTCGACCTCGAGCAGGTTCGCGTTGCGACCGAGGAACATGTTGCGCGCGCCGAGGTACTCGAGGCGCTGGTGGTCGTCGGTGTTGAGCGGGCCCTGTCCCACGAGTGCGGCGAAGTGGGCTGGATTCGCGCCGTGGTAGGCGAGCAGGCCGGAGAGGTTGTAGACGCCGACGCGCGCGAGGTCGGAGCGGATCTGCGGGCGATCGAACAGCGACTCCATGGCCGCGAAGTCGACCGGCAGCGGCTCCATCGAGGCGAGGCCGATCGTGTCGGACTCGAACGTCAGGAAGCACTGCACATGCGGGAAGACCTCGTGGATGGTGCGCGTGATGAGCTGGATCGTCTCGTTGGACTGCTCGTAGTGGTGGAACCACACCATCATGATGCCGCCCTGCTCGAGGCGGTCGCGGCAGTCCTCGAAGAAGTCGACCGTGAACAGGCTGCCGATGCCCGCGATCCAAGGGTTCGAGGGCTGCGAGACGATCAGGTCGTACTTGCGCGGGACCGTGCGCAGGAAGGTGCGCGCGTCGTCGAGGTAGACATGCGTCTTGGGGTTTTCGAGCACGCCGTGGTTGGCGGCGGTGAAGAGCTTGTCGGCGTCGAGCACGGCCTTGGAGATCTCGACCACATCGATGCGCTCGACTTCGTCGTACAGCGAGATCGCGCCGGTGGTGACGCCCGAACCGTGGCCGATCACCATCACGTTGGCCTTGTCTCCGTCCTGCTTGGGCAGGAAGAACATCGGGATGTGGCCCGAGAGCAGGAAGGTGATCATGTCGAGCGGGCCGGTCGAGGCGTCGCCCTTGCTGTTGATGTAGATCGCGGCGAGGCGCTCGCGGCGCACGCCCATGACCGACGCGTCGGCGTCTTCCCACAGGCCGAAGTCGTCCCAGCCGTCGACTCGCGGATCAGGGTCGCGCAGGTGGGTCTTCTTCCACCACTCGAAGTTGGAGGCGGCGTGGCGCGAGAGCAGGAGCGCGTCGGCGTCCGCCGGCGGTCCCTTGCGCAGGCGCAGGTGGCCTTCGCTCTGGCGAATCGTGCGCGCCCAGCTCGCGACGCGCTCGCCGCGCACCTCGAGGAAGCCCTGCACGGAGTAGGCCACCATGCCGGCCACGGTCGCGACTGCGGCCGTGACGCGCAGCACGAAGGCTGCATCGGCCGCGGCGACGAGCAGCAGCGCGATGGCGACGGCGTTCAGCGCCAAGTTCATGTGGAAGGCTCCGTCCATGCCGAGCATCGGCATCAGCACGAGGCTCGTCACGATCACGCCGAGCACATTGCCGACCGTGTTCCACGCGTAGGTGTTGCCGACCGTGCCTCCGATTCGTGCCGCGCTGCGCGCTTGGATCTGGCTGACGAGCGGGAAGCCGAAGCCGATGCAGATCGTCGGCAGGAGCAGCATCAGGAAGCAGTAGGCCGCCTGTCCGGCGAGGAACAGCTCGTAGCCACCCGGCACTTCGCCCGAGGGAAGCAGCGGCTGGGTCGGATCCTCGAACACGAGCAGCTCGGTGCGCATCGAGCTGATGAAGTACGGCAGGCGCTCGATCACGGGCGTGATCGCGAGCAAGGAGAGCAGCACCGCGACCTGCGACGCCGCCAGCCACCACAGCGGCCGCTTGATGTCGACCACCGACACGATCCAGCTGCCGATGCCGATGCCGGTGATGAAGCACATCAGCATCACCGTGAACGAGTTGTTCGAGGAGCCGAAGCCCAGCCCGATCACGCGCAGGAACACGATCTCGTAGCCCATGGCCGCGAAGCCCGAGAGCGCCAGCGCCCAGAGCGTCGCGCGGAACTGTCCCGCCGTGTACTGCGGGCCCGACTCGCTTGCCTGTGCGGCGACTTCCTTTGGCGTCCCGGCGCCGCGCGCATCCGCGAGCCACACGAGGCCCGCGGCGAGGAAGTTCATCGACGAGGCGACTGCGAGCGCCGACCAGATGCCGAGCTGTGGCAGCAGGTAGAAGCCCGCCACGCCCGAGCCGAGCACGGCGCCGATGTTGTTGAGCGCGTACAGGCTCGCGACGGCCTTGCGCGTCTGCGCGACCTCGTCGATCAGGTAGCGCGCGAGCACCGGCAGCGTGCCGCCCATCATGACCGCCGGTGCGAGCACGACCACGAGCGAGAGCACGAGGCGCAGCGCGAGCTTGAGGCCAGGTTGTTCGAAGGTCGCGGCCGCGAGGCCCTCGTACAGCGCTCCCGCACCTTGGGTGAGGAACGGCAGGGCGATGCAGTACAGGCCGATCAGCACCTCGAGCCACACATACACGCGCAGTGGCCGGTCGCGCTTGTCCGAGCCGCGCCCGAACAGCACGGCGCCGAGCGCGAGTCCGCCCATGAACACCGCGAGCACCACGGCGTGCGCCTTGGCGGTCGAGCCGGTCAGGTTCGCGAGCAGCTTGGCCCACACGACCTCGTGCATGAGGCCGGCGAGGCCGGAGAGGAACAGCGCGAGGAGCACGAGCCCTCGCTGGCGCGTCGGTTGGACCATGGGACGGTTCAGGTGACTCTTGGGGCGCGTGGGGTGCCGGAAGCCGGGGGCGGAGGCTACCAAGTGCGCGCGCCCGTGGAACGAGGGGGAGCGCGAGGGGGTGGGGCGTCGCTACAGTTCGGGCCAGCCATGTCGACCCAGCCCTCCGAGCAGCTCGACACCTTTCCCAACCCGGCGCCCGAGCGGGACTTCGAGGTCCGCTTCGACTGCCCGGAGTTCACCTGCCTGTGCCCCAAGACGGGCCAGCCCGACTTCGCCACGATCCGCATCCGCTATGTGCCGGACCGGCTGTGCGTCGAGCTGAAGAGCCTCAAGCTCTACCTGTGGAGCTACCGCAGCGAGGGCGCCTTCCACGAGGCCGTCACCAACCGCATCCTCACGGATCTGGTGGCCGCGACCCGGCCCCGCCGCATGACGGTCGAGGGCGATTTCTGGGTGCGCGGCGGGATCAAGACGGTCGTCGAGGCGAGCTACCCTTGAACCCCTGATCGCGGCAGCCACGCGGCGTCAGGCTCCGCGGCGAGCGAAGGAGCTTCCGGCGCCGAAAGTCCCTTCCGTGCGGCGCGCGCCACCGGGCTAGAGCGAGAGCCCGAGCTCATGGCGCAGCGCCGCGTAGCCGGGCTTGATGCGCTCGAAGATCACCTTGACGCGCTCGTCGTAGTGCGCGAAGGCGCTCTTCATGCCGTTGATGGTGATTTTCTCGAGGTCGGCGAGCGTGCAGCCGAACTGCTCGACCGCGATCTGGTACTCGTCGGTCATCGTCGTGCGGCTCATCAGGCGGTTGTCGGTGTTGAGCGTCACGCGGAAGCCGCGGTCCATGTAGAAGCGGAAGGGGTGCTCTGCCATCGACGGCGTCGCGCCCGTGTGCACATTCGACGACAGGCACACCTCGATCGGGATGCGGTGGTCGAGCACATACTGCGCGAGCGCGCCGACTTTGATGACCGTGCCTTGGTAGATGACGATGTCTTCGATCAGGCGCGTGCCGTGCCCGATGCGATGGGCGCCGCAGTACTGCAGCGCCTGCCAGATGCTCTCGGGGCCGAAGCTCTCGCCCGCGTGGATCGTGATCGAGAAGTTGGCGCGCTTGACATGCTCGAAGGCGCGCAGGTGCTCCTTCGCCGGGTGCCCGGCTTCTTCGCCGGCGAGGTCGAAGCCCACGCAGCCTTGGTCGCGGAAACCGACCGCGAGCTCGGCGAGCTTGAACGAGAGCTCCGGCGACTGGTTGCGCATGGCGCACACGATCAAGCCGGCGCCGACCCTGAAGTCGCGCTGGCCGCGCTCGAGACCCTTCAAAACCGCGCGCATCACGCCGTCGAGGCCGAGGCCGCCCGAGGTGTGGAAGTGGGGGGCGAAGCGCACCTCGGAGTACACGACATTGTCCGCGGCCATGTCCTCGCAGTACTCGTAGGCGATGCGCTCGAGCGCCTCGGCGCTCTGCATCACGGCGATCGTGTGGGCGAAGCCCTCGAGGTACAGGGGCAGCGAGCCGCGCGCGGCGCCGGCGTGGAACCAGTCGGCGAGGTTGCGCTCGTCCTGGTGGGGCAGCCTTTCGTAGCCGCTCGCGCGCGCGAGCTCGAGCACCGTGCGCGAACGCAGGCCGCCGTCCAAGTGCTCGTGCAGGAGCACCTTGGGGACGCGGGCGGTGACGGACCGTTCGGGCTTGTAGGCGGAGGACTTGGGGATCTTGGTCATGGCCCGAATCTAGTGGCGGGCGCTCGCGTTTTCGCGCCCAAAAGTGCGCAGCGCACGGCGCGTTGGACCGTCGCGCGGCGCACGCCTATCCTCTTCGCCGCCGTCGGTCCGTTGCCCGAGGTTCCTCCGTGTCCAAACCCGTCCGCGTCCGCTTCGCTCCCAGTCCCACCGGCAAGCTCCACATCGGCGGGGCGCGCACCGCGCTCTTCAACTGGGCCTACGCGCGTCGCCACGGCGGGGCGTTCGTGCTGCGCATCGAGGACACCGACCCCGAGCGTTCGACCAAGGAGTTCGAGCGCGCGATCCTCGAGGGTCTGGCGTGGCTGGGGATCGGGTGGGACGAAGGTCCCGACATCGGCGGCCCCCGCGGTCCGTACCGTCAGTCCGAGAAGTACCCGCAGTACCGCGAAATCGCGCGGCGCCTGATCGCCTCGGGCCACGCCTACCCGTGTTTTTGCACTACCGAGCGCCTCGACGCCCTGCGCGCCGAGCAGGAGTCGCGCAAGGAGCGGCAGGTCTACGATCGCTTGTGCGCAGGGCTCGATCCGGCCCTCGCCGCGCGGCGCGTGGCCCAAGGCGAAGCGGCCGTGATCCGCTTCCGCGTGCCGCCGGGCGAGACGGTCTGCATCGACCACATCCGCGGCGATGTGCGCTTCTCGCACGAGGAGGTCGACGACTGGGTCATGGTGCGCTCCGACGGCAGCCCGACCTACAACTTCTGCGTGGTGTGCGACGATGTCGACATGGGCATCACACATGTGTTCCGCGGCGAGGAGCACCTCGTCAACACGCCCAAGCAGGTGCTGCTCTACCAGGCACTCGGCCAGCCGATGCCGGAGTTCGGGCACTTGCCGCTGATGCTCGGCACCGACGGCAAGAAGCTCTCCAAGCGCACCGGCGACACGGCGCTGCAGGACTACCGCGACAAGGGCTTCCCGCGCGAGGCCGTGGTCAACTTCCTGTGCCTGCAGGGCTGGGCGCTCGACGGGACGAGCGTCTTGTTCTCCGTCGACCAGTTGGTGGCGAACTTCGACATCAAGGATGTGCAGAAGGCCGGCGCGATCTTCGACCCCGAGAAGTTCCGCTGGATGGCGGGCGAGTACCTGCGTCAGGAATCGCTCGAGACGCTCGCCGACCACTGCGCACCGTTCGTCGTCGCCGAGGGCCTGTGCAGCGCGGACGAGCTCGCGCGGCCTCGCGCTTGGTTCCTCGAAGTCGTGAAGACCGAACAGGCGCGGATCCAGACCTACGGCGAGCTTCCGCCGCGCATCGCGTACCTCTTCCAGCGCGACGACGCCGTCGTGTGGGCCGCGGAGGCCGTCGCGACCGCGCGCAAGCACGCCAACGCCGCGCAGACTCTGCGCGACTACCGCGAGTGGCTTGCGCCGCGCGTGGGCGGCGGCATCGACGCCGCGGCCTTGCGCGACGCCTCGAAGGCCTGGGCGCAGGAGCGCGGCCTCAAGCTGCCCGCGTTCTTCCAGCCCGTGCGCCTCGCCCTGTGCGGGGTCGTCAACGGCGCGGACCTCTTCGATGTGATGGCCCTGCTCGGCGCTCCGGCGGTCCTCGCCCGGCTCGAGTACGGCGCGGCACGCCTCGCGAGCTGATTCTTGGCCATTTTCCCGCTCCGCGCGTGCGCGGGGTCGGGCCGCGGGCGCCGTTCAAGGCGGCGTGGCAACGTGTCGATCCAAGCGAGCAGGATTGCCGTGGAGCAGGCCCCGACCGACAGCGACCGTTCCCTGTGCGAGCGCGCCCGCGCCGAGCTCGGCCGGCTCGTCGAGACCGCGCTCGTGCCCGAGCAGGGTTCGAGCCTGCGCCGCCACCTCGAGCTGTGTGCGGAGTGCGAGCAGGAGTACCGCGAGTCGCTGCGTCTGACCGCCCGCATCGCGCACGAGCGCCGCATCGGACGCGAGTCCGCCGAGCGCACCGGTCGCCGCGAGGAACGCCTGCGTCTCGCGCGCAGCCCGCGCTCGCGCCGTCCGTACTCCATGGTCGTGCGCACCCTCGTGCTGCCGGGGCTCTTGATCTTCCTGCTCACGCGCATGTCGAGCTCGGAAGTCGAAGCGCGCGCTCGCGCCATCGTCGGCGAGTACTCGCTCGGCGTGCGGCGCATGGACACGCAGGACATGCCGCAGCCGCTGCGCCGCGGCGACTGGATCGTGACGGATGCGCACTCCGCCGTGAGCCTGAGCGTGGGCGCACGCACGGAAGTGCTCGTCGAGCGCGACTCGAAGGTGTGTGTCGAGGATCGCGGACTCCTGCGCTTGTTGTTCGACTCGGGCGCACTCGTGGTGCGCGGTCGGCGCACGATCACCACGCGCGTCGGCGTGCTCGAGCTCGAGCACGGGGAGCTGCGCCTGCGCGGGGACGCGCGCGGCGTGACGGCGCACTTGCGCGCGGGCGCGTGTGTCGCCATCGATGCGCACGGCGAACGACGACTCGAGCCGGGCGCGAGCCTCTGGCTCGGTGGCTCGAGCGACGAGGCGAGCGCGCCTAGCGTCGCGCCGCACGCTCGCTAGAGTGCGCGACTCCCAGAGCGAGCTCGTCGATGTCCCTCGGTCAGGAACTGCGGGTCGCGCCCCGCCGCCAATCGCTCGCTCGCCGAGCGGCCGTGCGGGCGTGCGAAGCGCTCGCCGTCGCCTGCGGTGGCCGTAGCTGGTTTCGCGCGCGCCACTTGCGTCCCCCAGGCCTGCTCGTGCGTCGGGAGCGCGTGTCCCATCCGAGCCTGCCGGAGGCGTTGATCGGGTTCCGGGTCGTGCAGCTCAGCGATCTCCACGCTGGCCCGTTCGTGCGCGCGGGGGACTTGCGCGCTGTCGTAGAGCTCGCGAATGCGCTGCAACCCGACTGCATCGCGATCACAGGCGACCTGATCACGCACCGCGCGGAGGACGCGGAGCTCGTGCGCGCGGACTTGGCGCAGTTGCGGGCGCGAGAGGGCGTGTTCGGAGTGTTCGGCAACCACGACTACCGCGGCCGACGCGAAGGCGAGATCGCGCAGCGCTTCCGAGCGGATGGCGTGCGCTTTCTGCGCAATGAAGGCGTGCGCATCGAGCGCGGCGACGCGGCCGTGTGCGTGGTGGGCGTCGAGGACCTCGAGGAGGCGCGCGAGATCGACCTCGAGCGCGCGCGCGCGTGCGTTCGTCCGGGAGACTTCGAGATCGCGCTGTGCCACAACCCGCGCGGCGCGCTGGCGTTCGTGCGCCCGTGCTGCCTCGCCGTGCTGTGCGGCCATTCGCACGGGACCCAGCTCGACCTGCCATGGCTGCGCCGGGCCGGGCCGCCGCACCCCGGGCTACGCGTGCACAGCGGCTCCACCGCGATCCTCGTCAGTCGCGGGCTCGGCTCGATCGGACTGCCGCTGCGCATCGGGGCTCCGACCGAACTCGTCGTGCTCGAGCTCGAGCGAGGCCGCGCGTGAGCCAGGGATCGCTCAGCTTGCGCGGCGGTGTGCTGTGGGTCGCGCGCCAAGCGCGTCGTGCGCATGTGCAGCCGTTCGATCTCGATGGCCGCGCGCTCGGACCGGGCTTCTCGTTTGCCGGGGCGGGCGGCGGTGCGCTCGCGCTCGGCGGGATCGAGGTCGACTCGGATCGGCAGCTGTGGAGCGTCGATGGTCGCGCCGGAGCCGTGCGCGCGTTCTCCGTGTTCGGCCGAGAGTCCGCCAGTTTCGTGGGCGCGCCTTTGGAGCGCGACGACGCGCGCGGAGTGCTCGCGGGCGCGAGCGACCTCGCCCTGCACGAGACGGATCACGCGCTCGAGGTGCTCGTCGCCTGCGGTGGAGCGCGGCGACATGGGCTCGCGCTGTTGCGTGCCGATGGTCGCCTCGTCGCGTCGCTGCGGCCGCTCGGTGATCCGCGCGGACGATTCGGCGACATTGCGCGGGTGGTCCAGCACGGGCCGTGGACATACGTGTGCGAGCGCGGTGCGCGGCGCGTGCAGGTCTTTCGGGACTTCGAGTTTCACTTCTCGTTCCGCATCGAGCTGGGCTCGCTCGAGCGGCCCGAGCCCGTGGCGCTCGCGGCCCTGCCGGACGGGCGGCTTCTGATCGCGCTCGCGGGGGCCGGGACCGCGCTGGTGCTCACCGACGGGGTGGGGCGCGTGCAGGCTGTGCTCGCCGCGATCGGGGAGGGGCACGGGGAACTGCGGGATGTGGGGGACATCGCGGTCGAGGCGGGGGCGGACGAGCGCTCGGGCCGGGTGGCCGTGATCGACCGAGATGCCGAGCGGTTGGCGGTGTTCGACTTGGCGGGCCGCTCGCTGGGCGACTTTCCGAGCCTGCCGGGGGATCCGCAGGGCTCCTAGCTGCCGCGGGGGGGGGGCGCTCGAACCCGAAGGAGTTTCCACGGGCGGTGGCCCCGAGCGCAGTCCACGGTCGGGGCTACCGATTTCGTCCGTGCGGGCTAGACTTTGATTCGGCTGCACCGGGGCTCGCCCCCGAAAGCCACTCCCATGTTTCCGGCTCTGATCCTCGCCATCGCGTCCCAATTTGGCGGGCCGATGGGACTGCCGCAGGTGGATCGCTCGCGCCTCCATGGTCCGCGCGACGCGACTCCGTTTGCGCGCACGCTCGAGGAATCGGCGGGGCCGGGCTGGGAGCGAGGGAGGGAACTCTCCCTCGCGCCGGGCGCAAGTCCGCGCGGCGGGGTGGGCGTCGGCGTGCGCGCGCTCACGGGGCTCACCAATCCGCCCCCCCCTGGTTCGATCGTCGGACGCGCCGGTGTGCCGGGGGTGACCCCCACGCCGCGCTGGTTCGAAATCACCATCCAACCGGGCACGGGCTTCGCCGAGCGTTTCCTCGTGCAGGACTCCAACGGCATCGGACCGCGTCCGGTGCTGGTCGTGTTCCACAAGTTCGGCGTCAGCCACTACGACGCGTTGCTCAACACATCGTTCTTCGCCGAGGCACGCCGGCGCAACTGGATCTGCGTCGCGCCGATGAGCAGCGGTCAGACGCACTTCTCCGACTCTCGCAGCCACATTCACACGCGGGCGGTGCTCGAGTGGGTGCGAACGAGCCTCTCGGTCGACACCGCGCGCGTGTACGCCGTCGGGTTCTCGATGGGGGGCGGAGCGGCGATGAACTATGCCGCGCGCCAGCTCGATCCGACCCACCTGATGTTCGCTGCGGTGTTCAATCAGTCGGGCATTCTCTCGCACGAGGACACCTACCCGCAGTCGGGGCCGACGATTCAGCAGATCTACGACGATCGCTTCGGCAACGGTCAGCCGGGTTCCGCCACGCCGTGGAATCTGCAGCGCGGCTCGGTGTTCAGCTTCGATCCGAACTCGCTCGTCGTCCTCGCCGCGACCGATCTCGGCCGCAATCTGCTGCACCTCGCGACGCACACCACGCGCACGACCGGCGACATTCCGTACCTGATCACGCAAAACGATCTCTTTTACCAGCACCAGCTCGGACTGGGCGCATCCGCGACGCGTCACCTGCTGACCGTGGTGAACTACCCCGGCCACTCGTGGGATGCGGTCAGCGAGGCTTCGGTCTGCAACTGGCTGCGCAACTACTCGCTGGCGCTGCCGAGCGCGGCGAACACGCTGGCGGACTCGAGCGGCCGCTTCTTCCACTTCCACATCGAGCAAGCTCTCGCGGGCGACTTCACGCCCTTCAACTGGAGCGTGGACACGACCAACAATGCGGTCGCGATCACCGGCACGGCGAACTTGACGCGCGCGCGCGTGGCGACGGCCGATGCGGGCCTCGATCCGCTGCAGCCGCTCGCGGTGACCACGGGCTGCGCGGACGGAATGCCGGACCAGATCCTCCTCGAGGGCTATGTGCTGCCGCCTTCGGCGGTGCTGCGCGACGGAGTCAGCACGCTGAGTTGGTCGCACGACGGACAGCTCGGGCGGCTCGTGCTGGACGAGACGGACGGCGTTGCGACGCACATCTGGTCGATCGTTCCCTGACGCAGGCTGCGCTCGGGAGCGCGCGTTCCCGGCAGCGTGCCCCGAGAGTGTTGTCTGAGCGTGTTCCCTGTGCGCGCGTCGCGCTGCCTCGGCGTGGACGCGGCTCGGTCGCAAAGAGCGCGCGAGCGAATGTGACGCAAGCTGCGCGGTCGAGCGAATGCGCGCGCGACGCAGCGAACAGGCGAGCGATGGGACGCGGGCGATGCGGCGAGTGAGAGCTCGCTCGCGCAGCGTCGGGCGTGCGCGCGCCCGCTCGAGCGACGAAGGGGGCCAGTGACTTTGCGGTCACTCGCCCGAGGGAGAAAGACAGCCTTCGAGCTTCCCGGGTACGGGCGCTGCTCGCAATAGCACCCGCACCTCCCGAAGGCTGTCTTCACGCGGGAGGCGAACCACACGCGCGCGAAGAGCGTAGCGTGTGCGCGAGCGGGCGCAACGAGAGCCTGTGCAACGGTTGCATTGCCGTGCCGCGGCTGTGCACGAGCGCGCGTCGCTCTCGAGCTCCCACGCAGCTCGCCTTGCGAGCCTTCCCACGCGAGCGTTCTCTCGCGAGCCCATTCCAAGGACACTCGTTTCAGGCTCTGGAAGCCCTAGGGCGCACCGCTTCGCGGTGGGGGGCAGGTCGGGTTCAATCGTCGCGGCGCGGCAGGGCCGCGGAGAACGGCGTGCCGTCCTCGGGCAGGGTCGCTGCGATCGACGCGTGGAGCGAGAGCCATGCGATGGCCCGGTCGTCGCAGGCCTCGGGGTCGCTCCAAGCGAGCACCAGCGCGAGCTTGCCCTGGTGGGCGAGAACCTGCGCGCCGCACGGCAGTTGGCCTTCGATCACGCCTTCCACGGCCGCTCGCACGAGTGCTTCCGACGGCAGGAGTTCGCGCGGCCCGCGCGCGAGGACGGGCAGCCACATGCTCCCGTGGCAGCGCCAGAGCTCGACCGCCCGCAGCCCTTCGCAGTGTGCTGTGGCAAACAGCAGCGCCCGGTCGAGGTCGCCCAGCGTTGTGCTCGCGAGCAGCGCCAGAACGGCACCCTCTTTGACTTCGGTCTTGGGCTTCACGCCAAGCCCTCTTCGGATGTCCGACGCGGGGGCCTCAAGCGGGCCCGCGCCGGGAGCGCGGCGTGCCCCAAAGCGGGGCTGCGTTGGGTCGCTCCGGGCCGCTGCGGGCGGAGCTGGGCGGATCTGGGCGCGGAGCGCGAGGCGGGGCACAATGGAGCGCGATGAGCGACGCCTACCTCGACATCAATGGCTCGACGCCGGTCCACCCCGCGGTCCTCGAGGCCTACCTCGAGTCGACTCGGGCGACCTGCGGCAATGCCTCCGTCTCGCACCCCGCCGGCCTGCTCGCTCAGGAGCACATCGCGCGCGCCCGCGCCACCGCCGCGCGCACGCTCGGGTGCTCGGACGACGAGATCTGGTTCACCTCCGGTGGCACCGAGTCGAACAACTGGGCGCTCAAGGGGCTGTTCGCGCCCCACTGCGGCGGCCGGCTCGTGACGAGCGCGATCGAGCACAAGTCGGTGCTGCGCACGGCGGACGCGCTCGCTCGAGCGGGCATCGATGTCGCCGTCGTGCCGGTGGGCAACAGCGGTCGGGTCGAGGTCGCCGACATCGAGCGCGCGCTCACACCGGACACGCGCGTCGTGTCGCTGATGGTCGCGAACAACGAGACCGGTGTGCTGCAGCCCGTGCGCGAGGTCGCGCAGCTGTGCCGCTCGCGGGGCATCCTGCTCCACTGCGACGCCGTCGCGGCGATCGGCAAGTTGCCGCTCGATGTGCGCGAGCTCGGCTGCGACCTGCTCAGCCTCTCTGGCCACAAGCTCTACGCGCCCAAGGGTTGCGGCGTGTTGTATGTGCGCCGCGGCGTCGCGCTTGCGCCGCTGATCGACGGCTGTGGACAGCAGTGTGGAATGCGCAGCGGCACGGAGAACACCGCGGCTGTCGCGGCGCTCGGCCGCGCGTTCGAGCTGCTCGCGAGCGGCGCGTTCGACGCCGCTCGCAGACCCGAGTTGCGCGATCAGTTGTGGGCGGGCGTGCGCGCGCTCGAGCCGCGCGCCGTGCGCAATGGTGAAGGTCCGTGGCTCCCGAACACGCTCAGCGTCACATTCCCCGGCCGGATCGGTACCGAGTTGCAGAGCGCACTCGGCGCGCGCGGCGTGCATTGCTCAGCGGGAGCGGCGGCGATGGGGAGCGCGCCGTCCCATGTGCTGATGGCCATGGGCAAGGGCGATGCTCACGCGCGCGCCACGCTGCGCTTTTCGCTCGGCCACTCGACACGCACCGACGACATCGAGCGCGCGCTCTCCGCGCTCGCCGACGCGCTGCGTGCGACGCCCAAGCCTGAGGAGGCTCACGCATGAATCCAGACCCGCTCGATTTCCTGCTGGCCGATCTCGATCGCTTGCTCGCGGAGGATGCCAAGGGCGCGCGCGTCGCGCGGCTGCTCGCGGAGTACACCCAGAGCGGCTCGAGCGACTGGAAGCGCTTCGCGCTGTTCGAGGCCAACTACTACGCGCGCAACTTGATCCGGCGCACGGAACTCTACGAGTTGATCGTGCTGTGCTGGAGCAAGGGGCAGCGCAGCCCGATCCATGAGCACGCGGGCCAGCGCTGCTGGATGGGCGTGCTCGAGGGCACCGTGCGCGAGACGATCTACCGCGTGCGCGAGGACAGCCTGCAGCCGCCCGCGGTCGGACCCTCGCGCGAGTTCTGCGCGGGCGGCGTGGCGTACATCGTCGACGAGATGGGCTGGCACCGCATCGAGCCCGTGGGGGAAAGGCCGGCCGTGACGCTGCATCTCTACTCGCGGTCGATCCCTGAGTGTCGCGTGATCGACGAAGTCAGCGGCACCGTGCTCTCCAAGCGCATGAGCTACCACTCGGTGGGTGGCAAGGTGCTCGCCCAGGGCGTGGGCTCCCCACAGCGCGAGTGAGCACCGGGACGGATGCCCGCGAGGGGCTCGCGCTTGACCGCTCCCTCGCAGGGCCCTAGAGTCTTCGCCCCGAATCGGCGGTGTAGCTCAGTGGTTAGAGCAGCGGCTTCATAAGCCGCGTGTCGGGGGTTCAAGTCCCTCCACCGCTACCAACCCGCGGCGCGCGCCGGGAGCACCGATGTGGATGCCAGAGGGGTCCCTCCTCGTTCGCGCCCCGGGTCTTGTTCGGGCCCCGTCGTTCGTTCGAGCGCTGGCCCTCGACGGGCTGGTTTGGCCGCTCCGCGTGAGCGTGATCGCAGCGGCACTCTTTTTTTCCTTGCGCGTTCGATGGTGGCTGGAAAAGACTCGTAGATGTCCTTGCGCGCTCTGCGGCTCCTTCCGGGACGGACCGAAGGCGCAGCGTGCGCGAGGCACATGCAACGACCCAAGGTGTCCTCGATGCAAGCGCTTGAAGAAAGCTCCGCGACCGTTCCGGACGAGTCCCCCCTCGTCGACATTCCCGTGTCCCTCGTTCCTTCGGCGTCCTTCGATGTGCCCATGCAAGCGGGCGACTACGACTTCGAAGACGACTTTCAGGATGAGGACGACGAGGCCGACGACGACGACGAAGAAGATGATGAAGAAGTCGACGAGGACGAGGACGACGACGGAGAAGACGGCGATAGCGACCTGTGGGACGACGAGGACGAGGACGACGACTAGAGGCGCTTGCCCCGCGCGGGGGGCGTCCTCCGCGCGTTCCTCGCGGGTGACGCGGGGGTAGCGCGCCTGCGCGTGGGTCGGCGAATGTGATTTGCGGGGGAACTAGGCCTCGCGGCGCGGAACTTTGGGCCTAAGATCCGCGCTTCACCGAGCTGGGGGCGCCGGACCCAATGGAGGGTCCGGCTGAGATGTACCCCTCGAACCTGATCCGGATCATGCCGGCGTAGGAAAAGCTGATGAGCACGAGCACGAACGGCGCGGCACAGGCGCGCGCCCACAAGGTCTTCCGCGCGGTCCCGTTTGGCGGCACGACGCTGCGCGTCCCCGCTCGGCGCGTGCAGCTCGGGAACGGCGAGTCGTTCGACCTCTACGACACGTCCGGTCCGCAGGGGCACGACCGCCATGCCGGCCTGCCCAAGCTGCGCGCGCCGTGGATCGCCCGCCGGGCTGCCCTCGGCGCGGGCAATGTGTCGCAGATGCATTACGCGCGGCGCGGGATCGTGACCGAGGAGATGGCCTTCGTCGCCGCGCGCGAGGGTGTCGACCTCGAGTTCGTGCGCACGGAGATCGCGGCCGGGCGCGCGATCATCCCCTCCAATGTGCGCCATCCCGAGCTCGAGCCGATGATCATCGGCCGCAACTTCCTCGTGAAGATCAACGCCAACATCGGCAATAGCGCCGTGGCGAGCTCGATCGAGGAGGAAGTCGAGAAGCTCAGCTGGTCGACGCGCTGGGGAGCGGACACGGTGATGGATCTCTCGACGGGGAAGAACATCCACGAGACGCGCGAGTGGATCCTGCGCAACTCGGCCGTGCCGATCGGCACCGTGCCGATCTATCAGGCCCTCGAGAAGGTCAAGGGGCGTCCGGAGAAGCTCGACATCGACATCTTTCTCGAGACGCTCGAGGAACAGGCGCAACAGGGGGTCGACTACTTCACGATCCACGCCGGCGTGCTCTTGCGCTATGTGCCGCTCACCGCCAAGCGCGTGACCGGCATCGTCTCGCGCGGTGGCTCGATCATGGCGAAGTGGTGCCTCGCGCATCACAAGGAGAACTTCCTCTACACCGAGTTCGAGCGCATCTGCGAGCTCTTGAAGCGCTACGATGTCAGCTTCTCGCTCGGCGATGGCCTGCGGCCGGGCTCGATTGCGGACGCGAACGACGAGGCGCAGTTCGGCGAGCTGCAGACGCTGGGCGAGCTCACCGAGATCGCCTGGAAGCACGATGTGCAGGTGATGATCGAGGGCCCCGGGCACGTGCCGATGCACAAGATCCGCGAGAACATGGATCTGCAGCTCAAGCTCTGCAAGGAAGCGCCGTTCTACACGCTCGGGCCGCTCGTGACCGACATCGCGCCGGGCTACGACCACATCACCAGCGCCATCGGCGCGGCGATGATCGGCTGGTACGGCACGGCGATGCTGTGCTATGTGACGCCCAAGGAGCACCTTGGCCTGCCGGATCGCGAGGATGTGAAGCAGGGCGTGATCGCGTACAAGATCGCGGCGCATGCGGCGGACCTCGCGAAGGGGCACAAGGGCGCGCAGGAGCGCGACAACGCGCTCTCCCGTGCGCGCTTCGAGTTCCGTTGGGAGGACCAGTTCGAGCTCGGGCTCGATCCCGTGACGGCGCGCGCCTACCACGACGCGACCCTGCCGCAGGAGGGCGCGAAGACGGCGCACTTCTGCTCGATGTGCGGCCCGCACTTCTGCTCGATGAAGATCACCGATGATGTGCGGCGGCTCGCGGCCGAGCAGGGCGTCGGCGCGGACGAGGCGCTCGCGCGCGGCCTCAAGGACAAGAGCGACGAGTTCGCGCGCACGGGCGGGGCGCTGTACTCGTGAGCGAGTCCGATGTCCCGCCGGCGATCGAGCCGGACCCGGAGTGGGGCAAGGTTTCCGGCCATCCTTTCGACACGCGCTTCCTCGAGGGGCCCGGCTCGCGCACGCGCGAGCTCGGTCGCGCGATCCGCATCTTCGGCGAGTTCGTGAAGGGCTTTCGCGCGCTGCACTTCGTCGGACCCTGCGTGACCGTGTTCGGCTCGGCGCGCACGCCGAGTGGCTCGCGCTACTACGAGCTCGCGCGCGAGCTCGGTGGGCGGCTGGCGTCCTCGGGCTTCACGGTCATGACCGGCGGCGGTCCCGGGATCATGGAGGCCGCCAACCGCGGCGCGAAAGAGCATCAGGGCTACTCGCTCGGCTGCAACATCGAGTTGCCGCGCGAGCAGCAGCCCAACCCGTACCTCGACCGCTTCGTGACCTTCCGCTACTTCTTCGTGCGCAAGGTGATGCTCGCGAAGTACTCGGTCGCCTTCGTCGCCATGCCCGGCGGATTCGGCACGATGGACGAGCTGTTCGAGATCGCGACGCTGATCCAGACCGGCAAGGTGCACGACTTTCCGGTTGTGGTCATGGGTAAGGACTACTGGGGCCCGATGTTCGACTTCCTGCGCGGGCCGATGCTGAAGGAACGCATGATCGAGGCGCGCGATGTCGACCGCATTCTGCTGACGGACTCGCCCGACGAGGCCATGGCGGCGATCGAGCACTCCGCCGCGCGGCTCCTGCAGCGCACATGGCTCAAGCGCGGCCGGCGCAGCCGGCTGCTCGGCGAGCGCGGGCGCTAGGCGTCCGGTCTCACGGGCGGCGCAGGTCGAGCACGCGCGCGAGCGCGCTGATCACGAGCGCGTGGCGGATTTCGCCCGCGGCGATCCGTGCGCGCACCTCGTCGAGCGCGAGCGTGTCGACGACGATGTCCTCGCCGCTGTCGAGGTCCTGCGGGTCGGTGAGCTCGCAGTCTTCGGCGAGCCAGTGGTGGCACAGGTTGTCGTGGAACGCTGGGTTGGGCTCGACGCAGCCCAAGTAGGTCCAGCGCTCGCTCGTGTAGCCGCATTCCTCGCGCAGCTCGCGCCGCGCGGCATGCCCGTGTTCTTCGAGCGGATCGACGACGCCGCCGGGGATCTCGGTCGTGATCGAGCTGCTGCCAAAGCGGAACTGGCGCACGACGATCAGTCGCCGCTCGCGCGTCAGCGCCACCACATTGCACCACTGCGGGGTTTCGAGCACGGTGCGCAGCATGTCCTTGCCCGTGCGCGGGTTGGTGAGCGTGTCGAAGCGCGCGCGGCAGATCAGCAGGTCGGGGCCGTAGTGGCTGTACACGCGGGTCCACGGGCGAGGGGCTTGGCTCATGCCTGCGAAGTGTAGGGCCGGGATTGTGCGCGTGCTGCTTCGTTCGCGGATGCGTCGGCGCTACCGTGCTCCGATGGCCACGCTGAGCTTGAGTCCGCTCGAGCGCGCCCGTCGCTCCCAAGGTGTGGCGGCGCTGCTCCTCGTGCAGCTCTTCTTCGGCCTGTTTCCGCTGTTCGGGAAGGTCGCCTTCGGCAGCTTCCGAGCGCAGGCGGTGGGGGCGTGGCGCATCGCGGTCGGCGGCCTCGTCCTCGGCTCGCTGGCGGCGGCGCTCCACGGCCGCAAGTTCCTGCCCGACCGCGCGGACCTGCCGCGGCTCTTTCTGTGCGGCTTGCTCGGCATCGTGCTCAACATGGTGATGTTCCTCGAGGGCCTGCAGCGCTCGACGGCCGTCAATGTGGCGCTGCTCTTGCCCTTGATCCCCGTGTTCACGCTGATCGTGGCGGTGCTCGCGCGCCAAGAGCGCTTCGACCTGCCGCGCGCGATTGGCATGGCGGTCGCGTTCGCGGGTGCGGGGCTCGTGCTGTTCGAGCGCGGCGGCCGCCTCGGCAGCGACCATCTCACGGGCAACCTGCTCGTCGTGGGCAACGAGCTGTGCTACGCGATCTACTTCGTGCTCTTGCGTCCGTTGCTCGGCAAGTACCCGCCGCTCGTGTTGACCGCGTGGGTGTTCCTGCTCTCGGCTTGGGCGATCCCGCTGCTCGTGGGACCGGCGACTCCGCTCGTGCCCGAGGCCGCGCCCACGGAGGCGTGGCTCTCGATCCTCTACATCGTCATCTTCCCGACGATCTTCACCTACCTGCTCAACTCCTTCGCGCTGGCGCGCGTCTCGGCCTCGACGGCCGCCGCGTTCATCTTCCTGCAGCCGATGATCACGGTCGTCGGAGCGCTGTGGTGGCTCGACGAGGCCCTGCCCGGCCACTTCGCGCTCTCCATGCTGCTCACCTTTGGCGGCGTGCGGCTCGTCGCGCGTCGCCCCGTGGCGCGGCCTCTCGCGCCCGCGGCGACGAGGTTCTAGAGTCTCGGCCCATGCATGTCCCGCAGGTGCCCGAGCCGTCTCGCATTCGCTTCCGCTGCAAGGCGCGCACGCGCTGGTCCGACGAGGACAACCAGAATGTGCTCAACAACGCGGTCTATCTGACCCTGCTCGAAGAAGGACGCCACGCCTACTTCCAGCGTCTGGGCTTGCTGGAGCAGAACCACTTCCCGTTCGTGCTCGGGAGCTGCAACATCCGCTTCGTGAGCCCCGGCCGCGGCGGCGCCGAGGTCGAGATCGAGGTGATCACCACGCGGCTGGGCAAGTCGTCGTTCGAGCAGGCCTACCGCGTGCGCGAGACGCCCGGCGGCCGCGTGTGGTGCGAGGCCGAGGCCGTGCTCGTCGTGTACGACGCGCGCAACGGTCGCAGTGCGCCGATGACGAGCGCTTTCCGCTCGGCCGTGGCCGAGTTCGAGGGCCTCGCGTAACTCGCGCGGCGCCGGACCCGACGCGCAGGCCTACTCGCGCGGCGCCGGACCCGACGCGCAGGCCTACTCGCGCGGCGCGGGCAGCGGCTCGCCCGCGTGCACGGGCGCGATCCAGCGGTGCGCGGGGCGCGTGTTCCACTCGCGACGCCAGGCCTCGTGCTCGGCGTCCTCGGGGAAGCTCTCGCCCGCGCCGTAGGGGTAGGCGCTCATGCCGTGGAAGGGCAGTGGCCCGACATACAGCGCCTCGACGGTGTTCGGGTCGCGGTCCTTGGCCCAGCCGTCGAGGAACACGAGGTAGTCGCGGCGCCAGCCGGGCTTGAGTGCGGGGAGTTCGCGCGCGTCGAAGCGCACGGTGAGCGCGTCGCCCGAGCCCATGATCACGAAGCGGTCGTCGATTGCCCCGAGCAGCGGCAGCACATCGCCGAGCTTGGTGTAGGAGCCGGGGTGTTGGTTCCAGCGCGGCTGCCACGCGATGCGCTCCCAGTCGAAGCGCTCGGGCTGATGGGGGAGCTCCGAGCGCTCGGGGTCGCTGAAGCCGCGCAGCCACAGCCGCGCCTCGCTGGGCTCGAGGCCCGTGACTTCGAGCGGAGCGTCGTCCTTGTCGGTCGCGAGCCGGATCGAGTCCCAGTACAGGCGCAGTGAGCCGAACAGGCGCAGGCGCGGGTCGGCGCGGTCGATCAGCGCCGTGACATCGACCACCATGCTCTTGGTCTTGCCCGCGGGGAAGCCGATCGGCGGACCGGCCGTGCGCCAGCCGCCTTGGTCATCGGGCACCTGCAGCATCGGCGGGATGAACTCGAACTCGGGGTCGCGCGCGCTCGCCATGTTGACGCTCGCATCCGTCCAGTAGAACCAGCCGGTCATCACGAGCCGCAGCTTCGACGCGCTCGCGAGCGCGTCCTTGTCCCACGCGAGCTCGAGGAAATGCGGGTTGGCGAGACCGAGGAACTGGCCCGGCGCAGGTTCAAAGGGCGCCGCATAGGAAGCGTCGATCGCGGCGAGCTCGGCCGACCAGTCGCGCCCGTCGCTGCCTGTGGCGCGCGGCGCGAGCGGTGCGCGCACGGTGTGCGTGTGCGGCGCAGGGAAGGGCGGAAATGTGAACAGTTCGTTGGGGTAGATCTCGGTGCTCTTCGGATGGTCGACGGCCTCGATGCGGATGCGGTCGAGGTAGGTCACTTCGCGCAGCTCCTCTGTGAACTGCAGCTCGAGGAAGCCGTCCTTGGGGGCGAGCTGCTCGCCGGTGACGAGCACGAACTCGTCGTGGTCCGGTGGCACGAGCATGCCGGGCGCCATCGGCAGGCCGAGCGGGGTGATGCCGAGCACATCGCTCACGAACACGAACTCGGTTCCGTTCCAGCTGTAGAGGAACGGGCACGAGCCGACCAGGCCTTCACTCTGCTCCAGCAGGCTGCCCGTGCTCGCCCGGTTGCCGAGGTCGCGGCGCAGCTCATACTGGATCACGCCGTTGGGCCATGTGACGCGCACGAGGTCCGTCTCCTTGTGCGTCCCGACGCCGAGCAGCGTGGCCTCGCCGCGCCAGAACACGCGCCGGTAGGTTTCCTGCGCGCGCAGCTCGACGATCGCGCCGACGCCGCGGCGATTGTCCTTCACGCCGCGGAAGCCCAGCCGCACGGCGCCGTTGGGTCCGCGCTCGCCGCGCTGCAGCGAGAGCCCTGTGGGCGTGATCGCGAGCGCGTCCCAGGCGAGATCGCCGTCGAGGTCGTCGATCCAACTCGGCGGAGCGGCGAGCGAGAGCTCGGTCGGAGCGCTGGCCGCGGTCCCCAGCGCGAGTTGGCCTTGCAGGCGCGTGCCGTCGGCCATGGGCCAGAGCGCATCGAGGCTGCCGTCGAGGTCGAGGTCGAGCGCGAACAGCGGCTGGTTGCCGGGCAGCGTGCCCGTGGGCGCGGTGGCCTTGCCGTCGGCCTTCCAGCCGCCGCCGAGCTGGGCGCGCAGGATCGTCCCATCGCCCGACCACACATCCGGGCGCGAGTCGCCATCGAGATCCGCGACCAGCGGGCGACGGGAGCGCGCGACGAAGCCCGCGAGCTCGCCCGAGGCATCGGCGAAGACGCCGCCGCGCAAGTTGGAGGCGAGGAAGTGCGCGCCCTCGCGCCCGAGGAGCAGGTCGACATCCTGATCCGTGTCGAAGTCCTCGGCGAGGCACCATGCGAACGGCGGACCGACGGGCAGCTTGGCCTCGGAGGTGACATCCCTCAGCGTGCCGTCCGCACTCTCCGAGGCGAGGCCATCGTTGCGCAAGAGTTGCGCGCCGGCGCTTCCGACGAGCAGCACATCGAGGTCGCCCTCGTGGTCGTAATCGACCGTGAGACCGTCGGAGATCGCGCCGGCGGGCTTGGGCAGCGACTTCGCGCTCAACGCCCAGCTCACCGACTTGTCCGCGACACTGCGCGCACTGCGCACGAGCTTGAGCTCGCCTTGCGAGACGTACACGATGTCGAGAGCGTTGTCGCCCTTCGCGCCGTCGAGGTCGAAGGCGAGCGCGAGCTCGACCGGTGCCGGGGTCACCTGTAGCGCGCGCCAGCCGCCGGGCTCCTGCAGCCCGAACACGAGGCCGCGCTCGCCCCAACCGACGAGATCGAGGTCGCCGTCGTTGTCGAGATCGCAGGCGTTCACGCCGCGCGCGCCTGCGAACTCCGGCAGGATCGGCGTGGCCGCGGCGAAGCTCGGCAGCGCGCCTGTGCCGCTGAACTGCGATCCGCGCGGCGCGGGGAACGCGATGCGGCCGAAGTTGCCCATGTCGAAGTCGTCCGTGCGCGGGCTCGGCACGCCGCGGTTGCCGAGCGACTGGTGCTCGTCGAGCAGCTTCTCGCCCTCGGCCTCGCGCTCCGTCATCGTGCAGTGCAAGCCCAGCTTGTAGATCGCGGGCAAGTACCACGAGCCTGCGTTCTCCATGCCGCGCGAGACGACCTCGCGCAGCAGGCGTTCGTACTCGGCGGGATCCGCGCCCTGCACGGAGTCGATCAGCTTGAAGCGCGTCGGGAGATCCTCGGGCGCGAGCTCGAGCACGCGCCGGAAGTCCTGCGCGGCTCCCTCGAAGTCGGCGTTGAACTGTGCGATGCGACCGCGGTTGTAGAAGTAGCGCGGGTCGTCCTGCGACGCCTTCGCCGCGCGTTCGAGCAGCTTGCCTGCGCCGTCGGCGTCGCCCAGGCGCAGGTGCACGCAGGCCGCGTCGATCAGGTCGCTGGGCAAGGCGTCCGAACGCTCGAGCAGTGGCTTGAGCGCCTCGAGGGCCTGCGCGCGGTTGTCCTTGGCGAAGCTGGCGGCCGCGAGCTCGCGCGCGATCTGGTCCTGCTGCGGGTTCGCACTCGGGCCGCAGGCGGCAAGCAGGGTGGCGACGGCGAGGACGAGGATGCGGGGGCGAAGCGGCGTGTGCATGGAGGTGGGGCGTGCCATCGTGGGCTCGGCGGATTAGAACAGTCCGCGCATGCAGCCTCAAACGCCGCGCGTCGTGCTGCTCGGGGCGAGCAACCTCGCGCTGGGGCTCGAGCTCGCCGTCGACGCCGCGCGCGCGCACCTCGGCGGTCCGGTCGAAGTGCTCGCGGCGCTCGGGCGCGGGCGCTCCTTCGGCGCACGCAGCCGGTTCCTCGTGCGCGAGCTGCCGGGCATCGACGCCTGCGGCTTGTGGCGGGAGCTCGAGCTTCGAGAGGCTGCACCGAGCTGGTTCGTGGCGCTCGATCTCGGCAACGACTTGGCCTTCGGCTCGAGCGCCGCGGAGGTCGCCGCGTGGGTCGAGGTGTCGATCGAACGACTCGTCGCACGGGGCGCTCGCGGCACGCTGTCCGGCTTGCCTCTGGCGAAGCTCGAGCACATCTCGCCGCGGCAGTTCGAGGTGCTGAAGCGTGTCCTGTTCCCATTTCACGCGATCGAGCGCGAACGCCTGCTGCAGGAGTCGCGCGAGCTCGAAGCGCGGACGCGCGAGCTCGCGCGCAGGTTCGGCCTCGCGCATGTCGAGCTCGAGGAGCGCTGGTACGGTCTGGACCCGATTCACTTCGCGCGCGCTGCGCGGCACGAAGTCTGGCGGCGCTTCGTCGCCGCGTGGGGGGAGCCCCGCGGAATCGCCGTGGCGGATGCAACGCGCTCGGGACGCCTGTGGTACGAGTCGGCCAAGGTGCTCGGACTTGCCACGGGAAGGCCGCAGCCTTGCGCCCGGCTGACGGACGGAACAACCTTCTCGCTGTACTGAAATCCGCGTTGACGGCTCTTCCTTTGGAAAGTTGGCCGGGCTTGCGAAATACTCTCGCCCATGGACCAAGCATCCGACGCCCACGACGCCCACGCGCCCGCCCCGCAAGCTGAGTCCGGGCGGCGCGCGAAGGAGCGTCACGCGATCGTCGTGGGGGCGAGCTCTGGCATGGGCGCGGCGCTCGTCGAGCAACTCGCGAGCGAGGGTGTGCGCGTCGTCGCGATCGCGCGCCGCAAGGACGCGCTCGAGGAGCTCGCGCGGCGCTGCGGCGGCAATGTGATTCCGCTCGCGCACGACGTGCACGACTTCGACGCGGTGCCCGCGCTGTTCGAGCGCTGTGCGCGCGAGCTCGGCGGACTCGACCTCTTCGTGTATGCCACGGGCATCATGACCGAGGTAGGCGCGCAGGAGTTCGACACGCGCAAGGACCTCGACATGCTCGCCGTGAATGTCGGCGGCGCCGTGGCGTGGACCAACGAGGCGGCCAAGCTGTTTCGCACCCAGCGCTCCGGCACGATCGTCGGCATCAGCTCGATCGCGGGCGAGCGCGGCCGCAAGGGCAATCCGGTGTACGGCACCACGAAGGCCGCGCTGAACCACTACCTCGAGGCGCTGCGCAATCGCCTCGCCGACTACGATGTGCATGTCTGCACGATCAAGCCCGGCTTCGTCGAGACGGCGATGCTCGCACAAGCGCGCGCGCAGGGCCGCACCATCCAAGGCGCGATCTCCGCGCAGGCTGCGGCGCGCTCGATCCTCAGGGCGGCGCGCTCGCGGCGCAACGAAGTCTTCGTCCCGTTCAAGTGGACGCTCGTCGCCGCGGTGATTCGCAACATCCCGTCGTTGCTCTTCAAGGGCATGAACATCTAGGGGCGCGCGATGGAGATCCTCTCGCTGCGCGGGCCGCGCGCCCTGGAGAGTTCCTTCGAGTACATCGAGGGCTGGGGCATGGCCGTCGGTCGCCACGCGCGCGTGCTGCGGCCGCGCTCGGTGGAGGAGATCGTGCAGTGCTTCGCGCTCGCGCGCGCCGCGGGCTCGACGCTCACGCTGCGCGGCGGGGGCAACAGCTACGGAGACGCGAGCTGTCCGGCGCGCGACATGGTGCTCGACATCTCGCGCATGGACCGCGTGCTCGGCTTCGATGCGCTCACGGGCATCGCCACGCTCGAGCCGGGCGTCACGATCGAGAAGCTGTGGAAGACGATCCTGCCGCTGGGCTTCTGGCCGCGCGTGGTGAGCGGGACGATGTTCCCGACGGTCGCGGGCGCGCTCGCCGCCAACATCCACGGCAAGAACAACTTCGCGGTCGGCACGATCGGCGATGCGTGTCTCGAGTTCGACCTCGTGCTGCCATCCGGCGAGCTGCGCACCTGCAACCGCGAGCAGAACGCGGACCTGTTCCATGCGGCGATTGGCGGATTCGGGATGCTCGGCTGCTTCAGCCGCATCGTGCTGAAGACCAAGCGCGTCCACTCGGGCAATGCGCGCGTGCGCGGAGTGAGCGCGCGTGACTTGCGCGAGATGATGGCGTACTTCGAAGCGCACAAGGCGACGAGCGACTACCTCGTCGGCTGGGTCGACTGCTTTCCGGGTGGAGACGCCTCCGGGCGCGGGCTGATCCACGACGCTTCGAACCTGCACGAGGGCGAGGATCCCGCGCCGGAGCGCTCGCTCACCGTCGCGCACCAAGAACTGCCCGCCAACATCCTCGGCCTGTTTCCCAAGTCGCAGGTGTGGCGGATCCTCAAGCACTTCAACCACGACCTCGGGATGCGCTCGATCAACGCCGCGAAGTACATCGCGGGTCGCCTCGAAGGGATGGGGGAGCCCTACCTGCAGTCGCATGCGGGCTTCTCGTTCCTGCTCGACTATGTTCCGAACTGGAAGTGGGCCTATGGGCGAGCGCGCGCCGAGCGCGGCCTGATCCAGTATCAGCCGTTCGTTCCGCACGCGGTCGCCCACGATGTGCACAGCGAGATCCTCGCGCGCTGCCGGCGGGCGGAGCAGGTGCCGTATCTGGGCGTGTTCAAGCGTCACCGCCCCGATCCGTTCTGGCTCACTCACGCGGTCGACGGGTGGAGCCTCGCGCTCGACTTCAAGGTCGACCCCGCGCGTCGCGCCGCGCTTTGGCGGCTGTGCGACGAGCTCACCGAGCTCGTGATCTCCGCCGGCGGTCGTTTCTATTTCGCCAAGGACCTCGTGGTCGCGGCGGAGGACACGGCGCGCTTCCTGCCGCAGGACCGGCTCGAAGCGTTCGCGCGGCTCAAGCGCGCGTGCGATCCCGAGACTCTGATCGAAGGTCAGCTGTATCGGCGCGCGTTCCGCGACTGGATCGCGGCCTAGGGCGCCACGAGCGCCGCTAGTCGTCGAAGTGCGCGTAGCGCCGACGGGCAATGACTTGCTCGATGCGGTCCTCCTCGGCGATCCATGCGGACAGCTTGCCGCCCCACACGCAGCCGGTGTCGAGGCCGCGCAGCTTGGGGCGCAGCACGAGCTGCATGCGCGACCAGTGGCCGTAGACCACGGTGCGGCGATCGCCGACGCGCGAGTCGAACCAGTGCTCGAACCACGGCCGGTAGGGACTGCCCGGCGGCGGCGGATCCTGCTTGGAGAGCCTGCCCTCGCGCGTCGTGGCGCGCGCGCGCGTCGCGAAGTCGATCGCGGGGTGGGGCAGGAGCGGATCGAGGCCCGCGAGCTCGCGCTCCGGATCGGCCCACGCCGGATGCAAGGCCGCGTGCACGAGCCACACGTCGTCCCACTGGCGCACGAACGGTCGCTCGCGCACCCACGCGAGCAGCTCGTCGCGATCCGTGGCACCGAGGACATCCTGCGTGGTGTCGCCCGCGCGCAGCTCGCGCAGACCTGCGGCCACGCGCAGGAGGGAGATGTCGTGGTTCCCGAGCACGCCGCCCGCGCGCAGTTGCCGGAGGAGGCGCAGCGTGCCGAGCGAGTCCGGCCCGCGGTTGACGAGGTCGCCGACAGGGTGCAGCTCGTCGGCGGAAGGGTCGAAATGCAGGCGTTCGAGGAGTGCTTCGAGCTCCTCGCGACAGCCTTGGATGTCTCCGACGAAGATGCGGCGCACGCAGACAGGGTAGAGGACCGGGCCGTGGATGGAAGTCCGGGGCGCGCGAGTCCACAATGCGGGCATGAGCGCCCCCGAGACCTCCGTCGCCCCGACTGTGCGCGTCAACGGGCTCGTGTTCGTGATCGCGCTCGTGGCGCTCGGGCTGGGAGCCGGCGTGCTGCTGTACCGCTGGCGCGCGGGCCAAGTCGCGAGCACGATCGAGCGCGACCTCGCGACGCTGCCGCAGGATCCCGAGGCGCGCCTGCAGCGCTGGCTCGACGACTACGGCACCGTGATCGTGCGGCAGGCGCTCGTCCAGCTGCGCTACGAGGCCGAGAAGCCGTGGATCCTGAGCCACACGAGCGGGGCGGAGCGCAACGACGCCGCGCAGGAAGTGTGGGGGATCGATCTGCGGGACTGGAAGGATGCGCAGGTGCGCCGAGAGCGGCTCGCGATCGTGGTCGAGCTGCCGGTGGCGCGCGTGCTCGGGCACGGACCGATCGGCGGGGACAAGGTGCGCAATGTGCCGCACTTCAGTGCCGACGCGCCGCCGTTCGACGCCGATGCGCGCGTGCGCGGCATTGTCGAGTGGGCGCTCGCCAAGGTGGGGCGCTCGCTCGGGCGCGATGTGCCGGGCGCGACGCTCGTGGTGCGCACGCAGGGAGCGAGCGGTGGCTAGCGGCGAGCGCACGAGCGCCCCGAAGGCCGTTGCCGCCCTCGCGGCCGTGCTGCTCGGGCTGTGCGTGCTCGCCAACTCCGGGCTCGGGCTGTTCGAGCTCGTGCCCGACGGAGCGCCGCTCTTCGGCAACCTCGACGAGGCCCTCGCCACGCTCGGACTCGTCTGGGGGCTCGCGGTCCTGTTCCGGGCTCCGCGGCGCTGAGAGCGCGATTCCCAGTCCGCGCTGCCCGGGATCTGGCCCCACGGAGCTTGGTTCCAGCCGCGCGTCCGCTAGGCTCGAAGAAGGAGCTTCCCGCTCCCTTGGGGACTCGCATGGCAAGACGAACTACAACGGCCAGCGTGGGCTCGCGCCTCGTCGGCGCGCTTGCGTGGGCCTCCGTGCTCGCGCTGGCGGACTCGCTGGCGGTGCGCCGCGTGCACCATCACCGCGAGCCGAGTCTGTGGCTCTTCGCCGAGACGCTGGCGCTGTGGCTCGCCTTCGCGCTCGCGACCCTGCCGTGGACGCTGCTCGTCGATCGCGCGCTGCGCGGGATGCTGGCTCTGCGCAAGTTCGACCATCCGCTGCACGCGAGCGCGCGCCACATGCTCTGGACCGCGCTGCCGGTGGCGCTGCACGCGCACCTCGACAGCTACACGGCTCTGGGCGGGAACCTCGCTGGCCTGAAGAGCCCGACGCCGTGGCTGCTCGCGCTCGCTCTCGCGGTCGGCTGCGTCATCGCCGTGGCGTTGCTGCTCGCCGTGCTCGAGCGCTTGCCCGTACGCTGGCTCGTGCTCGGCTGCACGCTGATTCCCTGGCCGATTGCGTGGCTCGTCACTTTCCACTCGGGTGGGCCGTCACCGATGGGGCTAGCGCGTCCCGACGCGCCCAATGTGCTGCTGCTCGTGTGGGACACGACGCGCGCGGACTCGCTCTCGCCCTACGGATACGATCGCGACACTACGCCCCAGCTGGCGCGTTTCTCGGAGCAGGCGCTGTGCTTCACGAACTCGCGCTCGGTTTCGACCTATACGCTCACATCGCATCTCTCGATGCTCACCGGCGTGTATCCGTCGCACCACGGGGCGCGGCTCACGCGTCAGTTCTTCCGGCCTTGGGCCACGCCCACGGTAGTGAGTAGGTTTCGCCAGGCCGGCTACCGCACGGCAGCCTTCGTCGGTACCGATGTGTTGCGCGCGCAGAGCGGCATCAACTACGCCTTCGAGACCTACGACGATCTCGTCGATCCGTGGGCGACGTACACGCATGCTTGGGCGCTCGTGCACGATGTGCAGTCGCTGATCGCGAAGCGGGTGCCAGGCTTCGCCGCGAACGGGGATCCGCACTGGATTCAGGACTTCCAGTCGCCGGGGAGCGAGGTGCTCGCGCGCGCTCTGAAATGGATCGAGGGCGACGACCCGCGACCTTGGTTCTGCTTCGTCAACCTGTACGACGCGCACTGGCCGTACCTGCCCGAGCCCGAGGCGCGCGAGCGCTTCGTGCGACCGTACGACGGGCCGGCCGACGGCTACGCGCTGCGCAGCAACCGCGTGCGCGCGGAGGGCCTGAAGCTCGGAGCGGAGGACGCGCGCCATGTGCGCGACCTCTACGACGCGGAGCTGTGGTCGCTCGACCGCGAGGTCGATCGCTTCGTCGGGCGGCTCGACCTCGGGCGCACCGGAGTGGTGCTGACCTCGGACCACGGCGAGGCCTTCGGCGAGAACGGGCAGTTCGAGCACAGGGATGTGCTCGAGTGCCACACGCGCGTGCCGCTGCTCGTGCGGCCGGCCGGGTCGAAGGAGGGGCGCGAGGTGCGCGAACCGGCGCACGGGATCGACGTGGCCCCGACCCTGCTGGCCCTCGCCGGGCTGGAGAGCTCGTTCGAGACCTATGGCGTGAACCTGCTCGGACCGCTTGCTCCCGAGCGCCTGCTGCTCGTCGAAAACCGGGACAACATCAACCCGAGCCTCGTCAAGCTCGCCCTGTACGAGGGCGACTGGAAGCTGGTGCAGTTCCAAGGCGCCGATCGCAGGCTGCAGTGGAAGCTGTTCAATGTGGCGGCGGACCCGCTCGAGGTCCGCGACCTGGGTGCGGAGCGAGCGGACATGGTCGGGCGCCTGCGGAGCGAGCTGGAGCGCCTGCGGGCGCGCTGGGGGGCGGATGACGAGCGGGACGGCCGGGTGCAGCGGGTGGACAACGCGGACGCCTTGAAAGCGCTGGGCTACGGGGGCGACTGAGGCCCACGAGTGTTGCCCATGAGGCGCAAGCCCGCAGCCGCGGGGCTTGCCGCCGTTCCTCGCTCGCGCCATACTCTTCCCCCTTCGAACCTCGCCCCAGCTCGGGGGCATCCCTTTCCCCTCCGCCACGCCTCCAAAGCCATGGCCAACTCCCGCTTCAAGAACGGCGGCCCCACGCGCGGCCGCAAGCGCGTCAAGCGCATGGGCATGAACTCTGGCAAGATCCTCAAACTGGGTCGCCAGAAGAAGCCGCGCCGCGGCCGCGACTACACGCGCCTGTAGGCGAGGCGGACCTGCGGGCTCCGCTCGCGAGCGCCGCGGTCGCCCCCACGCAGTCCGACGGGCGTTCCCGAGCTCGGGGAGCGCCCGCGTTCGTGTCCGGGCCGTGCGTGGGGGTCCTCGTTCCTGACCGAGTGCTGCCGCGCCAAGGGCTCTACCTCCATGCGTCATCTCGACTGCCTGCCCGCGCTCGTGCTGCTGGCTGCGTGCTCGCCCGAGCCCGCGGCGGTACAGCTCGCGGATCCGCCCGCGGCGCCGAACGCGCGCGCGGTGGCGCTCGGCATCGGTGCCGACCGCGTGCCGCGACTCTCGTGGATCGAGGGACAAGGGCCGCATGCGCTGCGCGCGAGCGCTTGGGGTCCCGCGGGGTGGGAGGCTGCGCGCACGCTGGGATCCGGTGCCGACTGGTTCGTCAACTGGGCCGACGTTCCGGCGCTCGCTGCGCTGGAGGACGGCACGCTCGCGGCGAGTTGGCTGGAGCGCAGCGGGCCGGCCACCTACGACTATCGCGTGCGCATGTCCGTCGCCGGCGCCGAGACATTCGTCTTGCACGACGACCCCGGAACGGGCGAGCACGGCTTCGTTTCGCTGGCCGCGCTCGATGCCGAGCGCTGGCTTGCCGTGTGGCTCGACGGGCGCGGGAGTGGGGGCCACCACGACGGCTCCGGCGCGATGCAGCTGCGCGCGCGCGCGGTCTCGAAGCGCGGGGAGCTTGGACCTGAGATCCTGCTCGACTCGCGCGTGTGCGACTGCTGCGCGACGGCGGCCGAGCGCACCGCGAGCGGCGATGTGCTCGTCGTCTACCGCGACCGCGATCCGGACGAGGTGCGCGACCTCGCCGCGGTGCTCGTGCGCTCCGACGGCAGCGCGAGCGCTCCCGTGCGCGTGTGCGACGACGGCTGGAAGATCGCGGGCTGTCCGGTCAACGGACCGGTGCTTGCGGCGAGCGGCGCGGAGCTCGCCGTGGCATGGTTCACCCTCGGCGCCGAGAGTCGAGCGCGCGTGCAGGTCGCCTTTTCGCGCGACGGAGGGCGCACATTCGGCGCGCCGACGCAGGTCTCGCGGGCCGAGACCGATGGCTTTGTCGACTGCGCCTACGACGCGACCGGTCGGCTGTGGGTGAGTTGGCTCGAGCGGCCGACGCGCGAGCGCGGCGAGTGGCGGCTTGCGCCGGTCGAAAATGGTGTGGTGGGCGAGGCTCGAACGCTGGCCGCGACCGTGCCTGGGCGCGCGGCTGGCATCGCGCGCCTCGTGGCCGCGGGCGAGGGGCTCCTGTTCGCGTGGCTCGATTCGAGCGACGGGGCGCGGCTGCGCTCGCAGTGGATCTCCACGGCGCAGTGAGCGTGTTGCGCTCTCAGGCCGGGCTCGTCCAGTCACGCTGCCAAGCGCCAAAGTGCGTCGCGCCCTCGGCGGTGCAGGCGACGATGTCCTCGATGCGCACGCCGAACTCCCCGTAGACGTACACGCCGGGTTCATTCGAGAGCGTCATGCCCGGCTGAAGCTGCACGCGGCTGCCGCCGTCGAAATAGGGATCCTCGTGGACCTCCATGCCGATGCCGTGGCCGAGCCGGTGCGTGAACTTCGCGTAGCCGGGGCCGAAGCCCGCTTGCTCGAGCGCGGCGCGCGCGACGCGATCGATCTCGCGGCACTCGACGCCGGGACGGATGGCATCGAACGCGCGCCGCTGCGCGTCCAGCACGGCCTGCCACGCAACTTGCTGCGCCTGCGAAGGCGTGCCCTCCACGCACCAAGTGCGCGTGGTGTCGCTCGCATAGCCGTGCAGGCTCGCGCCCGTGTCGACGAGCAGGAAGTCGCCGCGGCCGAGCACGATGGCTTCGTTGTCGCCATGGGGATAGGCCGCGGCGGGACCGACGAGCGCGAGGCACCAGGGCGAGCGCATGCCGAGCGCGGCGTGCGCGCGCGCCATCAGGCGCGACACATCGCCGCCGTTCATTCCGAGGCGCACTCGGCGCGCGACGGCAGCGATCGCGAGCTGCGTGCCTTCGCTGGCGACGCGCAGGAGCTGCAATTCGTGCGCATCCTTGAGGCCGCGCAGCGCGACGAGCGGCTCGCGGCCGAGGACCACGCGCTCCACGCCGAGCTCCGCGCGCAGTCCGTCGAGCACGAACGCGCGCGCCTGCGGATCGACGGCGACGCGCTCGGCACGGCGCGCGCGCAGCGCGGCCGCGAGCGGCGCGAAGGCGTACTCGTGCTCGTCCCAGATGATGATCTCGCCGCCCGGATCGCCGTCCTTCGCGACGCTGAGCTTGGCCTTCTCGGCTTCGAAAGCGGGGCAGATCCACAAGTGGCTGCCGTCGGCGAGCACGAGCAGCGCGAACATGCGCTCGGAGCGACCCCACGACACGCCCGCGAGGTAGCTCATCGTCGGCCCGCCCTCGCACAGGTAGGCATCGAGCGAACGCTCCGCGAGGATGCGCGCGAGCCGCGCGCGCCGCGCTGCACGCTCCGCGGGAGCGATCGGCGCCACGGCGGGCCGCAGGTCCGGCAGCTCGGGGAAGTCGTCGGGCGCCGCGGCCACGGGCGGAGGCGCGGCCGCGAGGTTGCTGCGGCAAGCGCTCGCGAGCGCGCCGGCGCTGGCGAGGGCCGAGAGAGCGAGGAACTTGCGGCGCGAATCCGGGCTGGAGGTCATGGCGGGAGGCTACTGCGGCGCTAGGCAGTTCACGAGGAAGCGCTCGATGCGGCGGTACTCGTCGAGCCAGTGCATGCCGTCCTCGAAGCTGTGGTCTTGGCTCGGATAGAGCATGGCGTCGAAGTCGAGCCCGAGGTCGATCAGCTTCTCCACGAGCCGGATCGAGTCCTGCGCGAAGACATTGGAGTCGACCATGCCATGCAGGATCAGCAGCGGGTCGCGCAGCTTGTGCGCGTGGTCGATGGGCGAACTCGCGGCGTAGGCCTCGGGGTGCGTCGAGGGACGCCCGAGCCGCGGCTGCGTGTAGCCGGGGTGGTAGGTGCGCCAGTCGGTCACCGAGCGCAGGGCCGCGCCGCCGACCCAGCGCTCCGGCTCTTGGAACAGCGCCATCAGCGTCAGGAAGCCGCCGTAGGAGCCGCCGTAGCACGCGACACGCGCCGGATCGACCGCGCCGCGCCGCGCGAGCTCGTCGATCACCGCGCCGATGTCCGCGAGCTCGAGCTTGCCGAGCTGGAACTGCACGTCGCCGCGGAACTTCGCCCCGTAGCCGGCGCTGCCGCGATAGTCGACATCCGCGACCACATAGCCCTGCTCGGCGAGGCGCGAGTGGAACATCAGGTTGACCGCGTACTCGGTCATCGAGTCCGTCACATTCTGGAGGTAGCCCGCGCCGTGGATGAACACTACGCAGGGCCGCGGCTCGCGCGGGCGCTCGAGCGAGGCGCCGCGCGGCGAGTAGACATGGGCGCGGACGAGCACGCCGTCTGTGGAACTCACCTGCAGCTTCTCGGGGAGGATCCAGTCGCGCTCGCTGTAGGCGGCCGGAGCCGTGCGGGTGAGGCGCGTCGCGGGCTGCGCGCCATCGAGGCGCACACACCACAGCTCCGCAGGAACGCCGAGCTCTTCGTGCTCGAACAAGAGCATGCTTCCATCGCCGCTCGGGCGCAGGGTCGCGTTCATGCCGTCGGGCACCGGAAGCCAGCGCACGCCGTTTGCTTCGACCACGCCGAGCGCGCGCCGCGCAGGGTCCGTGCGACTGGCGCACACGATGAGCTTCCCATCGCCTGCCACTGTCCAGCTGCTCACTTCGCCTTCGACTGCGGTGAGCTGTCGCAGCGCGCCGGTGTCCGGGTCGAGCTCGAACAGCTGGTTGCGGCCCGGCGTCGTGGAAAACGGCGCGCCCTCGGACGCGAGCAGGATGCGCGCGCCGTCCGCGCTCCAGCGCGCGAACGCGCCCGGGCCGCCGACCCAGTGCTCGTCGCGCTCGACCAGCGCGAGCCGCAGTCCGCTCTCGCTCCAGACCCACGTCTCGACCGAGCGGTAGTCGCTCGCGGTGCGACGGAAGGCGAAGCGCGGCGGCCCCGCGGGCGCCCAGCCGATCGCGCTCGTGGGTGTCTTGCGCTCGCCCGGCAGTTCGAGCTCGCGGCGGCGACCGTCGGCGGTCGACCACACGAACGCGCGCCGCTCCTGCCACTCGTCGTCGGCGAGCTCGCTGCGCGCGCTGCGCGTCGTGACGCGTTCGGTCAGATAGTCGGGGATCAGCGTCGGCTTGTTGCGCTTCTCGCCCTCGAGCTCGAAGCCGAACACGAACGCGCCACAGGGCGAGAGATCGAGGCCCTCGATGCGCTTGGAGCTCTCGAGGCCTTCGAGCGCGACGCCGCGGCCGGTCGCGAAGTCGTGGAAGTGTTCTCCGGCGCGCGCGGGATCGGTGACCAGCTTGCCTTCGCGTGAGAGCGCGCGCGCGCGGCCCTCGGAGAACTCGACGCGCGACACGGGCGCCGCCAGCGCCTCGGTGATGCAGGGAGCCGCGTCGAGCGACACGGGCGACGGCAGGTCGAGCGGGAAGTGACGGATCTCGCCGTCCGCTCGCACCTCGAGCTTGGCGCCAAGTTCGGTGAAGGCGAGCGAGGTGATGGAGCCCAGCCGCGGCCGCGGCTCGCTGTGCTCGTCGAGGGCGCCTTCGGGCGGATCGCGGTAGAGCACGCTGGCGACGGGCTCGCCCGCGGCATTCCAGTCGACGAGCACGATCGAGCTGCGCCACAAAAGTGCGAGGCGCTGTCCGCTCGGGCTCCAAGCGGGGGCCCGCAGGCGCGACTCACCCGGCTCCTGCGCGTCGAGCGCGCGCTCGAGCAGGCGCGGCAGGGAGGTCGACTCGTCGAGCGCGCGCGGCGGCGCCGAGGTGGCGAGCCAGTGGGGGCCGAGGTCGGTTCCGAGGCTGCGCTGGCCGTTCCCGTCGCTCTCGGTCGGACGCCAGTCGACCAGTGCGAGCTCCCCGTCGGCGGAGAGCGAGCGCAGCCGCGGCGGCACTCCTTGGAGGCCGGGGATCAGGAAGATCTCCTCGAGGCTCGGCGAGACGCCGGCCAGCGGCCGCTGACGCAGTTCGGCCGGTGCGGGACGCGGCGCGCTGGCGCAGGCGGCGAGGGAGAGGCACAGGGTGGCCGCGGTAGGCGGCCGAAGCGCGGCGGGCAGGCGGCGGGGCATGGTGCAGAAGCTAGCGCAGGGCGCCCGGCCGCGAGTCCGCGCTCAGGCGACTTTCCTTTCAGAGGGCGCTCGCGGGCCGCCGAAGGTGCGTTTTGTGCCGGACCACCGCTCACCCTTGCTGGAACCGCTCGACGAAGCCTGCGCTCCGCCGCGCCATGGGCCGAGCGAGCTCGACTCGGGTCCGGCCGGGACGCCGCCGTCAGGCCAGCGCCGCCGCGGCCCGGGCTGGTGGATGTGGACGCTGCAAGGGACGCTGCTCGCGCTCGTCGGCTACCTGTGTGTCTTCAATCTGTCCATCGTGCGCGGCAGCTCGATGGCCCCTCGCATCCACGACGGCGATCGCATCCTGATCGACCACTTGAGCTACATGTTCGGCGAGGTGCGCCGCGGCGACATCGTCGTGCTCAAGTACCCGCTCGATCCGTCGGTCGACTACATCAAGCGCATCGTGGGCCTGCCCGGCGACGATGTCGTGCTCGAGGACGGCGAGGTGTGGGTCAATGGCGAGCGCATGGACGAACCGTATGTCGTGCAGTCCGATCCGTTCGCGCGCGTGCGGGTGCATGTGAAGCCGGCGCACTTCTTCGTGCTCGGCGACAATCGTCCGCGTTCCTGCGATTCGCGAGACTTCGGGCTCGTGCCGCAGGACTACATCCGCGGCCGGGTCGAGGTCCGTGTGTGGCCGCTGCAGCGGCTCGGCGCGATCGACGAAGGCTAGGACTCGCGGGGCCCGCGCGTCGTGCGGGGCTGGTAGAGTCCGGGCATGTCGAACTCGCTGCAGCGCGTGGCGCTCGTCACCGGCAGTGCGCGCGGGCTCGGTCTCGCGGCCGCGCGGCGGCTGGCGTCCGAGGGCGTCCGCGTGCATGTCACATTCCGCACGAAGACGGTGGAGAGCGCGGCGCTCGAGCGCGAGTTTCCCGGTCGCGTGCATGCGGCCGATCTCGAGCGGCCCGAGGACTGGCGGCGCGTCGCGGAGGCGGTGCTCGCGAGCGAAGGGCGGCTCGACCACCTCGTGCACGCGGTGGGCGAATATGTGCGCGCGCCGCTCCACGGCACCAGCGCGGCGGACCTCCGGCGGCTCTTCTCGAACAATGTCGAGAGCGCGTTCCTCGGCATCGAGGCGCTGCGCACGGCGCTGCGCGCGTCGCGCGGCAGCGTGGTGCTGTTCGCCTGCGCCGGGGTCGAGACGACGCGCGCCCGGCGCCAAGCCGCGGCCTACATGGCGGCGAAGTCGGCGTTGCTGGTGCTCGCGCGCTCGTGGGCGCTGGAGGAGGCTCCGCACGGCGTGCGCGTGAATGTCGTCGCGCCCGGGGTCGTTCCGCACGAGCACGCGTCCGCGGACACGCTCGACCCTGCGCTGTGGCAGCACGTGCCGATGGGGCGTCCCGGCGAGCCGCGCGAAGTCGCGGATGCGGTCGCGTTCCTCTGCTCTCCGGCGTCGGGCTACATGACGGGCACGGTGCTCGAGGTCGCAGGCGGCTGGCTGCTCTAGGGGTCGGAACCCGCGGCGGAGAAAGTTGCGCGGGGCGCGATCGGTTCGCGGCGCGGTTTGGCTTGCTCCGTCACTCGCGAGCTGCAGGGACTGCGGCAAGTCGCTGGACCGCGAGAGGAGAAACGCCTGACGGAGAAGTCCGATGACCCTCGCCCTGCAACTGCGTTCCTTGCTCGCTCCGCTGTTCCTCGCCTCGCTTCCGACCTTCGCCACGGCCGCGCCGCGCGATGTGGTCGCGCCGGTCGCGGGCATGTGGATGGCGAACAGCGCGACATCGGTCGCCCTGCGCGGGGAGGTGCAGGATGCCGCGGGCGCGGCGACGCACGCGCTGAGCGCGGCCCTGCGCGGCTCGGCGGAGGGCGGCTTGATCGCCGGCTCGCTCACGCAAGTGCACGCGTCGCCGCAGGTTCTGCCGGCCCTCGAGTACCAGCTCGAAGGAGCCTACTCGCGCGGCATCGACGGGCGCCTGTACTTCAGCGCCGGCGTGCGGCTCGACCTCGGCTTCCTCGGCCTGCCGGCGACGGTCAAGGTGGGTGAGCTCTCGGGCGTGCTGCAGCCGCTCGCAATCGAGCCCGCGACCCGCGCGTCGAGCTCCGCCGCGCTCTCTGTCGGGCCGCTGCCCGCGCTCGAGGTCGAGCCGCCAGGAGCCTTCGGGATCTGCCCGGGAGGCCTCGACGCGGGCAAGTTCGTGGCTCCGGTCCGCAAACCGGCGGGAGTGAGCTCCACCTTGGCGAAGCGGCCCGTGGCGCGCTCCGGACTGCTGCTCGCCACCCAGCGCTTCCTCGAGTAGCGCGCGGAGCCTCGCATGCTGCATCCGCCGCGGCGCTCTCCCTGTGGGGACGCCGCGGCGGCGCTACTCTCTTCCACGCCGTGCACCCTGCCTTCGCATCGCTCCAGCGGCTCTTCGGCGCGCGTCCCGCGCTTGCGGATCCGGATGAAAGTTTGCGTCAGGCCGCGGTGGCGGTCGTGTGTGTGCCGGCGGACGCGAGCCTCGAAGTGCTTCTGATTCGCCGCGCGGAGCGGGCGGGCGATCCGTGGTCGGGGCAGATGGGGCTGCCGGGCGGACATCGCGAGGACCTCGACCGCGACCTGCTCCACACGGCGATCCGCGAGACCCGCGAGGAGCTGGGCTTCGACTTGGGCGCGGCGCGGCCGCTCGGCGCGCTCGACGAGCTGCGGCCCGTGATCCGGCCCATGGCGGTGCGGGCCTATGTGTTCGCGCTCGACGCGCGACCGGAGCTCGCTCCGGGGCCCGAGGTCCACAGCGCCCGCTGGGCGCGACTCGACCTGCTCGTGCACGCCAATTCCACGACCGAGGTCTTGCACCAAGGCGAGCTGCGCACGATGCCCTGCTATCGCCTTGGGAACGACATCGTGTGGGGCATGACCTACCGCGTGCTGCAGTCGTTGGTCGCGGCGGTCTAGCGCTCGATCGGAGTCGCGAGCTCTCCGATGCCTTCGACGGCGCAGGTGACGACATCGCCGTCGACGAGCGGGCCGACTCCGGCCGGCGTGCCCATCAGCACGATGTCGCCGACGCGCAAGGTGAGGTGACGGGAGAGCCACGCGAGCGCCTGCGGCACCGACACGATCAGGTCGCGCGTGCTCGCGCGCTGGCGTTCCTCGCTCGAGCCGTCGCGATGGCGCACGCGCGCGGTGACGGCGAGGTCGGAGATGTCGAGCGCGTCGCGCGGCACGAAGCACGGCCCGAGCGGACAGAAGCCCTCGAGGTTCTTGGCGCGGAACCACGGATACTTGAGCTCGCGATCGGACTTTTGCAGCGTGCGCGCCGTCAGGTCATTCGCAACGCTGTAGCCGGCGACATGCTCCATGGCGCGCGCCTCGTCGATCTCCCAGCCCTGCTTGCCGATCACGACGGCGAGCTCGGCTTCGTGATCGACGCGCGCGGTGTACCACGACGGCACGCGCACGCGCTCTCCGTGGGCGCGCAGCGTCTCGGGCAGCTTGTTGAAGAACAGCGGCTCTTCGGGCACGGCCTCGCCGAACTCGGCCGCGTGCTCGCGGAAGTTCTTGCCCAGCGCGAGCAGCTTGCCGACGCGCTCGGGCTCTACGGGCACGAGCAGGGCAGGCGGCGTCGGGAGCTCGCGCCAGCGCCCGCGCCGCAGCGCATTTTCGAGCGATGCCCGCTCGAAGAAGCCGTGGGCCGCAAGGTCGACCACCGTGCGTGGCGCGAGCGGAGCAACATCCGCCAGCCAGTCGCTCAAGCACAGCGCGCGCCCGTCGACTTCGAGCACGAGCCGCGGGCTGGAAGGATCGGCGTCGCGGGCGGGCGTGCGGTAGATGCGCTGCATGGGCGCACTCTAGCGGTGTTCTAGCGCGGCAGGGCCGCGTCGAGGGTCAGCAGCGCGTAGGCCGTGCCGAGCAGGGGATTGCCTTCCATCCAGCGCGGGCTGTTGGCGTTGGTCCACGAACCGTCCACCTTGCTCTGCATCGAGACGATGCGGCCGCACAGCTCGCGGCGCCACGCGTGCGGCTTGCCGCTCTCGTCGACGAGTTCCTCGAGCTCGACCAGCGAGAGTGCCTGCGCCATGGTGTGGAAGTAGTAGAAGAGCCCCTGGTACGGCGCGGTCGGATCGCGGCTCGGCGGGAAGCCGGGATTGACGTCGAGCGTGTAGTGCTTCTGCACCCACGCCACAGCAGCGATCACGCGCGGATCGTCCTTGGCGAGGCCTGCGTGCAGCAGGCTCTTCAAGAGCGCGTAGGTCATCGAGCCGTAGGAGCGTGGCACCTTGACGCCACCTTCGAGCTCCTCGAAGCCAGCCTTCGAGTCACCTGGCGCGTAGGCCGAGCCGCCGTCATTCCCGGCGCGCACGAGCACATCGCCGTCTTGGATGCGCACATCGCTCGACTCCGAGCGGTTCTGGCAGCGCTCGAGGAACTTCAGCGCCTTCTTGTAGGTCGGTGCGTTCGGCTCGAGCCCCGACGCCGCGAGCGCCTCGAGCGCCATCTGGAGGTTCGAGAGATCCGGCCGCTCGGTCGATCCGTAGCCGATGCCGCCGTAGTAGAGATCGCCCTCGCTGTAGCCTTCGCCGTCGTCGAGCTGCAGCTGGACGAGGAACGCCTGCGCCTTGCGGAGCGTCTCGGCAAAGCGCGCGTGCTTCGCGCGCGAGAGCGCGAGGATGGCGGCGGAGGTGTTGTAGTTGGCGAGCTTGCCGTCGTGGATCGAGCCATCGGGCTTCTGCAGAGACGCGATCCACTCGAGGCCGGAGTCGATGCAGCGCTGCAGCCCTTCGGGGCGCGGCGTCGGAACGCCCTGCAGGGCCGCGAGCACCATGGACGAAAGGCCGCTGTCCGGTCGACCGGGGGCGCCGAAGCGACCGTCCGGCCCAGCGGCCGCGAGGAACTCAGCGCCGCGGCGCAGCGCGGAGAGCGCGTTGTCGCGCTCGATCGGCGCGAAGCTCGGCAGGGCCGCGAGATTCGGTGCGGGCGCGGCCGCGGCGGGGCTCGCGCGCTTGAGCAGTCGGTCGAGCTCCGCGAGCGTGATCACATTGGAGGCCGTCATCAGCACGGACAACTCCGGCACTCGCTCCCAACGGCCCGGCGCGGTCTGTCCGGCGAGCACGGTCTGCGCCACGCGCCGCAGGTCTTTCACTGTGGGATCGGCGGGAATGCGCGGGTCGCGGCTCGCGGCCGCCTCGCCTCCCACGGCGGCGAGCGCCTTGCCGAGCGCGGCCTTCGAGCTCGGATCGCCGAGCGCGACGAGGGCTACGAGCACCACGCGCGTTTGCGCCGTGCGCTCCTGCGGCGTGGCCGTCGCGCTCTCGGCGAACAGGCCGTCCTCACCCTGCTTGGAGAGCAGGAACTCGATGCCGCGCCGCACGAACGGTCCATCGACCGCACGGTAGCGATCTGGGCATGTGGCGTAGGCGCGCAGCACCAGCGCGGTCGTGGAGAGGTCGCCGTAGGCACCCGTGACCGGGTCCTGTCGCGTCCGCAGCCAGCGCACGCCGGCGCGGATCGGATCGGCGAGGTTGAGCTCCTCTTCCGCAGCGGCAACCGGCGGCGCACCCGCGGACTGAGCCGAGGCGTGCTCGCTCACGAATGCAAGCAGGGCGAGGCTCGCGGCGAGGGCGAGCGGGGAGAAGGCGATGGCGCGCGTCATGTTCATCGGCGTGTGTCGGGGCGCTGGCTGGGGGCTCGCTCCTCGGACGGCTTCGTAGCGCCTTCGGGGCAGCTCCTGCAACGCAGGAGGACGGCTTGGGGTTCAACTTGTACCCTAGGCAGGCCAAAGACGCCCCGTGATGAGTGATTCTCACTCCGGTTTCGTGCCCCTGCTGCATGTACGCCTCGCTCCGGAAGAGGCCCTGCGGCGCGCGCGGGAGTTTTGTGCCGAGCTCGTCACGCGCCGCAGCGTGCGGCATTTCTCCTCGGACCCGCTTCCCGACGGCGTGCTCGACCTGTGCATCGCGGCCGCCGCGAGCGCGCCCTCGGGCGCGAACAAGCAGCCGTGGTCCTTCGTCGTCGTGAAAGACCCGGCCACGCGACAGCTGCTGCGCCACGCTGTCGAGGAGGAGGAGCGGCGCTTTTACGCGGAGCGCATCAGCGCTCAGTGGCGCGAGGATCTGCGCCCGATCGGCACGAGCTGGGAGAAGCCGTATGTCGAGGAAGCTCCCGCGTTGATCGTGGTCTTCCGCCAGACCCACGGCGTCGAAGGCGACCGGCGCATGGCGCACTACTACACGCAGGAGTCCGTCGGCATCGCGGTCGGTTTCCTGCTGGCCGCGCTGCACCACGCGGGGATCGCGACCCTGACGCACACGCCCGCCCCGATGCAGTTCCTCGAGCGACTCCTGCAGCGCCCGGCCAACGAGCGCGCGTTCATGCTCATCCCGGTCGGCTATCCCGCCGAGGGCTGCCGCGTTCCCAACCTGCCGCGCAAGTCGCTCGACGAAGTGCGCGTCGTGCGTTGAGCGCCGCGCTCACCCGAGCTTCACGGCCGTTCCGTAGGTGAGCATCTCCGCGCATCCACCGGCGATCTCGCAGGTCACGAAGCGCACCCCGACGACCGCGTTTGCTCCGCGCGCTGCGGCTTCCGCGAGCATGCGATCGAGCGCCTGTTCGCGGCTTTCGGCGAGCAGCTTGGTGTACTCCTCGACTTCGCCGCCGACCAAGTTCTTGAAGTACGCCGTGACATCGTCGCCGGCGTGAGCGGCTCGCACCGAGCTGCCGCGGACCAAGCCGATCGTCGCGACGATGTGGCGGCCCGGCACGGTATCGGTGGTGACGACGATCATCGGCGAACCTCGCGATAGGGATCGTAGCGGCGCGTGCGCACTCGCGCCCGCAGAGCGCGCAGGAGCAGCACGCAACCGCCCAGCATGAGGGCCGTGACGGCCACCGAAGCCGCAAGGGGCAAGCTCGCGCTCCACAGCAAGTACAGCAGGGATCCGAGCCCGAGCGCGATGCCGCCGAGCACGAGCGCCAGCCCGACCCCGAGTCCGGAGCGATGGGCGAAGTCCTGCCCGAGCGCGGCCCACTCGGCGTCCATGGGTTCCGGTCCGGCGGCGCTGCGTGCGACGAGGTCGAGCTCCCGCTCGCGCGCCACCGCGCGTCGCAGGTCCTCGCGCGTCGCGAGCAGCTGCTCGAACTCCGCGCGCTCGTCGGGGGCGAGCTCGCCGTCGGCGTAGGCCATCGCCAGCAGCTCCTCGCGAGTGGGTTCACGCTCTGCGCTCGTCACGGCGACCTCCTTGGGCTTCCAGCTCCGCGGTGAATTCCGGACCGAGCTGCGCGCGCAGCCGGCGCCGCGCGTAGAACAGGCGCGACATCACCGTGCCTTCGGGGAGCGCGAGCAGGTGCGCGAGTTCCTTGTACGAGAGGGCGCGGCTGTGGCGCAGCAGGAGGATCTCGCGGTCATTGGCGCCCAGGCGTGCGAGCGCGCGGCGGAGGGCCTGCGCGCGCTCCTCGGAGAGCAGCGGATCGAGCGGCGTGTCCGCGTCGGGGTCGGCGAGCTCCCAGTCGTCGAGCTCGTGCTCACTCTCGCCGGACTCGTCGTTGCTGCGCGCGCGCAGCTTGCCGTGGCGCCGCAGCCACGAGTAGCAGGTGTTGCGCAGGATGCGCCGGAACCACGGCAGGAAGTGCTCGCCCTCGCGAAAGCTCTCGCGGGCCTTGTAGGTGCGCATCAACGCTTCCTGCGCGAGGTCGAGCGCGTCGTCCCGCGAACCCACCAGCGCCTGCGCGAGCCGAAAGGCGAGGCCTTGCACGGACTTGTACAGCCGGTCGAAGGCTTCGCGATCGCCAGCCCGAGCGGCGAGCATCAGGCTGGTGGTCTCGGCCTGCATGGTGGTCGGGTCATACGCGCAGATCGGCGCTGCCTTCACATCGAGCACGCTTTTCGCGCGCGACTCATCGCGGTTGCGGCTCACGCCGGGGCCTCGCAGGCGAGCTCGAGGGCGTGCAGCGCCGCGCGCTGGCACGCGCCGGCCGGGCCCAGACGCTCGGCCGCCAGCTCGAGGCCGCGCAGTGCCGTTCGGCGCCGTTCGGGGTCCATGAGCAGGCCCACGAGCGCTTCGACGACCTCGTCCTGCGGCCCCCGGCCGCGAAAGCAGTACTCGGGCACGACCTCGCGCGAGGCGAGCAGGTTGATCGACGAGAACCACGGGGCGGTGAGCAGCGTGCGGTAGGCGAGCGTGTCCCGCGCGTTGGAAATGCGGTAGATGCTGACAGTGGGGAGGCGATGGTGGAGCAGGTCGAGCAGCACCGTGCCGGAAACCGACAGCGCCGCGCTGGCCCCGCGCAGCGAGGTGTGGATCTCTCCCGCGCCGATCTCGACACGCTCGGAGGCACGCGCACGCGCGACGATCTCGGCGATGCACCCTTGGTGTTCGGCGTTCTCCTGCAGGATGCGCACGGCGAGTCCGGGCACGCGCTCTTGCACGCGCAGCGCCGTGGCGAGCATCCAAGGCAGGTTGAGCTCGATCACGCGCGCGCGACTGCCGGGCAGGAGCGCGAGGCACGGCGACGCGCTCGGGTGGGAGGCGCGCGCCACGCTCGCGAGGCGATCCTGCAGCGGGTGTCCGACATGGGCGACCGCCACGCCACGGCGTCGGAACCACTCGGGCTCGAAGGGCAGGATGGTGAGCGCGCGGTCGACCGAGCGCGCGTAGCCTCCCGTGCGCCAGGGCGCCCACGCCCAGTGCTGCGGAGTGACGAAGTGCAGCACCTTCACGCCGTAGCGGCGCGCGATGCGACCGAGCGGCACATGCAGGGCCGGCGAGTCGATCAGGATCGCCACGTCGGGGCGCGCGTCACGGAAGTGCGCGGCGCAGCTCTCGAGCAGCTTCAAGTACCACGGCAGTGCCTGCAGCACGCCACCGAACCCCATCATGGCGCGCTCGACGGGGTTGGCGAGCAACTCGACGCCGGCTTGCGCGAGCGAAGCTCCGCCGAGGCCCGCGAAGCTCGCGCTCGGTGCCCCCCCTGCCGCCAAGGTGCGCTGCACCGCGCGCGTGACATTGACCGCATGGATCTGGCCCGAATGCTCGGCGCAGGACACGAACACACGCAAACTGCGCGCGGGGGCGCGCGGGGTTGGGGCGGGGTCGATGCGTGCGGGGGATTCGAGCAGGGCTGCGAGCTCGAGCCGCAGGGAAGCTCGACGCATGGCGTAGTCCGCGAGCTGCAGGGGCGCGAGGGCGAACTGTCCCAGCGCGCGCGCGAGCTCCAGCCGCACGGCGCTGCGCGGGGCGGGACCTTGGGGGCGGGACGGCATGGGGCGGAAGCCTAGCAGTCGCGGTTGCCGGAAACGCGGCCGCCGGCGAGCCAGTCCCGCGCGGAGCGGCGCTCGCCGTGCACCCGGGACGCTCGCAACGGTGCTGGCCGTGCGTATTGTGGGTGCGTGCGGCGCATGCTCGGTTTCTTCGCTGGCTCGATGGTGCTGTTGCTCGTCTTGCAGCGGCTGCCGGGAATCGGCGGCTTGTTCCGCGGTTTCTTCGGCTTCTGGCTCGCCGCGATCCTGTTCTCGGTGCTGGCCGAGCGCGTCGCCAGCCTGCTCGCAGCGCGTCGGCGCTTCACTCGGGCCACCGCGGATCTCGGGCATGTCGAGAGCGCCTACAACCAGGGCAAGCTCGGATCCCTGCTGCTCTCCGCGGGCAAGTCGGCGGCCGCGGTCGAGCCCCTGCAGCGCGCCTGCGCGGGCGAGCCGGAGTCGGCCGAGTGGGCCTATCGCCTCGGGCTGGCGCTGCTCGCGACGGACCGCGCCGACGAGGCGCTCGAGGCCCTGCAGCGCGCGCTCGAGCTCAACTCGGAGCACGCCTACGGCGAGGTGCACCTCGCGCTCGCTCGCGCGCACCTTGCACTGCGCCGCGACGAGGCCGCGCTCGCCACGCTCGCGCGCTACGAGCGCGAGCACGGACCGAGCCCGGAGAGCGCTTACCACCGCGGCGTCGCGCTGCGCATGGGCGGGGATCGCGCGGCCGCGAAGCTCGCCTTTTGCGAAGTGGGCGAGCTCGCGTCGCGCGCCGCGCGCTTCCAGCGCAAGGCCCAGTCGGTTTGGGTCTGGAAGGCGTGGCTCGCGCGACTGGCGTGAGTGCGCTTCAGGGCGTGCGACGCTCGAACGACATGAGCGACGCGACGAAAGTGACGAGTGTGATTCCGACCGGTGGCAGCAGGGCCCACAGCTCGAAGCCGTTCTCGCGCTGGATGTAGAGGAAGCGCTCGACGTCGGTGAGCCGGAAGAGCGAGAAGTGCGTGATGCGCTCGACGAGGTAGACCGCGAACTGGAACACGGTGAAGAACAGCATCGCGAAGGCGATCCCCATCGGCGCTCGGGCGCGCGTCGAGAGGAAGAATGTCACGCCGTAGACCGCGAGCAGGACGGCGCACTGCTGCACCGCGCACAGCAGCAGCGGCCAGTAGGCGACCGAGTGACCGACGAGGCTGCACAGCCATGGGATCGTGAGCGTGGAGAGCACGACCGGGATGCACACGGCCGCGGCGCCCTCGAGCCAGCGCTCCGTGAGGATGCGTCGGCGCGAGAGCGCTCGCGCGAGGAAGATCTCGAATGTGCCGCGGTGCACTTCACCGGCGATCGCGCCGCAGGCGAGCAACACGGCGGCAGCCGTGCCGAGCGTGTTGCAGCCCTTGAAGAAGTGCTGGCCCGTCACATAGGCGAATACACCGCCCTGCTCGAGCGTGTCGATCACGCTGCGCAGCACCGGGATCGGCGCCATCGCCTTGAGCGAGTTGGCGTGCTTTTGGAACTCCGGGAAGTACAGCACCGCCGGCACGAGCATCAGCTCGAGTACGAGGAAGTAGCCCGCGGCGCGCCAGAAGGTGGAGTGCAGCGCGCGTCCCATCAGCAGGCCTCCTCGACGCCGTAGAGGCCGCGGTAGAGGTCCGAGAGCGACGCTTGGCCGTAGTCGAGCGTGCGCGGCGCTCCGATTCCGTCGAGGCTCGCGAGCTCGGCAAGAAACGGACGCGGGTCGTCGCTGTCGAGCTCCGCGATCAGCAGCTCGCCGCGCACGCTCGCGCGCCCCGTGCGCAGCCGTGCCGCGAGTTCGGCGAGCCTCACTTCGGGTCCGAAGGTGGCACGCACGAGCCGGCGCGCGCGGCGGGCGACATCCTCCGCGCGCTCGGTCGAGATCTTGCGACCGCCGGAGAGGAACACATAGGTCGCGCAGACGCGATCGACCTCGCCGAGGTGGTGCGACGAAAGCAGCACGGTCGTGCCGCGCGCGGCGTCCTCTTGCAGGAGTTGGATCATGGTGCTGCGCTTCTGCGGGTCGAGGCCCTCGGAAGGCTCGTCGAGGATGCGCACGGGCACGCGCGGCGCAAGGGCGGCGGCGAACATGAGCTGGCGCTTCATGCCGTGGCTGTAGGTGTGCACGCGACGCCGCAGCGGAAGTTCGAAGGACTCCGCGAGCGCGCGGGCGCGAGCGCGCGATTCGCGTTCGCGACCGCGCAGGAACCAGTCGAGGTGCTCGTGTCCGCGGAGCTCGCCGTACATGCCGATCTCGCCGGGCGCGTAGGCGCAGCGGCGGCGCACGGCCAGTCCGTCACCCGCGAGCGCGACGCCCGCGACGCTGGCCGAGCCCGCGTCTGGGCGCACGAGGCCCACGAGCAGGCGCATCAGCGTGCTCTTGCCCGAGCCGTTGGGTCCGAGCAACCCGGTCACGCGCCCGGCTTCGATGTCGAGATCGCAGGGCTCGAGCGCGACCTTGGCGCCGAAGCTCTTGCACAGGCCGCGCGCGCGAATCGTCCCGTCGCTCATGGGGCGACCATGCTAGCGGGCCGCGCTATCGTGACCCCTTGCATGTGGTCGGTTTCGGTGCTCAAGCGCGACGCCTTCGGGCGGGTCGAGTTGCTCGCGCGCGGCGGTGCGGCGGACGGCCTGCGGCTGATTCGTCGCGTCGCGAGCGGAGGAGCGCTGCCGCTTTCGCGGCGGATCGCACGCGCTCTGCTGCGCCGCGAGGAACGGGCACTGGCTGCGCTCTCGGGGCTCGACGATGTTCCGAAGCTCGCGTGCGCGGCCGATCTCCCGCCTCTGGCGGGGTGCGAAGGCGAAGGCGTGTTGGTGCGCTCTTATGTCGACGGTGCACCCCTGCATCGCTGCGAGCGCCTGCCGCTCGATTTCTTCGAGCGCTTGGAGGAACTCGTGCGCGAGCTGCACGCGCGCGGCGTGGCGCACAACGACCTCCACAAGGAACAGAACATCGTGGTCGGACTCGATGGTCGGCCCGCGTTGATCGACTTCCAACTGGCCAGCTTGCACGCGCTGGGTTCGCGTACGCTCGCGGCGCGCGGGGGCGACGACCTCCGGCATGTCGCGAAGCACAGGAGGCGCTACTTGCGCTACGCGCGCGTCGTCGATGTCGCGCCGAGCGCCGAGCTGCTCGCAAATCCGCCGCGCGCGCCGCGGCGCCGCGGGCTGGCGCTGGTGTGGCGCAAGACTGCCAAGCCGCTCTACAACTTGCTCACGCGGCGCGTACTGCGGCGGCGCGATGGCGAAGCGCGACGCGGGATCTCGGATCCGTGGCCCGTGTGGGTGGCGCCGATTGGACAGCGCGCGCCCTAGAGAATGTCGTCGCGGTAGACGAACTTGCGGCGCTTGGAGTCGTTGCGGCGGTGGGCCACGAGCCGCCACAGCTGGTCGGGCCCGAAGGCCGCGAGGTACTCGACCTTCGCCCCATCGGCGGACTCGAGCTCGATGCGACCGGAGATGAGGCCGACGAGCTTCAGCTCGTGCTCGGCGAGCGGATTGACGATGAACAGGCCCGCGCCCTCGGCCGGGGTCGTGGCCAGACGCTGCGGCGCGCGCACGAGCAGGCCTTCGACGCGCGCGTCGGAGAGCACTTCGACTTCTTCCTGCCAGCGCACGCGGCCGACGCGGCCGATCAACAGGAGCCGCGTGCCGGGCGGGGGCGTCTGGAACGAGATCGGCACGCGCGGGAAGCGGATCTCCGGCTCGGCCGTGAACAGTCCGCCGCCGAGGGGCTCGACCACGGCCTGCTCGGTGCTCGGACCGTCGCCGAACCAAGCCGTGACATCGACGGGGCCCGAGCGCGCGCTGCGTCCGAGGAACACCAGCCCGTAGTCCGTGGCCACGCCGAGCTCGGTGGACTCCGGCCCGCGCACTTCGATCAGGGGATCGGCGAGCTTGCGCGTGCCTTGGCAGGCGGTGGCGAGAAGGGCGAGGGCGACGAGGGCGTGGTGGATTCGCATGGTCGGGAGTGCTCCGAGGGCGGGAGAGCCTATCGACTCGCGCGACGCTTGTCCCCCCTAGGGGGGAGCGTAGGGCGAGTGCAAGGAGCGCGCACCTACAGGCTCAAGATGTAGTTCTTCCAGACCCGCTCCAGCTCGTCCCAATCCACGCCCGCGAAGGCCTTGTCGACCGCCTTGTCGAGGTCGTCGGTCTCGACCAGCGTGCGCAGGTAGGTATCGAGGATCGTCTCCCACGCCGGGTTCCAGTCCTTGGCCTTCTTCTTGCCCGTGCGCAGGAAGTAGATGAACGACCAGCCCTGCGCGTAGTTCTCGCCGCCGCCGAGCTTGTACTTGTTCTGGCCGTAGTACTCCGACTGACTCCAGCGCACGAGCTCCTTCAGCGGTGCGTAGGTGCCGCCAAGATTCTTGGGGTTGATGTTCTCCTTGACCGTGCCGATGCGCCAGTTGAACGGTTCGAGCTTGAAGCGCGAGCCCTCGAGCTGGAAGCCGGAGAAGAAGTCGCCGGTGCCCTCGTTGAACCAGCTGTGGGGCGAGAGATTCCCGAAGAAGTAGAACACATACTGGTGGAAGGCCTCGTGGTTCAAGACCGCCCATGTGTTGGCGCGACCTCCGCCCTTCTGGTCGTCGTACAGCACGAGCTCCTCGGTCTGGAACGACCAGTAGCCGGCCGAGCCGTAGAGACCGGAGTACTTCAGGTACTCGTCTTCGCTCGAGCACACGCGCACCACGCTGCACTTGGAGCGTTCCATCGGGTCGCCCTGCGCCGCGCGCGTGCGCCGCGCGAGCTCCTTCTCGAAGTCCGCCTCGCTCGGCTCCGCACCGCCCTCGCCTTGCTCGGGGTTCTTCTTCTTCTCCTCTTCGGCGGCCGCCTCGCGCGCCTTGGCGAGCAGGCGCAGCTCGGCCGCGAGCGCGGGCGGGTAGATCTCCTCGTACTGCTCGCGGATCGCCTCGAGGCGCTCCATCAACTCCTTCATGAACAGCTTGTCGTCGTTCTTGGACGACACGAGGAAGTAGTTGGGCGTCTCGTAGAGTTTCCAGCCCGGGTTCTTCGTGATCTCCGTCTGCAGCTCCGCGCGCCGCGCATCGCGCATCGTCGCGCCCTTGGCGACGGCGATCTTCTTGCTCGCGATCTCGAGCGGCTTGAAGCTCTTCGCCATCGACTCGAGCGTGCCTTCCCACTTGCCCCAGCGCTTGTCGTCCGCCGGCGCGAAACCGAGCATCACGATCTCGACATCCGGCTGGAGCTTGTACTCCCACGCGCACAGGAAGGCCGCGATGTCTTCCTTCTTGTCGAACACGTTGCGGTAGACGTGCAGCTTCGTCTCGACCTTGTTGACCTTGAGGTCCTTGCAGAGCTTCTCCTCGCGCTTCCAACCCGACTTCAGGTTCTTGGACCACGCCGTGAAGTTCTGCGCGCCGCCGCCCAAGTTGATCTCGATCTTCTCGCCGTCCTTCTCGACCTCGATCGTCTCGGCGTCGCTCGCTTTGCGGCGATCGAACTTGAGCAGCTTGATCTCGAGCTCGAGGAACGGGCGCCCGGTCTTGGGGTCCATCAGCACCGACAGGTCGCCGCCCGAGTAGCCGCCGATCTCGTTCTTGTCGTCGGGCTGCCCCGGCACGAAGGGCCAGTCGGACGGCATCTTGATGGCGAAGCCGATGTCGACCTCGTCTTTGTACTCCTTGCCGACCTTGGGCATCTGCTGGGCCGGGAGCAACGGCGCGAGGACGATCGGCAGGAGCATCAGGGCGAGAGTGCGCAACGGCATGGATGGGACTCCTCGGATCTCGCGCGGGTGGCGCGGGCTGGCTTGTGAGCATAGTGGGACGGCGCAACCGAACGCGGCGCAAATACTTGGGACGAGCGGACTGGCGTTGGAAGCGGTCACGGGCGATTCTTTGACTCTTCTTTCGCATTCGATTCCGGTTCTGGGGCCCGACGGGGGAGCGCGGCTTGCGTACCCTGCCACCCGTTGCTCCTCTGCCCGGCCCCCAACCCCTACGCCACCGGAGCCGTCCATTGAAGCGCTCGGTCCTGCTCGTAGTGCTGCTCGCCCTCGTCGTCTCCGGCATTCTCCTGTGGCGCTCGCGCGAGGGCGCGGTCGAGCCCCGCGAGGACTCTGCGTTGCCCACGGCGAGGGATGCGGGCGCGCTCGCCGCGGAGCCGAGCTTGGTCGAACTCTCGGCGCCGCTCTCCGACGAGCCCGTGCGCGAGCCGCTGCTCGAGCGCAGGACCATCGAGATGACCGCGCCCGAGCTCGTGCGCGGCGCTGTGCAGCCCGAGCGCGCGAGCGGGATCGCGCTCACGGGGCGCGTGGTCGATGAGGCGGGTGCGCCGCTCGAGGGCGTGCGCGTCCGCAGTGGCGATGGTCCGTTCGATGGCCTGCGCCTGTCCCTTGGATTCGACGACGAGACCGAACGCGAGAGCATGGGGCGCGCGGGGCGCGGTCGCGCGACGACGGACGCGGACGGGCGCTTCTCGCTGCAGGTGAGCCGCGCGGGCGATGTCAGGCTGCGCTTCCGCGCGTCGAGGCATGCTCCGCTCGACGTCGAGCGCGCGATTCCGGCCGACGAGGCCTTCGATGCGGGCACATTCACGCTGATTCCCGGGCCGGTGGTCACGGGGCGCGTGGTGGACAGCCGCGGCGCCGGCGTGGCGGGCGCCAAGCTCGCGCGCGTGCGCGGGGAAGGGGCGGGCGGGATGTTCGTGTTCGTCGTCGAGGGCGGCGGCCGCGGCGAGCCGCTCGGCGAGACGCGCAGCGACGGCTCGTTCGAGCTCGACATCCTGCCGGCGGGCGAGCTCGAGCTCTCCGTCGAGTCGGACGACGCTCCCACGCTGCGCCACAAGCTCGAAGGTGCGCTGCGACCGCACGAGCGCCGGGACGGCCTGGTGCTGCGGCTCGAGAGCGGTAGCCAGATCTCGGGCGTGGCGCTCGGCGTCCCCGAGGGGACGATCGAAGTACTGCGCGTGCTCGCGAGCCCGCGGCGCGCGGCCGGCGAGCTCGAGAACCCTGCCGGCGGAGCGGAGCCGCGCTCGGCGCGCCTCGCGCAAGACGGCAGCTTCACGCTGCGCGGTGTGCGACCGGAGCTCGCCTACGATGTCTCGCTGCGACTCAACGAAGGCGAGAGCCCGCTCGGCTACGCGCCGCGCATGTCGCGGCGGGTCGAGGCGCGCGCGGGCGACCGCGGAATCCGGCTCGAGTACCAGAGCGATTCGGCGCTCGTGTTCACGGTGGTCGACGAGCGCACCAAGGCGCCTGTCGAGCAGTTCCGCGTCGAGGGCAGCCTCGGCAAGGAGCACCAGCGCTGGCCGTACTTCGAGACCGGCGACGAGTCGAAGGCTCATCCCGGCGGTCGCGGCAAGCTCGGCAACCTGCGCCGGCGCGGCGACAACGACACGGCCAACCTGTGGATCACGGCCACGGGCTACCGCGAGTGGTCGCGGCTCGACATTCCGCTCGGCGCGGGCGCGGAGACGGAGCTCGGCACGATCGAGCTCGACCCGGCACCGCTGTGCACGGTCACGGTCCTCGACGCGGCGACGCTCGCACCGGTCTCGGGGGCGCGCGTGACGCTGCGCACCGCGCCGCCGGAAGAGCGCGGCATGGAAGGCGCGATGGTCTTTTCGCACACCGTCAGCATCGGTGACTCTGGGGCCGAGAGCTTCGACTTCGGCAACGAGCGCAGCGTCACCGCGCGCACGGATGACGCCGGCGTGGCCAAGCTCACGAGCTTCGAAGGTGTGCGCTGTTTGCTGTCTGTCCAGCACGCGGAGCACGCGTCCTATCGCGGCGAGCCGTTCGTGTGTGCGGTCGGCACTCCCGAAGCGCGCGAGGTGCGACTGAGCTCCGGCGGAAGCGTGCGCGTGACGCTCGTCGACCAGCGCGGAGCGCCCGTGGCGGGGGCCAAGATCGAGCGGCGTGCCGTGCGCGGTCGCGGCGTTGCGGAGGCGTCGTTCCCCGGATCGGGGCGCGACTCCGAGGTCACCGACTCGAAGGGCGAGGCGTTGTTCCGCCACCTGTCGGTCGGCGTGCACCGCTTCCGTCCCGACGCGGGCGGGGGGATGTTCGGCGCGATGGGGGACATGCAGATCGCGTTCGCGGGCGTCGAGGGCGGCGCCGAGGAGAGCGACTGGGTCGAGGCCACTGTGACCGAGGGCGGAGAGGCGGCGGTCAAGCTCCTCGCCCCGCTGCAGCTTGCGCTCACGGGCACGATCACGGAGGGCGGCGCGCCGCTGGCTGGCGCGCAAGTGACGCTCGTGCGCAAGTCGGATCCGAGCTCTGCGGAAGGGCGCCTGATGATGTTCGGCATGGGCGATGGTCCGAGGGCGCGCACGGACGGCCGTGGTCGCTACGAGGTCAAGAATGTGAAGCCGGGCACCTACACCGCGCGCGTCACGCACCCAAGCCGCGCCATGCCGGCCGAGGCCGAGACGACTCTGCTCGACGGCGACGAGCGGCTCGATCTCGAGCTCGACATCGCGATCATCGAAGGGCGCGTCACGGGCCCCGGCGGCAAGCCGATAGCGCGCGCCAAGGTGAGCGTCGAGCGCGCGGGCGGCGGCTCGCGCTCGGGTACGGTGCGCATGGTGATGGCGTTCTCCGGCGGCGAGAACGAGGAGAGCACCATGCTGATCGGCGGCGATGAGCCGACGGCGCGCACCGATGACGACGGACGCTACACGCTGCGTGGCGTGCGCCCGGGCGTGAAGCTCATCGTCAAGGCCGAGTCCAAGGGCTATCGCAGCGCGAAGTCCGCGGAGCTCGAGCTCGGCCCCAACGAAGTCGAGTCCCACGTCGACTTGCAGCTCTTGCAGTCGGGCTCCATCGAGGTGCGCGTGTTCGAAGGCGGCACGGCGCTCGCGCAAGGACTGGTCACCGCGAGGCGTGTTGGAGAGTCCGAGGGTGCCGACTCTCCGCGTGGGATCATCGAAGGCGGGCGTGCGCGCCTCGACGACCTCGAGCCGGGGCGCTGGAAGGTCGAGGTGCGTTCCTTCGGAGCGGGGTTCGACCGGCGCGAGCAGCCGACGAGCGAGCAGGAGGTCGAAGTCGAAGCGGGCGCGACCGCGACTGTGCGCTTCGACCTCTGACGGTCGTGGCGCGGCGGGTGGGCGACGACTAGCCTCTCCCGCCCATGAGCTCCCGGAGCTACGACGCGATCCTGCTCGATCTCGACGGCACCCTCGTCGACGAGTCTGATCGCATCCATCCGCACACGCTCGCGGCGCTGCGCGCGGCGTCCCTTCAAGGCGTGCGCGTGATGATCGCGACCGGCCGCTCCGAGCTCGCGACCATTCCCGTGGTCGAGCAGCTCGGCATCGTGAATCCGGCGGTGGTGTTCAACGGCGCCGCGCTGTGGTGCCCGTCGAAGCGCCGCCTGATCGAGGAACGCGTGCTCTCCGAGCGCACGCTGGCGCGGCTGGTGCGCTTTGGGCTCGAGCGCGGTCTCATGACCGTCGCCATGTGCGAGGGCATCAAGTACGCGACCTCGCCGCGCAACGACGCCGAGTGGAGCGCGCTGCGCGACATGACGGCCGTCGAGTATGTCGAGCCCGAGCGCATGCAGCGGCTGCGCGCGATGCGCGTGACATTCTTCTCCGACACGCACGCGCGCAGCGACGATGTCGCGGCGGAGCTCGAGAGCGCGGTGAGCCAGCCGATGTACATCACGCACTTCCCGCTCAACTGCCTGCCGCACCACCGCGACAGCAAGCTGCTGGTGTGCGATGTGCACCCGCCCTGTCGAGGCAAGGCCGAGGCGCTGCGCTGGCTCCTCGACGAGCACGCCATTGCGCCCGAGCGCGTGGTCGCCATCGGCGACGCAGGCAACGATGTCCCCATGCTGACGCAGGCGGGACTGGGCTGCGCCATGGGCAACGCCTATCCCGAGGCGCTCGCGGTGGCCGACCGGGTACTCGGCACCTGCGACAGCGGGACGATCGGCGAGTTGGTCACGGAACTCTTCCTCCAAGCCTGAGGAGGTTCGCGCGCGAAGACCTCGCGCGCGTCGTGCCAGCGAGCAGCTGCTAGCCCGCGCAGGGTCCGCCCTTGGCGGCGCACGACTTGGAGTCCCCGGTGCAGGAGCCCGAGGACGAGTCGGCGCTGGCGGACTTCTTGTAGGAGTCCGAGCGATAGTCGGTCTGGTAGAAGCCCGAGCCCTTGAAGAGCACTCCGGCACCCGTGCCGAGCTGGCGCACCAGCTTCGACTTGCCACACTCGGGGCACTTCTTCCTCGGCGCCGCGCTCATCGACTGGAAGTACTCGACCGCGTGAGCGCAGGCAGCACACTTGTAGTCGTAGGTCGGCATGGTGGAGTTCTAGTTTGTCTCGGGCTCGGCCTGAGCGGTTGAACTTTCGTTCGCGGCCGGCGCGCTCGCGACTTGTACTTGCGCGGCGCGCAGCACCTGACCGCGCCAAGTCCAGCCGCGGCGCAGCGTCGCCACGATCTCGCCCGCCGCATGCTTCTCGCTCGCCACCAGCGCGACCGCCTCGTGCAGCTTGGGGTCGAACTCGCGCGTCTCCGCGATCGGCTGCACATTCTCCTGCGCGAGCACTTGCTCGAAGGAGAGCCGGGTGAGCGCCACGCCCTTCGCCAGCGCCTTGCCGTCTTCGCTCTCGACCGCCGCGGCGAGGGCGAAATCGAGGTTGTCGAGCAGGACCAGCAGCCCTTGCAGCAGTCCTTCGAGCGAGCGGCGCACGCTGTTGTCGATGTCGATCTGCGTGCGCTTGCGGAGGTTCTGGTAGTCGGCCCGCGCGCGCGCGAGTTGTGCGAGCAGGTCGTCGCGCTCCGCCCGCAGGCGGTCGGTCTCGGGCACGGCGTCGGTTCCGGTGTTCGGTTCGGCTTCGCTCATGATGTCACGCAGCTCTCAGCTGAAGTAGCCCACGATCTTGTCGAAGAAGGACGCGTTGCCCGAGCTCTTCTTGTCGAGTTCGGCGAACTCCTTGAGGAGCTCCTTCTGGCGGTCGGAGAGCTTCTTCGGCACCTCGACGAACAGGCGCACGTGCTGGTCGCCGCGACCGCGTCCGTCGAGCACCGGCAAGCCCTGCCCGCGCAGGCGCAGGATCTTGCCGCTCTGGGTGCCGGCGGGAATCGTCATCTCGGCCCGCCCGCGCAGGGTGGGAATCTCCACCGTGTCGCCCAGCGACATCTGCGCGAACGAGACGGGAATCTCCGTGATCACATCGGCGCCGCTGCGCTGGAAGATCTTGTGCTCGGCCTCGCGGATCACGCAGTGCAAGTCGCCGCGCGGCGCACCGGGGTCTCCGGCGTCGCCTTGCTCACTGATGCGCAGGCGCATGCCCTCCTCGACGCCCGCGGGGATCTGGATCTTCACGTCGGCGCGCACGCTCTCGCGGCCCGAGCCGCGGCACTGCGCGCAGGCCGACTCGATGCGCGTGCCCGTGCCCGAGCAGCTGGGGCAGGGCGTGACCATGGCGAAGAAGCCCTGCGTGCGGCTCACTTGACCGCGGCCGCCGCAAGCCTCGCAGGTCTTGCGCGACGTACCGGGCTTCGCGCCGCTGCCCTTGCAGCCGCCGCAGTGATCCTCGCGCTTGATGACGATCGTGCGCTCGACGCCGGAGTCGATCTCCTCGAGCGAGAGGTCGAGCACGATCTTGAGGTCGCGGCCCGACTGCGGACCGCCGCTGCGGCGGCGCTGCGCCCCGAACAGGTCGCCGAACATCTGCCCGCCGAGGATGTCCCCGAAGGCCGAGAAGATGTCCTCCATGTTGTGGAAGCGCGGTCCACCTCCGGCGCCGCCCTCGAAGGCGCGGTGACCGAACTGGTCGTACTGGCGACGCTTCTGCGCGTCGCCGAGAACATCGTAGGCCTCGGCCGCTTCCTTGAACTTCGCCTCGGCGCCCTTGTCGCCCGGATTGCGGTCGGGGTGGTACTTGAGCGCGAGCTTGCGGTAGGACTTCTTGATCTCTTCTTCGCTGGCGCCGCGCTCGACACCGAGCACCTCGTAGAAGTCGCGCTTGTCGCTCATGTTGGTCGCGTGTCGGAGGAAGGCAGTGCGTGGATGGGAGCGTGCCCCGGCGCAGCGCGGCCTGCGCTCCGCCGGGGCACGGTATGCGCGGCGGTCCTCAGGCGATCGAGCCTTCGACCTTGGCCGTGTCGTCCTTGAGCTCGGTGATCATCGAGTCGGTCGTGAGCAAGAGGCCCGCGATCGAGGCGGCGTTCTGCAGCGCGGAGCGCACGACCTTGGCGGGGTCGATCACGCCGGCCTTGAACATGTCCGTGTACTCGCCGGTGAGCGCGTTGAGGCCCGCCGAGCCGCCCTTCTCGCGCACATTCTCGACCACCACCGCGCCGTCGTAGCCCGCGTTCTGCGAGATCTGGCGCAGCGGCGCCTCGAGCGCGCGCTTGATGATCATGGCGCCGAAGCGCTCCTCGCCCTTGAACTTGGAGTCATCGATGCCGTCGGCCGCGCGCAGGAGTGCCACGCCGCCGCCGGGGACGATGCCTTCCTGAATCGCGGAGCGCGTCGCGTTGAACGCGTCCTCGACGAGGAACTTCTTGGCCTTCATCTCCGCTTCCGTGGAGCCGCCGACCTTGATCACCGCGACGCCGCCCGTGAGCTTGCCGAGGCGCTCCTGCAGCTTCTCCTTGTCGTAGTCGCTCTTGGTGGCTTCGATCTGCGTGCGGATCTGCGCGCAGCGCTCCTCGATCGACTTCTTCGAGCCGGAGCCGCCGACGATGATCGTGCGGTCCTTGTTGATGCTGATGCGCTTGGCGCTGCCCAAGTGCGCCGGCGTGACCTTGTCGAGCGAGATGCCGAGATCCTCGGTGATGGCGGTGCCACCGGTGAGGACGGCGATGTCGCCGAGGTAGGCCTTGCGGCGATCGCCGAAGCCCGGCGCCTTGACGGCGCACACATTGAGCACGCCCTTGAGGCGGTTGATGACCAGCGTGGCGAGCGCCTCGCCCTCGATGTCCTCGGCGATGATCAAGAGCGGGCGACCGGTCTGGGCCGCGCGCTCGAGCACCGGCAGGAACTCGCGCAGGTTGGAGATCTTCTTCTCGTAGATGAAGACATGCGCGTCGGTGAGCTCGGCGGTGAGCTTGACCATGTCGGTGGCGAAGTAGGGGCTCAGGTAGCCCTTGTCGAACTCGAGGCCCTCGACCACTTCGAGGCGCGTCTCGAGGCCGTTCGACTCTTCGACCGTGACCACGCCCTCGTCGCCGACCTTCTCGAAGGCCTCGGCGAGCAGCTCGCCGATCGCGGGGTCGTTGTTGGCCGAGATGGTGGCGACCGCCTTCTTCTCCTCGCGCTTCTTCACCTTGCGCGACTGCGACTGGATCGAGGCGACGGCCTGCTCGACCGCCTTTTCGATGCCGTTGCGCACCGCGATGGTGTTGACGCCCTTGGAGATCTCGCGCAGGCCTTCCTTGAAGATCGAGGCAGCGAGCACGGTGGCGGTGGTGGTGCCGTCGCCGGCGACATCGTTGGTCTTCGAGGCGACTTCGCGCACGAGCTTGGCGCCCATGCTCTCGAAGGGGTCGGAGAGCTCGATTTCCTTGGCGACCGTGACGCCGTCCTTGGTGACGGACGGGGAGCCGAAGGACTTCTGGAGCACGACATTGCGGCCCGCGGGGCCGAGGGTGACGCGCACAGTCTTGGCGAGCTTCTCGATGCCGTCGCGCATCTTGGCGCGCGCTGCGTCGTCGAACAGGATCTGCTTGGCCATGGGTGGGGTTCCTTGTGGGGGTGTGTGTGCTGGAGTGGGTGTGTGGGGGGAGCGCGCAGCGGCGCGGATCAGAAGTCCATGCCTCCCATGCCGCCCATGCCGCCCATGCCGCCCATGCCGCCCATCTCATCCATCTCGCCGTGACCGCCGCCCGCGGGGCCCTTCTTCTTGGGCTCGGGCTTGGCGACGACCAGCGCGTCGGTGGAGAGCAGCAGCAGCGCGACGCTGACCGCGTTGGAGAGCGCGGTCTTGGTGACCTTGGCGGGGTCGAGGATGCCGAACTTGAGCATGTCGCCGTACTGGCCGCTGTTGGCGTCGAAGCCCCAGGTCGGGCTCTTCTCGCGCAGGATGCGGTGGGAGGTGACGGTGCCATCGAAGCCGGCGTTCTCCGAGATCTTCTGCACCGGGCGCGCGAGCGCGCTGTGCAGCACCTCGAGGCCCATGTTGTACTCGTCGTCGTCCTGCTTCTTGAGCTTCTTGGTGGCCTCGCGCGCGCGCAGGAGCGCCGTGCCGCCGCCCGGCAGGATGCCCGACTCGACCGCGGCGCGCGTGGAGTGCAGCGCGTCCTCGATCAGCGCCTTGCGCTCCTTGACCTCGACTTCCGTGGCGCCGCCGACATTGATCTGCGCGATGCCGCCGGTGAGCTTGGCGAGACGCTCCTGCAGCTTCTCGCGGTCGTAGTCGGAGGTCGTGACCTCGATTTCGGCGCGGATCTGAGCCACGCGGTCCTCGACATCCTTGCGGGCGCCGGCACCGCCGACGATGGTCGTCGTGTCGGCGGTGATCACCATGCGCTTGGCGCTGCCCAAGTCGCGCAGGTTGACCTTCTCGAGCTCGAGACCGAGGTCCTTCATGATCGCCTTGGCGCCGGTCAGCACCGCGATGTCCTGCAGCATGGCCTTGCGGCGATCGCCGTAGCCGGGGGCCTTGACGGCCACGCACTGCAAGATGCCGCGCAGCTTGTTCACCACCAGCGTCGCGAGTGCCTCGCTCTCGACGTCCTCGGCGAGGATCACGAGCGACTTGTTGGCGTTCTTGGCCGCTTCGAGCAGCGGCAGGAGCTTTTGGATCGAGCCGATCTTGTCCTCGAACACGAGGATCAGCGGCTTCTCGAAGGCCACTTCCATCGCGTTGGGGTCGGTGACGAAGTGCGGCGAGATGAAGCCGCGGTCGAACTGCATGCCCTCGACGATCGTGACATCCGTATCGAGGCCCTTGCCTTCCTCGACCGTGATGACGCCGTCCTTGCCGACCTTGTCCATGGCGTCGCCGATGAGCTTGCCGACGCGCGCGTCGTTGTTCGCCGAGATCGTGCCGACCTGACGGACCTCGTCGTTGCTCGTCACCTTCTTCGCCAGCTTGTCGAGGGCCTCGAGCACGGCGTCGCGGCCGTCGGAGAGACCGGCGACCAGCCGCGCGTGGGAGGTACCGGCGGTGATGGCGCGCAGCCCTTGGGTGTAGATCGCTTCCGTGAGCAGCGTCGCGGTGGTCGTGCCGTCCCCGGCGACATCGCTGGTCTTGCTGGCGACTTCCTTGACCAGCTTGGCGCCCAGATCCTCGTAGGGATCGCAGAGCTGCACCTCCTCGGCCACGGTCACGCCGTCCTTGGTGACGGTCGGCGCGCCCCAGCCCTTGTCGAGCACCGCGTTGCGGCCGCGGGGCCCGAGGGTGCTGGTCACGGCCTTGGAGAGCTTCTCGACGCCGCGGCGAATCGCCTCGCGCGCGTCGGCTTCGAACACAATCTGCTTGGCTGCCATGGAAGGGGACCTTCTGTCGTCGCTCGTGCTCGGGCCCGGAGGTCGGGCCAAAGGAGCTGTTGGAGAGCGGGGTGTCGGGAGAATGGGGGGACGGGAATGAGCGGGGCTCGGCGAGGCGTCGGACGCGCCGCTGGGAACGCCGCGAGCCCTCTGGCGGTCGCCACGGCGAGCCGCCCGAGCGGGATCACGGTCGAGCCCTGCAAGAACGGTGCCGCAGCATCCGCAGGGCGCTCCCCGCGGGCAGTGAGAGGATTTTTCTGCCGTTCTGGCAGCGGCGGAAGGGTGGCGCGGGGGTGTCTGCCAAGCTGGCAGTACGCGGGCCCTCGCACTCGCGCGGGCGCGGCGTAGGATCCCCGTCATGGCCCGCCGACGCCTCCTGTGGACCCTGCCGCTGTGCGCCTGCCTGCTCCCGCTGCTCGCTCGGGGCCGCACGAGCGGCGAGCTCGGCCAGGTCTGGATCGAGGGACGCGACGGCAGCCTCACCTCGCGCTCCCTCGAGGGCTTCGAACTCGCCTCCCTCGACGCGGCTGCGGCGATCTCGGTGCGTGTCGAGGGCGCGAGCGAGCTGCCGGCCGTGGCGCACTCCTCCGCGCGCGCCAATGTGGCGCTCGTCGGCGGCGACCGGCTGGTGGCGGCGGTCGTGGGCGGGGAGGGCGATCGGCTCGCGCTCGAGCTCGCGGGCGGCGTCGCGCTCACCCTCGATGTGAGCGAGCTGCTCGCGCTGGAGTTTCCGCGCCACGCCACCGCCGCCTGCTCCGCACCCGCGCGCGGCGATCGACTCTATTGGGTGCGACCGACGGGCTTCGACACGCTCGACGGCACGCTCGAGGGTTTCGTCGCCGAGGGCGTGCGCTTCGACAGCGTGCTCGGTGCGCGCACCTTCCCGTGGGCGGAGGTCGCGGCGCTGTTCGTCGAGCCGCTCGAGGATCCGCGGGCGCTGCCGGAGGGCGCCGTGTTGCTCGACCTCGCCGATGGCGGCCGCCTCGCCGGCGGACTCGTGCGCTGGGACGGGGCCGGACTCACGCTGGCGCTCGACTCCGAGCGCACGCTCGTGCTGCCGAGCGCGGCGGTGCGCGAGGTGACGGTCGGCGACGGCAGCGCGGCGTTTCTTTCCGCGCTCGAACCCGCGCTCGTGCGCGAAGGCTGGGAAGAAGGCGGCGAACTCGGCATGCGCTGGCCTTGGCGGCGCGATCGATCGGTGACGGACACGCCGCTGTCCGCCAATGGTCGCATGTGGTCGCGCGGACTCGGCGTGCACGCGCCCTCGCGCCTCGAGTACGAACTCGACGGCAGCTGGCACAGCCTGCGCGGCGCGGTCGCGATCGACGACTCGGTGCGCCTGCTCGCCTACCGCGGCTCGGTCGAGTTCTCGATCCTGCTCGACGGCGCGGGCGAGCCGGTGTGGCGCAGCGGGCGCGTGCGCGGCGGCGAGGCTCCGCTCACCCTGCCGCCCCTCGATCTGCGGGGCGTGCGCCGCCTCGCGCTGGTGGTCGACATGGACGAGCGCTCGTTCGTCGCCGACCGCGCGGACTGGCTGCGCATGCTGCTGGTGCGCTGAAACGCGCCAAAACCGCGGGTTTTCGCGGTTTCTAGGCGCCGCGCGCCGCGCGCAGGGCGGAGTCGAGGCTGCGGTAGTACACGCCGCGATCGCCGCCCGAGCGCTTGGCGTGGCGCAGGGCTTCCTCGGCGTGCTGGCGCATGTGACCCTCGCTCTCGATGTCCTCGCCGTTGAAGGTCTCGAAGCCCAAGCTCGCGGTCACCACCAGCGGCGGATCCACCTTCAGCTCGCTGGTGGCCTCGGGAATCTGCTCGAGCAGGCGCTGCACGACGCGCGCGGCGTCGACCTTGCGCGTGTAGGGCAGCAGCACACAGAACTCGTCGCCGCCCAGACGCGCCGCCACATCCTCGGCGCGCAGCGAGCGCCGCACGGCCGCGCCGACGCGCGCGATCACCTCGTCGCCCACCGTGTGGTCGTGGAGCTTGTTGATGCGCCCGAAGTCGTCGAGGTCGAGGAGCAGCAACCCCAGATCGAGATGGTGGCGCTGGGCCGCCGAGAAGTGCTGGCGCAGCTGATCTTGGAACACCTGCGGGCGCAGCAGGTCGGTGCGGTCGTCGTGCGTCGCGAGGTGCTGCAGGCGTTCGAGCTCGCTGCGCGTCTCGATGCGACGCAAGAGCATCTCCACGCGCACCGCGAGCTCGTCATCGCTCGCTCCGCGGTGCACGAGGTCGATCGGGCCGTGGCGCTCGCCGCGCACGGCGGCCAGCAGGCCCATGGTCGGCCCATCGTCGGCCACGACGGCGAGCAGGCCCGTGCGACCGTCGGCGCGGCGCCCGCGGTCGATCACCTCGAACTCGGCTTGGCCCAGCCCGGCGAGGGAGTCGAGCAAGACGAGCGTCGGCGGCGAGTGGGCGAGCATCTCGAGCGAGCGGCGCACGCTGGCCGAGACCAGCACGGAGTAGCCGAGCTGTCCGAGCAGCCGCGAGCGCGCCAGAGTGCCCTCGCCGCGGTGGTCGCAGACGAGCACCGTCACCCCGGCACGACTGACGAGGACATGCTCGTGGGGACGCTCGCGCGGCGCAGGCTCGCTGCGACCGCCGTCGGCGGGCACGCTAGGGGAAGGATCGGTCACGGCTCGTGGCGGGCGCGCGGGGGAGGGCCGCTGCGCCCATTCTAGTATGAGCCATCCCGCCGGATTTAGGATATCGCAAGCAGGCACAAGCGCCGCTTCCCGCGCCGCCCTCGGCGCCTGTACGGGCGGCGCTCGCGCTCGGGGTGGTTTGACTCCCGGGGCACGCTCGCTACACTTCTCGGCCCCTCGAATGTCTCGCAGGGGGAGTCACGCGGCCCGCCCGGCGCGCGGCTCAAGCCAAGGCCTCCCTTTCATCCCGGTCCCCAACGGACTCGGCACGGGCCGCTCGTAGCGCCCTCGCCGTCCCCTCGACTCCCGTCACCTTCGATCTCTATGGAAACCGTCTCGGTCCAGCAACTCATCGAAGCGGGTGTGCACTTCGGATGCCGCGCGTCGCGGTGGAATCCGAAGATGGCGCCGTACATCTACGGCCGTCGCAACCTGATTCACATCATGGACCTGCGCGAGACCCTCCGGGGCCTCCTGCGGGCGCAGAACTTCCTCTACCACATCGCCGCCGAAGGGTCGCAGATCCTGTTCGTCGGCACCAAGCGCCAGGTCAAGGGCGTGATCCAGGACGCCGGACAGCGCACGGGCATGCCCGTCGTGACCGAGCGCTGGATCGGTGGCACCCTCACGAACTTCTCGGTCATCCGCAGCCGTCTCCGCCGCCTCGAAGAGCTCGAGGGCATGGAAGACTCGGGCACGATCGAGATCGAGTCCAAGAAGATGGCCTCCACGCTGCGCCGCGAGAAGAAGAAGATCGAGCGCAACCTCGGCGGCATCCGCGAGATGACCGAGATCCCCGGCGCCATGATCGTGATCGACCCCGCGCGCGAGATCAACGCCATCAAGGAAGCGCGCCGTCTCGGCGTACCCGTGGTCGGCCTGCTCGACACCGACTGCGACCCGAGCATGGTCGACATCGTGATCCCGGGCAACGACGACGCGCTGAAGAGCGTGCGCCTGCTCATCGACCGTCTCGCGACGGCCGTCGAGGAAGGCTGCGCCAACCGCCGCGAGCAGACCGCCAGCACCGGTGGCGAGCGCGGTGAACAGGCTCCGGTCGGCGACGAGCCGCGTCCGACGCGCGGCAACCGCGCCGCGGACCTGCGCGCGCGCCGCAGTGGCGTTCCCGCCGTCGTTGCCAGCGAGGCGGCCGCCCCGGCCCCCGAAGCGGGCGCCTGAGCGCAGCGCGACCTGTATTCAGCGTCCCGCGCGGGGTGCCTCGAGCGCTCGGCGCGGGACTCGACCGATAGACTTCGGACGCAAGTCTCCCGAGCGGCGCGCCGCGCGGACTCCGCCCTCCCCACGAACCTGCAAGCCACACGCCGGTCGCGCTGGACCCCACCCCCAGAGCGATCCCTTCCGGACACGACGAAGCGACAGTTCCCATGACGACGATCAGTGCCAAGATGGTTTCGGACCTGCGCGAGCGCACCGGCGCGGGTCTGATGGAGTGCAAGCGCGCCCTCGAGGCCGCCGCCGGCGACATCGAGGTCGCCATCGACAACCTGCGCAAGAGCGGCCTCAAGAACGCCGACAAGCGCGCGGGCCGCAAGGCCGGCGCCGGTCGCGTCGGTGCCGTGCGCTCGCCCGATGGCCGCAAGGCCGCGGTGGTGATGATGACCTGCGAGACGGACTTCGTGCCGCCGACCGAGGACTTCTCGGGCCTGCTCGGCAAGCTCGCGCAGCACGCCTTCGACCACCGCGTCGGCTCGGCCGCGGACCTGCTCGCCTCGAACATGGGCGGTACGGTCGTGAGCGATGTGGTCAAGGGCCTGACCGCCAAGTGCGGCGAGAACTGCGAAGTGCCGCATGTCGCGTTCATGGAGAACGCCAAGGGCTTCGTCGGTGGCTACATCCACTTCGATCAGAAGATCGGCGGCTTCGCCTCGGTCTCGACGGGAGCGGACGCGGCCAAGGTGGCGGAGTTCCTGAACAAGCTCGGCCAGCACATCGTGTTCGCCCGCCCGGTGGCCGTGAGCCGCGAGCAGATCCCCGCCGCGGTGATCGAGCGCGAGCGCAGCGTCTACATGGAGAGCGAGGAAGTGCTCGCCAAGCCGGCCGACAAGCGCGAGGGCATCGTCAACGGCAAGATCAACAAGTTCTACGGTACGATCGCGCTCGAGGAGCAGCCGTGGTATCTGGACAACGCCACCACCGTGAAGAAGAAGCTCGCCGAGGCGCTCGGTGCCGACGCCAAGATCGAGCGCTTCGCGCTGTTCGCGCTCAACGCGTGAACGGAGCGGCGCGTTGAGCTACCAGCGCATCCTGCTCAAGGTTTCGGGCGAAGCCTTCGCCGACCGGGGCACCGGTCGAGGCCTCGATCCCGACGCCGTGCACACGATCGCGCGTCAGATCGCGGCGGTTTCGCGCATGGGCGTCGAGACCGCTGTGGTCGTCGGTGGGGGCAACATCCTGCGCGGCGCCAAGGTGGCCGCCAAGGGAACCCTGCGCGCGAGCGCGGACTACATGGGGATGCTCGGCACCGTGATCAACGCGCTGGCGCTCTCGGACGCGGTCGAGCAGGCCGGCGTCGAGACGCGCGTGATGACCGCCATCGAGATCGCCAAAGTGGCCGAGCCGTTCGTGCGTCGGCGCGCGTTGGCGCACCTCGCCAAGGATCGTCTCGTGATCCTCGCCGCGGGTACTGGCAACCCGTTCTTCTCGACGGACACCGCCGCCGCTCTGCGCGCGCGCGAGCTCGGGTGCGATGTGCTCTTGAAGGGCACCAAGGTCGACGGCGTCTATACCGCCGATCCGATGCTCGACGCGACGGCCCAGCGTCTGCCGACGCTCACGCACCAGGAGTTCATCTCCCGCGGGCTGAAGGTGCTCGACACCACGGCCGTCAACCTGTGCATGGAGTCGATGCTCCCCATCGTGGTGTTCGACAGTTTCAAGGAAGGCAACATCGAGCGCGTCGTGCGCGGCGAGAACCTCGGCACGACCATCCGGAGCGAGTCATGAGCGCGCAGATCCAGCAGAAGATCCTCGCCGACACCACCACCGCTCTCGAAAAGGCGCTGCACCATGTGCAGGACCTGCTGCGCGCCGTGCGCACGGGCCGCGCCTCGACGGCGCTGGTCGAGAACATCCGCGTCGACTACTACGGCTCGCCGACGCCGATCAACCAGCTCGCGGCGCTCTCCGTGCCGGAGCCGCGCCAGATCGTGATCAAGCCCTTCGACCTGTCGGTGCTCCCCGAGGTCAACAAGGCGATCCTGAAGAGCGAGCTCGGCATCAACCCGCAGTCCGATGGCAGGATGCTGCGGCTGCAGATGCCGCCGCTCTCGGGCGAGCAGCGTCTGAAGTACGCCGCCAAGGTCAAGGAGATGTGCGAGGAAGGTCGCGTGGCGATGCGCAACGCGCGCCGCGACGCCAACAAGCAAGCCGACCTCGAGAGCAAGGCCGGCGGGCTCACCGAGGACGAGCACAAGAAGACCCTCGAGCGCGTGCAGGATGTGCTCAAGGAGTTCGAGAAGAAGCTCGACGGCGTGCAGGCCGCCAAGGTGAAGGAAATCACCGAGGTCTGAACGCCGCGGTTCGCGGCCTTCGGCAACATTCAAGGGGCGCGTAGCTCAGTCGGTAGAGCAGCTGGCTTTTAACCAGCTGGTCGTAGGTTCGAGTCCTACCGCGCTCACCCCTTGATCCCGACATCCCGGCCGTGCCACGAGGGTCTTGACGGACGAGCGGCCAGCGCTAGTCTCTCCGCCCTTCGAACTTCGGAAACGGCGTTCGATGCCCTCATAGCTCAGTTGGTAGAGCAGCTGACTCTTAATCAGCGGGTCCAAGGTTCGAGCCCTTGTGAGGGCACCATCCACGCTGGTCGGCGGCGATCCTCGCAGTCGGCCCGCAGCTGTTCGAGGTGCGCGCCGAGTTCAGGGACGCAGGTCCGGCTGGCGCGCGCAGATCCGCTCGAGCTCTTCGATCGACTTCGGGGCAGCGGCAGTCAGCACCTCGTGGCCGCTGGGAGTGACCAGCACATCATCCTCGATGCGGATCCCGATGCCGCGCCAGCGGACATCGACCGTGTCGTCGTCTTCGGAGATGTACAGTCCGGGCTCGACCGTGAGCACCATGCCCGGCGCGAGGACGCGTGGCTCGCGCTCGACCACATAGGCGCCGCAGTCGTGCACATCGAGCCCCAGCCAGTGGCTCGTGCGGTGCATGTAGAAGCGCCGGTAGCTCTCCTTCTCGATGGCCTCGTCGACGCTGCCGGTGAGCAGGCCGAGGCGGCACAGGCCTTCGACCAGCGTGCACAGCGCGCGGCGGTGCACGGCGTCGAAGCCGGTGCCCGGGCGCACCAGATCGATGGCGTCCTGCTGCGCGACGAGCACGACTTCGTACAGCGCGCGCTGCTCCGGCGAGAAGCGGCCGCCGACGGGGAATGTGCGCGTGATGTCGCAGGCGTAGTGGTCGCACTCGGCGCCGGCGTCGATCAAGAGCAGGTCGCTCGCGCGCAACGGCTGGTCGTTCTCGACATAGTGCAGGATGCAGGCGTTGGCGCCGCCGGCGACGATCGATGTGTAGGCGCAGCCGCTCGCGCCGCGGCGGCGGAACTCGTACTCGACGAGCGCCTCGACTTCGCGCTCGTTCATGCCCGCTCGCGTCGCGCGCATCGCGGCCAGATGGCCCGCGACGGTGAACTCCGCCGCGCGGCGCATGGCCTCGAGCTCGCGCTCGCTCTTGAACAGGCGCAGCTCGTGGAACACGAGCGCGGGATCGAGCAGCTCGGTGGGCACGGGGCTCGGCTGCCGCGCGAGCGCGCGCAGGCGCGCGAGGACGCCGAACACCTCGCGGTCGCGCGCCTCGTCCGTCCCGGCGCGGTAGACCAGCTTGCCGTGACCCTTGAGCAGGTCCGGCAGGCGTTTTTCGAGCTCGCTGAACGGGTGGGCCTCGTCGACGCCGAGGGTCGCCACGGCGCGCTCTGGGCCGAGGCGGCGCCCGCTCCAGATCTCCGCGTCGCGGTTGCGCTCGCGCAGGAACAGCACGCTGCGCGCGGACTTGCCGTCGCAGGGCGGCAGGAGCACGAGTGCGCTCTCGGGCTCGGCGAAGCCCGTCAGCCACCAGAAGTCGCTGTCGGGTCGGAAGCGGTACTCCGCGTCGTGGTTGCGCGTCTTGGAACGGTTGGTGAACACCAGCGCGGCTGCCGCGCGCGCCTCGAGCGCCGCGAGGGCGCGACGGCGGTGCTCGGAGTACATCGAGGTCGTCATGGAGGCGAAGCCTAGCAGAGCCCGACTAGCGCGCCGCGGCGTAGTGCTCGAGCGTCGAGAGCAGCTGGCGCAGCTTGCGCGCGCGCTCAGGGCCCGCGGCGAATTCGAGGGCGATGCCACACGGCTCGCCCGGAGCGGGGGGAGCGTTCGCGGAACGCACGCGCGCATCGAGCCCGGTCGCGCTGGCGATGGCGAGCGCGAGGCCCGTGGCGCGCGGCTTGCGCACATCGCTCTCGGCTACGATCACATCGAAGCCGAGCGTGTGCGCGCGCGCGTCGAGCACGAGCGGCGCGACATTCGGCCAGCGCCGCTGGACCGGCCGCACCGAGCCGTGCACCTCCATCACCGGCACCTCGGGCGAGAGCAGCACCTCGTGCTCGCCGCCCGGCGCGGGCTCGCGCTCCCAGTCGACATAGACCGAGGAAATCTCCATGTCGAGCGGCTCAGGGAGAACCACGCGCAGGCGCGCGTCCCCGCCGCTCTGGTGGTGGAACTCCAGCTGCAGCCCGCTGCTGTCGACCGCGAAACGCACATCGACGCGCGCCGCTCCGATCTCTATTCCGCGCAGCCACCACTCGCGTCGCTCGAGCACTCCGAGGCCCAGCGTGCGCTTCGCCGGATCGCCGGCGAGCGGCGGCAAGGCCGGGGCGAACAGCGCGCCGTCCGCGAGGTCCAGGGCCGGGCCGCCGACGAGCAGGTAGGGCAGCAGCGCGGCGGTGTGGCCCGGGTGCGCCGCGAGGGCGCCGAGGTGCTGCCAAGCGTCCTCACCGCGACCCTGGGAGAGGGCCGACAAGGCCAGCTCCGCGCGCTGGTCGGCCGTGGGTTCGCGCTGGCCGCGCAGGTCCGCGAGCCGCGCGCTCCACGCTTGCCAGCCCTGCTCGGCATCCCAGTGCTTCGGATAGGCCGCTGCGAGCACCTCGGGCGGCAGCACCGAGGGAACCGTCGCAGGCTCGAGCGCGGCGTAGGCACGCGCCGCAGGGCTCTCGGGCAGCTTCAAGTCCGTCGCGAGCGCGGCGCAGAGGAGCAGGGCGATCACGGAAGGGACTCGAACAGGGGTGGACTGCGCTGTCAACGCCGCAGCGGCTCGGCGGTTCGCAGTCTCTCCCTCGCCGCGCGCGGCGGCTCTTGGTACACATCTCTCCCTCCGGCAGCGCCGCCAGAGCCCACGAGGTAGACCGTGATCGACCAAGACCTGCTGCAGATCCTTGCCTGCCCCGACACCCACCAAGGGCTCGCCGTCGCCGATGCGGCGCTGCTCAAGCGCGCCAACGCGTGGATCGCATCCGGCAAGGCCCAGAATCGCGGCGGTCGGACGGTGACCGACCAACTCGTCGAGGCGCTCGTGCGCACCGACGGCAAGGTGCTCTATCCCGTCCGGGACGGCATCCCCGTGCTGCTCGTCGACGAAGGCCTCGCGCTGCCCTGAGTCCGGCGCGTCCGCCCGCCCATGCTGCTTCGGCATCCCGCGCACCCAAGCCGCAGCGTCCGCCTGTCGTACTGCCTCAATCTCCATCCCGCCGACACGCTCGAGGGACTGTACGAGGGACTCGCATGCGTCACGGAGCCCTTGCACGCGCGACTCGCGCCGGGCCGCGAGTTCTCGGTCGGCATGTACCTGCCCGCGACGCTGGCGCGCGCGCTGGCGAGCGACGCGGATGCGCTGCGCGAGCTGCGCGCATGGCTCGGTGGCCACGGCCTCGATCCATCGACCTTCAACGCCTTTCCCTACGGCGGCTTCACGCACATCGGCCTGAAGGAGGGCGTGTTCGCTCCCGAGTGGTGGTGCGCGGAACGCCTGCAGTACACGCTCGATGTCGCGCAGGTCGCCGCGCGGCTGCTGCCCTCCCTCGGACCGCGGCGCCATGTTTCCATCAGCACGCACACGGGCGCGCACATGTCGCGCGTGCGGCCGACCGAGCTGGACTCGACGCGCCGCAGCGTGTTTGCGAACTGGGTCGCCGTCGCGTCGCAACTCGCGCGCGTCGAGCGTGAGCAAGGCACGCGCATCGTGCTCGCGGCCGAGCCCGAGCCGCGCGCGCTCACGGAGACATGCGCCGCGCTGGCGGAGGTCTTCGCGAGCGAGCGCGAGCTGCGCGGCGCGCAGTCGGAAGCGCAGCTCGCGGTCGCGCGCCATGTCGGCGTGTGCCTCGACACCTGCCACGCCGCCGTCGAGTTCGAGCCCGCGGACCAGCGCTGGCGCGCCGCGCTCGCCGCGAGCGGAGCCGGCGTCGGCAAGCTGCAGTTCACCAGCGCGCTATCCGTGCTCGACCCGCGGGGCAACGAGTTCGGTCGCCGCGCGCTGCTCGAGCTCGACGAGGCGCGCTACCTGCACCAAGTCACGGGGCAGGGGCCCGACGCCGTCGCGCGCGCCGGCGACCTCGGCGAGCTGCGCTCGGGCTGGGCCGAGCCCCAGTCGGCATGGCATGCCTGCACCGAGTGGCGTTGCCACTTCCATGTGCCGGTGGACCTCGAGGCGCTCGGCGCCACGGGCCTCTCGACGACGCGCGACTACGCCGACGCCGTGCTCGCGCTCGAGCTCGCTGCTCCCAATCTCTGGCCGAGCGACGAGTTGCATGTCGAGATCGAGACCTACACTTGGGATGTGCTTCCGCGCGAGGCACGCGGCGCGGGCGAACTCGTCGACGGTCTCGAACGCGAATACCGCCATGTGCTCGCCGTGCTCGAGCGCGCCGGCTGGCTTCTCGGTTGAGTCCGCCTCGCCGCGAGCGTCACTCGGGGGACGATCCGAGCCCGAAAACTGCGCCCGCGGACCGTTGACACCTCCTCGCAGCGACCCTATCTTCCTCGCCCGCGTTGCCCCCAAGGGCCGCGCGAGCGTTCTAGGTGGTCCCATCGTCTAGCCCGGCCTAGGACACCAGGTTTTCATCCTGGCGACAGGGGTTCAAATCCCCTTGGGATCACCACTCTCTGCGCTTGCGATCGCTGGCTCGCTACCGCTCGCAGCGCGATCGCGCGCTTCGCTCGTGGTGACCCCTTGGGGATCCCGCCTCGCGTCGGCGAAGCCGCCGCGAGGGGATCTGCTTGCGAAGACGCCAAGGCGTCTTCGCATCCGCCGACTGCGGCGCAGTCGCCGGCCCGCAGCTTACCCCCTTGGGATCACCACTCTCTGCGCTTGCGATCGCTGGCTCGCTACCGCTCGCAGCGCGATCGCGCGCTTCGCTCGTGGTGACCCCTTGGGGATCCCGCCTCGCGTCGGCGAAGCCGCCGCGAGGG
>Ga0194121_10000396_pt1 | contig 76774 bp, 75 predicted proteins | sample TA2MahCa50mmetaG_FD_148609 | JGI IMG/M metagenome (GOLD analysis project Ga0194121, IMG submission 148609) | Freshwater microbial communities from Lake Tanganyika, Tanzania - TA2015020 Mahale Deep Cast 50m | ecosystem: Environmental > Aquatic > Freshwater > Lake | place: Tanzania: Lake... | reverse complement strand
TAGCTACGCCCCGTCGCTGCCGCCGCTCACGGGGCGCTCGATCGTCTCGAGACGGCGGCGCCACGGGCGCTTGCTGGTCGTGACCTTCGTGCGCCAGTGGAAGAGCCGGCCGAGGTCCTCGAACAGCGAGTACGCCACCGGCGTCACCAGCAGCGTCAGCAACAGGCAGAGGGTCTGGCCGCCGATGACGACGACCGCGATCGCGCGGCGCTCCTCGGCGCCCGGGCCGCTGCCGACCCAGAGCGGCAGCATGCCCGCGACGAGCGCGAGCGTCGTCATGAGGATCGGGCGCAGGCGGTCGCGGTTGGCGCGCATGATCGCCTCGTAGCGCTCCACGCCCGCCGCGCGCAGGTTGTTCGTGTGGTCGATCTGCAGGATCGCGTTCTTCTTCACCACGCCGAACAGCACCAGGATGCCCAGCGCGGAGTAGAGGTTCAGCGTGTTCCCGGTCCACCAGAGCGAGAACAGCGCGAACGGCACCGACAGCGGCAGCGAGAGCAGGATCGTGAGCGGATGGATCAGGCTCTCGAACTGCGAGGCGAGGATCATGTACATGAAGATCACCGAGAGCAGGAACACCCACAGGAACTCGGTGAACGTCTTCTCGAGCTCGCGCGCGCGCCCCGACACCGCCGTGCTGTACGCCGCGGGCAGGTTCATCTCGCGCACGGCCCCGCGCAGCGCTTCGATGCGGTCCGCCTGGCCGTACCCCGGCGCCACCGAGGCGCGCAGCCGCACCTCCCGTTGCCGGTCCGAACGGTCGATGCGCGCCGCCGTGATGCCGCTCTCGATCTTGACGAGGTTGTCGAGCCGCACGAGGCCGCCGCCCTGCCGGGGCACGAACAGGCGCGAGATCGTGCTGGCGCGATCGCGGTCCGCGGCGGCGAGCCGGATGTCGACGTGGTAGTCCTCGCCGACCGTGGGGTCGCGGTAGCGCGAGACCTCCTCCTCGCCGCCCACGCCGAGCCGCAGCGCGGTGGCGATGTGGGAGGCGTCCACGCCGAGGTCGGCCGCGCGCTCGCGGTCGATGCGCACGAGCAGCTCGGGCTTCTCGAGCTTGAGCGTCGTGTCGGCGTCGAGGATGCCGCCGAGCTCCTGCGACTTGAGCCGCAGGCGCTCGCCGTACTCGGCGAGCGCCTCGAGCTCCGGCCCGCGGAGCACGAAGTCGATGTCGAAGCTGCCCCCGCCGATGTTGAACGACGGCGCGTTGCGGACGGTGAACCGGAAGTCGCGGAACTTGCGGAGCCGGCGCCGCACTTCCGACATGACGTCGCGCTGGCTGTAGTTGTTCCGGAACACGGCGAGCGGCTCGCCGCGCGTGAGCCCGTCCCAGAAGCGCCCCAGGGTGATCGTGCGCTCGCCGTGCGGGGCGATCCGCACGTAGACGTTGCCGCTGTTGACGCGGCCGAGGAAGTCGCCGCCCGTGGAGGCGAGCACCACGCGCACGGCGGGAATCGCGCGGATCTCCTTCTCCACCGCCTCCATCGCCTCCGACATCCCGCTGATGCTGAGGCCGTCGGGCCCGGCGACGATCACGTCGAACTCCGCCTCGTCCACGTCGGTCGGGATGTACTCCTGCTTGACCATCCGGTAGAACGGCACCGACGAGGCGATCACCACGAGCGCGATCACCACGATGGCCCAGCGGTGTCGCATCGAGAGCGCCAGCATCCACATGTAGCTGCGGTCGATGAGGCCGTAGAAGCCCTGGCGCGAGCGCGCCGCCGCCTCCTCCCCGCCGTGCGCCGCGTCCTCCTCGCGCAGCAGGCGCGCGCTCATCATCGGCGTGAGCGTGAAGGACACCAGCAGCGAGACCAGCACCGAGACGGCCGCCGTGAGCCCGAACTGGTAGAGGAAGCGGCCGGAGACGCTCGACATGAACGACACCGGCACGAAGATCACCACGAGGCTGAACGTGGTGGCGAGCACCGCGAGGCCGATGTCCGCCGTGGCGAGGCGGGCCGCCTCGAACGGCTTGATCTTCTTCTCTTCCACGAAGCGGAAGATGTTCTCGAGCACGACGATCGCGTCGTCGATGACGATGCCGACCATGAGCACGAGCGCGAGCATCGTGACGCTGTTCAGCGTGAAGCCGAGCGTCCACATCATCCCGAAGGCCGAGATGACGGAGGTGGGGATGGCGATGCCCGCGATGACCATGGAGCGCCAGCTCCGCATGAACGCGAGCACGACCAGGCACGCCAGGATGGAGCCGAGCACGAGGTGCACGTTGATCTCGTGCAGCGCGGTGTGGATGTAGCGCGACTGGTCGCGGATGACCTCGAGCTTGACGTCGGGCGGGAGCTGCGGCTGCACGCGGGCGAGCGCCTTCTTGACGCCGTCGATGACCGCGACCGTGTTCTCGCCGGACTGGCGTCGCACCTCGAGCGTCACGGTCGGCACGCCGTTCAGGCGGGCGAGCGAGCGCTGCTCCTTCGTGCCGTCCTCCGCGCGCCCGAGGTCGCGGACCTTGATCGGCGCCCCGTTCACGGTGGCGACGACCAGCTCCTCGAACGCGCGCGAGTCCGCGAGGCGGCCCAGCGTGCGCAGGCTCTCCTCGCGCCCGCCCAGCGTGACGTTGCCGCCGGGCGCGTCCGCGTTCTGCCGGGCGATCGCGTCGCGCACGGACGCGATCGGGATGCCGTAGGCGGCCAGCCGGTCGGCGTCGATCCACACGTTGATCGCGCGCAGGAGCCCGCCGACCATGCGGACCTCGCCGACGCCGGCGGAGCGCTCGACCTGCACCTTCACGACCTTGTCGGCCAGCTCGGTGAGCTCGCGAAGCGAGCGGTTGCCGGAGAGCGCCACGGTCATGACGGGCGCCGCGTCGTTGTCGTTCTTGGCGATGACGGGCGGCTTCACGTCCCGCGGCAGCTTGACGAGCACGGCGGCCACGCGGTCCCGCACGTCCTGCGTCGCCACGTCGATGCTCCGGTTCAGCGCGAAGGTCACGATGATGATCGACTTGCCCGCGCCGGAGATCGACCGCAGCTCGGTGATGCCCTCCGCCGTGTTGACCACCTCTTCGATCTTCTGCGACACCTGCGTCTCCACCTCTTCGGTGGAGGCGCCGGGCAGGTCGGTGCGGATCGAGACCGTCGGGAGGTCGACCTTCGGGAAGCGGTCGACGCCGAGGCGGAAGTAGCTGGCCGCGCCCACGACGACGAGCGCGAGGATGATCATCGACGCGAAGACCGGCCGCTTGATGCTGATTTCGGCGAGGCGCTGCATGGCTATCTACATGGGTGGTGCGAGACGCACCCCCCAGGCCCCCCTGCGCGGCGGGCCCGGAGTGGATCCGGGCCCTTCGCGAGTGCCACGGTCATGGGGCGACCGTCACGCTCTGGCCGCCCGTGAGGTTGCCGGGCTCGGCCACCACCGGCTCGCCCGCCGCGAGGCCGGACACGATCTCCACGCGCCCCCCCTCGCGCCGGCCGGTCTGCACGCGGCGCTCGACGCTCTTGTTGTCCTTCACGGTGATGATCTTCTCGATGCCCGCGAAGGTGACGATCGCGCTCGCCGGGACCATCACGACCGCCTGCGCCGCCTGGGTGACGATCGACGCGCGCGCGAACGAGCCGGGCCGGAGCAGGCCCTTGTCGTTCGGAATCTCGGCCTCGATGGTCAGCGTCCGGTTCTGCTCCTGGATGGCCGGGCTCAGCCGCGCCACCCGGCCGCCGTGCTCCGTCGCATCGCCCTCCACGGTGACCTTCACGGGCTGGCCGACGCGGATGTTGGCGGCCTCGCGCTCGGGGACGGCCACCCGCAGCCGCAGCGGGTGCAGCCGCACCAGCGTGGCCACCGGCGCGCCGGGCGCGAGGAACTCGCCCACGGAGGCCTGGCGCTGGCTCACGGCCCCGTCGATGGGCGACACCAGCGCGGTGTCCGAGAGCTGCTGGCGCGCCAGCTCCACCTCCGACCGCCGCTGCGCGAGCACCCCCTGGCGGTTGCGCACCTCCTCGACGGCGTCCTGATAGCGGCCCTCGGCGACCTGCAGCGACGCGACCGCGGCGTCGAGCTGCGAGCGGGCGATGAGCTCCTGCTGCGCGAGCCGCTCGCTCCGCTCGCGCGTCAGCCGGGCCTCGTCCAGCACCGCGCGCGCCTGGCGCACGAGGGCGGTCTGCTCCGGATCCACGCGGTCGTTCGTGCCGTCGGGCGAAAGCCCGAGGCGGGCGCGCGCCTGCTGGAGCGCGGCCTGCGCCTGCTCGACCCGCAGCCGGTAGTCGCCGGGATCGATGCGCGCGACGGTCTGGCCCTTCTTCACCCGGCTGCCGAGGTCCACCGTGAGCTCGCCGAGCCGTCCGGCGACCTTCACGCCGAGGACCACCTGGTCCTCCGCGGCGAGGGTGCCGGTCGCCACGACGGTTCGCGGGATGGACTCCTGGACCGCCGGCGTGACCTTCACCGGACGCGGCGGGACGGCCGCGGCTTTGGCGGGCTGCTTCGTGGAGGTCGTGGACGCTGACGTCTCGACGTTGCAGCCGACCGCGCCGAGGAGCAGGGCGCCCAGGGCGAGGGGGATCAGCGAGCGGGGCATCCTGTCGATCATACCGTGAGCGGCGCTCCTGACGGGCGACGCTTCCGGGCCTGACCCGCAACGCGTGCCGTCTTGACAGTCAGTTGCACTCGTCTACACTCGCACCACTTCCGTCCCGAACCGTCCGATCCCGGAGGGCACCGCATGGGCCACATGAGCCGCCGTCGCTTCGTCGCAGGAACCACCGCCGGCCTCGCCGGCATCCTCGCCGCCCGCGTGGCGCCCGCCGTCGGGCAGACGCGTGAGATCAGCTACCTCTGCTGGAACAACTTCGCGCCCGCGTCCGACAAGAAGCTCGCCGAGATCGGCCAGCGCTTCACGAAGGACACCGGGATCAAGCTCAGGATCGACCACATCGCCCACGCGCAGCAGGCCGCGAAGTACGCCTCCGAGGTGCAGACGCAGGCCGGTCACGACCTCGTCGAGATGCGCATGCACTTCCCGTGGCTCTACGAGCCGCAGCTCGTCGACGTCTCGGACGTCGTAGCCGGGCTCGAGAAGCAGTACGGCAAGGCGCTCTCGGGCAGCTACGAGACCGCGCACGTGAAGGGCGTCTGGCGCGCCGTGCCGCAGTACCACACGTTCTTCGTGGCGACGTACCGCGAGGACCTCTTCAAGAAGGCGGGCCTGAAGATCCCCGACACGTGGGCGGAGCTCCACCCGGTCGGCCGAGAGCTGAAGAAGATGGGGCACCCGATCGGGATCCCGATCAGCCAGAACTACGACACGATCTCCACGCTGGGCGCGATGATGTGGTGCTACGGCGGGGCGGAGGTCGACAAGGACGGCAAGACCGTCCGGATCAACTCGCCACAGACGGCGGAGGTCGTGGAGCTCGTCAAGAAGCTCTACACGGACTGCATGGAGCCGGAAGTCCTGTCGTGGACGGATGCGAGCAACAACGACTCCATCGGCGCCGGCAAGGCCGGGTGGGTGCACAACCCGGTCAGCGCCTACATCTCCGCGAAGCGGCGGAAGCTGGTCACCGCCGACGGCATGAACCATCACAAGAGCCTCGCCGGCCCCGCCGGCCGCCACGAGACCGACGTGCCGCGCCACATCGGGATCTGGAAGTTCTCGAAGAACGTCGAGCCGGCCAAGGAGTGGATCAAGTACCTCCTCGCCAACCAGAAGACGTACGACGAGTACATCATGTCGGGCGACGCCTTCAACCTGCCCGTCTACGAAAAGCTCCAGGACCACGCGGTCCTCAAGACCGACCCCAAGTACGCCGCCCTCAAGCAGGAGGGCGTCCAGTTCCACACGTACGGCTGGCCCGCGCCGCCCAGCGACAAGGTCCAGCTCATCACCAACTCCTTCATCCTCCCGAACATGTTCGCCAAGGCGGTCACCGGCACCTCCACCAAGGAGGCGATCGCCTGGGCCGAGAACGAGATGAAGAAGATCATGGCGGGGTAGGCTCGTCATGGCGATCGGCACCCTGCCCGTTCCCGCGCACGCGCGCCTGACCCTGCGGGCGCGCGTGCGCGAGCTGCTCGACCGCGAGCGCTTCCTCGGCCCGCTGTTCATCACCCCCGCCATGATCCTGATCGTGGCGCTGGTCGCGTACCCGTTCTGCATGGCCGTCTACTTCGCACTGTCCAACTCCTTCATCGGGCGGCCGAGCCACTTCATCGGCCTCAAGAACTTCATCGGCCTCTGGCAGAGCGACGCATTCGTTCAGACGTTCCAGAACGCGTTCGTCTTCACCGGCATCGCCGTGTTCTTCAAGGTGATCATGGGGATCTCGCTCGCGCTCCTGCTGAACCAGCAGCTCTGGTTCAAGCGGCTGATCCGCGGCGCCGTCCTCCTGCCCTGGGTCATCCCCACCGCGCTCTCGACCCTCGGCTGGTGGTGGATGTTCAACTCGCTCTACAGCGTGGTGAACTGGAGCGGCATCGCGCTGGGCATCATGGAGCCGCCGGGGCCGAACTGGCTGGGGCAGCGGTACTACGCGATGGCCGCCGTGATCGCCGTGAACGTCTGGCGCGGCCTGCCGTTCTTCGCGATCACCATCCTGGCGGGCCTCGTCTCGATCCCGAAGGAGCTCTACGAGGCGGGCGAGGCCGACGGGGCCGGGCCGATCGCACGCTTCTGGTACATCACGCTGCCGATGCTGGCGCCCGTGCTCGCGATCGTGATCCTCTTCTCCACGATCTTCACGTTCAGCGACTTCAACATCGTCTACGTGCTCACGCACGGCGGCCCCATCAACTCGACCCACCTGTTCGCGACGCTCTCCCGGCAGGTCGGGCTCGAGAGCGGGCGCATCGGCGAGGGCGCCGCGATCTCGCTGTACCTCTTCCCGGTGCTCGCGTTGGTGGTGTACACGCAGCTCCGGTTCGTGCGAAGGCAGCAGTACTGATGTCGCGGCGCAAGCTCTGGACGAAGGTGTTGATGCACGTGCTGCTGGTGCCGTTCCTGCTCTTCGCGGTGTTTCCCTTCTATCACATGACGTTGACGTCGCTGAAGAGCGACCGCGAGCTCTACGACCGCGCGTCGGTGCCGCTGCTCATCACGCAGGGCCCCACCCTGGAGCACTACACGAAGCTGCTCACCGAGAGCGCGTTCCTCACGTGGACGAAGAACAGCCTGATGGTGACGCTGCTGGCGACCATCATCTCGCTGGTCATCGGCACCATCGCCGCCTACGCGCTCGCGCGGCTCAGGTTCTTCGCGGTCGGGAGCTTCGGCACGGGCATCTTCATCACGTACCTGGTCCCGACGTCGCTGCTGTTCCTGCCGCTCGCCCAGGTCGTGAACTGGCTGGGCCTCGCGGACTCGAAGTGGGCGCTGGTCGTCACCTACCCGACCTTCCTCGTCCCCTTCTGCACGTGGCTGCTCATGGGCTACTTCCGCACGGTGCCCAAGGAGGTCGAGGAGTGCGCGATGGTCGACGGCGCCACCCGCATCCAGGCGTTGTGGCGTATCGTGCTGCCGATCGCCGTTCCCGGGCTCGTGTGCGCCGCCCTGTTCGCGTTCACGCTGTCCTGGAACGAGTTCATCTACGCGCTGACCTTCACGTCCTCGTCGGACCAGATCACCGCCAGCGTCGGCGTGACGAGCGAGCTGATCCGCGGCGACATCTATTTCTGGGGCCAGCTCATGGCCGGGGCCATCCTCGGATCGGTGCCGATCGTCATCCTGTACGTCTTCTTCCTGGACTATTACGTGTCGGGGTTGACGGCGGGCGCGGTCAAGTAACGCCCGCTAACGGGCGCTGTTGGCCGCTCGATTGCTGACCCGTACCTCGTTCCGAGCCTGCGAGCCAGGAGGACGGGCATGATCGACAAGCAGCGGAGACAGGACGACATCCTGCCCGAAGACGAGAGCCTGCTGTCCGACGGCGACGAAATGGACGTGCAGGAAGCGGCCTTCGACGACGACGACGACTTCGTCGAAGACCTCGACGACGAGGATGACTGACTGACGGCGCCGCCCGAGACCCGGAAAGGGTCCGGATGCGAGGAAGGCCGCCGGGCCACGACTGAGGGGCACTCCGTGTGCGCCGCAGGGAGGGACCCGGCGGCCTGACGCAACGAATGGGCCCTTCCCGCCCCTCGGGCCGATCCAGCCGAGCCTCCCGGAGCCTGCCGCCGTCGTCGTAGCCCAGGTGCGGGTCGTCATTCTTCAAAGCACCATCCCGGACGCGCGGCTACCGGCGGCAGGTGTGCGCGAGCGCGGAGAAGATGATGTCGGCCATGTCCTTGCCCCCGAGACCGGGGTTGTCCTCGACGTGGCGCTCCACCACCGCGAAGAGCTGGGGTGGTGACAACAGGCGGTCGCGCATGCAGTCGATGGCCCCGGCGAAGACCGCGATGCCGCGGTCGCGCGTGCCGACCGACTCCTGCACCGCGACCACGCCTTGCCAGGCGTCGACCACGCCCTCGACGTAGGCGCGCCGCACGGGGTCCGGTTGCCGGCGCCACTCCGCGCCGGTCATCGCGTGCGCCGGCGCGGCGAGCGCGAGGAGCAGCGTAGCCGCGCACGCCACGCGCCTCACGGCGCGACCCGGGCGCGGCGCGCCGGCACCCAGCGGGCGACGGGCACGACGCTCACCGCGAGGCCGAGCAGCACGCATCCCATGCCCGCCAGCCGCAGCGGGCCGAATCGCTCGCCGAACACGACGGCGGACGACAGCGCGCCGACGAACGGCACCAGCAGGGAGAACGGCGCGACGAGGGCGACCGGATAGCGCCGCAGGAGCCGGCCCCAGAGGCTGTAGGCCACGATCGTCCCGACGAGGCCGAGATAGAGCGCGGCGAGCCACGACCGCATCGACGCGTTCGCCACCGATGCCGCGAGCGCGGCCGGGCCGTCGGCGGTCAGGGTCACGGCGAGCGCCGGCAGCGGCACCACGACGCTGAGCCAGACCATGAGATCGAGCGTCGCCGCCTTGCCGATCCGCTTCAGGAAGATGTTGCCGATGCCCCAGCTCACCGCGGACGTGAGCGTGAGCAGGAAGCCGAGCAGGCGGAGGTCCTGCCCGGTCGTGGCGACGATCACGGCGAGGCCCACGAACGCGATGGCGAGGCCGGCGCCCTGGCGCAGCGTGGGGCGCTCGCCCAGGAACATCGCGGCGAAGAGCACCGTGAAGAGCGCCTGCGTGTGGACGACGAGCGCGCCGAGGCCGGGCGGCATCCCGTTCACGAAGCCGAAGAACTGAAAGAGGAACTGGCCCGCGAAGAGCGTGATGCCCGTGGCGATGAGCAGCGGCCACGAGACCGCCGGCCGGGGAACGAGCACGACGACGACCGAGGCGATCGTGAAACGAAGCGCCACGAGCAGCGCAGGCGGAAAGCTGTCGAGGCCGATGCGAGTCGCCACGAAGGCGAAGCCCCAGAGTACGGCGGTCAGGAGGGCGAGACAGACGTCAGGCGCGGTCACCGAACCCGGATCAGATCAGCAATCTTCGAAGCCGCCACGCATCGACGCGTCCTCCTCTCATTCGACTGTCTTCATCGTAGCCAGTTGCGCCGCCGTTCGCAAGAAGTGCGGCTACCGCCTGATCGTCACGCGGAACGAGATCTCCCCGGTGACGCGAAGCTCGGCGATCCTGAACTCGCGGACGTGATACGTCACGGAGGTCTCCTGATCGAACTCCGGGGGGCCCGACACCTCCACGGCACCCGGAAAGTCGGCCGTCATGGTCAGCGCCGGGAGCTGGACGTCGGTCAGGATTCGGATCGTCAGCTTGAAGACGTGCTCCGCCGCGATCTTTCGAACGACGTAGCTGACCGACCCCGGCTGGCCCTTGGCGAGCGTCTGTGCAAACTCCTGCGGGATTCCGAAGCCCGTGTGGATCGTCCTGGGCGCCTGCCCTTCCGCGATCGGCGGGATGTAGAAGACCACGAAGCCTTTGCGGTTCTCGTCATTGAAGGCCGGGACCCGGATCAGCTCGCGTGGGCCTTCGGGGGTGAGCTCCCGGCAGATGTGCGCCATGTCCGCGAGGCTTTGCCGGGCGGTCGTCGTCTCGTCGATCGCACTTGCGACGAGCCTCGTCATGAACAGGGGGCGGCGCCCCTGCACCTCCAACGTGCCGACCCGATCGTAGCGGGCCGACCAGTCGCGCTCGATGTGGACCGTCATGGTGGCCTCGTGCTTGAGCACGTCGACCCACAGGTCCTGGTTGGCGTAGTTCTCCCAGAGGCGGTACGCCTGCCGGAGGCTGAACTCGAGCGTCTCGTGCGGCTTGGGATCGTAGAAGGAGACCTTCGGCGTCGGCGAGGAGTACGTGTCCCAGGCCACCGTGGTCGACACCACGCGGCCGAGGTGGAAGAGCTCGTCGACGTCACGTGACGTGAGGTCGAACTTCGTGGACGGGATGTGCGGCGGGGTGAGGATCGGATAGGACTTGAAGTACGGGGGCTCGCCCCGCGCCTTGTCGTGCGCTTCCGTCATCGTGAGCAACAGGCTCTTCAGGTAGTCGACGGTGGAGGCGATGCCCTCCGCGGGCGCGAGGTCCTCCAGGCGAAACCCGATCGTGGGGTAGCGACCCTGCACGAACAGGTAGCTCGGATAGTTGCTGAGAATGCCGCCGTCGACCAGGTGCAGCGGCCCGCTCGTGAACGGCTCGAAGAAGAGCGGGATCGAGAGAGAGGCGTGCACCGCCTCGGCGATCGGCCGGCCACCGTGACGCCGGCGTTCGTACACGACGTACTCTCGCTGGCTGACGTCCGCGGCGACGATCTTCAAGTCGTCCACGACGACGTCGTCGAACGTCTTGCGCTCGAGGCGGTCGTCGAGCCATTCGCGGATCCGCGCGCTGCCGTACAGGCCGCGCGCAGCCCACACCTCGGCGAGATCCCGCACGACGCCCTTGTGCTTGCGGATCACCTGCCCCACGCGATACCAGGACGGCGTCTCGTTGCTCCGAAGCCGCTCCCACAGCGGCGCGACGTCGCGCCACATCGCTTCGAGACGCCGGAAGCGCTCGACCTCGGCGTCCGCGAGCAGCCCGAAGAGCTCGCGATCGCTCAGGATGTCCTTCAGGGCGGTGGGGGTGGTGCCGATCGCCAGCAGCGCCGCGACGATCGCACCCGCCGAGGTTCCGGCCACCGCGTGGATCTTGCAATGGGACGGCATGCCGGACAGCGCCCCGGCGTACGCGATGCCGCGGACGCCGCCACCCTGGAACACGAGGTTCAGATATCGGTCGTGCGGCATACGTCCTCCCCCCGACAGGGCATCATAGGTTGGACGCGGGAATTCTACTCCAGGACGCCCGCCGCCCCGAGGAACTCACCGATCACGCGCTGCACTTCCGCGCGATGCGTCCGGTTCGGGAAGTGCGGCCCGCCCGGCACCACGTGGAAGCGCGCGCCGGGGATCGTCTCGGCGAGACGGCGCGACATCGCGACCGTCGGGAAGTGATCCTCGGAGCCGCCGATGATCTGCACGGGGCAGCGGATCTTCGCGCAGGCGTCCAGCCAGTCGACCCGCGCGTAGGTCTCGTCGAGGAGCGCGAGCAGCGACGCCGTCGAGTGCCGCCGCAGCGTCGCGACGGTCGCGGCGTAGCGCTCGGGACGCGCCTTGAGCCGCGCCAGCGCGTCCTCGCCCATGCGGAGCCGGACGTTGGCGTCGAAGTAGTCCTCGATCCGCCCGGCCTCGACCAGCGGCCGATGCGCCGCCCACCACGCCTTGTCGCCCGCGGGCGCCTCGTACGGCGGGCCGCTGATCGAGACCACCGCGCGGACGCGCTCCGGGTGGTGCGCCGCCAGCCACAGCGACAGCGCGCCGCCCATCGACACGCCGCCCCACACCGCGGGCGGCAGCCCGAGCGCCTCGTGCCAGAGCCGCATGTCCTCGGCCTTGCGCGCGTACGTGTAGTCCTCGACGCGCTCGAAGTGCGTGGAGAGGCCGTGCCCGCGCGTGTCGGGGAAGAGCGCGTGCACGCGGTCGGCGAACGGCTCGAGGTCGGCGACCATCATCGACGAGTCCTCGACCGAGCCGCCGTGGATCCACACGAACGGCGGGGCCCCGGACACCCCCGCTTCACGCCAGTGGATCGCGACGCCGTTGGGGAGCGGGGTTACGGGAATACGCCGAGCTCGAGATACGAGGTCGCGACCTTGCGGACGGCGGCGAGGAACGCCGCCGTCCGCAGATCCGGCACACGGCGGTCGCCTTTCCAGACCTCGCGGATGTGGTGGTAGGCGCCGATCATCGTCTCCTCGAGGCCCGAGTTGACGAGGTCGATCTCGTCGGCGCCGTGCACGATCGCGCGGCGCTCCTCGTCGGCGAACCGCCGGCCGGTGGAGCGCTCGATCGCGTTCACGATGCGCTCGAACGACGCCTCCTCGAACCGCTTGCCGACGCGGCCGAAGCGCACGTGCGAGAGGTTCTTCACCCACTCGAAGTACGACACCGTCACGCCGCCGGCGTTCAGATAGACGTCCGGGATGATCAGCACGCCCTTCTCGAGCAGGATCTTCTCGGCCTCGGCCGTCGTGGGGCCGTTGGCGCCCTCGGCCACGATCTTCGCCTTGATGCGTGGCGCGTTCTCGACGGTGAGCTGGTTCTCGAGCGCGGCGGGGATCAGGATGTCGCACTCGAGCTCGAGCGCGGCCTGCGTGGGCACCAGGTCCTCGGCGCCCGGGAAGTTCAGGATCGAGCCGGTCTCCTTCAGGTGCTTCGCGACGGCGTCGACGTCGAGGCCCTGTGGCCGGAAGACGGCGCCGTTGCGCTCCGCGAGCGCGATGATCACGCAGCCCGCCTCCTCGCAGAACTTCGCCGCGTGGTAGCCGACGTTGCCGAGCCCCTGCACGACCACGCGCTTGCCCGCGAGCCCGGGCGTGAGCCCGAGAGCCTTCATGTCCTCGGCCTGCAGCGCCGCCTCGCGCAGGCCGAAGTAGATCCCGCGCCCCGTCGCCTCGGTGCGGCCTCGGATGCCGCCCTGGGTGACGGGCTTACCGGTGACGCAGGCGAGGCCGTCGATCTGGCCGGGGTTGAACGCCATGTACGTGTCGGCGATCCACGCCATCTCGCGCGAGCCGGTGCCGTAGTCGGGCGCCGGCACGTCGACCCCCGGGCCGATGAAGTTCTTCTTGATCAGCTCGGCCGTGTAGCGGCGGGTGATCTGCTGGATCTCGTCCGCCGAGTACTTCTTGGTGTCGATGGCCACGCCGCCCTTGGCGCCGCCGAAGGGCACGTCGACGATCGCGCACTTGTAGGTCATCAGCGAGGCGAGGGCCTTCACCTCGTCCTCGTTGACCTCGGGCGCGTAGCGGATGCCGCCCTTCACCGGCGTGCGATGGTGGCTGTGGTGCACGCGCCAGCCGGAGATGACCTCGTAGTCGCCGTTGTCCCGCTTGAGCGGGAACTGGACGGCGTAGACGGCGTTCGGGGCCTTGATCTGGTCGAGGAGGCCGCGCGGGTAATCGCACAACGCCGCCGCCTTCTCGAAGTACACGTTGACGGTCTCGAAGAAGCTCAGCGCGCGGTGGGCCATGTGTAAATGGTACCGCGAAGGCGACGATCCGACGCCATAAGGCTACAATCCGCCTCATGAAGGTCGGTGTCCTGCAGTTCTTTTCCTGGTCCCGGCGCATTCCGCTCACCGAGGTCTACGCCCGCGCCTTCGCCCGCATCGACGTGATGGACCGCACGGGCTACGACTGCGTGTGGCTCGCCGAGCACCACTTCTCGACCTACAGCGTGTGCCCGTCGATCAACGTGATGGCCACGCACATCGCCGCTCGCACGACGAACGTCCGGATCGGCATGGCCGTGTCGCTGGCCGCGTTCTACAACCCGCTCCGGCTCGCCGAGGAGGTGGCGCTCGTCGACGTCCTCTCCGGCGGGCGCGTGAACTGGGGCGCCGGGCGCGGCTTCGACCGCCACGAGTTCGAAGCCTTCGGCGTCCCGCCGATGGAGAGCTCCGACCGGTTCCGCGAGTGCGTGGAGATCGTGCTGGCCGCGTGGCGCAACGAGCGCGTCAGCTATCAGGGGCGCTACTGGAGCTACGACGGGATCGAGGTCCTGCCGAAGCCGCACCAGAGCCCGCACCCGCCGGTGTGGCTGGCGGCGACGTCGCCCGACTCGATCCGGCGCGCGGCCGAGAAGGGCTACGACATCCTGCAGGACCCGCACTCGACGCATGCCGACATCGGCAGGAAGCGCGAGACCTACTACGAGATCCTGCGCGAGCACGGCTTCCCGGCCGAGGGCCGGGTGATCCCGACCGCGCGCCTCATGGCCGTCGGCGAGACGGACCAGGAGGCGGACGAGATCGCCCGCGCGGGCGCGGCGTGGACGGTCGGCTCCTACGCCAACCCGAGCAAGCGCGCGGGCCCGCCGGCGCCGCACCACGTGGTCGTCGGCGATCCCGTCGAGCGCTACATGAACGACGTGGTCATCCGCGGCACGCCGGAGCGCGTGCTCGACACGCTGGCGGAGCTGCGGGAGACGATCGGGCTGGACTACCTGATGTGCGCGCCGCTCAGCCACAAGAGCTTCACGCTCTTCACCGAGCGGGTGCTGCCGAAGCTGCTGTAGCGCTGGGAGAGGCGCCGCTGGCTCTGAAGATCACGCGGTCTGGCTACGCTGTTCCATCCGGCGGGCGACGCGCGACATCGAGTACGTGCAGAGCCAGTAGACGACCGCGATGAAGAGATAGAGCTCGAACGGGCGGATCTCGCGGTTGTTCACGATCTGCGCGGCCTTGGTCAGGTCGACGTAGCCGATGATTGACGCCAGCGACGTGTCCTTGAAGAGCACGATCATCTGCGTGACCAGCGCGGGGACCATGTTGCGGAGCGCCTGGGGCAGGATCACGTAGACCATCCCCTGCGCCGGCGTCAGGCCGACCGCGCGCGCCGCCTCCACCTGCCCGCGCGCCACCGACTGCACGCCCGCCCGCACGATCTCGCCGAAGTACGCCGCTTCGAAGATCACGAAGGCCGTCAGGGCCACCCCGTACTCCGGGATCGGCATGCGCAGGAGCTGCGGGATGATGAACCACATCCAGAAGATCACCATCACCAGCGGCACGCCGCGGAAGAACTCGACGTAGACCGTCGCGGGCATGCGGATCCACCACGCGGGGGCCAGGCGCGCGAGGCCGACGAAGATCCCGAGCACGAAGCCGAGCACGATCGCCGGCACGGCCAGGCGCAGCGTGCCGCCCGCGAAGTTGCCGAAGCCGAAGAAGCCCTGGACGATCAGGAACCCGAAGTTGTTGGTGACGACGTCGAGGCTCATCGCCCGGCGCCCGCCTGACGGCCGCCGCCGGGCGCCAGGTGGCGCGCGAGGAACGCGTCGACCCGGCGCCGCGCGTCGTCGGTCGCATCCGAGCTGCGCCAGTCGAACGCGTGCCGCGCCTCCGGGTACACCGTGACCGACACCGGGCGCCCGTCCGCCGCCGCACGCTCGGCGACGCCCTGACACTGCGCCGGCGACACCACGTGGTCCTGCCCCGCGAGGAGCAGCATCGTCGGCACGTCGACGTGCCAGCCGAGCCAGCGGGCCCGCGAGGCGACGCCGCAGTACGGATAGAACGCGACCACCGCCCGCAGCCCCGGCACGTCCTCCGGGTCGCTGCCCGCGAGGAAGTCGAGCGCGGCCCACGCGCCGTGCGAGAAGGCGAGCACGGCGATGCGGCTCGGGTCCACCGTGGGCAGCGTCCGCAGGTGCGCGAGGCTCGCCCGCACGTCCGCCGCCCGCGTGCCGCCCCAGAGGCTCAAGCCGCGACAGACGCCGGTGAGATCGTCGCGCGTGGTGAGCCCGCGCCCGGTCATGCTGTCGACGAGGAGCGCGACGTAGCCCGTCTCCCGCAGATGCTCGGCCCAGCGTCTGTCCTTGCTCCGCACGCCGAGGCAGCCGTGCAGCACGATCACCGCCGGGAACGGCCCGGGCCCGTCGGGCGTGAGCAGCACGTCGTGCGGCCGCAGCGTCGCCTGGAGCGACGCGTCGACCGACGCCATCCCGGGGCGCGCCGCGCCCGTGGTCGACGCGGCGCAGCCCGCCGCCACCGCGAGCAGCGCGAGGATCGCGAGCGGGCGCCTCATGCGCGCTCCACCCGCGAGATCAGGCCGGGGATGGCGAAGCGCCGCTCGACGCGGTTCATCACGGTCGCGATCGAGAGGCACAGCACGAGGTAGATCACCGTGCCCGCCGTGAGCGCCTCGATGGCTCTCGCGGTATACGTCTCGATCTGGCGCGTCTGGAACGTCAGCTCGGCCACGCTGATCGTGAGCGCGACCGACGAGTTCTTGAGCAGGTTCAGCGACTCGCTCGTCATCGGCGGCACGATCAGCCGCAACGCGACGGGCAGGATGATCATCCGGTAGGCCTGCCACGTGGTGAGACCGATCGCCATCGACGCCTCGAACTGCGTCTTCGGGATCGCGAGAATGCCCGAGCGGATCACTTCCGACATGCGCGCGCCCGTGTACACGCCGAGCGCGAACATCGCCGCCCAGAACTCCGCGCCGTGGTCGTAGAGCCAGTCCTGCACGCCGCGCGGCAGCAGCGGCGGCACGCCGAAGTACCAGAAGAACATCCACACCAGCAGCGGAACGTTGCGGAAGAACTCGACGTAGAACACGGCCGCCGCGCGCAGCGGCGTGAAGCGCACGGTGCGGAGCGCGCCGGCCACGACGCCCAGGACGACCGCGAGCACCCAGGCCAGCACCGAGAGCTGGAGGGTCGTGAGCAGACCCTGGAGCAGCCAGCCTCCCGGCTGGCCGCTCCAGAGCACGCTCCAGTTGAACGTGTAGCTCACGCCCGCGCGCTCGGCGAGGCGCTTACTTGCCGATCTGCTTCAGCAGGTACGCCTTCACCTGCGGGGTCATCGGGTACGGCACCTCGCTCTTGGCGCCGAACCACTTCTCGTAGATGTCGAAGTACCTGCCCGACTCGAGCGCCTGCCGGAGCCCCGCGTCGACGGCGGCCTTGAACTTCGCATCGCCTTTGCGAAGCGCCATGCCGTACGGCTCCTCGGAATAGAAGTCGCCGACCACGTCGAAGTCTTCCGGCTTCGGCGCCTTCGCCTTGAGCCCGTAGAGCTGGATGCCGTCGTTCGTGTACGCGTCCACCTGGCCCTGCACGAGCGCCTGGAAGGCGGCCGGCTGGTCCGGGAACTCGCGGAGCTGCACCTGCGGGAACTTCTCGCGGAGGAGCTTGGCGTTGGTGGCACCCTGCTGCGCGGCCACGCGCTTGCCCGCGAGGTCGTTCACCGACTTGATCGGGCTGCCCTTCTTCACGAGCAGCTGGGCGCCCGTGTAGAAGAACGTGAGGCTGAAGTCCACGCTCTGGCGCCGCTCCGGCGTGTCGGTCATGGTGCCCGCGATGAGGTCGACGGCGTTGGACGACAGCAGCGGGATGCGCGTGGGCGGCGTCGACTCCTTCTTCTCCAGCTTCACCGCCCGGCCGACTTCCTTCGACACGGCCGGGAGCACGGCCTGCTCGACCAGGTCGATCGTGAAGCCGACCCAGTTGTTCTGCTTGTCCACGTACGCGAACGGCGGCGAGCCGGTGCGCGTGCCGATCGTCATCACGCCCGTCCGCTTGATCTTGTCGAGGGTGCCTTCCTGGGCGAACGCCGGCGCGGCGGCCACGACGGCCACGGCCAGCGTCACGAACAGCGCGAGTGCCTTCTTCATCGTCGTCTCCTTAGTGAGTGAGGATCTTCGACAGGAACTGCCGGGTGCGCTCGGATTGGGGGGCCTCGAAGAACGCGCGGGGCTCGTTCTGCTCGACGACCTGGCCTTCGTCCATGAAGATCACGCGGTGGGCCACCCGGCGGGCGAAGCCCATCTCGTGCGTCACGACCATCATGGTCATGCCGTCCTTCGCGAGGTCGGTCATGACCTCGAGCACTTCGTTGATCATCTCGGGGTCCAGCGCCGAGGTCGGCTCGTCGAAGAGCATGACCTTCGGCGACATGGCGAGCGCACGGGCGATCGCCACGCGCTGCTGCTGGCCGCCCGAGAGGTTGGCGGGATACGAGTCCGCGCGGCCGGGAATCCCGACGCGCTCGAGCAGCCGCCGCGCGATGCTGTCGGCCTCCGCGCGGCTCACGCGGTTGACCCGCACCGGCGCCAGCATGATGTTCTGCAGCACGGTCATGTGCGGGAACAGGTTGAACTGCTGGAAGACCATGCCGACGCGCGTGCGGAGCTGCGGGAGGTTCACGCCGGGGGCGGTGATCGACTGGCCCAGCACGGTGATCTCGCCCTTCTGGACGCGCTCGAGCGCGTTCACGCAGCGGATGAGCGTGCTCTTGCCGGAGCCCGACGGGCCGCACACCACCACCACCTCGCCCGCGACGATCGACAGGTCGATGTGCCGCAAGACGTGCAGCGCGCCGAACCACTTGTCGACGCCGCGGAACGTGATCGCCGCGTCGTCCACTCAGGGCCCCTCGTAGAGCAGCCGGCGCACCGCCGCCGGATCGCCGACGAGCCCGCCGAGGCGCCCGAGCGCTCCGTCGATGGCCTTGGCGAATGCCGCGGCGCCGCCGAAGCGGGCGAGCGTCTCGGGCACCACGAACTTCACCAGCATGGCGGAGGTCCCGGGCGGCAGGCCCGCGAAGTGGACGGTGATGATCCCGCGCTCCTCGAGCAGGATCATCGCCAGCGCCGCGGTCGCCTCGATCGGCACGATCGCGCGCTCGCGCACGCCGCCGCGCTCCATCGCCATCTCGAGGATGTCCTCGCCACGGAGCTGCGCGGTCACCGGGGTCTCGTGCACGCGGGCGCCCAGCACCTCGCGCAGGGCCGTCGCCACGGTCTTCGTGGTGGCCACCAGCTCGCGGACGCGCTCGGGGCGATAGTTCTCGATCGACCGCACCGCGGCCGGGTAGAGCATGGGCCGCGCTTCGAGGCCCAGCTCGAAGGCGCGCGCGCGAATCTTGCTGACGAGGTCCTTCTCGCCGGCCAGCAGCCCGAGGCGCGGGCCGACGGTGCCGTACTTGTCGAGGCCCGTGGCGCCGACGTCCGCGCCCATCTCCAGCGTCTTCGGCTGCCGGAAGATGGCGGGGCCGACCCGCGCGCCGCCGGCGTCGTCCACGTAGACCCGCGCGCCCCGCGCGTGCGCCGCGCCGATCACGCGCTCGAGGCGCTCGTCCGGCAGCAGGTCGTAGCTCACCGCCAGGCGCGTGAGCGCCACCAGCGGCAGCTTCTCGGTCTCGGCGATCACCTGGTCGAAGTGCCGCTGATCGCGCGCTTCCACGAAGCGCGCGCCCGCCAGCGCGACGGCCCGCACGATCGTCGGGTGGCTGTACGTGGGCGAGACGCCGACGACCGTGTCGCCGGGCTGCACCAGCGTCAGGTGCGTCGCGACGGTGGCGGCGGTGAGCCGGTTGAAGAGCATCGCGTCGTGGCGCGCGGCCGTGCCGCCGAGGTGCGCGAGCGCGGCGGCGCGGAAGCGCTCGCCGTACACGGCGGGCGCGATCTCGTCGTCCGCCAGCGCCAGCTCGTCCGGGGCGAGCGGCAGCGAGCGCTCGAGCCCGGTGAAGTTGTAGACCGCGTCGTGGCCGCGCGTCTCGACGATGCGGGCGATGACGCGGCCCGCGCGCTGGAGCTTGGCGATGTCGTCCTCGGTCGAGCGGATGATCGCGCCGCGCGCGTACGGCAGCCCGGTCGCGTGCGCGTTCCCGAACCGGTCGGTGGCCGTCTGCTCCATGGGACTCCCCTACGCGCCGATCACGACGAGGACGTCGCCCGCGTTCACCGCCTGGCCCGCGCTCACCCGGACGTCGGCCACGGTGCCCGCGGCGGACGCCTTCAGCTCGTTCTCCATCTTCATGGCTTCGATCACGACCAGGCTCTGCCCGGGCGTGACGCGCTCCCCCGCCCGCACCGCCACGTGCGTGATCTTGCCGGGCAGCGGCGCCTTCACGGTCTGGCCGCCCGCGCCGCCCGCCGCGCCGCCCCGCGTGCGGATGATGTACCGCGTCTGCTCCTCGACCTGCACGGCGTAGGTCTCGCCACCCACGTCGACGAGGCACGCGCCTTCGTGGTCTTCCACGTCGGCCACGTGCGAGACGCCCTCGACGAGCAGCGACGCGATGCCCTGCGCGGTCAGGCGCGCGTCGACGTCCCGGACCTTGCCGTCCACGGTCACCCGGTATCGGCCGTCATCCCTGGTAACTTCGACGACGCGCGCGCGGCTCCCGACGGTGGCCATGAACTTCATGCGCGCCAGCCCGGCCGCGAGGCGTGGCGCCATGCCGACGGCGGTGTCGATGCGCCAGCGGGTGCGGGCGCCAGGGCGCCGCCGCGCAGCCGCTCGTACTCCGAGAGCACCGCCGCGATCACCGCGATGTCCTCGTAGCGCCCCTCCGCCGCCGACAGCGACGGCAGGATCCGCTCGAGGAGCTGGGTGGACAGTCGCCCGGCCTGGAAATCGTCGTGGGCGAGGATGCGCTGCAGGATCGGAATCGTGGTGCGCACACCGGTGACCTTGTACTCGTCGAGCGCGCGCGTCATGCGCGCGATCGCGCCGGCGCGGTCGGGCGCCCACGCGATGAGCTTCGAGATCAGCGTGTCGTAGTAGCGCGGGATCGTCGCGCCCTCGTACGCGCCGGAGTCGTCCCGCACCCACGGCCCCGCCGCGGGCCGCAGCCCGGTGATCGTCCCCGGCGACGGCAGCCAGCCCATGAACGGGTCTTCCGCGTTGATGCGGCACTCGATCGCCCACCCGCGCCAGGTGACGTCCTCCTGGCGGAACGCGAGCGGGGCGCCCGCCGCCACCGCGAGCTGCGCCTTCACGAGGTCGATGCCCGTGACCATCTCGGTGACCGGGTGCTCGACCTGCAGGCGCGTGTTCATCTCGAGGAAGTAGAAGTGGCGGTCCGTGTCGACGAGGAACTCGACGGTGCCCGCGTTCACGTAGCCGGCGGCCTGCGCCACGCGGCACGCCGACTCGCCCATGCGCGTCCGTAAGAGTTCGTCGACGAACGACGACGGGCTCTCCTCGATGAGCTTCTGGTGGCGCCGCTGGATCGAGCACTCGCGCTCGCCGAGGTGCACGACGTGCCCGTGCGCGTCCGCCAGGACCTGGACCTCGATGTGGCGCGGCTCCTCGACGTAGCGCTCGAGGTAGACGCTGCCGTCGCCGAACGCGGTCGTGGCCTCCGAGCGGGCGGTGCGGAGCGCGGCGTCGAGCTCGGCGTCGGAGCGCACGAGGCGCATGCCCTTGCCGCCGCCGCCCATCGCGGCCTTGATCATCACCGGGTAGCCGACCTCGCGCGCCACCCGCCGCGCGTCGTCGTCGCCCTGCACCGGATCCACGGTGCCCGGCACCATCGGCACCTTCATCTCGCGGGCGATGCGGCGGGCGGCGGTCTTGTCGCCCATCGCGCGGATGGCGGAGGGCGGCGGGCCGATGAACGTCAGCCCGGCCGCGACGCACGCCTCCGCGAAGCGGGCGTTCTCGGCGAGGAAGCCGTAGCCCGGATGCACGGCGTCCGCGCCCGACCGCTTCGCGACGGCGACCAGCGTGTCGATCCGGAGATAGCTCTCCGCGGGCACGGGCGGACCGATCGGGTACGCCTCGTCGGCCATGAGCACGTGCAGCGCCTCCCGGTCGACCTCGGAGTAGACGGCCACGGTGGCGATGCCCTGCTCGCGGCACGCCCGGATGACGCGCACGGCGATCTCGCCGCGGTTGGCGATGAGAACCTTGCGGATCGGCGGCACGCGGGGTCGCTACTCGCGGACGGCCGCCGCCGCGGCCTCGATGAAGCTCGTGTCGACGATCGACTTCAGGGGCAGCACGCTCTTGAGGAAGCCGTGCTTGTGCCACCACTTCATCTGGGTCTCGACGTCCTGGGCCCACAGCCGCCCGCTGCGGTCCTGGTACGGGAAGCCGATGCGGATGATCGAAGGCGCGGCGCCCGTGTACTTCGCGGTGATCGTCACGACCTCGTCGTAGTTCGGGCCCGGGACCACGCGGCCGTCCTTCTGCACGAGCACGGCGTCGTGGTAGTAGCGCGCCGACTTGACGTAGCCCTTCATGAAGTTCACGGCCTTCGTCCGGTCGGCGGCGAACTTGTTCGAGTAGAAGATCGTCGCGGTCTGGTACGGGAACAGGTCGCCGCCCCACGCGAGGATCCTGCCGAAGCCGTCGGTCTCCGCGCGTGAGGGAAAGGGCTGGGCCAGCGCGATCGCGTCGACCTGCTTGCCCTTGAGCGCCTCCAGCGCGGCGCCCATCGCCTGCAGCGGCACCACCTTCACGTCGCCCAGCGCGAGCCCGTGCTTCTCGAGCACGTTGCCGAGGTGGTAGTGGAAGGTCGAGCCGAGCTGGGTGACGCCGATGCGCTTGCCCTTGAGATCGGTGACCGTGCGGAGGCCGCCGTCCCACAGGTCCTTCTGCACGACGATCGCGGTGAGCGGATAGCCCGGCCACTCGCGGCCCTTGTCCGCCACGATCCACAGCTTCTCGCCGCCGAGCACGATGTTGTAGAGCGCGGCGGTCAGCCCCGTCGCGCCGACCTCGATCTGGCCGGCGGCGAGCGCGGTCGCGATCGGCGCCGCCGCCTGGAAGAAGACCAGCTCGGGGTCGACGCCGTACTCCTTGAAGAAGCCCTTCTCCACGCCGAGGAACAGCACCGCGGACGACGTCAGCTTGAGCGCGCCGACCTTGACCTTCTCCTGGGCCTCGACGGAGCCGGCGAGCAGCGCCCACACCACCGCGAGGCTGACGATGACTTTGTGCATGCCCGGATTATAAAGGGAGTCACGATGAGTGCTTTCGATCGGCTTTCCGCGTGGATCGAGGGGCAGATGGCCGTCCGCGGCTGGCCCGGGCTGTCGATCGGGGTCGTCCGCGACCAGCAGCTCGTGTGGGCGCGCGGCTTCGGGTGGGCGGACGTCGAGCGGCGGGTGGCCGCCACGCCCGGCACGCGCTACCGCGTGGCCTCCATCACCAAGACCTTCACCGCCACCGCGATCCTGCAGCTCCGCGACGCGGGCAAGCTGCGGCTCGACGACGAGGTGCGCGCCCACCTGCCCTGGTTCACGCCGGCGACCCCGTTCGCGGACGCGCCGCCGATCACGATCCGCCATCTCATCACCCACACGGCGGGGCTGCCGCGCGAAGCGCCGTTCCCCTACTGGACCGACGGCGCCTTCCCGCCCCTCGCGCAGATCCGCGCGGCGATCGCGACCCAGGCGTCGGTGCTGCCGACCGAGACGCGCTGGAAGTACTCGAACCTCGCGCTCGTCGTGGCGGGCGAGGTCGTCGCGGCCGCGTCCGGGGAGAGCTGGGGCGCCTATCTCACCCGCCACGTGCTGGAGCCGCTCGGCATGCGGGACACGCGCGTCGACACGCCGGCGCCCGACGACCCGCGGCTGGCGCGGCCGTACGGCCGCCGCCTGGCGAGCGGCGAGCGGCTCGCCGCGCACGCGAGCGACGTCGCGGGCGTCAGCGCGGCGGCGGGGCTCACGACCACCGTGGAAGACCTCGCGCGCTTCGTGATGCAGCAGCTTCGCACGGGGGCCGGCGGCGGCATCCTGCGCCCCAGCACCCTGCTGGAGATGCAGCGCATCCACTGGCTGGAGCCGGAGTGGCAGGCGGGCTGGGGCCTCGGGTTCCACATCGTGCGGGTCGGCCGCCGCACGCTCGTGGGCCACGCCGGCGTGCTGCGCGGCTATCGCAGCGACTATCGCTTCGCGCCCGCGGAGAAGCTCGGCGTCATCGTGCTGATCAACGGCGACGACGGCGAGCCGCGGCTGGTCGTCGACAAGGCGTTCGAGTGGCTGGCGCCGGAGCTGGCGCCCGCGGCACCGCCGGCCGCCACGCCCGATCCCGCCTGGCAGCGCTACGTCGGGCGCTACCGGGGTCCGATGCGCGACACCGAAGTGCTGCTCGACGGCGACCGGCTGCTCATGATCCAGCCCGCGCTGCCCGATCCGATGCCGCTCGCCTCCACGCTCGTGCCCGCCGGGGAGCACACGTTCCGGATCGAGACGAGCGACGGCTTCGGCAATCACGGCGAGACCGCGGTGTTCGAGCTGGATGCGGGGGGCCGGGTGACGCGCCTCCGGACCGGCCCGAACTACGCCGAGCGGGTCAGCGACTGGTAGGCGGCTCCGGGTCCGCGCGCTCGCCGGAGCGCCGCAGGTCGAGGATGGGCGGGAGGCCCGGCGTCTCGTCGGACAGCTCGAGCCGGGTGATGCGCCCCATGTGCGCGATGATCTCGCCGATCTTCATGCACGCCGCGCGCGCCTTCTCGAGCCGCGTGACCACGTCGGGGTCGTGCGCGAGCTTGCGCTCCAGCAGCGTCAGGTGGCCGGAGATCACCGCGAGCGGGTTGTTGATCTCGTGGGCGGCGCCGTTCGCCAGCCGGGCGACCGCGCGCAGCGTCTCCGCCGCGCGCTCCGCGCTTTCCAGGCGCTCGCGGTCGGTGACGTCGACCAGGATGCCGTCGAGGATCGTCCCTTCGACGGGATCGGGCAGCACGGCGACGTTCGCGAGGAGCGTCGCCACCGAGCCGTCGGCGCGCCGCCAGTGGAACTGCACGTTGTTGAGCCGGGTGGAGGTCTGCAGCCCCCTGACGATGGGCTCGCGCTCCCTGGGGTCGACGTAGAGGTCGGCGACGGTCCGGCGCAGCAGCTCCTCGCGGCTGCCATAGCGGAGGATCCGCACGAGGGCCTCGTTGACGTCGAGGATGCGGCCGTCGCGCGTGGTGCGCAGGATGCCCGCGAGGCTGTGCTCGAAGAGGCTGCGATAACGCCCCTCGGCGGCCTCCGCGACCTGCCGGCGCGTCTCCGCCTCGGCGAAGAGGCGCGCGTTCTGGATCGCGACGGCCGCCTGCGCCACGAGGCTTTCGAGGAGCTCCTGGTCCTCCGCGCTGAGCACGAAGGGCGCGCGGCCGTTCAGGGCCAGGACCGCGAGGACGCGCCCGTGAAACGTCACGGCCGTCCCGTAGAAGCTCGTGAGGCCGTGCTGGCGCCACCACGCCACCGAGCTCACCAGCGAGTCGTCGGCGAAGACGTCGGGCACGTTCACCGGGCGCCCGGTCTCGGCGATGCGGCCGATCGCACCCTGGCCGAACGCGCGCGGGCGGTCGGGGAAATCCTTGCCGATCTCGGGATCGGACCACGCCGCGATGCGGATCATGCGGGTCGCCTCGTCCACCACCCAGAACGACACGCACGGCGTGGCCATGAGGTCCGCCGCCGCGCGGGCGATCGCGCCGAGGACGTCCTCCCAGTCGAGCGACGACGAGACGAGGCGATTGAGACGCTCGAGCGTGCGCAGGCGATCCGCGCGCTCCTGCAGCCGCTTCTTCTCCTTCATGTCGTCGTCCGTCATCGCCCCCTCACCCCCGCTGCCACGGGATCGCGACCCGCTCGAGCCGGCTCAGGCCCCAGTGCGACAGGACGCCGAGCAGCGAGAGCACCACGATCCCCACCATCAGCTTGGTGGTCGCCATGATATTGCCGGCGTGGAGCACGAGGAAGCCTACCCCGGATTCGACCGCGATCATCTCGGCGGCCACCAGCAGCAGCAGCGCGGTCCCGGCGCCGAGGCGCAGGCCGGCGAAGATCATCGGCAGCGCGGAGGGCAGGATCACCTTGCGGATGATGCTCCAGCGCCGCGCGCCGAACGAGACGGCGGCCCGCACGAGGAGCGGATCGGCCTGGCGCACGCCCGTGTAGGTGTTGATCGCCATCGGGAAGAAGACGCCGAGCGCGATCACCGCCACCTTCGACGGCTCGCCGAGGCCGAGCCAGAGGATGAGCAGCGGGAGCAGGGCGATCTTCGGCACGGGAAACGTGGCCGCGATGATCGGCGTGCCGACCGCGTCCGCCACGGAGAAGAAGCCGACCGCGATCCCGACGATGACGCCGAGGCCTCCTCCCACGACGAACCCGGCGAGCAGCCGCTTGAGGCTGGCGCCGAGGTGCACGAACAGCTCGCCCGAGACGACCATGTCCCACCCCTCGGCGAGCACGCCGAGCGGCGACGGCAGGAACAGCACGGGGACCCAGCCGATGCGCGCGACGGCCTCCCACGCGAGCACGAGCCCCGCGAGGGCGAGCACGCCGAGGCCGCGGTGCTCGCGGCGGACGAGCAGCCGCGTGCGGTCGGGCACCGGGAGGCGATTACTCACGCGCGGCCTCCCGCGCCTGCGCCTTGATCATGTCCCAGATCCGCGCGGCCGCCTGGACGAAGCCCGGCTCTCCCATCATCGACTCCACGCGCGGCCGCTTGAGCTCGATCGGGACCTCGGCGAGCACGCCCCCGGGGCGCCGCGAGAGCACGACGACCCGGTCGGCCATGTACACGGCCTCGTGGATGTTGTGGGTCACGTAGAGGATCGTCTTGCGCGTGCGCTCCCAGATGGTGAGGAGCTCCTCCTGCATGAGCTGGCGCGTCTGCGCGTCGAGCGCGGAGAACGGCTCGTCCATCAGCAGCACCGCCGGGTCCACCGCGAGCGCGCGCGCGATCCCCACCCGCTGCCGCATGCCGCCGGAGAGCTGGTGCGGATAGCGGGCCTCGAAGCCCGCCAGCCCCGTCAGCTCGATGAGCCGGCGCGCCTCGCGCGCGCGGTCCCCGGGCGGCACGCCGAGCTCCTCGAGGCCGAACTCCACGTTGTGCTGCACGGTCCGCCACGGGAACAGCGCGAACTCCTGGAAGACCATCGCCGTCGTCGGGCGTCGGGGGGGCAATGGGGGGCCATCTCGGGGCCCTCCCATCTTCAAAGAACCGCCCTCGTCCTCGAAGAACACCGCGCCGCTCGTCGGCGCCAGCAAGCCGGCCACGATGTTGAGCAGCGTCGACTTGCCGCAGCCCGACGGTCCCAGCAGCGCGACGAACTCCTCGCCTTCGACGGTCAGGCTCACGTCCGCCAGCGCCGGAATGTCCTGGCCGCGCCGGTCCGCGTAGGTCTTCGACACGCCCTCGAGGACGACGCGCACGTCAGCCGCCCGCGCGCAGCCGGAAGCGCTGGATCTTGCCCGTCGCCGTCTTCGGCAGCTCGGCCACGAAGTCCAGCGCGCGCGGCACCTTGTAGTGCGCGAGCCCCGCGCGCAGCCAGTCGGTGAGCTCGCGCTCCACCGACGGGGTGCCGGCGCCGCTGCGCAGCACCACGCACGCGCGCGGCTCCGTGAGCCCGTTCGTGGCTTCGCGCCCCACCACGGCCGCCTCGAGCACGAGCGGATGCTCCGCGAGCCGCGCCTCGATCTCCGTCGGCGACACCCACTGCCCGCTCACGCGCAGCATGTCGTCGCCGCGGCCGGCGAAGCGGAAGTAGCCGTCCGCGTCGCGGATCATCATGTCGCCGGTGCGGAGCCACGCGCCCAGCATCGTGCTCTGCGTGCGCTCGACGCGATTCCAGTAGTACGGCGCGGTCGTCGGCCCCTTGATGAGCAGGTGGCCGACGCTGCCCGGCGGGACGTCGTTGCCGTCGTCGTCCACGAGCCGGGCCTCGAACCCCTCGACGAGCTCGCCGACGGCGCCGCGGCGCGCGCGCCCCGGCCGCGTCGCGATGAAGTCGTGCAGCGCCTCGGTGGAGCCGACCACGTCGTGCAGCGTGATGCCGAACGTCTCGCGCCAGGCGTCGAAGAGCGCGGGCGGCAGCGCCTCGCCGGAGGAGACGCAGAAGCGCAGCGACGAGAGGTCGAAGCGGCGCGCGGCGTCCGGGACGGCGAGCATGCGCGCGTAGAGCGTGGGCACCGTGCAGAAGACCGTGGGCCGCTCCCGCGCGATCACCTCGAACGCCTGCTCGGGCTCGATGCGCGACGGCACGAGCACCGAGGCGGCGCCCGCGTGCGCCGGGAAGTAGAGCGTGTTGCCGAGGCCGAACGCGAAGTACATCTTCGAGGCGGAGAACACGACGTCGTCGGGCCCGAGGCCGAAGACGTTGCCGCCGACGAGCTCCGCCGCCGCGCGGAAGTGCGCGTGCGAGTGCACGGCGGCCTTGGGGCGTCCCGTGGAGCCCGAGGTGTAGCCCCAGTACATGATGTCGTCCGCGCGCGTGGGCGCCGCGCTCAGGCTCGCGCGGGCGCGGCCGAGCAGCTCGTCCAGCGCGAGCGCGCCGCCGCCGGCGCGCCCGGCGACGACCACCGCGCGCAGGAACGGGCAGCGCTCCCGGACCGTGAGGATGCGCGCGGCCGCGCGCTCCTCCACCACCGCGACCTTCGCGCGGCTGTCGTTCAGGAGGAACTCGTAGTCCTCCGCGCTCATGAGCGGGTTGACGGGCACGGCGACGGCGCCGAGCTTCACGGTCCCCCAGAACACGGCGGCGAACGCCGGCGTGTCGTCGAGCACGAGGAGCACGCGGTTCTCGATCTCGCCGCCGAGGTCCACGAGCGCGTTGCCCCAGCGGTTCGCGCCCGCGGCCACCGCCGCCCACGTCACGGGGCCGGCGGGCGTGCGGTGCGCGACGCGGGCGCCGCGCCCTTCGGCGAGGTGCCGGTCGACGAAGTGCGTCGCCGCGTTGAACGTCGCCATCGGCGCAATCTTACGGGCGATCGGGCGTGCGGCGCGACTTTCCCCTACGCTTGGGCGGTGACCGTCTGGACCGTCGGCCACTCCACGCGCCCGATGGAGGCGTTGATCGCGCTGCTCCGCGCGCACGGCATCGCCACGCTGGTCGACGTGCGGACCGCGCCGCGCTCGCGCCGGCATCCGCAGTTCGACCGCGAGGCGCTCGCGCAAAGCCTGCCGGCGGCGGCGATCGCGTACACGCACATGCCCGGCCTCGGCGGGCTCCGGACGCCGCGCCGCGACTCGCCCAACAGCGGCTGGCGCGAGGAGGGCTTCCGCGGCTACGCGGACTACATGCAGACGGACGACTTCGCGCGGCACCTCGAGCGCCTCACCACGCTGGCCGGCGCCACGCGCGTGGCCGCGATGTGCGCGGAGGCGCAGCCGACCGGCTGTCACCGCTGGCTCCTGTCGGACGCGCTGGTCGCGCGCGGCGTCGAGGTGCGCCACATCACGAGCGAGGCCGAGCCGGCGCCGCACGCGGTGACGTCGTGGGCGCATCGCGAGGGCGCACGCCTCACGTATCCGCCGCGGCAGGGCGTGCTGCCGCTCGATCACGGCTACACTGCCTGAGGTGCCGAAGGTCTTCTACGGCTGGTACATCGTGGCGGCGGGGTTCGGCATCGAGGCGCTCGTGGGCGCGCTGATGTTCCACGCGTACGGCGCCTACGTGGTGCTGCTCCGCGAGGAGTTCGGCTGGAGCAAGACGCTCCTGTCCGCCGCCTTCGCGATGGCGCGCGCGGAGAGCGGCATCTTCGGCCCCCTGCAGGGCTGGATGACCGACCGCTTCGGGCCGCGCCTGCTGATCCGCATCGGCATGATCGTGCTCGGGCTCGGGCTCATCGCGTTCAGCTTCATCCAGGGCCCGGTGATGTTCTTCCTCACCTTCTTCCTGATGGCCGTGGGCTCGAGCCTCGGCGGCTACCTGCCGATCGGCGTCGCGCTGGTCTCGTGGTTCCGGCGGCGGCGCGCGATGGCGCTCAGCATCGCGTCGGCCGGCATGGCGACGGGAGGCTTCCTCGTGCAGTTCGTCGCCCTCGCGATGACGTACTGGGGCTGGCGGTGGACCGCGTTCGCGTCCGGCGTGCTGGTGCTCGCGTTCGGCATCCCGCTCGCGCAGGTCGTGCGCCACCGCCCGGAGATGTTCGGCGAGCAGCCGGACGGCGGCCTCACGGGCCCGGAGCCCGCGCGCAAGACGCGGGTCACCACGGTGGACTTCACGGCGCGCGAGGCGGTGCGCACGCGCGCGTTCTGGTGCATCGCGATCGGCCACGGCGCGGCGCTGCTCGTCGTCTCCGCGGTGATGGTGCACCTCATCGTCCACGTCACCGAGCGACTCGGGTACACGCTCCAGCAGGGCGCCTCCGTGCTGGCGCTCATGACGGTCGTGCAGCTCACGGCGCAGCTCGGCGGCGGCTGGGTCGGCGACCGCTTCAGCAAGCGCGCGATCGTGGTGGGATGCATGGTCGCGCACGCGCTCGGCCTCCTCCTCGTGGCGCACGCGACCGCGTTCTGGATGGTGGCGGGCTTCGCGGTGCTGCACGGCGCCGCGTGGGGCATCCGCGGCCCGCTGATGTCGGCGATCCGCGCCGACTATTTCGGCGCGGCGTCGTTCGGCACGATCACCGGCGTCTCGTCGATGGTCGTGATGCTCGGCATGATGGGCGGCCCGCTCGTGGCCGGCATCCTGGCCGACACGACGGGCAGCTACGTGGCCGGCTTCCAGGTCCTCGCGGCCATGGCCGCCGCCGGCTCGATCTTCTTCGTGCTGGCGACGCCGCCCCGCCCGCCCCTACGCGACGGGGCGGCTTAGGACGTCGCCGGCGATCCGACGCTTCACGAGCTGACCGTCCGTCAGCTCGCCGAGGAGCTTGCCGCCGTCGACCACGACCTTGCCGCGCAGGATCGTCGTCACGGGCCAGCCGGTGACGTTCCAGCCCTCCCACGGTGAGTAGTCGCTCACGTGGAAGTCCGCCTTCGTCAGCGGCCGCTTGATGGTCGGGTCGATCAGGACGATGTCGGCGTCGCTGCCCGCCGCGATCGCCCCCTTCTTCGGATAGAGCCCGCAGATCTTTGCCACGTTCGACGAGGTCACCTCCACGAAGCGCTCCAGCGACATGCCGCGCTTGAGGCCCTCCGTGTAGACGATGCCCATGCGCGCCTCGGCGCCGAGGTTGCCGCCGGTGACGTCCTCGATCGTCTTGCCGCGCAGCTTGAGCTCGAGCGAGGTCGGGAACTCGTCGGTCGCCGTCGCCGACACGCCGTCCTTGACGAGCCCGCTCCACAGCGCGTCCTGGTCTTCCTTGAACTTGGCGGACGGATACGTGTGGTAGCAGAAGCCCTGCGGCTTCTTGTAGTCGTCGGCGGAGAACAGGCAGTAGTGGTGGAGCGTCTCCGCGTAGATCGGCAGCCCTTTCGCGCGGCCCTCGCGCACGGCGTCGACCCCTTCGAGCGCGGAGGTGTGGACGAAGTACACGGCGGCCCCGATCTCCTCGGCGAGCGTGATCGTGCGGCGGAACGCGAGCTTCTCGGACAGCTTGGTGTGGACGTAGGGCAGGTTCACGCCCTCCATCCGCTTGTCCTCGCGGAACTTCTCGTAGTTGAACTGGACGAGGTCCTCGTCCTCCGCGTGGACGACCATGAGGCCGCCGTTGTCACGGACGAGCTGCATGACGTGGCCGATGCGGCCGAAGTCGAGCCGGTACGGCGGCCGCTTGGGATGCTCGGGCAGCACGTTGACCGTGAAGACCTTGAAGCTCGGGAAGCCCTGCTGGATCGCTTCGGGGATCTGGTCGAACGTGCGGATGGGCAGCCGGCCCTGCAGCGCGACGTGGAACGAGTAGTCGTTGTACGACTTCCCCTTCCAGCGCGAGGCGCGCTGCTCGATCGCCGCGCCGAGGTCGAGCTGGTTCGGCCGCACGAAGCAGAAGTCGATGTGCGTGGTGGTGCCGCCGAAGACCATCCCGCGCGTGTCGTCCTCGGGCCCGAGCGTGAAGAACTGCTCCTCGGGAAACATGCCGACGAAGTGCGCGAGGTGCGTGTGCGGCTCGACGCCGCCCGGCACGACGACCTTGCCGGTCGCGTCGATCACGCGGCCCTCGGTCGGCAGCGTGCCCGGCATCGCGACCGCGGCGATCCGCTCACCCTGCACGCCGATGTCCCACTGGCCCGTACCCTGGGGCGTCACGACGGTGCCACCGCGAATCACGAGATCGAGCATCGAGTCTCACCCGGAGGGGGGCTTCGCCCCCCTTCCGGCGGTCGTCGCGCGCCTTGCGGCGCGCTCCTCCCTGCCTCCCCCCCAGTCAGAATTGCGCCGGCAAAGCCGGCGCTCGAACCGCTACCGTACCGTGGTCAGCAACTCTGTGAGGCTTCGTACATCCTTGAGTGTTTCCAGCACCTCGACGGTGTCGATGACCTTGCGCACCCTGGTCGCACCGATCACCGGCTCCGCGAGCGTCGCGAACTTCCGCAGGCGCTCGTCACGGCCCGGCGGGTCGGTCGCGTCGCCGTGCGCGACGCGCGTCTCGCCCGCCAGGATCCGGCCGTCGCGGAGCGCGATCGCCACCCGCGCGGTCACGCCGTCGCTGCGGATCGCCATCGACGGGTCGCCCTGCACCGTGACGCGCCCGGCCAGCCCTTCGACGCGGACGTCCTGGCGCGCCTCGTCGGCGAACGCGTCGACGAAGCTGCCGCCGCGCACGACGGCCGCCGCGACCGCGTACGGAATCGAGAACTTCGCGGCCAGCATGTTCCGCGGCGCCGTCTCCGCCATCCGCGTGACGAACGGGATCGACGTCACCGAGATGCCCGCGATGTCGGTGTGCGCGACCGGGTTGCCGCGCAGCAGGCGCTGCACGGCGTCCAGCGCCGGATGGTTGAAGTAGCAGCACGCGTGGAACTTGAAGTAGTTGCGCTCGATCCGGAAGACCTCGACGCGGTCGTCCGCCCCGAGCCCGTCGACCGCGAGCTCCGGGTCGAAGTGCTCGGCCAGGATCGTCCCGTACACGTCGGACGGCGCGTCGCGCAGGGGCGTGAACCCGCACGCGAGCAGGTGGACGGCGAGGATCCCCTGCAGGCCCGCGCGCCCGGGATAGAGGTTGCGGATCGTCGCGCCCTCGAAGCACGGCGTCCACGAGTTCGCGGGGCTCATCGACGTCGCGAGGTTGATCACCGCGCGCAGCGAGGCCGGCTCGTGGCCGAGCAGCCGCGCGACCGCGACCGCGGCGCCCGCCGTGCCCCACGTCCCGTGCGAGTGCACGTTGTCGCGCTGCCGGGTGGCGCCGCCGAGCCGTGAGGTGACCTCGTAGCCCGCGATGAGCGCCTCGATGAACCGCGGCCCGTCGGCCACCAGCTCCTCGCCCACCGCGAGCGCCGCCGGCATCACGTGAATCGACGGGTGCCCGCCGCCCCACCGGTTGCCCTCGTCCACCTCGAAGGCGACGCCCGCGGTGGCGTTGGCGAGCGTCGCGAACATCGGCTCGGCCTTGCGGGCGCGCCCGATGATGGTGGCCGTCCGCTGCCCCGACCGCTCGGCCGCGAGGTCCGCGAGCTTGACGTTCTCCTCCAGCCGCGAGCCGACGAGGATCGCGCCGATCGTGTCCAGCACCACCGCCTTGACGGCGGCGAGGGCGGACGGCGAGCAATCGTCGAAGCGCACGCGCCTCGCCATGCGGGCGAGACGGTCGAGATAGTCGCCGCTCATGACGCCGGGCTAGATCGCGGCCCCGCCGAGGGGCGGCACGGCCCGTCCTCGCGCGAGGAACCGCCCGTAGCCTGCCGCCTGCTCCAGCTTGCCGTCCTTCAGCAGCACGTTGCCGCGCAGCAGCGTCATCCACGGCCGCCCCCGCTCGGCCCAGCCCTCGTAGAGCGTCCAGCCCGCGATGCCCTTGTGGTCGGCGACGCGGATGGTGGTCTCCGGCTCGGGGTCGATGATCGTGAGGTCGGCGTCGGCGCCGACGCGGATCGCGCCCTTGCGCGGATAGAGCCCGAAGATGCGCGCGGGGTTCTCGCCGAGCACCCGCGCCATCCACGTGAGCGGCAGGCCGCGCTTGACGATGCCCTCGCTGTAGACCAGCGGCACGAGCGTCTCGAGCCCGGGGCTGCCGAACGGGACGACCTTGCCCTGCTCGTCGACGAAGATGTTCTTCCAGCCCGCTTCCTTCATCTTCTTCGGCCGCGGCGAGTGGTCGCTGGCCACGCTGGCGATGTGCCCCTGCGCCACCCCGTCCCACAATGCGGCGCGATCCGGGCCGTCGGCCGGCCTGAGCGGCGGACCGATCTTCGCGAGCGGTCCCCACGTCGCCATCTCGCGCTCGCTCAGCAGCATGTACTGCGGGCAGGTCTCCGTCCACACGCGCTGGCCGCGCGCCTGCGCGCGCTTGATGCGCTCGAGGCCGAGCTGGGTGGAGAGGTGCACCACGTAGACGGGCGCGCCGGTGAGCTCGCCCATCAGGATCACGCGGTTGATCGCTTCCTCTTCCGTCCACGGCGGGCAGGTCGCCGGGAAGTCGGTCGGCTTCACCTTCCCCGCCGCCATCGCCTTGTCCTCGAGGTACGAGATCACGTCGCCGTTCTCGCAGTGGAACTGCGCGAGCCCGCCGTGCGGCCCGATGACCTCGAGGGCCTTGCAGATGAAGTCGTCACTGCACATGCGGTCGCCGCGCTTCTTGTACGTCATGAACATCTTGAAGCTCGGCACGCCCATGGCGATGGCTTCGGGAATGCCGTCGAGCTGCGCCAGCTTGTTGGTGAGGATGAAGTGGTAGCCGAAGTCGAGCACGCTGGTCTTCTCGTGCTCGTCCTTCTGGCGCTTGATCGACTGCGGCAGCGTCTCCCCGCCCTCGGTGAGCGTGAAGGCCAGGATGGTCGTGAGCCCGGCCAGCGCGGCGATCTCCGGCCCGCCGCGCCAGTCGTCGTACTCGGGGCCGAGGTGCACGTGGCAGTCGATGGCGCCGGGGAACACGATCTTGCCGCGGGCGTCGATCGTGCGCGCGGCCTCGGGCAGCGCATCCACGGGCCCGAGCGCGACGAAGCGCCCGTCCCGGATCGCGACGGCGCCGTCGAAGACTTCGGTCGCCGTGACGATCCGGTCGCTGACGACAACAGTGTCCACCCGCTGGGCCATCGCTTACCTCGTTCGAGCGCCGGCTTCGCCGGCGCAATCCTGTGCTTGGGGGAGGCCTCGGAGGGGGCCGTCGAGGCCCCCCTCCGAAGTTACTCGAAATGTCTCTTCGGCGCGGTGACGAGCCCGTAGTGCTCGGGGTGGCGCCGCGCGAAGAAGTTCCACCGCTTGCGGACCGGCTCCATCGCGTCGAGGTCCAGGCGCGCGGTGATGAGCTCGTCGCCGTTGGTCTGCGCTTTCGCGATCACCTGCCCCAGCGGGTCGATGATGCAGCTCCCCGCGATGAACTCCACGCCGTCCTCCTTGCCCGCCTTGGCCACGCCGATGACGAACAGGCTGTTCTCGTAGGCGCCGGCGCGCAGCACGAGCTCGTTGTGGTCGAGCGCGAGCGGGTAGAGCGGCGTGTTGTAGCCGTTGATGATGATCTCGGCGCCCTGCAGGCCGAGGGCGCGGTACGCCTCCGGATAGCGGCGGTCCTGGCAGATGTGGACGCCGACCCTGGCTTTCTTCGCCTCGTACACCTTGAAGCCGGTGTCGCCGTACTCGAAGAAGTACGGCTCGTACACCATCGCGTGCCCGTCCGCCTTCTTCGTGCCCGGCAGGTGCGTCTTCCGGTACTTGTCGAAGATGCGGCCGTCCTCGTCGACGAAGACGGCCGTGTTGTACCGCTTGGCGCCGTCCTTCTCCGCGTAGCCGAGGTGGAAGGCGATGCGCGCCTCCCGCGCCTTGTCGAAGAGCGGCTGGACGACCGGGTTCGGCATCGCGTCCTCGAAGAACTGGTCGGCGTCGTCGCGGATGCGCTTGGGGAAATACGGAGTGAGCGCGAGCTCGGGATACGCGAGGACCTCGACCCCCTCGGCCGCCGCCTGCTCCATGAGCAGGAGCATGCGGTCGACCATCTGCTTGCGCGTCGTGCCCTCGGGGATCGCGCCGAGCTGCGCGGCCGCGACCTTGACGAAGCGTGCCATGGCCTTCTCCTTGTCGCTCACTTCACCTGCGTGGGCGACTTCCACTTCACCAGCTTGGGATCGACCTCTTCGAGCAGCTTCGTGTAGATCACCTGCTCGGCGGGGAACTTCTGCTTGATCCGGTCCAGCGAGTGGAGGAAGTCGACGAACTCGCCCATGCCCTTGGCGATCTTGTCGTTCATCTCCATCGAGTAGACGTTCAGCGCCATGATGTCGCGCGTCAGCGCCTCGTCGGCCTTCATCTCGGTGGCGATGATCTTCACGGTCGTCTCGCGGTCGTTGTTGATCTTGTCGGTGGCCTTCCGGAGCGCGCGGAGCACGGCCTTGAGCGTGTTCGGGTTCTTCTTCACCATGTCGCCGCTCGCCACCACGCCCGCGTGCACGCGCAGCCAGTCGACCTGGCCTTCCTTGCCGGGGATGAAGCTGCGGTTGCCCGTGAAGTAGACCTTCCCGCCCGCCTGCTTCACCGCGTTGAAGACCCACGGCGCCCACGCGGCCATCGCGTCGATGTCGCCCTTCGCCAGCGCGGTGACCGCGTCCGGCGGCGAGAGGTTCACGAACTGGATCTTGGAGAAGTCGGCGCCCGTCTCCTTCGCCATGGCCTGGATCGCCATGGTGACCGACGCGCCCTTCGGCATGCCGATCTTCACCTTCTCGATGTCCTTGGGCGACTTGACGATCTCCTGCCCCTTCTTGCCGAGCACGATCTGCTGGGTGCCCGCCACGTCGCTCTGCGGCGCGATGTTGTAGATGGCCTGGTTGGCCGCGGCGATCGGCACCACCATCGTGGCCGTGGCGGTCCCGAGGTGGATGTTGCCCGCGCCCCACATCGACGGCAGGTCGGTGCCCGCGATGTACCAGCGCGGGTTGATCTTGATGCCCTCTTCCTTGAAGTAGCCGAGCTTGTCGGCCACCGCGAACTGCGAGGACATCTGGGCGTCGCGCACGAGCCAGGCGTCGAGCTCGGCGATCTCCGGCTTCTGGGCGCCCGCGTCGACGGCGAGGCCGGCCACGAGCAGCAGCGCGGTGAGGACGATGCGGATAGCCATGAGGACGGCTCCTTTCAGGGGCCTACGTGTCTCGGACGTGCAGCATACGGCGTTCGACGCTCACGAGCAGCGCGTTGACGAGCGAGCCGAGCGCGCCCAGCACGAGCGCGCCCATGACGATCTGCGGCGGGTTGAAGAACGTCCGGCCCTCCATGATGAGGTTTCCGAGCCCGGCGTCCGCCCCCATGAACTCGGCGCCCACGATCACGAACAGCGCCAGTCCGAAGCCGAGGCGCAGGGCCACGATGATGCCAGGGAGCGCGGCCGGAAGCACGACGCGGCGCAGAAGATCGGCCCGCGTGGCGCCCAGGGTGGCGGCGGCGCGCAGGAGCATGACGTCCACGCGAAGGACGGCCGCCGCCACGCCCACGAACATGGGGAAGAAGGTCGTGTACGCGATGAACGCCACCTTCGAGGTCTCGCCGAGGCCGAACCACACGAGGAACATCGGCAGGAACGCGAGCGGCGGGATCGGCCGCACGAGCTCGATGACCGGCTCCACCATGAGCCGCACGGGCGCGCACAGTGCCGCGAAGACGCCGAGCGCGAGCGCCGCCGCCGCCGCGATCGCGAAGCCCTCGAGCACCCGGACCAGCGACGTCAGGAGGTTCGTCAGCAGGCTCCCGTCGCGCACGGACGCGATCGTGACCGCGGCGACGTCGCCCGGAGACGGCACCACCGCGGGGTTGATGAGCTCGACCGCGCGGTTGCCGTACGCGACCGCGGCCCAGAGGCCGAGGAGGAGACCGAACGCCAACAGCCGTGTCGTCATGGGGGCGTTCTTGGATCTTGACCGCCCATGGCGGTCAGATGTGCGGACACTTCCTCCTTCAGCACCCGCGTGATCTCGGCCTCGTACGCGGTGAACTCCGGCGCGAAGCGGTCGCGCACGTCCGCGAGCTTCACGTCGAACACCTGCTTGATGCGGCCGGGCGCGGACGTCATCACCACCACCCGGTCGGCGAGATAGACCGCCTCCCGGATCGAGTGCGTGACGAAGACGATCGTCTTGTGCTCGAGGCGCTGGATCCGCGAGAGCTCGTCCTGCAGCACCTCGCGCGTCTGGGCGTCGAGGGCGCCGAACGGCTCGTCCATGAGGATCACGGCGGGACTGTTCGCCAGCGCGCGCGCGATGGCCACGCGCTGCTTCATCCCGCCCGAGAGCTGCGCGGGGAACTTCGCGGCGTGGCCCGCCAGCCCCACCAGCTCGAGGTAGCGCGCGGCGACACGCGCCCGCTCCGCCGCCGCCATCCCCTGCAGCCGGAGCCCGAACTCGACGTTGCCCGCCACCGTGAGCCACGGGAACAGCACGTACTCCTGGAACACGACGCCGCGATCGGCGCCGGGCCCCGTCACCGGGCGGCCGTCCACCAGCACGCGGCCCGTCGTCGGCGCGAGGAAGCCGGCGACGATGTTGAGCAGGGTCGACTTCCCGCACCCGGAGGGACCCAGCAGGCAGAGGAGCTCGCGCTCGGCCACGTCGAGATCGACCGCGGCGAGCGCCGGTGCCGCGCCGGCGCCGAATGCCTTCGACACGCCCTCGATGCGGATCTTCGGCGCGCTCATGGGTGCTGCCAGCGCAGGAAGCGGCGCTCGGCGGCGCGCACGAGGGCGTTGCCCCCGTAGCCGAGCAGCCCGAGCACCACCGCGGCGCCGAGCATCTGCGGGACGAGGAAGAAGTTGCGCCCGTCGTTGATGAGGTAGCCGAGCCCCTCCTCGGCGCCGATGAACTCGGAGATCACGATCACGAAGAACGACAGCGCGATGCCGAGCCGCAGCCCCGTGAGGATCTCCGGCAGCGCGGCGGGGAGGATCACGCGGAAGAAGAGCTGCGCCGGGCGCGCGCCCAGGCTCTGCGCGGCGCGCACGAGCAGCGGATCGAGCCGCCGCACCGCGTGGACGGTGGTGAGGAACATCGGAAAGAACGTCGCGTACGTGATGAACCCGATCTTCGACGCCTCCCCGATACCGATCCACACGATGAAGAGCGGCAGCATCGCGAGCGGGGGGATCGGGCGCAGCAGCTCCACGATGGGCTCCACGACGTTGCGCACCTTCCGGAAGTACCCGCACGGCAGGCCGAGCCCGATCGCGAGGACGGCGCCGGTGGCGAAGCCGATCGCCGCGCGCTCGAGCGTCGCCCACACGTGGCCCCAGAGCTGTCCCTTGGCCGCGAGGCTCACGAGCGAGCCGAACACGACCCAGGGCGCGGGCAGGAAGAGCGGGTTGAAGAGCTCGAAGGCGACGACGGCGCCCGCCGCGAGGCTCCAGAGCACGAGGAAGCCGGCCACCGCGAGGAGCTTCAGCCGCCACGCGCGCGCGGGCGGCACGGCGGGCCCGCGCAGCCCCCACTCCATGAGCTCCGGCACGCTGCTCACCAACGACCCGCGGCCCATGGCTAGTTCTACCTCAGTTCCACTTCACGAGCTCGCTCATCGCCGTGCGGAGGTTCGCGCGCGCGCCGTCGAGGCGCGGATGCACGCCGAGCGCGCGCTTGAAGAGCTCCGCCGCCTCGCGATACTCGCCGAGCGCCATGTGACAGAGGCCCTGCCCCGACAGCGCGCCGAAGTGGTGGGGCTTGCGCGCGAGCGTCTCGCGGCAGTCGGCGACGGCCCCGCGATAGTCCTTCGCCATGAAGCGGGTCGTCGCGCGCTTGTTCCAGCCTTCCGCGAACGCGGGCGCGCGCTGGATGACCACGGTGAAGACCGCCTCGGCGGCGTCGAGATCCTGCTTCTCCATCGCCTCGACGCCCTGCCGCAGGATGGCGTCGATCTGCGGATCGCCGGACCGATGCCACATCTCCCACAGCAGCGCCGCCGCCCGCGCCGCCTTCGCGGGGTCTCCGCCACGCAGCACCGCGAGCGCTTCGGATTCCGTCATGGGGAGGAAAAGCTTACCTGATGCGACGACGCTCGGAGAGCGGGACCCGGCCAAAGCCGGGTCCCGCCCGGGGGGCTTGGGGGGCGCCCGGAGCCCCCCATGTACCAGACAGTCGCGGTCGCCGCGGGCTTCCGGCACGCCCGCGCAAGGCGCCGTGGCCCGTGGAACGGAACGGCGCCGTCAGCCTCTAGAACCCGAGGGGCTCGGTAAGCCTCACCCACCGGCCCCCCTTCACTTGCGCCAGGAACGACGAGTTCGCCCCCTGGCGCCTGTCGGGGCCGAAGCTCGCCTCGGGGCCGTTGAAGATGTCGCGGTAGCCGCGGATGGACTCCATGCCCTTGATGAAGCTGTCGAGCGTGAGGTCCTTGCCCGCCTTCTGGAGCCCGACCACCGTGAGGTCCGCGGCCACGTGGCCGTAGACGGCGCCGATGTTCGGATCGTTCTTGTAGCGCTCCTTGTAGCGATCGAACCACTGCTGGGCCGTCGGGCTCAGCGTGTCGCGATACGGGAAATCCGTCAGGCCCATCGCGTAGAGCCCCTCGGTCACGCCGCCCTGCGCGCCGGCCACGAAGCCGTCGTAGGTGGCCGCCGAGCCGAGGAAGTCGACGTCCGTCCAGCCGATCTTGCGCGCGGTCGCGTACGGCACGATCGAGTCGCGCACGATCGTCCCCATGACGACGAGGTCGCAGCCCGCGCCCTTGAGCTTGGTGATCTGCGCGGTGAAGTCCTGGTCGGTGGGCTTGTGCGTGACGGTCTCGACGACCTTCATCTTGAGCTTCTCGGCCTGCGCGGTCACGCCGTCCAGGACCTCCTTGCCGAAGTCCGTGTCCTGGTACATCGCGCACAGCGCCTTCTTGTTCTTCGTCTTCACCAGGTGGCCGATGCCCGCGCGCACCTGGTCGACGTAGGAGGCGGCGCCGTAGAACTTGAGCTTGTGGAAGGGCTCGTACATCGAGCGCGCGGCGGAGAGCGGGAAGAGGTTCGGCACGCCCGCTTCGAACTGGTCCTTGAAGAGCGCGTTGTTCATGGGCGTGCCGAGGCCCGCCACGATCGCGAACACGCGGTCCCGGTTGAAGAGCTTGGCGCCCGCCTGCACCGCGCGCGGCACCTGGTACTGCGTGTCCTCGACGACCAGGCGGATCTTGCGGCCGTGGATGCCGCCCTTCTCGTTCACCTCGTCGAACCGCATCTTCACCGCGTTCGACGACGACACGCCGTACGTCGCCGCGGGCCCCGAGAGGTCCGTGTGCATGCCGAGCACGATCTCGTTCGCCGTGACGCCGCGCGGGGCCCCCTGCCCCAGCGCCGTGCCGGCCAGCGCCACCGCGCCGACGAGTGCTGCGCCCATCATCCAGAGCTTCGTCATGTCTCGCTCCTCCTTACGCGTCCGCGTACATCGTGTCGATCGCGTCCTTGTACTTCCTGTTCACCAGGCTGCGCTTCAGCTTCATCGTCGGCGTGAGCTCCTCGTCCTCGGCGGTGAGGATCTGCTCGATCAGCCGGAACTTCTTGATGGTCTCGACGCGCGCGAGCTGCTTGTTGACGCGCTCGATCTCGCCCCAGATGAGATCCTGCACCTCCCGGGCCCGGCACAGGGAGGCGAAGTTCGTGAACGGCACGTTGCGCTCCTGGGCGAACTGCGCCACGGTCTCGTGGTCGATCATCACCAGGCACGAGAGGAACTTGCGCTGGTCGCCGATCACGACCGCGTCCGAGATGTACGGGGAGAACTTGAGCTGGTTCTCGATCTCCGACGGGGTGATGTTCTTGCCGCCCGCGGTGATGATGATGTCCTTCATGCGGTCGGTGATGCGCACGAAGCCGTCGGCGTCGATCTCGCCGACGTCGCCCGTGTGCAGCCAGCCGTCCGCGTCGATCGTCTCCGCGGTCTTCGCCGGGTTGTTGTAGTACCCGAGGAAGACGTGCGGCCCGCGCAGGAGGATCTCGCCCTGGGGGGAGAGCGTCACCTCGGTGTCCGGCCGGGCGACGCCGACGGTGCCGAGCTTGATCCGGTCGTGCGGCATCGCGGTGGCGAGCCCCGTGTTCTCCGTCTGGCCGTACACCTCGCGCATCTCGATCCCCAGCGCCATGAACCACTTGATGAGCTCGGGCGCGATGGGGGCCGCGCCGGTGGCCGCGCCGCGCGCGCGGTGCAGGCCCATCGAGCGCTTCACGTTGTCGAGGACGAGGAAATCGGCGATCCGGAAGAGGAGCCGGCGCCACGGCGAGACCGCGCGCCCGGCCAGCCGCGCTTCGGCCATCGCCATGCCGACGCCGACGGCCCAGCGGTAGGCCACCTTGCCGAGGAGCGTCGCTTCCCGCATCCGCAGCGCCACGCCGGAGTAGAACTTCTCCCAGATGCGCGGCACCGCGAAGAACACGGCGGGCGCGACCTCGCGGACGTTGTCGGGCACGGTGTCGATGCTCTCGGCGAAGTTCACGGTGGCGCCGGTCCGCAGGGGGTTGAACACCGTGAAGGTCCGCTCGGCGATGTGGCAGAGCGGCAGGAACGAGAGCTGCTGGTCGCCCTCCCGCGGCTGGATCAGGTAGTCCGAGTAGCCGAGCTGGAACAGGATGTTCCGGTGGCTCAGCATCGCGCCCTTCGGCGGCCCCGTCGTGCCCGACGTGTACACGAGGATCGCGAGCTCGTCCGGCTTCGCCAGCTCGACCATCGAATCCCATTGCCCCGGGTGCTCGGCGTCGTACCGCGCGCCCAGGGCGAGCAGCTCGTCGAACGGCATGACCTGGGCGTCGTGGAAGCCGTGGAGGCCTTCCATGTCGAACACGATGATCTTCACGAGCTGCGGGCAGCTCTTGCGGGCCTCGAGGATCTTGTCGAGCTGCTCCTCGTTCTGCGCGAAGAAGAACCGCGTGCCGCTGTCGTTGACGATGTACTCGACCTGCGCCGCGGAGTCCGTCGTGTAGATGCCGTTCGTGACGGCGCCCACGCACAGCGTGCCGAGATCGGCGTAGAGCCACTCCGGGCAGTTGTCGGCGAGGACGGAGACGACGTCGCGCGGCCGGAGCCCGAGCGCCACCATGCCGAGGCCGACGTGGCGGGCCTTCGCGCCGTACTCGCGCCAGGTGATCGCGCGCCACACGCCGAGGTGCTTCTCGCGCATCGCGACCTTCGCGTCGCGCGCGCGCACGACGTGCCGGAAGAGCTTCGGCAGCGTGTCCTGTCCGTGGATGAGCATGGGCGTCACCGCCACGTCTTCTTCCTCTTCCAGCGCCGCGTCCCGCGGACGCTCGCTTCCTTGACCCCGAGGTAGAACTCCTTGATGTCTTCCTTCTCCAGGAGCCGCGCGCACGTGTCTTCCATGACGATCCGGCCGACCTCGAGCACGTAGCCGTAGTCCGCCATGTGCAGCGCCATGTTCGCGTTCTGCTCGACGAGCAGCACCGTCACCCCGCGCTCCCGGTTGATGCGCACGATGATGTCGAAGATCTCCTTCACGAGCTTCGGGGACAGGCCGAGCGACGGCTCGTCGAGGAGCATCATCTTCGGCCGCGCCATCAGCGCCCGGCTGATCGCGAGCATCTGCTGCTCGCCGCCCGAGAGCTGCCCCGCCCGCTGCTCGGCGCGCGCCTCGAGGACGGGGAAGTAGTCGTACACCATCTCGAGGTCCTTCGCGACGCCGTCGGCGTCCGCCCGCGTGTAGGCGCCCATGCGCAGGTTCTCACGCACGGTGAGGAACGGAAAGACCTCGCGGCCTTCCGGCACGTGGCTGAGCCCGAGGCGCATCACGCGGTCGGGGTCCATGCCCCGGATCGGGCGGCCGTCGAACGTGACGGTCCCTTTCTGCGCGTCCATGACCCCGGAGACGGTCTTCAGGATCGTGGTCTTGCCCGCGCCGTTGGCGCCGAGGATGGTGACGATGCTGCCCCGCGGCACCTTGAAGCTCACGCCGCGGATGGCCATGATCGGCCCGTAGTACGTCTCGATGTTGTTCGCCTCGAGGAGCGGGGCGGCCGTGCTCATGCGCCGAGGTACGCCTTCACGACGTCGGGGTGCTCCTGGACCTCGCGCGCGGTGCCGAGGGCGAGCGGCCGGCCGTAGTTCAGCGCGAGCACGCGGTCGGAGACGGCGCTCACCAGGCTCATGTCGTGCTCGACCATGAGCACCGTGATGCCGAGCAGGCTCCGGATGTCCTGGATCCAGAACGCCATCTCTTCGGTCTCCTCGACGCTGAGGCCCGAGGACGGCTCGTCGAGCAGCAGGAGCTTCGGCTCCGTGCAGAGCGCGCGCGCCATCTCGACGACCTTCCGGACCCCGTACGGCAGATTGACGATGTAACTGTCGCGGTAGGCCTGGAGATCCAGGAAGTCGATGACCTTCTCGGCCGCCTCGCGGTGCGCGAGCTCGAGCGCGCGCACGCGCGGCAGGAAGAACAGCTCCTCGAGGAAGCGCGAGCGCCGGTGGGCGTGCCGCCCGAGCAGCAGGTTCTGCAGCACGGTGGCGTGCTCGAAGAGCTCGATGTTCTGGAACGTCCGCGCGATCCCCCGCCGCGCGATCTCGTGCGGCGGCACGCGCGTGATGTCCTCCCCCGCGAACACCATGCGCCCGGCGCTGCTGTCGTAGATGCGCGAGACGAGGTTGAAGATGGTCGTCTTGCCCGCCCCGTTCGGCCCGATGATCGTGAAGACCTGTCCCGGCTCCACCGCGAAGCTCACGCCGTCCACGGCGCGGATGCCGCCGAAGTTGATCTGCAGGTCGATCGCCTGGAACAGGCTCACCGGAGGCGGTCCGAGCGCATGTACGCCTTCTGGCGCTTGAACGTCGCCGCCTTGTAGAGCGGGAACAGCGAGAAGTAGACCTTGATCTTCATCCACCGGCCGTAGATGCCGAGCGGCTCGAAGAGGATCATCAGCACCAGGATCAGCCCGAAGATGCCGGGCTCGAGACCGGGCTGCTTCACGAAGCGGTCGACCGCCAGGAACACCGCGTCGCCGGCGCCCTTGCTCACCGCGGCGAACGGCTGGCTCAGGAGCCCGGGCACGACGTCGCGCGCCTGCGAGATGCCGACGGGCAGCAGCGCCACGAACACCGCGCCGTACACCGCGCCGTGGAGGCTGCCGAGCCCGCCGACGACCACCATGAGCAGGAACTGGATCGAGAGCAGCACGCTGAAGATGTCCGGCGCGAGGAACGAGATCTTGTGCGCGAACAGCGCGCCCGCGATGCCCATGAGCCCGGCGGAGTAGGCGAACGCCATCGTCTTGTACACGGCGAGGTTGACGCCCATCGACTGCGCCGCGATCTCGCTGTCGCGGATCGCCACCCACGCGCGGCCGGTGGGCGAGCGCAGGAGGTTCGCGGTGAGCCAGAGCGCCGCGATCAGCACCGCGAGGCACAGGAAGTAGAACGCCTGGTCCGTCGCGAACGACGTGCCGAAGATGACCGGCTTGTCGACGGGCTTGCCCTTGAGGCCGCCGGTGACCCTGTCCCAGCGCGCGAACACTTCCTGGATGATCAGCGCGAACGCGAGGGTGGCGATCGTCAGGTAGACGCCGGTCATGCGCAGCGCCGGCACGCCGACCACCACGCCGACCGCCGCGGTGAGCGCGCCCGCGAGCACGGCCGCCACGATCCACGGCAGCCCGAGGTCCTGCAGGACGTACACGTGCGTGTAGGCGCCGATGCCCAGGAACGCGGCGTGGCCGAGGCTGACGAGCCCCGTGTAGCCCGCGAGCACCATCAGCGACAGCCCGCAGAGCCCGTAGATGTAGACGAGGCTGATGTCGCTGACGTAGGACGGGATCGCGAGCGGCAGGAGGACCGCGCCGACCAGCCCCGCCGCGAACCAGTTGCGCTGGACGTTGTCGCGGAACAGCGCAAGGTCCGTGGCGTAGTCGGTCTTGAAGAGGAAGCGCATCAGACCTTCTTGCGCCCGACCGTGCCGAACATGCCCTGGGGGCGCACCGCGAGCACGGCGAGCAGCACGATGTACGCGGCCACGTCCTTGAAGCCGTGCGGCAGGTACGCGCCGGCGAACAGCTCGATGAGCCCGATGGTGACCCCGCCCACCAGCGCGCCGGGGATCGAGCCGAAGCCGCCGAGCACGGCCGCCGCGAACGCCTTCAGCCCGATGAAGCCGAGGTTGATGTCGATCAGCGACACCGGCGCGAGCAGCACGCCGGCCACCGCGGCCACCGCGGCCGAGATCGCCCAGATCAGCGAGAACATGCGCTTGACCGGGATGCCCATGTAGTACGCCGCGAGCTGGTTCTGGGAGGCGGCCTGCATCGCCACCCCCGCGCGCGTGTACGTGAAGAACGCGTAGAGCACCGCGCACAGCACCACGGTGCCCACGATGATGGCGACGTACTCGTGGCTGACCGTCACGCCCCCGAGGCGCGTGGCCTTCGCGCTGAACGGCGTCGGCAGCGTGTAGATCTCCGAGCCCCAGGCGATCGACGCGAAGCTGCGGAAGATGGCGCCGAGCCCGATCGTGAGCATGACCACCGCGAACTGCGGCTGGCCGATGACGCGGCGGAGGACGGTCGCGTCGAGCGCGGCGCCGAAGAGCCCGACCAGCGCGATGGCGAGCGCGAACGCCACCCAATACCCGATGCCGTACCAGACCACGAACATGTAGCAGGTGAACGCGCCCAGCATGAGGAGATCCCCCTGGGCGAAGTTCACCAGCTCCGTGGCCTTGTAGATCAGGACGAAGCCCAGGGCGACCAGGCCGTAGATACAGCCCACGGCGAGGCCGTTGAGTATGAGCTGGAGAACGATGTCCAGGGACGCCTCCCCGCGCCGTGCCCCGCGCGTCAAACGCTTATATCACGCGGCACGAAGGGCCCACCGCTCGCGCCGGCGTGCGCCCGGCGCTACGTTGGCGATCCGCGCCGCCAGGCAGGCGACGAGCGCGGACGCCCTGCTCGCGCTTGGGAATCCCGTGAACTTCAGGGGCGGTCAGCTCGTCGCCGACTTCGCGCTCCGCCGGCGCCTCCCGAGCGTCTTCGAGGCGCGGCTGTTCGTCGAGTCGGGCGGGCTCCTGTCCTACGCGCCGAGCTTCACGGAGCTCTTCCGGCCGCGGTGGCGGTGCGCGCCGACCGCACGCTCGAGTAGCGCCGGGTCACGCCCGCGGAAGGCATCTAGCCCGCGCGGCCCTCGCGGCTCGACCGGTAGAGGTCGAGCATCTCGGGCAGGTCGCGGTGCTGCTCGAGCACCTCCGCGCGCGTCAGGTGGAGCATCTGCCGGACGATGTGGCTGATGCGGTCCGCCGCCTCCTGCATCTGGCTGACCCGCGCCGCGGGCACCGCCGGGTCCCTCGCCAGGAAGTGGAGCTGGCCCGTGATCACGGAGAGCGGATTGTTGATCTCGTGCGCGGCGGCGTTCGCGAGCTGCGTCACCGCGCGCAGGCTCGCGCTCTCGCGCTCGATCTGCCGCATGCGCAGGAGCGCGCGCACGGTGGCGACGATCTCGTTGCGGTCGATCGGCAGCGTCAGATAGGCGTCGGCCCCGCCGTCGAGCCCCCGCACGCGGTACTCGGACTCGCGGTAGGCGGCGGAGACCTGCAGGATCGCGATGCCGGCCGTCCGCGGGTCGTTCTTGAGGCGCCGGCACACCTCGAAGCCGTCCACGTCCGGCAGATTGACGTCGAGCACCATGAGGCTCGGCTGGAGCGCTGCCAGGTCGAGCGCCTCCTGGCCGGTGCCCGCTTCCTTCACCTCGAACCCCTCGTCGCGCAGGATGGTGGCCATCAGCTCGCGCCCGTCGGGGTAGTCGTCGACGACGACGATCGTCACTGGCGTGTCGGTCTCGACCATCATGGGTATTCGCTCCCTGCCCCGACCAAAAGTGAAGCATTTGAAATGCCACGGCGCGTCGGAGCAGCAAACGACCTCGAACAGCGCCATCCGAGCAACGCTCGCGGTGTCCAGACGGCCCGGCGTGTCAGCTTGTCGTCGTTGAGGTGCCCAGACGTGTCACCAGGCGCTCGACGAACTCGTCGGGCCGGTCGGGAGAGACGGCAAGCAGGCCAAGGTCTGTCGAAAGCCAGACGACCTGGTCGGTGTTGGTGATGAAGAGCCGGTAGGTGCCGAGGCGGGGGCTCCAGAACGTCCCGAAGCGCCCGAAGAGGCCGTTCGAACCCATCGCGGTGAGGCCGGAGATCGACCGTGGCGCCCGGTCGACCGTGCGGATCCTCGCGTACGGGATCACCTTCGGCCCCCCGCGGCGCTCGATGTGCAGCCCGTCGCGGGCGAGCCAGTAGGCGGAGGGCGCGAAGCGGCGGGCCGCGAGGAGGGCCAGGAGGAACGGCAGGGTGAGGAAGAGCCACGTGATGTCGGCCGTGCGCGCGGTCATCACGACGCCGACCAGCGTGCCGACGACGACGGTGAGCGCGACGGCGGCCAGCGTCGAGACGCGCTCGCGCCGGCCGAGCGGCGCCTCGAAGCGGTCGGGCGAGGCGCCGGGGGCGTTCAGCGGGGGCAGAGCTCGAGCGACGCGAAGAAGTACGCGATCTCGACCGCCGCGGTCTCCGGCGCGTCCGAGCCATGCACGGCGTTCGACTCGATGGACGAAGCGAACTCCTTGCGGATGGTGCCCGGCGCCGCGTTGGCGGGGTTGGTCGCGCCCATGAGGTCGCGCCACTTCTGGATCGCGTTGTCGGCCTCGAGGACCATCGGGATGCACGGCCCCTGCGTCATGAACGCGCAGAGGCTCGCGTAGAACGGCCGCTCCTTGTGGACGATGTAGAAGCCGCGCGCCTGCGCGTCCGTCATGTGGATCATCTTCGCGGCGAGGATCGTGAAGCCGGCCTCCTCGATCTTCGCGATGACCTTCCCCGCCACGCCCGTCGCCACCGCGTCGGGCTTCACGATCGCCAGCGTCCGCTGCACGCTCATCCGCGTCCCTTTCCGTTCCTGGACATCGTCCACACGAAGAATCCCACGATGAACAACCCGGCGCCGACGAAGACGGGCACCCAGTAGCCCGGCAGCGCGAGCGCCTTCATGAGCACGATGCCGAGGCCGATGACCGTCACGATCGCGCCCGCGGTCATGAGGCCGCGTCCGGCCATGCGCTCGGGCGCGCTCACGCGCCGATGACTCTCGCCACGGTCGCGCCCATGTCGGCGGGGCTGCGCACCGTCGTCACGCCCGCGGCCTCGAGCGCCTTCATCTTCTCGGCCGCCGTCCCCTTGCCGCCCGCGATGATCGCGCCCGCGTGGCCCATGCGGCGGCCGGGCGGCGCGGTCTGCCCGCAGATGAAGCCGACCACCGGCTTCTTCACGCGCGCCTTGATGTACGCGGCGGCCTCCTCCTCCGCGGTCCCGCCGATCTCGCCGATCATCATGATCGCGCGCGTCTCGGGGTCTTCGTTGAAGAGCGCCAGCACGTCGATGAAGCTCGTGCCGTTCACGGGATCGCCGCCGATGCCCACGCAGCTCGACTGGCCGATGCCGCGCGTGGTGAGCTGGCCCACGACCTCGTAGGTCAGCGTGCCGCTGCGCGAGACCACGCCGACGTGGCCGCGCTTGTGGATGTGGCCCGGCATGATGCCGATCTTCGCTTCGTCGGGCGTGATCACGCCGGGGCAGTTCGGGCCGATCAGGCGGCTCTTCGTGCCGAGCACGAAGTGCTTGGCGCGCACCATGTCGACGACCGGAATGCCCTCGGTGATGCAGATCACGAGCGGCACGCCGGCGGCGGCGGCCTCCATGATGGCGTCCGCGGCGCCCGCGGGCGGAACGAAGATGAGCGCGCAGTCCGCGCCCTCCTTCCGCACCGCCTCGTCGACGGTGTTCCACACGGCAAAGCCTTCGTGCGTCGTGCCGCCCTTGCCGGGCGTGACGCCGCCGACGACGTTGGTGCCGTACTCCTTGCAGCGCGCCGCGTGGAAGGCGCCTTCCTTGCCGGTGATCCCCTGCACCACGACCCGCGTGTGCTTGCCGACGAGGATGCTCATGCCTTCGCGCCCTTCGCGAACGCCACGGCCTTGCGCGCGCCGTCGCCCATGTCCTCCGCCATCGTCAGCGCGAGGCCGGACTCCGCGAGCATCTTCTTGCCGAGCTCCACGTTGGTGCCTTCGGCGCGCAGGACGACCGGCAGCGTGAGGCCGAGCTTCTTCACGGCGCCGATGACGCCCTCGGCCAGCCGGTCCACGCGCAGGATCCCGCCGAACACGTTGATGAAGACCGCCTTCACGCTCGGATCGGACGACAGGATGCGGAACGCGTTCTCGATCTGCTCGGGCGAGGCGCCGCCCCCCACGTCGAGGAAGTTCGCCGGCTCGCCGCCCGCGAGCTTGACGATGTCCATCGTGGCCATCGCGAGCCCCGCGCCGTTGACCATGCAGCCCACGTTGCCGTCGAGCTTGATGTAGTTGAGGCTGTACTTCGAGGCCTCGACGTCCAGCGGGTCTTCCTCGTGGATGTCGCGCAGCTCCACCAGCTCCTTGTGCCGGTAGAGCGCGTTGTCGTCGAAGCTCAGCTTGGCGTCCAGCGCGAACACGCGGCCGTCCTTCGTGACCACGAGCGGGTTGATCTCCGCGAGCGCGCAGTCCTTCGCGAGATAGAGCGCGAAGAGCGCCTTCACCAGGGCCACGCCCTGCTTGAGCTGGTCGCCCGCGAGCCCGAGGCCGAACGCGATCTTGCGGGCCTGGAAGTCGGAGAGGCCGAGCGCCGGGTGCGCCCACTCGCGGAGGATCTTCTCCGGCGTCTTCGCCGCGACTTCCTCGATGTCCATGCCGCCGGCCTCGGAGGCCATGATCGCGTGCGCGCTCTTCTGGCGGTCGAGCGTGATCGACAGATAGAGCTCGCGCTCGATCGCGGACGCTTCCTCGACCAGCACCTTGCGGACCTTGATGCCCTCGGGCGGCGTCTGCGGGGTCTTGAGCATCATTCCGAGGATGTGCGTGGCGGCGGCCTCGGCGCCCGCGGGATCGTCGGCGAGCTTGATGCCGCCGCCCTTGCCGCGCCCGCCCGCGTGGACCTGCGCCTTGACGACGACCTTCCCGCCGAGGCGCTGCGCGATCTCCTTCGCCCGCGCCGGCGTGTCGGCGACGTCCCCCCTGGGGACGGCGACGCCGAACTCCTTCAGCAGCGCCTTGGCCTGGTACTCGTGAACCTTCACGCGGGCGTCTTCTTCGGCCGGTTGCCGCGGAACTTGTCGAGCAGCCACACGATCGGGTCGTAGCGGTCGGCCATCCGCTCCTTCATCGGGATGATCCCGTTGTCGGTGATGTGGATGTGCTCGGGGCAGACTTCCGTGCAGCACTTGGTGATGTTGCAGAGGCCGATGCCCGCGCTCTTCTCCGTGAAGGGCACGCGGTCGAGCGTGTCGAGCGGGTGCATGTCGAGCCCGGCGATCTTGATGAAGAAGCGCGGCCCGGAGAACTTCGGCTTGTGCTCCTCGTGGTCGCGGATGACGTGGCAGACGTCCTGGCACAGGAAGCACTCGATGCACTTGTGGAACTCCTGCGCGCGGTCGACGTCTTCCTGCTGCATCCGGTACTTGCCGTCCGCGTCCGGCGGCTTGAGCCGGAGCGGCGCGATCTCCTTCGCCTTCGTGTAGTTGTACGAGACGTCGGTGACGAGGTCCCGGATGATCGGGAACGTCCGGAGCGGCGCCACGCTGATGGTCTCGCCCTCCTGGAAGAGGTTCATGCGCGTCATGCACATGAGCCGCGGCTTGCCGTTGATCTCCGCGCTGCACGAGCCGCACTTGCCCGCCTTGCAGTTCCAGCGGCACGCCAGGTCCGGCGTCTGCGTGGCCTGGAGGCGGTGGATCACGTCCAGGACGACCATGCCCTCTTCCGACTCGACCGTGTAATCCCGAAACTCACCGCCGCCCGGGTCGCCCCGGAACACCCGCATGGTGTAGGTCGGCATCTACTTTCTCTCCTGGAAGAGGGCTTTGAGGTCGTCGGGCATCGTGGGGAGCGGCTCGTGGCGCAGGTCGACGCCGCCGTCGCCCGCCTGCCGCAGGACCACGTTGATCGTGCCCCACGTGTCGTCGGTGTACGGATGATCGTCCCGCGTGTGGCCGCCGCGGCTCTCCTTGCGGTCGAGCGCCGCCTTCGCGCAGCACTCCGCCACCGTGAGGAGCGACTTGAGGTCGAGCGCGGTGTGCCAGCCCGGGTTGTACGTGCGCCCGCCGCCCACGCCCACCTTGTTCGCGCGCACCTTGAGCTCCTCGATCTTGTTCAGCGCGGCGACGAGCTCGGACTCGGTGCGGATGATGCCGACCAGGTCCTGCATGGTGTCCTGCAGCTCGGCCTGGATGACGTACGGGTTCTCGCCCGCCGTCCGGTTGAAGGGCTCGAGGGTCTCCCGCACGACGTTCTCGACCTCGCCGGCGTCCACGTGGAGGCGCCCCCCGAGGTTCTTCGCGTAGAGCGCGGCGTGCAGGCCCGCCCGTCGCCCGAACACGAGCAGGTCGGACAGCGAGTTGCCGCCCAGACGGTTGCTGCCGTGCATGCCGCCCGCGGCCTCGCCGGCGGCGAAGAGGCCCGGCACCGTGGCCGCCGCCGTGTCGGCGTCGACGCGCACGCCGCCCATGATGTAGTGGCACGTCGGCCCGACCTCCATCGGCTCCTTCGTGATGTCCACGTCCGCCAGCTCCTTGAACTGGTGGTACATCGAGGGCAGGCGCTTGCGGATGTAGTCGGCGGGCCGGCGCGAGGCGATGTCGAGGAAGACGCCGCCGTGCGGCGACCCGCGGCCCGCCTTCACCTCGGAGTTGATCGCGCGCGCCACTTCGTCGCGCGGGAGCAGGTTCGGCGTGCGGCGGTTGTTCTTCTTGTCCGCGTACCAGCGCTCGGCTTCCTCGATGTTGTCGGCCGTCTCGCCTTTGAAGTACTCGGTGATGTAGTTGAACATGAACTGCTCGCCGCTCTTGTTCTTGAGCGTCCCGCCGTCGCCGCGCACGCTCTCGGTGACGAGGATGCCGCGCACCGACGGGGGCCACACCATCCCGGTGGGATGGAACTGCACGAACTCCATGTCGATGAGGTCCGCCCCCGCCCACATGGCGATCGACTGGCCGTCGCCCGTGTACTCCCACGAGTTGGAGGTGATCTTCCAGGCCTTGCCGACGCCCCCGGTCGCGATCACCACGGCCTTCGCCTTGAACAGCACGAACTGGCCGGTGTTGCGCCAGTAGCCGAAGGCGCCGGAGATGCGGTCCCCGTCCTTCATCAGGCGCTCGACCTTGCACTCCATGTACACGTCGATCGCCTGGTGGATGCCGTGGTACTGGAGCGTGCGGATCATCTCGAGGCCCGTGCGGTCGCCCACGTGCGCGAGGCGCGCGTAGCGGTGGCCGCCGAAGTCCCGCTGGGAGATCAGGCCGGCCTTGGTGCGGTCGAACAAGGCGCCCCAGCGCTCCAGCTCGAGCACGCGCTCCGGCGCCTCCTGCGCGTGCAGCTGGGCCATGCGCCAGTTGTTGAGCATCTTGCCGCCGCGCATGGTGTCGCGGAAGTGGACCTGCCAGTTGTCCTCCGGCCACACGTTGCCGAGCGCGGCCGCGATGCCGCCCTCCGCCATGACCGTGTGCGCCTTGCCGAGGAGCGACTTGCACACGAGGCCGACCGACACGCCCTGTGCCGCCGCTTCGATCGCCGCGCGCAGCCCGGCGCCCCCGGCGCCGATGACGAGAACGTCGTGCTCGTGGGTCTCGTACTGGACGGTCGCCATTAGAGGATCCTCAGATCCCGGATGATCCCCATGGAGACCAGCCGGACGTACAGGTCGGTGAGGCCGACGCTGAAGAGGGAGAGCCACGCGAACATCGGATGGCGCTCGTTGAGCCGCGTGATCACGCGCCACAGCGAGTAGCGCGTGGGCGCCTTCGAGAAGACGTCCGCGTGCCCGCCGCACACGTGCCGGCACGAGTGGCAGGAGAAGGTGTAGCCCGCGAGGAAGATCACGTTGATCCACATCACGATCGTCCCGACGCCGATGCCGAACTGCGCGCCGCCGCCGGGCGCGGGGAAGCGGAACGCGAGCAGCGCGTCCCACGTGAGCAGCACGATGAACACGACCGCGACGTACCAGGCGTACCGGTGGAAGTTCTGCATGATGAGCGGGAAGCGCGTCTCGCCCGTGTAGCCGCTCTTCGCGTCCTTGACGGCGCAGGCGGCCGGCGCCAGCCAGAACGAGCGGTAGTACGCCTTGCGGTAGTAGTAGCAGGTCAGCCGGAAGAGACCGGGGCCCCAGAGGATCAGGAACGCCGGCGACAGCACGCCCACGATCGGCACCGTGATGTCGGGCAGCCCGTAGCCGAACGTCGGGTGCAGGCAGGACTGCGCGATGCACGGCGAGTAGAACGGCGAGAGGTACGGCGCCGCGTAGTAGTGCGCGTTCTGCAGGCCCGCCCACGTCGAGTAGACGATGAACGCGAGCAGCACCACCACCACGGTGAGCGGCAGCGCCCACCACGCGTCCTTCCTGAGATGCGGCGCCGCGATCGGCGGCCGCGCCGCGGCGCGCACGTGGCCCCGCTGGTCCTTCAGGATGTCCCGGATCATGCGTTCTCCCTCGTCACGGGTCTCACTGCCGTGCGTACTCCTTCTGCCCGTCGACGTACAGGTCGCCGCCGTGGCAGTCGTTGAGGACGATCGCCGGAAACCCCTCGACCTCCAGCCGGCGAATCGCCTCCGTGCCCAGGTCCTCGTACGCGACGATCTCCGCCTTCTTGATGAAGCCGGACAGCACCGCGCCCGCGCCGCCGATGCTCCCGAAATAGACCGCCTTGTACTGCTTGAGCGCGTCCTTCACCGGCTGGCCGCGGTAGCCCTTGCCGATGGTGCCCTTCAGCCCCGCCGCGAGCAGCGCCGGGGTGAACTTGTCCATGCGGCTCGCCGTGGTCGGCCCGGCGGCGCCGATGGCGTCCCCCGGCCGCGGCGGCGTCGGTCCCGTGTAATAGACGATCGCGCCCTTGATGTCGACCGGCAGCGTCTCGCCCTTCTCCAGCAGCGGGAAGAGGCGGGCGTGCGCGGCGTCGCGCCCGGTGTAGATGACCCCGCTGATGCGCACGCGGTCGCCGGCCTCGAGCGACTCGACGTCCGCGTCGCTGAGCGGCGTGGTGATGTCCTTGATGCCGTCGGCGGCGGTGGTGACGGCCATCAGGCGATTCCGTCGACGATCGCGTTGAACGTCGGGCTGGGCCGCATGGCCTTCGACGCCCGCTCCGGGCTCGGCCGGTAGTACCCGCCCAGGTCGACGGGCTTGCCCTGCGCCCCGTTCAGCTCGGCGACGATCGTCGCCTCGTTCTCCGCGAGCTGCCGGGCCACCTTCGAGAAGCGCGCCTGCAGCTCCGCATCCTGGGTCTGGGCGGCCAGCGCCTCCGCCCAGTAGAGGGCGAGGTAGAAGTGACTGCCCCGGGTGTCGAGCTCGCCGACCTTGCGGGAGGGCGACTTGTCCTGGTCGAGGAACTTCGTGTTTGCCCTGTGCAGCGTCTCGGCGAAGACCGTCGCCTTGGCATGGCTCGCCGCGCGCCCCATGTGATCGAGCGACTCCGCGAGCGCGAGGAACTCGCCGAGCGAGTCCCAGCGCAGGTGGCCCTCTTCCACGAACTGCTCGACGTGCTTGGGCGCCGAGCCGCCCGCGCCGGTCTCGAAGAGCGCGCCGCCGTCCATGAGCGGCACGATCGACAGCATCTTCGCGCTGGTGCCCAGCTCGAGGATCGGGAACAGGTCGGTGTTGTAGTCGCGCAGCACGTTGCCGGTGACCGAGATCGTGTCCTTGCCTTCGCGCATGCGCTCCAGCGAGAAGCGCGCGGCCTCGGCGACCGCCATGATCCGGATGTCGAGCCCGCTGGTGTCGTGGTCCTTCAGGTACCGGGTCACCTTCTCGATGAGCTGGGCGTCGTGCGCCCGGTTCTTGTCGAGCCAGAAGACGGCGGGCGTCCCGGTGATCCGCGCGCGGGTGACCGCGAGCTTCACCCAGTCGCGGACCGGCGCGTCCTTCACCTGGCAGGCCCGCCAGATGTCGCCCTCCTCCACCGCGTGCTCGATGAGCGTCGTGCCGCTCGCGTCGACGATCCGGACGGTGCCCGCCGCGGGCATCTGGAACGTCTTGTCGTGCGAGCCGTACTCCTGCGCCTGCTGCGCCATCAGCCCGACGTTGGGCACCGAGCCCATGGTCCGCGGGTCGAACGCGCCGTGCTTCTTACAGTGCTCGATCGCCTCGTGATAGAGCCCGGCGTAGCTGTGGTCGGGGATGACGGCCTTCGCCTCGTGGAGCTTGTTGTCCGGGCCCCACATCTGGCCGGAGTCGCGGATCATCGGCGGGATCGAGGCGTCGATGATCAGGTCGCTCGGCACGTGCAGGCTGGTGATGCCCTTCTCGGAGTTCACCATCGCCAGCGCGGGGCGCTTCGCGTAGGTGGCCTGGATGTCGGCCTCGATCTCCGCCTGCGTGGCCGCCGGCAGCTTCTTGATCGTCGCGTACAGGTCGCCGAGGCCGTTGTTCGGGTCGACGCCGATCTCCTTGAACACCGCCGCGTGCTTGTCGAAGACGTCCCGGAAGAACGTCCGCACCGCGTGCCCGAAGATGATCGGATCCGAGATCTTCATCATCGTGGCCTTCAGGTGGACGGAGAAGAGCACGCCCTGCTTCTTCGCGTCCTCGATCTGCTCCTCGAAGAACGTCACCAGCGCGGCCCGGCTCATGAACGTGCCGTCGATGACCTCGCCGGCCTTGAGCGCGAGCTCGTCCTTGAGGACGGTCACCTTCCCGGCCTTGTCGGTGAGCTCGATGCGCACGGTCGTGGCCTCGGGCACCGTCACCGACTTCTCGTTGCTCGCGAAGTCGCCGCGGCTCATGGTGGCGACGTGCGCCTTCGAGTCCGGCGACCACTGCCCGAGCTTGTGCGGGTGCTTCTTCGCGTACTCCTTCACCGCGGCCGCCGCCCGCCGGTCGGAGTTGCCTTCCCGCAGCACCGGGTTCACGGCGCTGCCGAGCACCTTCCCGTAGCGCGCCTTGATCTCCTTCTCCGCGGGGCTCGCCGGGTTCTCCGGGTAGTCCGGCACCTTGTAGCCCTGCGACTGCAGCTCCTGGATCGCCTCCTTGAGCTGCGGGACCGAGGCGCTGATGTTCGGCAGCTTCACGATGTTGGCTTCGGGCCGCTTCGCCAGCTCGCCGAGCTGCGTCAGCCAGTCGGGCACGCGCTGCGCCGGCGTGAGCTGCTCCGGAAAGTTCGCGAGGATGCGGCCGGACAGCGAGATGTCCGCCGTCTCGATGGCGATGCCCGTGCCGGCGGTGAACTTCCGCACGATCGGCAGGAGCGAGTAGGTGGCCAGCGCCGGGGCTTCGTCGATCTCCGTCCAGATGATCTTTCCGGGAACGGTGGGCATGGCTACAGCGTGGCCTCCTGGTGGCGGTGCGCGTGGCATTCGATCGTCACCGCGACGGGCAGCGACGTGATGTGACACGGGTAGCTGAGGATGTGGATCCCGAACGAGGTCGTGTCGCCGCCGTAGCCCTGCGGCCCGATGCCGAGCTTGTTCGCGCGCTCGAGCAGCTCCCGTTCCAGCGCGTCGAGCGTCGGGTCCGGGTTCGGCGAGCCGACCTCGCGGAAGAGCGCCTTCTTGGAGTTGAGCGCGGCCTTCTCGAACGTGCCGCCGATCCCGACGCCGAGGATGAGCGGCGGACACGCGTCCGGCCCCGCCAGCTTCACGCACTCGATGATGAAGTCCTTCACGCCCTCGATGCCGGCGGCCGGCGTGAGCATGACGTACTTCGAGCGGTTCTCGCAGCCGCCGCCCTTGGCCATGATCGCGAGCTTCAGCTCGGCGCCCGGGACCACGTCCACGTGGATCACCGCCGGCGTGTTGTCACCGGTGTTCACGCGGTCGAACGGCGACTTGACCATCGAGGCGCGCAGGAAGCCTTCCGTGTAGCCCTGGCGCACGCCCTCGTTGATGGCGTCGTAGAGCCCGCCGCCGGTGACGTGCACGTCCTGCCCGAGCTCCACGAAGCAGACCGCGACGCCGGTGTCCTGGCAGTAGGCGATCTTCTTGGTGCGCGCGAGCTCGGCGTTCTGCTTGAGGATCTGGAGCACCTGCCGGCCCGCGGGCGAGCGCTCGGTGGTGAGCGCCCTGTCGAAGGCGCGCAGCATCTCGGGGCCGAGATTCCAGTTCGCCTCCATGCAGAGCTTCTTGACCGTGTCGGTGATCGCGGAGACGTGGACCTCTCTCATGCGAGCTTCAGCTTGTCGACGAGCTCGCGCACGGCCGCCGCCGACTTGTCGAAGGCGGCCTGCTCGTCCTTCGTGAGCTTGATCTCGATGATCTCCTCCACCCCGCTGCGCCCGAGCTTCACCGGCACGCCGACGTAGAGGCCCCGGGTGCCGTACTGCCCCTCGAGGTAGGCGGCGCACGGCAGGATCTTCTTCTTGTCCTTCAGGATCGCCTCGACCATCTCCACCGCGGCGGCGGCCGGCGCGTAGTACGCGCTGCCGCTCTTGAGCAGGCCGACGATCTCCGCGCCGCCGTTCGCGGTGCGGGTCACCAGCGCGTCGATCGTCTCCTTCGGGAGGAGGTCGGTGATCGGGATGCCCGCCACCGTCGAGTAGCGCGGGAGCGGCACCATGGTGTCGCCGTGGCCGCCGAGCACGAAGGCCGTCACGTTCTCCACGGAGACGTTCAGCTCGCGCGCGATGAACGTGCGGAAGCGCGCGGAGTCGAGGACGCCCGCCATGCCGACCACGCGCTTGGACGGAAAGCCGGACTTCTTCCACGCGAGCTGCACCATCGCGTCGAGCGGGTTGGTGACGAGCACGAGGATCGCGTGCTTCGAGCGCGCGGTGATCTGCTCGACGACCGAGCCGACGATCTCCGCGTTCTTGAAGAGCAGGTCGTCGCGCGTCATCCCCGGCTTGCGGGCGAGGCCGGCGGTGATGACGACCACGTCCGAGTCCGCGGTCTCGTCGTAGCCGTTGGAGCCGACCAGGCTCGAGTCGTAGCCGTGCACGGGCCCGGCCTGCGCGAGGTCGAGCGCCTTCCCCTGGGGGATGCCCTCCACGACGTCGACGAGCACGACGTCGCCCAGCTCCTTCTCGACTGCGTATTGCGCCACCGACGCGCCGACGTTGCCGGCGCCCACCACCGTGATCTTCGGCCGGGCCATTAGACGTCCTTTCCTGGCTTCGCTTTCGTGTCCCGGGGCTCGAGCTTCACGTCCTTCAGCTCGGCGGCGGCGCCGGTGGAAGGATCGATGGCCTGCCCCGCGTTGAGCGCGGACCCCGCGCGGAACCACGCGATCTGCTCGCGCGTCATGCTGTGCCGCGTGTCGATCTCGACGACCCGCCCGTCGGGCTTGCGGATGATCACCCGCACCGGCCGGCCGGGCTCGAGCGCGGACAGCCCGGAGATCGTGATCCGGTCGTTCTGCTCGAGCGTGTCGTAGTCCGCGGGGTCGATGAACGTGAGCGGCAGGATGCCCTGCTTCTTCAGGTTGGTCTCGTGGATGCGCGCGAAGCTCCGCACGAGCACGGCGACACACCCGAGATAGCGGGGCGACATCGCGGCGTGCTCGCGGCTGCTGCCCTCGCCGTAGTTCTCGTCGCCCACGACCATCCACCACTGCCGCTGGGCCTTCAGCTCGCGCGCGATCTTCGCGAGCGGCTGCCCCGCGGCGCCCGTGAGCGGGTTCACGCCCTTGCCGCTCTCGCCCGTGAACGCGTTGAGCGCGCCGAGGAACATGTTGTCGCTGATCCTGTCGAGGTGGCCGCGGAAGCGCAGCCACGGGCCCGCCGGCGAGATGTGGTCGGTCGTCGTCTTGCCCTTCGTCTTCACGAGGATGGGCAGGTCGACGTAGTCCTTGCCGTCCCACGCCACGAACGGCCCGAGGAGCTGCAGGCGCTCGCTGTTCTCGGGGATCTCGATCGTCAGCCCCTCGGCGTCCGCCTCGCTCGCGGGCTCCTCGTAGCCCTCGGTGCCGCGCGCGAACCCCTCGCGCGGCAGCTCCTCGGCCTCCGGCGGCGTGAAGCGCATCGTCTTGCCGTCGGGCGTCGGCAGCGTGTCGGTCAGCGGGTTGAAGTGCAGCGTGCCCGCGAACGCGAGCGCGGTGACGATCTCCGGGCTCGTGATGAACGACAGCGTGGCCTGGCTGCCGTCGTTGCGCCCGGGAAAGTTGCGGTTGAACGAGCTCACGATGGTGTTGGCCTGCTCCGCGCCGACGTCGGAGCGCTTCCACTGGCCGATGCACGGGCCGCACGCGTTGGCGAGCACGGTGGCGTCGATCTTCGCGAACTGCTCGACCACGCCGTCGCGCTGGATGGTCTGGAAGACGCGCTCCGAGCCCGGCGTCACCAGGAACTTGCTCTTCACGCGCAGGCCCGCCGTGTGGCCCTGCTTCGCGATGTGCGCGGCGCGCCGCATGTCCTCGTAGGAGGAGTTCGTGCACGAGCCGATGAGCGCGTTGGTGATCGACGCCGGCCAGCCGTTCTCCCTGACGTGCGCCGCGAGCTTGCCGATCGGCCGGCCACGGTCCGGGGAGTGCGGGCCGACGATGTGCGGCTCGAGCGTGTCGAGGTCGATCTCGACGATCTCGTCGTAGAAGCGCGACGGGTCCTGCGCCACCTCGGGGTCCGCCACGAGGTGCTCGCGGTACTCGTCCGCCAGGCGCGCGAGGTCCGCGCGCTCGGTCGCGCGCAGGTACGCGGCCATGCGCTCGTCGTACGGAAAGACCGAGGTCGTGGCGCCCAGCTCCGCCCCCATGTTGCAGATGGTCGCCTTGCCGGTCGCGCTGATCGACGCGGCGCCGGGGCCGAAGTACTCGAGGATCTTGTTGGTCCCGCCCTTCACGGTGAGGAGCGTGCAGAGGTACGTGATGACGTCCTTCGGCGCCGTCCACCCGTGCAGCCTGCCCGTGAGGCGCACGCCGACCAGCCTGGGATGCAGGACCTCCCACGGCAGGCCCGCCATCGCCTCGCCGCAGTCCGCGCCGCCGACGCCGATCGCCAGCATCCCGAGCCCGCCGGCGTTCGGCGTGTGGGAGTCGGCGGCGATCATCAGCGTGCCGGGCGTCGCGTAGTTCTCGAGGACGACCTGGTGGATGATGCCGGAGCCCGGCCGCCAGAAGCCCATGCCGTACTTGCGGGCCGCCGAGCGCAGGAAGTTGTAGACCTCGGCGCTCTCGCTCACCGCGCGCGAGAGATCCTCCCCGGCGCCGCTCTCGGCGCGGATCAGATGGTCGCAGTGGATCGTGGACGGCACGGCGACCCGCTTGCGGCCCGACATCATGAACTGGAAGAGCGCCATCTGGCCGGTGACGTCCTGCAGCGCGACGCGGTCGACCGTCAGGCGCAGGATCGCCTTCCCGCGCTCCCACTCCTGGCTGGCGAAGTCGTGGCAGTGCGCCACGAGGATCTTCTCGGAGAGCGTGAGCGCGCGCCCGAACGTGTGGCGCGCGTCCGCGAGACGGGCAGGCATGGCCGCGTACAACGAGCGCACCTGCGCGTGACCGGCGGACATCAGAGCCTCCTTCGAATGCGATGCGAGGGCAGACGTACGCCTCCCGCCGGATGGGGCCGGGAGGCGCGCGAAAACCAAATAACTCTAACGCGACGCGCGATTAGCGTCAAGGACGGCGCCCGCTCCCGCGGCTCGTCCGCGAACGTTGGTATCATTCCCCCATGACGATCCTCGTGGTCGACGACGAGCAGGACGTGCTCGACATGTTCGTGGACGCGCTCGAGGGCGAGGGGCACGCGGTGCGCGCGTTCGCGAGCGGTGGGCTGGCGCTCGACGCCCTGGCCACGACCCCCGCGGATCTCCTGCTCGTGGACCGGCAGATGCCCGAGCTCGACGGGTTCGAGGTCGCGCGCCGCGCGCGCGTGCTCCAGCCGCACCTGCCGATCGTGATGGTCACCGGCGATCACACCGTGCGCGATCCGAAGGCGACCGCCGTCGACCGCGTGCTCTACAAGCCCGTCTCGATCGCCGAGATCGTCGCGCTCGCCCAGTCGCCCGCGCGCCTGCGCGCCTAGTCCCCCGCCCCGAACAGCCGGCGCGTCGCCAGGCGCCGCAGCGTCAGGATCGACGCCGTCGGCGCCAGCTCCATCGGACACACCTCCGTGCAGTTGCCCTGCCCGTGGCAGCGCGCGAGCGCGTCGTCGCCGAGGAGCACCGCCCAGCGCGCGGCCTTCGCGCCGTCGCGGTGATCGCGCTGCAGGGTGAACGCCCGGTTGAGCGCGGCGGGGCCGGGGAACCGCTCGTTGCGCGCGGCGAGCGTGCAGGCGGAGAGGCACATGCCGCAGCCGATGCACTCGATGGCCGCGTCGATCTCGCGCCGCTCGGCCGACTCGCGCGAGACCACCGCGTAGTCGGGCGCGTCCGCCGCCGGGGTCAGCGCGCCGCCGACCGCGGCCATGCGCGTACGGAACGGCGTCATGTCGACGACGAGGTCGCGGATGATCGGCAGGTGGTAGAGCGGGCGCACGGTCACCGGCCCGGGGCCAAGCGCGGCGAGCCGCGTGCGGCACGCCCACCGCTCGCGCCCGTTCACCACCATCGCGCACGACCCGCACATGCCGACGCGGCAGGCGTAGCGAAACGCCAGCGTCGGGTCCTGCGTGCGTTGCGCCTCCACCAGCGCGTCGAGCACGGTGGTCTCCGGCCCGGCCGCGATCTCGAAGGTGGCGAGCCGCTCGTCGTCGCCGTCGCGCCAGCGGAAGACGCGCAGGGTCGCCATCCCTAGCTCAGCGCCCGCGCGACCAGGAACGCCACGCTCGCCGCGAGCCCGCCGACGAGGACGGTCTGCGCGGCGCCGCGCACCGGCGCGAGGCCGGTGAAGCGCGCCTTCACGTAGCCGAACCCCGCCAGCGCGACCAGCGTCATCGCCGCCGACACGCCGAGCGCCGCCCCGGTGGTCGCCAGGACCATGTACGGCACCAGCGGAATGAGGCCGCCCACCACGTAGGCGCCGCCGATCGTCAGCGCGCTCACCAGCGCGCGCCGCGGGTCGGGGCGCTCGAGGCCCAGCTCGAACCGCATCATGAAGTCCACCCAGGCCTGCGGCTTCCGGCGGAGCGCGGCCACCACGGGGGCGCTCTCCTCGGCGGTGATGCCGTAGCGCTCGAAGATCTCGGTGATCTCCGCCATCTCCGCCGCCGGCTTGTCGCGCACCTCGGTCTGCTCGCGCCGCCGCTCGCTCGCGTAGTGCTCGGCCTGGCTGCGCGCCGCGAGGTAGCCGCCCAGGCCCATCGCGATGGCGCCCGCGGCGATCTCGGCGGTGCCCGCGGTGACGATGATGCGGTTGGTGTCGATGGCGGTGGTGAGGCCCGCCGCCAGCGCGAACGGCACCGTGAGCCCGTCGGCCATGCCGAGGACGGTGTCGCGGACGAACTCGCCCCCGGTGAAGTGGCGCTCGGTGTGATGGTGGTGGCCCCCGTGCGCGGGGCCGGGATCGCTCACCGTGTGTCGGTCCAGCGCCCCACGAAGGCGCGGACGGCCTGCCCGATCTCGAGCGGCGAGTCCTCCTGGACGAAATGCACGCCCCGGACCGTGATCTCGTCCTGGTTCGGCCAGCTCCGGCAGAACTCCCGCTGGGCGCCGACGAGGATCGAGCCGGGATCGGCGTTGACGAAGAGCTTCGGCACGTTGGACTGCGCGAGCCACTTGCCGTAGGCCTCGACGATCTCCACGACGTCCGCCGGCTCACCGTCGACCGGGATCTCGCGCGGCCACTGGAGCACGGGGCGCCGCGACTCGCCGGGCTCCCGGTACGGCGCGCGGTAGACGTCCATCTCCTCGTCCGTCATCGTGCGCAGCACGCTCCCGGGCAGGATGCGGTCGACGAACACGTTCTTCTGGAGCACGAGCTCCTCGCCGGCGGGCGAGCGCATGGCCTGGAAGATCTTCCGCGCGTTCTCGGGCCACTCCGCCCAGGTCACGGGCCGCACGATCGCCTCCATGTAGACCAGCCCCGCGACCCGGTCGGGGTGCCGGCGCGCCCAGTGGAAGCCCAGCGCCGAGCCCCAGTCGTGGACCACGAGCGTCACGCGCGCCCGCAGCTCCAGCGCCTCGAACCAGGCGTCGAGATACCGCGCGTGGTCGACGAAGCGGTACGACCCGGCGGGCGCCTTGCCGGACTGGCCCATGCCGACGAGGTCGGGGGCGAGGCAGCGCCCGACCCCCTGCACGTGCGGCATGACCTTGCGCCAGAGGAACGAGGAGGTCGGGTTGCCGTGCAGGAACACCACCGGGTCGCCCCGGCCGGTGTCGACGTACGCCATGTCGGTGTCGAGCACGGGGACGCGGCGGCGTTCGTAGCGGTCACCGGCCTGGGCAAGATCCATGTCCCGCATCTTAAATCCGATTGTGTTATCGTCGGCGACCACGATTCACGATTCGCCCGGGCCGTCGCCGTCCCCGTCGTCTCGAACAGGAGGACCTCAATGAAGCGTTGGCTCCCAGGCATTCTCGCCCTCGCGCTCGCGGCGGTGCTCACCGTCCCCGCCGGCGTCTCCGCGCAGGCAAAGGACACGCTCACCGTCGCGCTGCCGTCGCACGCCCCCACGCTCGACCCGCACATGCACTTCGAGCGGGTCGGCATCCTCGTGAACATCAACATGTTCGACTCGCTCCTCCACCGCTCCGCCAAGCTCGAGTTCGAGCCGTCGCTGGCGCTGTCCTGGAAGGCGCTGAACGACACGACCTGGGAGTTCAAGCTCCGCAAGGGCGTGAAGTTCCACAACGGCGCCACCATGACGGCCGAGGACGTGAAGTATTCCTTCGACCGGGTGCTCGAGCCCGGCAAGGAGAAGAAGGCCTCTCCTCAGTACGGCAACATCCGCGCGATCAAGGACGTGAAGATCGTCAACGCGGACACGATCCACCTCGTCACCGACAAGCCGTTCCCGCTCCTCCTCGAGCGGCTCGTGTTCTTCCCGATCGTGCCGAAGGCGCACATCGAGAAGGTCGGTGGAGAGGCCTTCGGCTCGACGGCCACCGTCGGCACCGGGCCCTGGAAGCTCGTGGAGTGGAAGAAAGATCAGCACATCCGCCTCGAGGCCTTCGACGGCCACTGGCGCGGCAAGCCGGCCTTCAAGTACGTCGTGTTCCGCGCGATTCCGGAGGTGGCCACCGCGGTCGCCGAGCTCAAGACGGGCGGCGTGGACATCATCCGCAACGTCAACGCCGACCTGCTGAACGACATCAAGAACCACCCGCAGACCGGCATCAGCACCACGCCGATCCTGCGCGTGCACTACATCATGCTCGACATGCGCAGCGCGCCCTTCGACAAGAAGGCCGCGCGCCAGGCCGCCAACTACGCCATCGACAAGCAAGCCATCATCCAGAAGATGATGGCCGGGCTCGGGAAGCAGGTCGCGACCGTCGTACAGCCCGCGGCGTTCGGCCACGACCCGTCGGTCCAGCCGTACTCGTACGACCCGAAGAAGGCCAAGGAGCTGCTCGCGCAGGCGGGCTACCCGAACGGCGTCGACATCACCCTGCACAGCGCCGCGGTGGACTGGCGGCCGCATTTCGAGGCGATCGCCCAGATGCTGACCGAGGTCGGTATCCGCACCACGCCCAAGATGTGGGATCCGGGCCCGGCGTGGAACAAGTTCTTCCAGACCGAAGGAAAGGCCACGCACGGCGCGTACGGGAGCTGGGGCAATTACTCCGTCTTCGACGCCGACGCGGTCCTGCACCCGCTCTATCACACGGAGCCGGGAGGCTGGATCGGCAAGCACTACGCGCGCGTGGAAGGCCTCGACCGGCTCATCGACGAGTCGCGGTCCTCCGTCGACCAGGCCCGGCGCAAGCAGATCTACACGCGCATCCAGCAGATGATCAAGGAAGAGGCGCCGTCGGTGTTCCTCTTCACGCAAAACGACACGCTCGGCATCTCGAAGAAGGTCTCGTACGAGGCGCGTCCCGACGAGTGGCTCTGGCTCTACTCGGCCAAGCCGAAGAACTAGACGGCACGACGAGACGCTGTGACCCGTAAGGGGAGGTTTGGAGGGGGTCGTCGAGACCCCCTCCAGGACGAGCAGAGCAGGCGCCGATGACCGCGTTTCTCGTTCGTCGCCTTCTTCGTTTCGTCGTCGTCTGTATCGGGGTCTCGCTCGTGACGTTCGCCATTCTGCAGGCGAGCGGTGACCCCGTCTCGTTGATCATGCCGGAAGCCCCCGAGTCCGATCGCGCCAAGCTGCGCGAGGCGCTCGGGCTGACCGACCCCATCCCGACCCAGTTCGTGCGGTTCGTCTCCAACGCCGTGCGCGGCGACTTCGGCAACTCGTTCTTCCATCGCCAGCCCGCGTTCGGTCTCGTCGTCGAGCGCCTGCCCACGACGCTCGCGCTCACGTGCCTCGCCGTCGTCTGGTCGCTCCTCGTCGCCATCCCCGTCGGCATCTACAGCGCCGTGCGCCGCAACACCCTGATCGACCACCTGTCGACGGTCGTGGTCTTCCTCGGGCAATCGATGCCGGTCTTCTGGATCGGCATCATGCTGATGCTGCTCTTCGCGGTGCAGTGGCGCGTCCTGCCCGTGTCCGGCTGGGACTCCTGGGCGTCGATGGTCCTGCCGTCGGTGACGCTCGGCGCGTTCACCACCCCGCTCTTCATGCGGATCGTCCGCTCCGCCATGCTCGAGGTCATCAACCTCGACTACGTGCGCACCGCGCGCGCGAAGGGCGTGTCCGAGTGGTACGTGATCTGCCGGCACGCGCTGCGCAACGCCGCCCTGCCGATCGTCACGATCATCGGGCTGCAGTTCGGCCTGCTCCTGAGCGGTGCCGTCCTCACCGAGACGGTCTTCGCGATCCCCGGCATGGGCCGGCTGATCGTGCGCTCCGTCGTGCAGCTCGACTTCCCGATCGTGCAGGCGGGCGTGTTCCTCTTCGCCATGGTGATCGTCGGCATGAACCTGCTCGTCGACGTGCTCTACGTGTACCTGAACCCGACCATCCGGCTGCGCTGATGGCGGTCACGCTCTCGCGCGACGCGCTCGCATACGAAGGCACGCCGAAGGCAGGCACGGGATCCCGCGCGTGGCGCCGCTTCGCGCTCAACCCCGCCGCGCTCATCGGCGCGACGATCCTCGCGATCGTCATCGGGGCGGCGATCGCGGCGCCCTGGGTTGCGCCGCACGATCCCGCCAAGCAGAGCCTGCTCCGGCGGTTCACGCCGCCCGTGTGGCAGCAGGGCGGCAACGCCAGCTACCCGCTCGGCACCGACCAGGTGGGCCGCGACGTGCTGAGCCGCATCATCCACGGCGCGCGGATCTCGCTGATCGTGGGCGTGTCGGCGGTGATCGTCAGCCTGCTCGTCGGCGTCACGCTCGGCCTGATCAGCGGCTTCGTCGGCGGCAAGCTGGACACCGCGATCGGCACGGTCGTCGACGTCACGCTGTCGTTCCCGCAGATCCTGCTCGCGCTGGCGTTCGTCGCCGCGCTGGGACCGAGCATCGTCACGATCATCGTGGTGCTCGGGCTCACGGGCTGGGAGCGCTACACCCGCATCGTCCGTGCGGAAGTGCTCGCGCTACGGGAGAAGGAGTTCATCGAGGCGGCGCGGGCGATCGGCGTCGGGCGGCTCCGGATCATCTTCCGCCACGTGCTGCCGAACACCGTGTCGTCGATCGTGGTGCTCTCGACGCTGCAGGTCGCGCAGGCGATCCTCGCCGAAGCCGCGCTCTCGTTCCTCGGCGTCGGCTCCGGCCGGGCGTACCCGACGTGGGGGCAGATGATCTCGCTCGGCCGCGACTTCGTCACGGTCGCGTGGTGGCTGCCCACCCTGCCCGGCCTCGCGATCCTCCTGACCGTGCTCGCGATCAACCTGGTCGGCGACCGCCTGCGCGACGCGCTCGACCCGCGGGCGGTGTAGCTACACCGGCCGGCGTCCCTGGATGATGCGGATCAGCACCACCGCGATCGCGATGATCAGCAGGACGTGGATGAAGCCGCCCAGCGTGTACGAGCTCACGAGCCCCACCGCCCACAGCACCAGCAGCACCACGAAGATCGTCCACAGCATGCCAGGCTCCTTTCGCGGCCGCCGGTCGCGACCGTGCCCGGAGTCCTCCTAGCGCGATCCGTGCCAGGCGCTTTTGCAGCGATTCCGGGCACCCGGGGCGGGTCGCGGACGTCTGAACGGAAGAAACTTACCGGGCGGTGGAAGCGGGATGGCGTCTCGCCATCGCCCGGTCGGTGACCGCCGGGACGGGGGCGGCCTCGTCTAGTACCAGCGCCACGCCCAGACCACCGCGAAGATCACGCCGGCCAGGAGCAGCGCGAGCGCGAAGAGCGCGCGGTGCCAGCGCAGCGGGAGGCCGAAGTCGAGCAGGAGCGAGCGCACGCCGAGCAGCGCGTGGATCAGCACCAGCGCGAGCAGCGCGGCCTGCACGCCGCGGCGGAACGGGTTCACGAGGTGCAGCACGATCACCACCAGCAGCAGGATCGCGGCGGCGCGCTGGATGAGCCACGCCCACATGCCGGTCTTCGTGTCGCGCCAGCCTTCGGCGCCCCACCCCCGCGTCAGGACTCTCCGCTCGGGCGCCATGCGCAGTGCCGCGCGCTCCTCAGGGCCTCGCGGCGGCGGGCGCCTGCCGCAGGTCCATGCCGAGCCGTGTCAGCGCGACCGGCTCGCGCTCGACCGCCGGGTGCTCGCCTTCACGACGCACGCGCACCACGTACGGCGCGCCCGCGTCGGTCTCCGGACAATCGCGCCGGTAGTGCGCGCCGCGGCTCTCGCGCCGCGCCGCCGCGCTCAGCGCGATCAGCCGCGCGACCGCGGCCTGGCTCGCGAGGTTCAGCCAGTCGTGCCACGCGATGTTGAACGCGGGACCGCCGGCCACGCCGACACGCGCGAGGCCGTCGCTGACCTGCGCGATCGCCGTCAGCGCCCGGCGCAGACCGTCGCCGTCGCGCACGAGCCCGACGTCGTCCCACATGACGTCACGGAGCGTGCGCTGCAGGTCGTAGAGCCCGCCCCCGGGCGGCCGCGTGAGCGGCGCGGTGGTGCGTGCGATCGCGGCGGCGACCGCGCTCGGCCGCACGCGTGGCGCCGCGCGGTCCACGACCGCCTCCGCCATGACGTCGCCCGCGATGCCGCCGAACACGGTGGACTCGGCGACGCCGTTGCCGCCGAGCCGGTTGGCGCCGTGGACGCCGCCCGCGTCCTCGCCGGCGGCGAACAGGCCGTCGACGGCCGTGCGGCACGCGGAGTCGATCACGACGCCGCCCATCATGAAGTGCGTCGTGGGCCCGACCTCGACGGGGCCGCGCGCGAGGTCGCGGCCGAAGTCGCGGCACCGCTTCACCATGCCGCGGAAGTTGCGCTCGACGGTCTCGGCGCCGAGGTGCGACACGTCGATCCACACCCCGCCGTTCGGCGTCCCCCGCCCCTCGCTGATCTCGAGGAAGGACGCGCGCGAGACGAGATCACGCGTGGAGCGCTCCATCCGCGCGGCGTCGTAGCGGGCCATGAACCGCTCGCCGCGTCCGTTGCGCAGGTGGCCGCCCGCGCCGCGCAGGCCTTCCTCGAGCAGCGCGCCGGTCATGAGCGAGCCCGGGATGACGAGCCCCGTCGGGTGGAACTGCACCATCTCCATGTCCCGCAGGGGCAGGCCCGCCGCGTACGCGAGCGCGATCCCGTCCGACGACTTGTCCGCCGAGCACGCGAAGATGCGGTACATCGTCGGCCCGCCGCCCATGGCGAGCAGCGTCGTCCGCGCGCGCACCAGCGTGAAGGCGCCGGAGCGCATGTCGAGCACGAGGGCGCCGGCCGCGCGCCCGTCGTCGTCGAGCACGAGCTCGACCGCGCGGCTCTCTTCGAGAACGGTGACGTTCGCGCGCGTCGTCACCTGCTCCGAGAGGCGGTTCATGATCTCGATGCCGGTCAGATCGCCCTTGTGAATCGTGCGATCGTGCGTCTGCCCCGCGAACGCCTTCTGGTGGATGCGGCCTTCGCTCGTGCGGTCGAAGAGGCACCCGTAGCGCGACTCGAGCTCGAGCACGCGGCCGGGCGCCTCGCGCACGAGCGTCCACACCAGCTCCTGGTCGTTGATGAACCCTCCGCCCTTCAGCGTGTCCGAGAGGTGCGCGTCGAGCGAGTCCGGTGGCGTGAAGACCGCGTTGTACCCGCCCTGCACCATGCGCGTGCATCCCGCGCGGCCGAGCAGCCCCTTGACGACCACGCCGACGGAGAGGCGCGGCGAGGCGTCCGCGGCGTGCAGCGCGGCGCAGAGCCCGGCGCCGCCCGCGCCGAGGATGAGGATGTCGACGTCGAGGAGGTCGGGCGCCGCGCTCACGACGCCAGCAGCGCGGTCAGCAGCGCGCGGCCGGCCGGCGTGGTCCACGGCTTCGTGCCGATCGCCTTGCCGACCACGCGGCCGCGGCGGTCGATCAGGAACGTCGTCGGCGTCGAGGTCACGCGCCACGTCCTCGCCGCGAGCGCGTGCTCATCGAGCAGCGCGGGGAACGGCAGCGCGGACTTCTTCGCCCACGCGTCGACCCTCTCCGGGCTCTCCCGGACGCTGACCGCGAGGACCACGAGGCCCTGGCTGCGGAACTCCCGCTGCACCTGCGCGATGGCCGAGGGCAACTCCCTCGTGCAGTACGGTCACCACGTGGCCCAGAAGTAGACGAGGACCGCCTGGTCCCTGATCTCGCCGAGCGAGATGCGCACGCCTTCGACCGTGGTGACGTTGAGCGGCGGCGCCGGCATCGGCTCGAGCGGCGCGATGTTGAGGTCCATCATCAGCTCGTCGAGCGCCTTGGGCTGGGCGGTGGCGACGCGCGAGACGGCGGGCGCGGCGAGCGCGAGCGCGAGGAGCAGGACGGCCAGCGGCCGGACGGCGATCACCGCGCCACCCTACGACGAAAGACGGCGGCCTGGCAATCGCGCCATACTCCCGCCATGGACACCATCTGGCTGGAGATCACGCTCATCACCGTCGGCATCGTCGCCAACGGGTTCTTCGCCGGCTCCGAGATCGCGCTCGTCTCCGCGCGCATCAGCCGGCTGTCCCAGCTGCGCGAGCAACACGCGGCCGGCGCCGCCGTCGCGCTGCGGCTGAAGGAGTCGCCGGAAACGTTCCTCGCCACGATCCAGATCGCCATCACGACCGTGGGAACGCTCGCGTCGGCCGTCGGCGGCGCGACCGCCGTGGCGGCCCTCACCCCGGTGTTCCTGGAATTCGGGCTCGGCCGCGTGGCCCAGCCGGCCGCCCTCGCGCTGGTCATCGTCGCGATCACCTACGTGTCGCTCGTGATCGGCGAGCTCGTGCCGAAGGCGATCGCCCTCCGCGACCCCGAGCGCGTGGCCTGCCTCACGGCGCCGATCGTCGGGACCGTGAGCCGCGCCACGGGCTGGGTCGTCTCGCTCCTGACCGTGTCCACCGGCGTCGTGCTGCGCCTCCTCGGGCTCGGCGGTGTGCAGACGTCGCCGTTCGTCTCCGAAGAGGAGGTGCGCTATCTCGTCCGCGAGGGCGCGGCGAAGGGCATCTTCGAGAAGGTCGAGGAGGAGCTCGTCCACAACGTGTTCGAGTTCGCGGACACGACCGTGCGCGAGATCATGACCCCGCGCATGGCCATCAAGGGGCTCGACGTCGCGACGCCGCCGTCGGAGGTCCTCGCCCGCGCCGCCGAGATCGCGCACACCGCGTTCCCCATCTGGGACGGCTCGCCGGAGCAGACGCTCGGCATCGTCAGTCTCAAGGACGTCTTGCGCGCCGCCGCCCGCGGCGAGGCGCTCGACCTGGCGCGGCTCGCGCGGCCGCCGCTCTACGTCCCGGACACCGCGCGCATCAGCGCGCTGCTGCGCGAGCTCCAGCGGTCGCGCCAGCAGCTCGCGATGGTCGTGAACGAGCACGGCAGCGTGGTGGGTCTCGTCACGATCGAGGACGTCATCGAGGAGATCGTCGGCGAGATCCGCAGCGAAGGCGAGACGCCGTCCACGTACGTGAGCCGGCTCCCGGACGGCTCGCTGCTCATCGACGGGATGGCGCCCGTCGACGAGGTCGAGCGCGCGCTCGGCATCGAGCTGCCCGACTCGCGCGACTACGCGACCGTGGCCGGCTTCCTGCTCGCCGCCTTCAACAGCGTGCCGGCCCGCGGCACGTCGGTGGTCGCCACGGGGTACCGCTGGACGGTCGTGGAGATGGAGGGGCCACGCATCCGGCGCGTGCGCGCGCAGCCCGTCACGACGGCTTGATGTCGGCCGTGCCCTCGTACTTGCCGCCGTGCGTGTCCAGGAAGGTGACCTTGAGCTGCCCCGGGCCGGTCGCGCGGAACGCGAAGGAGAAGAACGGGTTCTCGCTGACGGACTGCGTGGTGTCGAACGCGGCCACCTGCTTGCCGAGATACGACACGAGGATCCTGTCGATGTAGTTGTACTTCTTCGCGATGACCTGGCCCCTGGGGTCGCGCTCGATGCGCTCCATGGGATGGATCACCAGCGTGCGCACGCGCACGACGTCCCCCGCCTTGATCGTCGAGGGCACCCGGACGCGGACCTTGCCGATGTCCTGCACGGCCTAGCCTCCGCAGCCGCCGACGGTGACCTTGACCTCGCGCTTGACCGCGAGGAGGGTGCCGTCGCTCTGCTCCACGATGGCGCGCACGTCGCCCGTCTCGCCGAGGCGGATGTTCGCGCCCATGAACGCGTGCCCCGCTTCCGGGGCGAGGGCCACGTGCGTGACCACGGGGATGCGGTTCTTGTCCGCGATCACGTAGATGTGCGTCACGTGGTTCTGCGCGGTCATCGGCGACTGCGCCTCCACGGAGACGGGCACGACCGCGCCGTTCTCCGCGATGAGCGGGATGTCGAGCTTGATCACGGCGCTGCCGTCCTTGATGGGCCGCGCGCCGAAGAGGCGCGTGAGCGCGTCCTGCACCGACTCCTGCCGGCCGAACCGCGGCGCGCCCTGCGCGGCCGCCGGAGGGACGGGACCGGCCGGAAGCGCGCTCGCCGCCGCCGCGGCGCCGAGGACGCCGAGCATCGTGCGCCGGGTGATCATCGTGGTGCTCTCCCCCATCCCCTCAAGACTACCCCCGGCGAACGTCCAGGCGCGTGCTCTGGTACGTGGCGCCCTCGCCCAGGTCGGCGTAGCGCGTCGAGCACAGCATGTTGACCGTCGTGCCGTGCGCCTCGGCGGCCGGGCGCTGGCCCGGGACCAGGACCACCCCGGGGTCGACCTCGTCCGAGACCCGCAGCCGCAGGCGCACCTCGCCGCGCTCGTTGACGAGCACCACGTCCTCGCCGTCGCGCAGCCCGCGCGTCGCCGCGTCGTCCGCGTGGAGCACGCACTCCGGCGTGCCGGCGCGGCGCCGCAGGGTCGCGTTGCCCGCGAACGCCGTGTGGCTCTGGTAATACCCGGGCGCGGTCAACAGGCGCAGCGGCCAGCGCGCGGCCAGCGCGGCGTCGTCCGGATCGGGGATCCAGTCGGGCATCGCGGACGCGCCCTGCGCCGCGAGCTGCTCCGAGTAGAACTCGAGCTTCTTCGACGGCGTCGCCCACTGCGGACCCCCGTCCGGCAGCCGCAGCTTCACCGCCCGGTGGTCGCGGAGCGAGGCCGGATCGATCTCGGTGACCGTCCCGTGCGCGCGGCGGAACACCGTCTCGATCAGCGCGTCGGTCGACATCGAGAACACCGGATCGGTGACGCCGAAGCGGCGCGCGAGCTCCTGCGCGAGCCAGCGGTTCGCGCGCGCCTCGCCCTGCGGCGGCACCACCTGCGCCGCGCGCTGCATGTAGTACGTGCCGTACGAGCGGTGCAGGTCGTCGGTCTCCATGTAGGTCGCGGCCGGCAACACCAGGTCGGCGTAGCGCGCGGTGTCCGAGAGGAACGGGTCGTGGACGACCGTGAAGAGCTCCTCCCGCGCGAGCCCGCGCCGCACCGCCTGCGCGTCCGGGCACGTGACCGCGGGATTGTTCGCGGCCACGAAGAGCGCGCGGATCGGCGGGTCCGTCATCGCGAGCAGCGCTTCGCCGAGCCGGGAGTGGTTCACCTCGCGCGTCGCGGCGGGCCCGGACGGCCGGCGGATCGTCGCGAGGTCGAGGCCGAACGACGAGGCGGTCATCAGCAGCGCGCCGCCGCCGCGCTTGGCGTAGGCGCCCACCACGCCCGGCAGCAACGCCACCGCGCGGATCGCCTGCCCGCCCTGCACCGTGCGCGACATGCCTTCGCCGAGCCGGATGAACGGCGCCCGCGCGCGGCCGTAGAGCGCCGCCAGCTTCTCGATGTCGGCCACGCTCACGCCGGTGATCTCGGCCACGCGGGCCGGTGTGAACCGCGGCAGCACCTCCCGCTCGACGCGGTCGAAGCCGACCGTCGCGCGCGCGATGTACGCGCGGTCCGCGAGGCCGTCGCGCACGAGCACGTGCATCAGGCCGAGCGCGAGCGCCGCGTCGGTGCCCACGGTGACCCGCACGTGCCAGTCCGCGCGCGCCGCGGTCTCGCTGCGGCGCGGCTCGATCACGACCACCTTCGCGCCGCGACTTCGCGCGGTCTCGACCAGCGGCCAGATGTGGACGTTCGTCGTCATGAGATCGGCGCCCCACGCGATCACGAGGTCGGCGTCCACGACGGTCTCCGGGTCGGTGCCGCCCACGTCGCCCGCCACCGAGCCCCACGCGACGTCCGCGCAGGTATCGCACACGGTCCCCGCCTTGAGCCGGCTCGCCCCGAGCGCGTGGAAGAAGCCGAGCAGGAGCCCGCGGTTGAACAGCCCCTGGTGCGCGCTGTACGCGTAGCCCAGGATGGCGAGCGGTCCGTCGTCGCGGATGATCGCCTTCCAGCGCGTCTCGATCTCGTCCAGCGCCTCGTCCCACGAGACCGGAGCGAACTTTCCCTCGCCCTTGGCGCCGGTGCGCCGGAGGGGCGTGCGCAGCCGGTCGGGCGAGTGGACGAGCTCGTGCTCGCGGTTCACCTTGGCGCAGGCGAAGCCGGCCGTCATCGGGTGCTCGGGGTCGCCCTGCACGCGGACGATGCGGCCGTTCTCGACGGTGGCGATCAGCGAGCACTGGTCGGGACAATCGTGGGCGCACACGGTGCGGACGGTGGTCGTGGTCATCGCTCCACGATAGCGCGGAGCCGCGCCGCGGCGCGCGGGCCAACAGGCCGGAGGCGAAGCGGGCCAATCGGAGGGGGCCGTCGCGGCCCCCTCCGGCGGGGCAACTCAGCGCAGGCTCGAGTAGTACGCCGCGAGGTCGGCGAGGGTCGCGTCGGGAATGGTCTTCATGAGCGCCTTCATCGCCTTGAGCGGCTCGTCGCCCGGGCTGCGGCGGTCGGCCTTGAAGAGCAGCATCTGCGACTGGAGGTAGCCCGCGGGCTGGCCGCTGAGGTCCGGAATGTTCTTGGCGGGATCGCCCTTGCCCGCGGGGCCGTGGCAGATCACGCACTGCTGCGCGGCGCCGCGCCCGCGCGCGACCGCCGCCGGGTCCACCGCGAGCGTGGTCGGCTGCTTCACCTGCGCCGCGAAGTACCCCGCGACGTCGTCCACGCCGAGCTGGATGGCCATCTTGGAGTACGGCTCCATCTCCGGCGACACGCGCTTGCCGGAGGCGTAGTCCTGCAGCGCCTTCTTCATGTAGGCCGCGTTCATGCCCGCGAGGATCGGCATCGTCGCCGAGCGGCTGTTGCCGGCGAACCCGTGACACGCGCTGCAGCTGAACGCCTTCGTGTAGCCGGGGTGATCGAGCGGGCCCGCCGCCGCCGGCGCGGCGGTCAGGGCGAGGACGAGTGCAACGAGCGCGACGTAGAGCATCCTCGTCTCCTTTCCGGCCTCAGCCGATGACATCGGTCCAGATGGACTGCGCCCAGCCGAGCGAGTTCTGCGCGACCGCGGCCGACTGCGCGGGCGTGAGCTTCTGCTCGATCTGGACGACCTTGCCGTTGTCGATGCGGTAGGCGTTCACGACCGCGATCGCTTCCCGGTCGTTCACCCAGCTGTAGCAGGTGTTGCCGGGCGGCATCTGCGGCACCGGCTTGCCCGCGAGCTGCGCGACGACGACGGCCGCCGCGATCTTGCCCATCGCGTTCGCCACGTTGCCGGACTTCGGCACGGGCAGGCCCGTGGTCGAGTCGCCGACGACGTGGACGTCCTTGTGCTTCACCGACTCGTACGTGACGTGGTTGACCTCGCACCAGCGCTTGTCCGCGCCGACGAGGTCGGCCTCGACCGCGATGGTGCCCGCGCGCTGCGGGGGGATGACGTTGACCACGTCGTACTTCACGGTGTCGCCGAGCTCGGTGGTGACCGTGCGCGCGCCCGGGTCGACCTTCACGACCTTGTTCGAGCCGCGGAACTCGAGGTTCGGGTACGCCTCCCACGCCTTGCGGAACAGCGCGGTCTTCGACACCACGTTGGGGTTGGCGTCGAGCACGATGAGCTTCGACTTCGGCTTGTGCGTCTTGAGATACCAGGCGATCTGGGACGCGCGCTCGTACGGGCCGGGCGGGCAGCGGTACGCCACCGGCGGCACCGTCATCACGAACACGCCGCCGTCCGGCATCGCCTGCAGCCGCTGCGCGAGCATGGTGGTCTGCGGGCCGGCCTTCCACGCGTGCAGCACGCGGTCGCCCGCTTCCTTGAGGCCCTCGATCTGCTCGGACTGGAACTCGACGCCCGGCGAGACGATGAGCTTGTCGTACTGCAGCCACCCCTCGCCGAGGCGCACGCGCCGGGCGCCCGGCTCGATGGCCGTGGCCGGCTCGTGGACGACCTTCACCCCGTGACCGCGCATGCGCGTGTAGTCGAAGCTGATGCTGTCGAGCGTGCGCACGCCGCTCAGCACGAGGTTCGAGAACGGGCACGACACGAACGTCCTGCTCGGCTCGATCAGGTACACCTCGACCGACGGATCCGCGAGCCGCACGTACTTCGCGGCGGTGGCGCCGCCCCATCCGCCTCCCACCACCACGACGCGCTTGCCGCTCTTCGGCGCGAAGTCGCCCTTCAGCGCGGTCGCGCAGCCGCCGAGCGCGCCGACGGCCGCGAGGCCGAGGCCGGTGGAATGGAGGAACTGCCTGCGTGTGAGCTTCATGCTCCCTCCGTTGGGGATGGACGGCTTGTGCGGCCGAACGGCCGCCGCCTTGTTGGGGCGCGAGTATGGCACACCGCCAATCCGGCCTGCCACCCGCGCGCGGTCAGCATGCCGCACGGGGGTCAACGCGGCGTGAACGCGGCGTGAACGCCCGGGGCGCCCGGGCTACCGCAAGCTGAAGCGCTCGGTCGCCTCGTTCCACGTCGCGAACGCGGCCCACGCCGCCATCACGCCGATCACGAGGAAGATCGCGCCGGCCCACCCGAGCCAGGCGGGGAGAAAGACGGCGACGCCGAGCTTCTGCTGGAGTCC
>Ga0194121_10000390_pt1 | contig 77150 bp, 55 predicted proteins | sample TA2MahCa50mmetaG_FD_148609 | JGI IMG/M metagenome (GOLD analysis project Ga0194121, IMG submission 148609) | Freshwater microbial communities from Lake Tanganyika, Tanzania - TA2015020 Mahale Deep Cast 50m | ecosystem: Environmental > Aquatic > Freshwater > Lake | place: Tanzania: Lake... | reverse complement strand
CGCCCGCGCCCGATGATGGTCCGCGAAACGATCCCGGCATCGAGGCACTCAACATCGCCATCGGCGACTACTTCTCGGCCAATGGCACTGTGCCAAAGGACATCAGCGAATTGGTCCGCGGCAAGTTCCTCGACAAACCTCCCGTGCCCCCGCCGGGCAAGCGCTATGTCATCGATCCCACTCGCCGACAGGCCAAGCTCGCCGGCAAGTGACGCGCCCGCTCACCCGATCCGCGCCGCGTGCGTGTAGCAGTTGAGCGTCTCTCCGCGCACGAAACCCACCAGCGTCTGCCCGTTTGCGCGCGCGAACTCCACCGCAAGGCTCGACGGCGCGGAAACCGCCGCGATGATCGGCACGCGCGCCGCCAGCGCCTTCTGCAAAATCTCGAACGACGCGCGCCCGCTCACCATCAGCACGTGGCGGTCGAATGGCAGCAGGCCGTTGAGGAAGCCGGACCCGAGCGCCTTGTCCACCGCGTTGTGACGCCCCACGTCCTCGCGCAACACGACGAGATTCCCTTCCGCGTCGAACACGGCCGCCGCGTGCAACCCGCCGGTCTTCGCGAAGGTGTCTTGCTGCGCGCGCATCGTCGCGGGCAGCCCGAGCACCGTGCCGAGCCGCACCTTCACGCGCGACCGCACCGGCTTGAAGCGCTGCCGCACCGCCTCGATGGTCGCCTTGCCGCACAAGCCGCAACTGCTCGACGCGAACACGTGCCGCGTGAGTTGCGCGAAGTCCACGGACACGTCCGGCGCGAGGAACACGTTGAGCACGTTGCCCGATTCGTTCCGGCCATACGGTTCGATGCGCGCGAGGTCGGAGCGCCTCGACAGCAGCCCCTCGGTGAGGAGGAAGCCCGCGGCCAGTTCGTCATCGTGGCCCGGCGTGCGCATCGTCACGCTCACCGGCCGCGTGTCCACGCGGATTTCCAGCGGCTCCTCGACCGCCAGCGAATCGGCGCGGCGCTCCGGCGCGCCGCCGGACTTCATGCGCGTCACGCGCGCCTTGGCTTCGCCGGGCCGTCTCATCAAAACCAGTTGTAGTTGAAGCTCACGCTCACGCGCTCGCCGTTCACGGGATTGGCGGGAACCTCGTGGCGCAGCCAGCTCTCGAACAGGATGACGTTGCCCGCCTTGGCCGGGATGACGACGTGCGGCAGGTTCTCGCGACGGCAGTCCGCCTGGCGCGGCGGCGCGGCCATGAAGCGGCTCAACCGCGGGTCCTCGAAGCGCAGCCCCGGCGAGCCGCGCGGCACGCGCACGTACCAGGTGCCGCTGATCGTCGAGAGCGGATGCAGATGCAGGCTGTGCGCCGTCTGGCGCGGCATGATGTTCACCCAGCAGTCGGTCATCACGAGCTTTCGGCCCGTGAGGTCGAAGTCCAGCGCGCGCGCGAACGCCCGCACGTGCCGGTCAATGCGCCGCTCCAACTCGCCGAACGTGGATGAAAACTTGTGCAGCTTGTCCATCGAACCGTAGCTCGTGTAGCCGCCGGGATAATTCTGCCTGGACCAGCGCGCGCCCTCGCGGTCGAACCCGCGGAGTTGCCGGCATTCCTTGAGCAGGGCTGCATTGAGCCGCGCCAAGCCCGAGCGCGCGAGCGGTGCGACGTGGATGAAGGTTGGAAACAGCACTTCGAGGCTCACGCCGCAAGCCTGCCGCGCTGCCTTCAGGTTCGCCAGCAAAACCGCGTCCGCTCTTGAAGTTTCAATGCCTCTCGCCACAATGGACGGTAGCTTCGTCAACAACCCAACCACCATGAACAAATACCTCACGGAATTCATCGGGACCTTTTTCCTCGTGCTGACCATCGGGTGCAGCGTCATCGGCGGCGCGTCGATGCCGCCGCTCGCCATCGGCGCCGCGCTCATGGTCATGATCTTCGCCGGCGGCCACGTCTCCGGTGCGCACTATAACCCGGCCGTCACGCTGGCCGTCTGGCTGCGCGGCCGGTGCGACACCAAAGACGTCATTCCTTACATGGTAGCCCAGGTCGTGGCGGCTTGCGCGGCGGCTGCGGCGGTGAAGTTTCTCACCGCGGGCGCGCTCGCGGAGGAATTGGAGACGGCCAGCAAGGCGGTGAATCCCAAAGCTGGCCCGGCCTTCCTCGCGGAATTCCTCTTCACCTTTGCGCTCGCCTACGTCGTGCTCAACGTCGCCACAGCGAAGGGCACGTCCGGCAACTCCTTCTACGGCCTCGCCATCGGCATGACCGTGATGACCGGCGCGTTCGCCGTCGGCAACATCTCGGGCGGCGCGTTCAACCCGGCGGTGGCCGTCGGCGCGACCGTCATGGGCCTCATCGAGTCCTCCAAGGTCTGGATTCACCTCGTCGCCGACTTCGCCGGCGGCGCGGCTGCAGCCTGCGTGTTCAAGTTCATCAATCCGGAGGACAAGTGACCGGCGCCGCGGCACCCTCGAACTCCGAAATCCTCGCCCGCTGGCGCCACGAACCCGCGCCATTGCTTGCGGTCCTCCACGCCTTCCACGACCGCGACGGCTACCTGTCCGAGGAAGCACTTCGCGCCGTGTCCGGGGCGCTGAAGATTCCGCTCGCCGACCTCTTCGGCACGGTCACGTTCTATCATCACTTCTCACGCGAACCCGGCGGCTTGAACAAGCCTCGCGTCTGCACCGGCAACGTCTGCTGCCTGCGGGGCGGTCGCGAGTTGCTCGAAGCGTTGAAGTCCCAAGGCGCGGCTGCGATGCCGTGCGCCGGCCGGTGCGACGAACCCGTTCCCGTGCTGCGCGGTCACGACCAACTGGTCGGCTTGTCTGCTGCGAGCCTTGCCGCGAAGCCCACGCCCTTGCCCGCGCCGAACCCGGGCGGTTGCGAGGAGTGCATCTTTGAAAAAATCCGGGAGCCGGGCCGCGCGACGCTCGACGGCTATCGGCGCACCGGCGGCTACGAAGCGCTCGCCAAGGCCGTGCGCGAAATGCCGCCCGCGCAACTGCTCGCCGTCGTCACCGAGAGCAAGCTCGCCGGACGCGGTGGCGCGGGTTTCCCGACGGGCGTGAAGTGGAAGGCCGTCGCCGACGCGCCCGGCCAGCCCAAGAGCATTGTGTGCAACGCCGACGAGGGCGAGCCGGGCTGCTTCAAGGACCGCGCGATCATGGACTACGACCCGCACGCCGTGCTCGAAGGCATGGCGCTCGCGGGCTTCGCCACCGGCGCGCCGCGCGGCTTCATCTACCTGCGCTACGAATATCCGGCGACATTCCGCATCCTGGAGCGCGCCCTTGCCGAGGCTGAGAAGGCCGGTCTGCTCGGAGAAAAAATCCCCGGCAGCAACTTCACTTTCAAAATTCATCTGCGGCGCGGCGCGGGCGCTTACATCTGCGGCGAAGAAGGTTCCTTGCTCAACAGCCTCGAAGGCAAACATCCCTTCCCGCGCAACAAGCCGCCGTTCCCCGTCACGCACGGCTTCGAGAACCTCCCCACCGCCGTCAACAACGTCGAGACGCTCGCGTCCGTGCCGCCCATCGTGCGCAAAGGCGCCGCGTGGTATCGCGGACTCGGCCGCAACGGCCACGCGGGCACCAAGCTCATCAGCCTCTCCGGCGACATCCAGCGCCCCGGCAACTACGAAGTGCCCATCGGCCTGCCGTTGAAAACGCTGCTTCACGATTGGGCCGGCGGTCCACCCGCCGGACGCACCATTCAAGCCGTGACGATGGCCGGCCTGAGCGGCGGCTTTCTCGCCGGCGACGCGCTCGATTGCACGCTCGATGAGCCGGGCATCCGCGGCAAAGGCTCGTTCCTCGGTGCGGGCGGCATCATCGTGTTCGACGACAGTCGCGGCATGGTCGCCGCCGCGCACGACGCGATGGAATTCTTCGCCCACGAAAGCTGCGGCAAATGTTTCCCGTGCCGCATCGGCACGCAGCGCCTCACTGAACGACTCAACGGCGAATCCGGTCCGCAAGATCTTGCCGACTGGACCGACGAAGTCCGCGACATCGGCGCCGCCATGCGCGCCACCAGCGCCTGCGGCCTCGGCATGGCCGCGCCCTTCGTGACGGACAGCCTTTTGAAGTTTTTCCCGGACGCGGTAAAACAACACGCGTCGGCCAATCGTCCACCCCACCAATGACATGACAGCCACTTCGACCGAACGCACACACACGCTGACGCTGGACGGCCACCCCGTCGCCTTCAGCGATGGCGAGACGATTTATCAGGTTGCCCAGCGCGCGCGGCGCAGCGTGCCGACGCTTTGCTATGACGAACGGCTGGAGGCGTTCGGCGCGTGCCGGCTGTGCGTGGTCGAGGTGGAGGGGATGAAGACGCCGGTGGCATCCTGCACGACGAAGGCCACGCCGGGCATGGCCGTGCGGAGCGCGTCGCCGGCCATTGAGAAGATTCGCAAGACGCTGCTCGAAATGCTGGTCAGCGAGAACCGCGAGGTGGAGGTGAGTCCGCTCCGGGGTTACGCATCGCAGGAACTCACGACCCTGGTGGATCGCTACGGCGCGCGGACGGGACGCTTTCAGGGCAAGAAATCCGGGCGCACCAACCAGGCCGATGACAATCCGTTCATCCTGCGCGATTACGATTTGTGCATCTCGTGCTACCGCTGCGTGCGCGTGTGCGCGGAACAGGAGGGCGACTACGCGATCAGCGTGATGAACCGCGGCTTCAGCACGCAGATCACGACGGAGTTCAACCACAACCTCAAGGACTCGGCCTGCACGTTCTGCGGCCAGTGTGTGCAGACCTGCCCGACCGGCGCGCTCGCGGACAAGAAGGCGCTGCGCGCGGCGGACATGCCCGGCGAGATCGCGAAGACGCGCACGATCTGCCCGTATTGCGGCGTCGGCTGCTCGGTGGACTTGCTGACGAAGGGCGACCGGCTCATAGGCGTGCAGCCGGCGATGGACGGCCCGGCCAATCACGGCGCGCTCTGCATCAAGGGGCAGTTCGCCTTCGACTTCGTTCAGCACGAAGACCGCTTGAAGACGCCGCTGGTGCGACAGGCTGACGGTTCCTTCAAGGAAGCGACCTGGGACGAAGCGCTCGACGTCGCGGCCGAAGGCTTCCGCCGTTCGCTCGAAAGGCACGGGCGGCGCAGCGTGTATGGCATCGCGAGCGGTCGCGCGCCGCACGAGGCGGCTTACTCGATGCAGAAGTTCATCCGGGCGGGTTTCGGCACGCATTATATAGACAACTGTAGCCGGGCTTGACACAGCCCAACGGTCGTCGGTCTGGCGGCCACCATCGGCAGGGGAGCCATGTCCAATCCGCTCGCGGACATGGACAAGCCGGATGTGATTTTCTGCACCGGCACGAACATGACCGAGTGCCATCCGGTCGCCGCCACCGGACTCAAGAAGGCGATGGCGCGCGGCGCGAAACTCATCGTCGCCGACCCGCGCCGCACCCGGCTGGCGGAGCTCGCGGACGTCTATCTGCCCATCCGCGTCGGCAGCGACGTGGCATTGCTGCTGGCGATGGCTCACGTGATCGAGCGCGAAGGCCTGGTGAACCGCGAGTTCATCGCGCAACGCACGGCGGGCTGGGAGGCGTTCCGCAAACATCTCAAGGAATTCACGCCGGCATGGGCGGCGACGATTTGCGAAGTGCCGGCGAAGGACATCGAGCAGGCGGCGTTGCACTACGGTCGCGGCAAGCCGAGCGGCATCTACTACACGCTGGGCATCACCGAGCACATCTGCGGCGTGGACAACGTGCAGAGCCTTTGCAACCTCGCATTGATGACCGGCAACCTCGGCGTCGAGGGCGGCGGCATCAACCCGATGCGCGGGCAGAACAACATCCAGGGCTGCGGCGATTGCGGGGCGGAGACGTTCGTGTTTCCCGGCAGCGTGCGGATTGACGACCAAGCGGCGCGGGACAAGTTCGCCGCGGCTTATCATCGCCCCGACCTCGACCCCGGCCAGCCGATGACGAAAGTCACGGCGTTGCAGGAGTGCGGCAAGAGCATTCACGCGATGCTCATTGACGGCGAGAACACGGTCGTTTCCGACCCCGACCGCAACCACTGCGAGCACGCGCTCAAGGCCCTCGATCATCTCGTGGTCGTGGACATCTTCATGACCGAGACCGCGAAACTCGCGCACGTCGTGCTGCCGGCGACCGCGTGGGCCGAGACGGACGGCGTGGTGTGCAACACCGAGCGGCGTGTCCAGCGCCTGCGTGCCGCGGTCAAACCGCCGGGAGAGGCGCGGCCGGACTGGTGGATCATCGCCCGGATTGCGCGGCGGCTGGGCATTCCCGGCTTTGAGTTCAAGACACCGGCGGACGTGTTCAACGAGCTTTGCTCCCTCTCGCCGACCTACGGCGGGCTGGACTGGGAGCGCGTTTCACTCGAGGGACTCAACTGGCCGGTGCCGACGAAGGACCATCCCGGCACGCCCATCCTGCACGTGGACAGCTTCACCAATGGCCGCGGCAAGTTCGTCGTCTGCGGCTATCGCGACCCCGCGGAGGTCATCAATGACGAGTTTCCCGTGTGGCTCACGACGGGCCGTCGCTTGCAGAGTTATCACACGCGCACGCAGACCGGGCGGGCGAGCGGCATTGATTACTTGCTGTCGGAGGAAAGCCTCGAAGTGAATCCCGCCGACGCGAAGGCGTGGGGCTTCCGCGATGGCGACTGGGCGTTGGTCAGCAGCCGTCGCGGTTCGGTGAAGATCAAGGTGTGCGCCACGGAGCGCTCGCCGCGCGGCACAGTGTTCGCGAGCTTCAGCTTCGCCGACGTGCCGGTGAACAACCTCACGGGCTCCGGTTACGATCCGACGACGCACACCGCGGAATTGAAGGTGTGTCCGGTGCGGATCGAAGCGGTGGCGAACTGAACCCGCCTACTTCTTCAGCCCACGCCCTCCGCGGCCCTTGAAGGTCAGCTCCGCGATGCCCGATTTGTCGAGTTCGCCGAGGCCGAGACGCTTCATCTTGGAATACTGCCGATACGTCGCGCCGGCAAGCGGAAGGTCGAGTTTCTTGTCTTTCGCGAGCGAGAGCGCGATGCCGCTGTCCTTCGCCGCGTGCGCGGCGCTGAAAAAGCACGAGTGGTCGCGGTTCTTCATGTCGTCGCCGTCGGTGACGAGCACGCGCGAGTTCGCGCCGGTTTGAGAGAAGACTTCCATCACCGTCTTGAGGTCGAGGCCGTGCGCGGCGGCGAGTCCGAGTCCCTCCGCGAGTCCGGCGGTGTTGATGTTCATGACCATGTTGACGAGCGCCTTGACCTGCGCGGCCTTGCCGGCGGCGCCGATGTAGCGGAGGAGTTTGCCCTCGTCGGAAAGCTTCACGAGGAGGTCCTTGACCTTGTTAAAGGTCGCCGCCGCACCGCCGCACATGAGGTAGAGCGTGCCCGCGCGCGCCTGGTTGATGCTCGAGGCCATGCAGGCTTCGAGGCTTCCCGCGCCAGACTTCTTCGCGAGGCGCTCGACCTCGACGTGGACCTTGGGCGTGATGGTCGCGCAGTTGATAAACACGCGGCCCTTCGCGCCGTGAAGCAAACTGTCCATTTTCTTGCCGGCCGCGAAGATCTTTCGCATCGCGTCGTCGTCGGTGACGACGGTGATGACAACGTCCGCGAGCGCGGTGACGCGGGCGAGCTTGGAGCAGGCTTCGCAGCCGAGCTCGCGGGCGAGCGCGAGCGCGGACTCGGCGCGCGCGTCATAGACGGCGGTGACGGGGTATCCGACTTCCTTGAGGCGGCGCGCCATGTTCGCGCCCATGCGGCCGACGCCGACGAATCCGATTTTCTCTGGCATAGCGATGTTGGGTTGAGAGTTTGAACGCAGCCGCCCGGCTGGAAGTTGCGGTTTTGAACGGGCGGCAGTGTAGCGGGGAGCCTCGGAGTGGCGAGGATTTTTTCGGCGCGGTTTGACCCAATCGGCGCGGCTCTCAACTCGGCGGCCGATCTCGCGCTCGAATTCGCCCGGAGAATCCGCAAGCAGAATGTGCGGGTCGTGCGTGACAGGCAGCCCCCGGCGCCGGGGTAGGTCTGCTTGCAGCGGATGAGGATGTCGCGCCACGCGAGGAACCAGAACAACTCCCGGTGAAGCCACAGCTCGCGGAAGTCCAGCGCCACAAGCCCGCGCTTGGGCCGGAGAACGCGCTCGTAGGTTGCGGGGCTTGGGAGCTTCTCGTGCGTGGCGTCGCTCACGGCGCAAATCAAACCTCGTTCCGCCGATACCAGTCCAGCGCTTCGGCGAGGCCGTCCTCGATGCCGTGTGTCGGCTCGTAGCCGAGCAGCGTGCGCGCCTTCGTGATGTCCCCGTGCGAGTGGCGCACGTCGCCGGGGCGGAAGTCCTTGTAAACCGGCTGCGCGCCGGCGAGCGAAGCGTCCGACTTCGCGAGGCCGTCGCGAATCATCGCGAAGAGTTGGTTGAGCGTGGTGCGGCCGCTGACCGCGATGTTGTAAACACGGTTCACGGCGTCGGCGTTCTGCGTCGTGGCCGCGAGCAGATTCGCCTGCACCACGTTGGCCACGTAGCAGAAGTCGCGGCTTGTCTCTCCGTCGCCGTGGATGACGACCGCCTCGCGCCGCAGCAACGCCGCGACCCATTTGGGGATGACCGCGGCGTAAGCGCCGCCGGGGTCCTGCCTCGGGCCGAAGACGTTGAAGTAGCGCAAGCCGATCGACCCGAAGCCGTAGGCGCGCTGGAACACGCCGGCATAGATTTCATTGGACGCTTTCGTCGCGGCGTAGGGCGAGAGCGGAGCACCGGTGTTTTCCTCGACCTTCGGCAGCACGGGATGGTCGCCATACACCGAGCTGCTGCTTGCATACACGAAGCGCCGCACCTTCGCGTCGCGCGCGGCGACGAGCATGGTGAGGAAGCCGGTGACGTTCGCGTGATGGGTCGCGAGCGGGTCGTCGATGGAGCGCGGCACCGAGCCGAGCGCGGCCTGGTGCAGCACGAATTCCGCGCCCTTGCACGCGCGACGGCAGGTGTCGGGGTTCGTGATGTCGCCCTCGATGAACGTGAACCGCGCCCACTGCGCGTTCGTGACGAGGTCGCGGACCTGAACGAGGTTTTTGCGGAATCCTGTGGCGAAGTTGTCGAGCGCGACGACGTTTTGATCGAGCTTGAGCAGAGCCTCGATCAAGTTTGAGCCGATGAAGCCGGCGGCGCCGGTGACGAGCCAGCGGCGAGGCGAACCCGCCAAGCTCAGTTTCAGTTTTTCAAATGCGCTCACACCGATCTACAGCATTCCATTTTTCTTATCTCAGCCGCCGGCTGAGCCGTTCGGATGGATCCCGATCAGAGTGAAGAACTCGCCTTCCATCTTCTGCAGTGCTTTGGGATTCCCGTGTTTCAAGTCTTGGAAAGGCTTCCAGAATCTGAACGTCCTGGTGAACCGGAAAGGCCGAAATACAACGGCCATTGGATTGAACTCGCGGTAGGTGCCAAAATGGTAGAAGGCGAGCTTCGCAAGCGAGAACTGCCACCGCTTGCGTTGGGACCAATTCAAGATGATGGCGCGTCGGCCGAGAACGGGGAGGATGTTCTGTTCAATGTAGTCATGCCAGTTGGGGCTCTCGGAATAGACATAGAGAACGTCACGACCGCGGGTGCACCACCACGACCAGATCAGAATGTGCAAGCAGATCGACGAAACCAGAAAGCCGAACAGTGCAAGCAGCAAGACCACAAGGAGCACGGGCGAAAGGAGAACGATCAACGGTATGAGCCACCATGGGCTTCGGGTTGCTGGCTTCGAGTTGCTCAAGTGTGAAGTGGTCAGATTACTTTGACTCACGCCTTCCACACCTTCCCCGGCGCAACCTTCACCTCGGCCATCGCGTTGCGGGTGTCCACGATGCACTGCGCCCAGTCGGCGAGCTCCTGGTTGTTCGCCTTCTTGTGGTTCGTTGAAATCACGACGACATCGAACGACGCGATGGTTTCGCGGGTCCACGCGACGGACTTGGTTCCTGCCCAGTGGCCGTGCTCGCGGCTGGGGCGGATGACCGGCACGTGCGGGTCGAAGTAGCTCATCGCCGCGCCGCGCTCCTTGAAGAGGTCGAGCAGGATGTAGCTCGGCGACTCGCGGTCGTCGTCCACGTTCGGCTTGTAGGCGAGGCCGACGATGAGGATGCGGGAGCCGTTGATGGCCTTCTTCTTCGAGTTGAGCGCCTCCTGCGTGCGGTGCACCACATACATCGGCATCGCGGTGTTCACCTCGCCGGCGAGTTCGATGAACTTCGTGTTCTGCCCGTATTCGCGCGCCTTCCACGTGAGGTAGAACGGGTCGATCGGGATGCAGTGCCCGCCGAGGCCGGGGCCGGGATAGAAGGGCATGTATCCGAACGGCTTGGTCTTCGCGGCGTTGATGACTTCCCACACGTCAATGCCCATGGCGGCGTAAACCTGCTTGAGCTCGTTCACCAGCGCGATGTTCACGCCACGGAAGATGTTTTCCAAAAGCTTCGTCGCCTCGGCCGCGCGGCAGGAACTCACGGGCACGATGGTCTTGATGGCCTTGCCGTAAAGCTCGATCGCGCGCCGCTGGCATTCGGGCGTAAAGCCGCCGACGACCTTCGGGATCTGCGCCACGATGCTGTTCGGGTTGCCCGGGTCTTCGCGCTCGGGCGAGAACGCGAGATGGAAATCCGCGCCCGCCTTCAGGCCGCCGCGCTCAAGCACGGCGCGAAGGTCCTCGTCCGTCGTGCCGGGATACGTGGTGGATTCGAGCACGACGAGCAGGCCCTTGTGCAAGTGCGGCAGGATGGCCTCGCCGGAGTTGAGGATGTAGCTGATGTCCGGCTCGCGGTTCTTGTTGAGCGGCGTGGGCACGCAGATGATGACCGCCCCGACGTCGCGGATGCCGCTGAAATCCGTCGACGACTTGAAGCGCCCCGCGGCGAGTTGTTCCTGGATGGCGGCCGCGGGGATGTGCTCGATGTAGCTGCGCCCGGCGTTGAGCGACTCGATCTTGCGCGAGTCGATGTCGAGCCCGAGCACGTTCACGCCCGAGCGCGCGAACTGGAGGCAGAGAGGAAGCCCGACGTAACCCAGACCGATGATGGCAATGTTCATGTTGGCAACCCGGCTCGAGCGGCGTTGAGACGGCCCGGTCCGCCGAGGCAGCGACCGTCGTCGGGCGGGCGGATGACGAGACACCCGCGCTGCTGCCGCGGAGTTTGTAGCGGGACATTCGCGTGATGAGAAGCCAAACCTCACACCCGTTGAATTCGCGATTGCACCACCGCCCGTGCCCCGATAGCTTCGCCCCACGACTGAATCCCCGGCCCGATGCCGCCGTCCATACTCGTGCCATGAAAAAGCTCATCGCCTCCTTCGCCGCCGTCTCTTTCGCCATTGCCCCCGTCGTGCTCCGCGCCGACGAGCCGGTGAAGCAGGTGGGCGCCAAGCCCGCCAAGCCCGCCGCCGAGGCGCTCAAGGTCGGCCAAGCCGCGCCCGACTTCCGCATCAAGGACTCCACCGGCAAGGAGATCAATCTCGCCGACCTCAGCGCGAAAGGCCCCGTGCTCGTTCGCCTCACGTGCGGCTGCCTCGGCTGCGACAAGGAACTGCCCTACTTTCAGGCGCTCAACGAGGCTTACAAGGCGCAGGGTCTGGTGAGCCTCGCGGTCTTCAAGGAGCCCGACACCAAGGTTGAGTCCTACGTGAAGGAAAAGAAGATCGACATGCTTTACGCCGTGGACACCAAGGGCGCGAGCTGGGACGTGTGGAAGACCAAGACCATGCCGAGCAACTTCCTCATCGAAAAAGGCGGCAAGATCGCGGCCATCTCGACCGGCTGCGACCCCAGCGGCATGATCGCCAAGCGCCTTTCCGACAAAGCCGCCAACCTCGTCGGCGGTGAATCCGTGGACGTGAAATCCAAGGTCGACGTCGCCCGCCAGAACAAGCCGGAGCCGAAGAAGTAGTCCCGCGCCATCCCCGCGCGCCGGCGCCGTCGTTGGCCGCGGCCGGCAGACGCTGCATTCCGGTTTTGAACGCGGGCCGATTTCACTCCATCCGCGCCCGCGCCGAGTTTCTTGCTGACAGCCCGGAAGTCGCCTCCCAAACTTGCGCCGCCTTCGCATGAGCGACACGAACCACACCGCGCAATACATCCAGTCGCTCGACGACCTCAAGAGCGTCGAAATCACCACGCTCGTCAATTACATCGTCCTCGACTCGATCAAGTCCGGCGCCAGCGACATCCACATCGAGCCCTGGGAAAACACGCTCTGCGTCCGCATCCGCGTCAGCGGGCAGCTCGCCGAACTGGTGCACCTGCCGCTCGAGCTGAAGGAGAAAGTCGCCGGCCGCGTGAAGGTCATGGCCAACCTCGTCTCGCACGTCACCGGCGTGCCGCAGGATGGCAAGGCGCACATGGGCGCCGAATTCGGCGGCGTGCAACTGCGCGTCTCCATCTTCCCGACGATCCTCGGCGAGAAAGTCGTCTGCCGCATCTTTGACCCGAGCTCGCGCACCTTCAACCTCAACGCGCTCGGGTTCGACGAGCGGACGCTTCACGACTACATCGCGCTGCTCAACAAACCCAACGGCCTCATCCTGCTCACCGGCCCGACCGGCTCGGGCAAGACCACCGCCATCTACGCGTCGCTCTACCACCTGATTGAGAAGCACGGCACGTCCATCAGCGTCGCGTCCGTCGAGGACCCGGTCGAAGTCAACCTCACCACCGTCAGCCAGGCGCAGTTGAACCTTGCGGCCGACTTCACCTTCGCCGCCGCGCTGCGGTCGCTCATGCGGCAGGATCCGCAGATCATCATGGTCGGCGAGATTCGCGACCCGGAGACCGCGGGCATCGCCGTGCAGGCGGGGCTCACGGGCCACATGGTCATCAGCACCGTGCACAGCGGCACGACGGCGGGCGTTTTCGCGCGGCTCATCAACATGAACATCGAGCCGTTCCTGCTCGCGTCGAGCATCCTCGGCGTGATGGGCGTGCGGCTCGTGCGAAAGAACTGCCCCTACTGCGCGATGCCCTACGAGCCCGACCCCGGCCTGCTCAAGCAGCTCACCCATGAGCAGATCGAGAACGGCACGTTCCGCAAGGGCGCCGGCTGCGCCAAATGCAAGAACACCGGCTACGCCTCGCGCATCGCCATCACCGAGCTGCTCGTCGTCAACGAACCCATCCGCGAGGCCGTGCTGAACAAGACGCCCACGCGGCAGATCCAGGACATGGCGATCTCCAGCGGCATGCGCTCGCTCTGGCAAAGCGGCGTCGAACGCGTGCTCGCCGGCGAAACCACGCTCGAGGAAGTCGCCCGCAAGACGGCGAGCGATCAGTTGTAGCCGGCGCGTTATTCCCCCAACTGCGCGGCAAGCTCCATCAACGCGGTCACGACTTTCTTCGACGCATCGACCTCGACGTAGCTCGACTTGGCGCGCCACGTTTCGTAGCCGCCGAGCGCATGGTGCTCGGGCGTGGGCAGGTAGCCGTTGTAGCCGTTCGCCAGCGAGATGGTGAACGCCGGCTTGAGCGCGCTGCGCTGCTTCAACTCCAGCCCGATCTCGACGAACACCTCGCACGGGATGGCGAACACGCCCACGTCGCCGATGCGGTGCGCCTGCACGATGCACTTCACCTCCGGCGGATAGGCGTCCATCTGCACGGTCTCGCGCGCGTAGATTTCCTCCGGCGTGACCATGCGCGGCAACGTCTTCGCTCGCGACATGATTTCCTTCGCGCGCACGAGCTCCTCCTGCGTCGGCTTGCGGACGCCGAGCGTGATTTCCTTCTCCACGGACTTCAGTGGCGCCCAGTCCGCGTGCTTGATGGTGAGCCACGCCTTGTAGGCCTCGGCGGCGACGATGTTCGCCACGAACTTCATCTGCTCGTAGGGCGGCTTGCGCTCCGCCGCGGGGCCGGGCCAGTTGATGTTGTTGATGTTCGCGCTCGCGCCGTTGGACATCAGCGCGACAAACGGCGGGTCCGAGTCGCGCGCGCCGAGCAGTTCTTTCATCCGCTCGCAGAAATAGCCGAAGTAATCCGCGCTGATGGCGCCGCCCGTGGTGCCGCCGACGTAGTGCAACGAGTAGTTCGCGAAGACCGCGATCGGGCGGCCGTTGGTCGAGACGACGGAGATGATGGACACATCCGGGTCGGTCGGGCCCGCGGGTTCGAGCAGCGCGGGATTCGCGACGCCGGGGTTCATCTTCACCTTGTCCTCGCCGCCGAAGGGGTTGGGCAGCTTGGTGCCGGGCTTCATGAACCAGCGGCGGTTGTGGACCTGCGTGGGCTCGCGACCCACGGCCCAGCCGATGCGCGCGGGCGCCAGGGTGTTGAGCGCGCGGCGCACGCCATCCGCGATGCGCACCGCGAGGAACGCGCGATACTCCATGTCCGCCTCGCTCTGGAACACGCTCGCCGAGGTGCCCGCCGAGTGCGTGTGCGTGGCGCTCATCACCATGCGCGCCGCGGGCAGGCCGGTCTCAATGGTGACGAGCCGCTTGGCCTCGTCGAACACCTCGCGCGGAATCATGCACGCGTCGGCGACGACAAGGACGAGCTTGTTCGTGCCGTCATCGAGCGCAAGGCAGCGCGCGTTCAACTCGTCGTGAACGTGCCGCGCGGTGCCGTCCTGCATGTTGCCGTTGATGGACGTGCCGAGCTTCGGCGTGATGACGCTCGTCGCCGCGCCCGCGCGGAAGACTCTGGCAGGTTCGGCTGCGTGTGCGATTGCCGCCGCAAGCAGCGCGAAAACGACGAGAGTGAACAGCGAACTGGCTCGGTGTTTCATGATAGGGGGATTGGACGTGTCGGCCTGGATTGCTCGTCAGCGTCAGCTCGACGCTGCCGCGTCCGCGGCCGGCGGACTGTTTCCCATCCGCTCGTCCACAATCACCGCGGTCACCACGTCGGCGGCGACGTTCAGGACCGTGCGCGCCATGTCAAGGATGCGGTCCACGCCGAGGATGAGCGCGATGCCCTCGGGCGGCGCGCCGAACGTCGCGAGCAACCCGACAATCAGCGGCAGCGACGCGCCCGGCACGCCCGCGACCGCCACCGCGCTCAGCACCGCGAGCAGCAGCAGCGTCACTTGCTGGCCGATGGAGAGGTGGACGCCATACACCTGCGCGATGAACAGCACCACGCATCCTTCGTAGAGCGCCGTGCCGCTCATGTTCATGGTCGCGCCAAGGGGCAGCACGAAGCCCGCGGTCGGCGCGGAGATGCCCAGCCGCTCGCGGCTGACCTGGATCGTCGTCGGCAGCGTGGCGTTGCTCGAGCTGGTCGAGAAGGCCGTGACCATGATCGTGCTGATGGCCTTGAAGAACTGTGCCGGCGACCGCCGCGAAAGCAGCTTGAGCATCAGCGACATCGTGCCGAACAGGTGCACCGCCATCACCACGAGCACGCCCACCACGAACAGCAGCAGCTTCTGCAGGAACTCGATCCCGAGCTTGATGACGATGCTCGCGAGCAGCGCCGCCACCGCATACGGCGCGAGCCGCAGCGCGAACTGCACGATGCGCGTCATCACGTTCGTGACGACTTCGAGGCCGTGCTGAAGCGACGCGCGCTGGCCGTCGGCAAGCGTGGTGCCCGCTGCGCCCACGAGCAGCGCGAAGAGGATCAACGGCAGCACGTCGCCGATGCGGCCGCGGTCCGGTCCGACCACGGCTTGCATGAGATTCCGGGGCATGAACATCTCCACGAGCGACGCGAAGGTGATCTTCACGGGCTCCTTCTCGACGCGCGCCTGCAAGTCCTTCGCCTTCGCGCTGAACTCGGCGTTCGTCACCAACTGGTCGCGCGTCGTCGCGTCGAGGCTGCCGCCGGGCCTGAGCGTGTTCATCATCACGAGCCCGAGCGCGACGCCGATGGCCATGTTCACGCCGAAGAGCGCGAAGGTCCGTCCCGCCATCGGCCCGAGGCGGTCAAGCCGGCCGAGTTGCACCACGCCGAGCGCGAGCGACGCGAACACGAGCGGCACCACCACGAAGAACAGCGCGCGCAGAAAAATCTGCCCGAAGGGATCGAGCAGCTCGTTCGTGAGCCAGCCGGAGAACTTGAAGCCGGCGGGCAGCGCGCCGAACAACTGCTCGCTCGCGGGCACTTTCAGGAAAAGCAGCCGGAGGATCACCCCGGCCACGAGCCCGACGACCATGCCCCAGAGGATGCGCGTGGCGAGCTTGTCCGAATCGCTGGCGGGCGTGGTCACGCGGCGGAAACTAGGAGCAGCCCGCGGCGAAGTCGATGCCGGACTTGAGGCACGGACGCCCCGCCCCGCCGCGCGCCCGGCGCCGGATTGCGGTGCCTTCCGGCGCGCATTGGCGTATCTTCACGCCGTGCGTTCGTCACCGCAGCCGCAGGATGCCCCGGCGCTTCAGCACGTCGTCGTGCCCGACCTCTGGCAACAGCAGGCCGTCGCGGCATTGCGCGCGGGGCAGGATGTCGTCGTCCACGCGCCGACCGGCGCGGGCAAGACGCTGATCTTCGAGCTGTGGTCCGATCACGGGAAGAACCGCGGCCAGGCCATCTACACCGTGCCGACGCGCGCGCTGGCCAACGACAAACTCGCCGAGTGGCGCTCCAAAGGCTGGAACGTCGGCATCGCCACCGGCGACCTTTCGGAAAATCTAGACGCGCCCGTCATCGTCGCGACGCTCGAGACGCAGAAGAACCGCCTCATCGCCGGCGACGGCCCGGCGCTGCTCGTCGTGGACGAATACCAGATGCTCGGCAACGAGGATCGCGGCCTCAATTACGAGCTCGCCATCGCGCTGGCGCCGCCGCGCACTCAATTGCTCCTGCTCAGCGGCTCCGTCGGCAATCCGCGCGACGTCGTCAAGTGGCTCAAGCGCATCGGGCGCGACGCCGTCCTCGTCCAGCACGACGTCCGCCCCGTGCCGCTCGAGGAAGTCTGGGCCTCGAAGCTCAACTACCGCATCCCCTCCGAGATTCGCGGCTACTGGCCGGGGCTGGTCGCCAAGGCGCTCGCGGAGGACCTCGGCCCCATCCTCATCTTCTCGCCCCGGCGCGCGAGCGCGGCCGACCTCGCGGCCGAGCTGGCGCGGCAGCTTCCCGCGTCGAATCCGCTCACGCTCAGCGCCGCGCAGCAGCGGCTCGCCGGCGAGCACCTCGCGCGGCTGCTCAGGTGCCGCATTGCGTATCATCACAGCGGCTTGAGCTACGGCGCGCGCGCCGGCGTCGTCGAACCGCTCGCCAAGGCCGGGCAACTCCGCGTGGTCGTGGCCACGATGGGGCTGGCCGCGGGCATCAACTTCTCGCTGCGCAGCGTCGCGCTCGCCGCCGCGACGTATCGCCGGGACGCCGTGGAACAGCCGCTGCGGCCGGATGAAATCCTGCAGATGTTCGGCCGCGCCGGTCGTCGCGGGCTCGACGAGACCGGCTACATCCTCATCTCGGCGAACGAGGTCCGCGCGCTGGACGCTCATGCGTGCCAGCTCGCGCGCAGCGGGCTGGTGGATTGGGGCGCGCTGTTATCCGTGATGGGCGCGGCCGCGGCGAACGGGCGCGACGCGTTTGCCGAGGCGGTGCGGGTGCAGGAACGGCTGTTCACCACGCGGCCGGTGTTCCTCGGCGTCGAGTCGGCGATGAAGCACCCGGGGGCGCCGTGCGGATTGAAGACCGACTCGGAGCGCGCGCGGCGCGTCCGGCAGAAAGCGCGGGAAATGCGGAACAGCCGCGGCGAATGGGAACGCGCGCCGCAACTTCAGGAGCGGATGCTCCCGGAGATTGTTGTCGCGGACCGGGGCGCGGAGGTCTCGCGCCCCGCCGGACATCCGCGCTCCGTGCTCAGCGAGCCCGAGGCGCTCGAGAAGGCCGGGCCCGGCGAACTCTGCGCGATTGCGACGGAGCACGGCGTGACCACCTACGGCCGCGCGATTTCCGTCGCCGACAAACTGCACGACGGCCGCGTGGTGATTGCGAAATGGATCCGCCGCCTCACCAACTGGGGCGGCCGGCAGGCGGAGATGGACGTGTGGCGCGAGAAAATCCGCCCGCTCGTCGAGAAGAAGTTCGCGCAACAGAAGATGCCGGTCGTGCGCTTCGCGGAGCACGGGCACCGCATCGTCGCCGAGGTCAGCATCGCGAGCCTCACGATGAAGGTCCCCGTGGATCGCCACGGCGTCGCGCTGTGGCGTCCGCTGGAGCGGGAGACGATGCAGCCCGAGTGCGCGCAATGCCCGCACACGAAGCTCTGCCTTTCGCTCGCGCCCGCCACGGGTGTCGCGCTGCTGTGGCGGCGGCTCGGCCTCGTGGACGCCGGGGGCGTGCCGACACGCCGCGGGCAGCTCATCAGTTTCTTCCACGGCAGCGACGGCCTCGCGTTGTCGGCGGCGCTGGAGGACGAGCGATATCCGCTCGACGAGTTGATCTACGACCTTGCGAACCTCGACGCCGGGTTCCGGTTCTGCGGCGAGGACAACCGGTGGGAAGGCCGGCTTGTCGTCGTGTGCCGGCAGGTGTTCGGCATGCAGAGCATCCCCGGTTATCTCGAAAACGGCGCGCCGCCCAGATACGGCGCCGGCGCTGAAGCGGTCGTCGCCTCCGTGCACAAGAACCCGCTCAACAAGCACGGCTGGGTCAGCGACCAACTCGGCGCGGGCGACGTGGACCGCGTGATCATCGAATGGCGCAGCACGCTGCGGCAGATCGCGCACGCGCCCGCGATGGACTGGCCGCGGTGGAAGGCGTTGCAGGCGATGGCCCGGGAACTCCTTCGCGAAACGGAGTCGCCGACGCTCACGGACTTGCCGCCGCTGGAGTTTCACCAGACGAAGCGCGCCGATCACCGGCTGCAATTCCGCCGGCATTGAGCGGCGGCGGGCTACGTGCGCGACTTGTTCCCGACCGTGTGCGAACTCGCGGGCGTGCCGGTGCCGGACACGGTGCAATCCAAGCGCCTCGCGCCGGTGCTCGCAGGCAAGGTCCGCGAAGTTCACCCACAAGTCATTGCGTGCTTCACGGACACCCAGCGAATGATCCGAACCGACTCGTGAAAGCTCATCCACTACCCGCAGGCGAAGCGCACGCAACTGTTCGACCTGGTGAACGACCCGGATGAACGGCGCGACCTGTCCGGCGTGGAGAAGTGGTCGGGCCTCGCGAGGGAACTGCGCGCGAAGCTCGACGCCGCGTTGCTCGGCATGGGCGACCCGCTCGCGGCGCGGGAATCGTCCGGCTCAGGCCTTTTTCTCCGGCACGAACTCCTCCACTTTCGCGTTCTCGACGAGGAAGTTCAGCACCTTCGCGGTGAGGATCTGCTCCTGAATTTCGCCGAAGCCGTTGCGTTCATCGAGCTGCTTCACCAGCTTTTGCACGGGCATCTGGTATTGCGCGGCCATGATCATCACGCGCTGGCTCAGCTCCGACTGCTCCACGCGGATGTTCTCCGCCTCGGCAATGCGGCCGAGCAGGAAGCTCGCCTTCACCCGCTCCTTCGCGCTCGCGGCGGCGAAGCCGAAAATCTGGTCCTTCTGCGCCTCGATGGACTCGCGCGACGCGCCCCGCTTGGTCTGCTCCTGGACGATGTTGTAAACGGCGCTGCGCGTCTCGGTGTTGACGATGCTCTCGGGCAGTTCGCACTTCACGCGGGCGAGCAGTTCGCGGACGATCTGGTCCTTCGCGCTGCGCTCGCGCTGGAATTTCACCTCGTTCTCAAGGTCGTGCTTCACGCCCGCGCGGAGCGCCTCGAGACTCTCGGCCTCGAGTGCCTTCGCGAACGCCTCGTTCACGTCCGGCAGGTGCCGCTCCTTGACCTGCACGATCTCCACCTCGTAGCTGGCCTTCCGCCCCGCGAGCGCGGGCGTCATGAAGTCCGCGGGGAAATCCACGCCCACCGTGCGTTTGGAGCCGGCTTCCGCGCCGACAAGCTGCTCCGTGAAACCCGGGATGAACTGCCCCGCCTGCACATTCACCCAGAAATTCTTGTGCTCGCCCAGCCCGCGCGTCTCCGGCGCAAGCTCCGCGATCGGCTTGCCGTCGCATGTGCCCGTGTAGTTGATCACCACGAAATCTCCCGGCTGCACCGCGCGCGGCACGTCCGCGTAACTGGCCCGCTGCACGCGCAGCGCCTCGAGTGCCTTCGTCACGTCCTCGTCCGTCACCGTGATGGACGGCAGCTTGATGGGAAGCTGCTTGTAATCGGGCATCTCGAACTCCGGCTCCGTTTCGAGCGTGGCGGCGAACTGCAGCGCCTGCCCGCGGCCGAACTGGATTTCCTCGATGTCCGGATACGTCGCCACGCGCAGCTTCTGCTCCGCCACGGCCTTCTTGTAGGAATCGGGGATGAGCCGGCGCTTGACCTCCTTCTCGATGTCCTGCGAGTAGGCCTTCACGACCATGGCGCGCGGGGCCTTGCCGGGGCGGAAGCCAGGGAGCTTGGCGGCTTTTTGATATTCCTGCTCCACCGCGGTGAACGCGGCATCCACCGCCGGCGCGTCCACCTCCACGCGGAGGAGCTTGCGGCACGGGGCGAGATTTTCGACGGTTACATTCACGAGGGACCTTTCGTTGGCCGACGCTCCGCGGTGAAAATGTTCCGGTGAGGCCCGCGCGGAGCCGCGAGCGGGGGGCGAGCCTAGGTGCCGCGCAAGGTCGCGTCAAGCGCGCCGGACGCCGGCACGGGCTGGCTGATGTGCGCCAGCGCACGGTCGCCATCGAGAACGCGACCGCGTTGCCAGCTCACGCTCCTGCCGTGGGATGGAAGCTGTTCCGCGGAAGGAGCGACAGGGAAGCAGGCTCGGACCGGCCTCACGCAGCGGCGGCACCGGGCTTCCGTTGAACAAGCGGCGGACACTCCCCGCGCACCGATGCGCCGGTGATGGTGATTATCCGCGAGTCCTCCGAATGGGGCGCCTCATACATCAGGTCGAGCATGAGTTTCTCGATGAGCGCGCGGAGGGCGCGGGCGCCCGTTCCCTTGCGGTGGGCTTCGCGCGCCAGTTCCCGCAGGGCCTCCGGCGTGAAGATCAGTTCCACGCCTTCCATCCACAGCAGCTTGGCGTATTGCTTGGTGAGCGCGTTCTTCGGGTCGGTCAGGATCGTCACGAGCTGGTCCTCCGAGAGTTCGTCAAGGACGCTTGTGACAGGCAACCGCCCGACGAACTCGGGAATGAACCCGTAGTTCAGCAGGTCTTCCGGCTCCACGCTGTGCAACACTTTCCGCTGCTCCATCGCCGCCGCCTTTGCCGAATGATGCGACGCGCCAAAGCCGACGACGCGGCTGCCCAGCCGCCGGTGGATCGTCTTTTCGAGTCCCACGAACGCGCCGCCGCAGATGAACAGGATGTTTGTCGTGTCAACCCGGATGTATTCCTGCTGCGGGTGCTTGCGGCCGCCCTGCGGCGGAACATTGCACACCGTGCCCTCGAGGATTTTCAGCAACGCCTGCTGCACGCCCTCGCCGGAAACATCGCGCGTGATGGACGGGCCGTCGGCCTTGCGGGCGATCTTGTCGATCTCGTCGATGTAAACGATGCCGACCTGCGCGCGCTTCACGTCGTAGTCCGCGGTCTGGAGCAATCGCAAGATGATGTTCTCCACATCCTCGCCCACATAGCCGGCCTCGGTCAGCGTCGTTGCGTCTGCAATCGCAAAGGGCACGTCGAGCGCGCGCGCCAGGGTCCGCGCCAGCAGCGTCTTGCCCGAGCCCGTCGGCCCGATGAGGAGGATGTTGCTCTTCTCGATCTCCACGTCCGGATGCGGGTCGTCGCCTCGGCGGTTTCGACCGGGGCCGTCGGACGCGTGCAGGATGCGCTTGTAGTGGTTGTGAACGGCGACGGCGAGCGCCTTCTTCGCGGCGTCCTGCCCGACGCAATGGTCATCGAGGATGCGCTTGATCTCGCCGGGCTTCGCCACGCGAATCCGCGGCGTCACCCGCCGCGTGTCGGCCGAGAGTTCCTTGTCCAGCACGCTCTTGCACACGGCGATGCACCCGTCGCAGATGTAAACGCCCGGCCCCGCGATGAGCTTCTTGACCTCGGCGTGCGACTTCCCGCAGAAGCTGCACAAGGTCAGGTTGTGGGGCCGTGCCATGGGAAGCCGGGTTGCGCGTCAGGTGCTCTTCAAGTCCGCGAGCTTCTGGTCGGCGAGCCCGGGGATTTCCTTCCGCGAAGCGACCACCTCATCCACGAGCCCGAACTGTTTCGCCTCCTCGGGCGACATGAAATTGTCGCGGTCGCACGCCTTCTCCACGATCCCGACCGGCTGGCCCGTGTGCTTGGCGATGATCTCGTTGAGCCGCTGCTTGAGCTTGAGCATGTATTTGACGCGGATTTCCACGTCGCTCGCCTGCCCCTCCGCGCCGCCGAGCACCTGGTGGATCATGATGTTCGCGTTTGGCAGGGCGTAGCGCTTGCCCTTCGTGCCGCCCGCGAGCAGCACCGCGCCCATGCTCGCCGCCTGCCCGATGCAGTAGGTGTTCACGTCGCACGTCAGGAACTGCATCGTGTCATAAATCGCCAGCCCCGCCGTCACGCTCCCGCCCGGCGAATTGATGTAAAGATGAATGTCCTTCTTCGGGTCGCTCATCTGGAGGAAGAGCAGTTGCGCGATGATCAGGTTCGAGATCATGTCGTCAATCGGCGTGCCGATGAACACGATGCGGTCCACCAGCAACCGCGAATAGATGTCGTAGCCGCGCTCGCCGCGACCGGTCTGCTCCACCACCATCGGCACCAGGAAATTGTTCATAAGACTTCGCTCAGAGGCGCGCGGAACGTAGTGGCGGGCCCGCGGCCCGTCAAGCGCGTCAGGCTTTCTCCTACCAAATCCGCCCTCCGGATGAAAGCCAATTGTCCGCGACTGGCCTTGCTCCGATTGGGTGGACGGGGGGTCGGCTTTCGTCGCAACGTTGAGTCAAGCGATGCGGGTGAGGATCGCGAGGTTCGGAATGCGCTGGTGGGCGCGCGGGGTTGCGCAGCTTTGCCGTTGAAATCCCGGGGGCCAGCTCGCACCCTGCCGCCATGAACACCGGCGGCCCCATCTCCCGGCGCACTTTCCTTGCCGCCACGGCGCTCGTTTCGGTTTCGCCCCGGCCCGGCGCGCAGGAGTCAAAGCCCGAGCCCATCATCGACATCCATCAACACACGAACTATCACGGGCGCACGGACGGACAGATGCTCGCGCACCAGCGCGCGATGGGCATCACCACGACGATCCTCCTGCCCGCGGGCCGCGTGGCGGAGCTGCCGAGCACGCACGCCGGCCGGTCCAACGGACTCGCGGCCAGGTGCGGCGGCAACGAGTGGTGCAAGCGCTTCGCCGACGAGCATCCCGGCGAGTTCCTGTTCGCCGCAAACGAAATCACGGATCATCCCGAGGCCCGCGCGGAGGTTGAGAAGTATCTCAAGCTCGGCGCGAAGATGATCGCCGAGCAGAAGTTCGGCGTGGCGTGCGACTCGGCGTCGAGCCAGGACCTCTACCGGCTCGCGCAGGATCACGGCGTGCCGGTGCTGCTGCACTTCCAGCACGGCACCTACAACCTCGGCTACGAGCGCTTCCACAAGGTGCTGGAGAACTTCCCGAAGGTGAACTTCCTCGGCCACGCGCAGACGGTGTGGGCGAACATTGACAGGGACCACGCGGACCAGAAAAACCTTTATCCGAAGACGAAGGTCACGGCCGGCGGCCTGACGGATGTGTATCTTCGGACGTATCCGAACTTCTTCGCGGACATGTCGGCCGGCTCGGGGCTGAATGCGCTCATCCGCGACGAAGATCACACGCGCGGCTTCCTCGACCGGCACCAGTCCAAGATTCTTTACGGCAGCGATTGCGCCGACACGCTCGGCCGGGGTCCCGGCTGCCAGGGCGCGCAGACGCTCGCGGCGCTACGGCGTCTCGCGCCCAACGCGGCCGCGCTGCGGAAAATCCTGTTCGAGAATTCGAGGAAGCTTTTCAGGCTCGCCTAGTTTGCCCGAAGCTCCCGCCCGCCGGGAACCGACAGTGCGCCTCACTCCACCACGAGCACGGGCGTGCCGAGCGACACGAGCTTGAGCAGGAGTTCCGCGTTCCAGTTCGACAGCCGGAAGCAGCCGTGCGACTCCGTGCGCCCGACGTCCTCGGGCTTTGCCGTGCCGTGGATGCCGTATCCGGGCCGGTTGAGGCTCACCCAGGCCGAGCCCACCGGGTTGTTCGGGCCCGGCGGGAGAATCAGCTTGGTCTTCAGTTGCCGGGCCTCGGCGGACTCGGGGAAAACCTCCGGGTCGAACGTGTAGTTCGGATTCGCCGCCGCCGCGACCACGTTCAGCTCGCCCGTCGGCCGCTTCTCGACGCGCTGCGCGATGCTGCACGGGAAATGCGCGAGCAGGTTCGTGCCCGCGTCGAACGCCTGCAGCGTCTTGCCCGCCAGATGGATGGTGACCCACGCGGCTTTCGAGCGAAACGCCGGCGCGCCCACGTTCAGCACCTGCACGGGCGTCCCGGCGGTGAGGTTGGTCCAATTCAAGTCCGGGTTGAGCCGCCGGATGAGGATCGGATGCGCGTGGCTGCGCTCGGCGACGAGTTCGAGGATCGATTCGTAATCGAGCGCGCCTTGCTGCGACTTGCCGAGCCACGTCGTGCTGAGCGGTTGAAGTCGCGCGAGGTCGTTGCTCGTCACCGTGTAGGTCACGAGCGGCGGCACGGTCAGTTGAAGCCGCGCCTGCGTCTCGCTGTCCAGGCCGCCGGTGGGTTTGAGCCCCTCGCGCGATTGGAACGCCCGCAGCGCCGCGCGCGTCTGCGGACCAAACTGCCCGTCCATCGAGCCCGATGAAAAGCCCGCGCGGTCGAGCGCGAGTTGCGCCTCGAGCATCGGCCACGCGAACTTGCCCGACTCGACGCGGTTCGTCGCGGCAAGGGATGTGTTGGTGGACTTCGCCGGGGGCGGATTCGTGTCGAGGCGCGCGATGACGGGGTTCGTCGCCGGCACGTGCGGCACGGGGACGACATTCGTCCGGGCGGCGAGGGCGGGCGGGGTGTTTGTCGCCTTCGCGACCGGCTGAGGCTGGACCTCGGGCGGCGTGAACCATGCGAGGATCGGCTTCCGAAAATGCCATGCCAGAAATGGCGCGCCGCACACGGCAAGCGCGATGAGAAGCAGCCGTCCCCGCCTCGCCGGCCGCTTCGGGGCGCGCACGGGCTGGAACAGCGGCATCTTGATCAGCACGCGCGCATCAAAGCACAACCCGGCTCGCGGCGGAAGAGAATCCACGGTCGCCGGACGCGCGCGCCTCGCGCCAGTCGAGAACTTTCAACTGCACGGTGCGCGTGCCGTTGAACTCGTTGATCTGCGGCGAGAATGCGAGGTCGAACCGGCCCGCGGGCAGTTCCGGGTCGGCGACATTCCACATCACGGCCTGCCGGGTATCGCGCCCATCGGTCACGTGCAGACGGGCATGCTGCTTCTCGCCGCCCATTCGAAACACGGGGCGCGCGAGCGAGAGGTTCCGCGCGACGAGGCTCACGGCGGGATTCGCCTGCCCCGTCGGTTGAAGCCGCTCCAGCTCGGCAAGTTGGCCGAGGCTCAACTCGCCGAGTGACGTCTCGGCGTCGAGCCGGACTTCGGGTTGAAGTTGCTCGGCCGTGAGCGCGCGGCGGGCCAGCTCGTTCAAGCGGGCGCGCAGCGCGTCCACGTTTGAGGGCTTCAGCGAGAGCCCCGCGGCCATCGCGTGCCCGCCGTGGCGCGCGAGCAGGTCATCGCATTCGCGCAACGCGGCCGCGAGATCGAAGCCCTCGATGCTCCGGCCGGAGCCGCGCCACTCGTGCGCGTCGCCCCCGAGGATGATCGTCGGCCGGTGAAAGGCCCTCTGCACGCGCGAGGCGACAATGCCGACGACGCCGATGTGCCAGAGCAACTGCCCCTCGACGATCACGAAGTCCGTCTCCGGGTTGAAGCGCGCGCGCACCGCGCCGGTGACGTCGTCCGCGATGGCGCGCTCGATTTGCTGGCGTTCGCGGTTGCGCGCGTCGAGCCCGCGGGCGAGCGGCTCGGCCGTCGCGAGGTCGGGCGCGAGCAGGAGGTCGAGCGCGGCGGTCGCGGTCTCGAGCCGGCCGGCGGCGTTGAGGCGCGGGCCGAGTTGGAAGCCGACGTCGTAGGTGCCGACCGGCTCGCGGACCTGCGCGACGCGCTTGAGCGCGACGAGCCCGGGCCGCGGCGTGGCGTTGAGCCGCTCGAGTCCGGCCGTGATGAGGATGCGGTTCTCGTGCCGGAGCGGGACAAGGTCGGCGATGGTCCCGAGCGCAACGAGGTCGAGCAGCGGCCGCACGTCAAACGCGTCCGCGCCGGGGAGGCCGAGTTCCCGCGCGCGCTTGACGAGCGCGTGCGCGAGCTTGAAGGCGAGTCCGGCGGAGCAGAGTTCGTGGAAGTCCGGCTGTTCCCCGCGCCGCTGCGGATTCACGAGTGCCACGGCTCCGGGCGGCGGCGAAGAGACCTGGTGGTGGTCGAGGACGATCACATCCACGCCGCGTTCGCGAAGCCACGCGATGGTCTCGACTGCGGTCGAGCCGCAGTCCACCGCGAGCAGAAGTTTGACGGGGAACTTGTTGAGGCAGTTCTCCACGGCGTCGCGCGTGAGGCCGTAGCCTTCGTCCATGCGATGTGGCAGGTAGGGATGCACAGTCCAGCCGAGAGACGAGAGCACTTCGTGGAGCAGCGCGGTCGAGGTGACGCCGTCCACGTCGTAGTCGCCAAAGATGACGAGCGGCTCGGCGCGTTCGCGCGCGAGCCGCAGGCGGTCGACCGCACGGTCCATGTCGGGCAGCAGGAAGGGATCGGCAAGCTGGCGCAGGCGCGGCCCGAGAAACTGCCGGATGGACGCCGCATCGGACTGGCCGCGGTTGAGGAGGCACTGGATCATCAGCGGCGAGAGGCCCAGCTCGCGCGCGAGCGGCTCCGCGAGCAGGGGTTGCGGCGGGGCCAGAGTCCAGCGGGATTTCATGCAGCCGGCGGCGGCGGGTCCGCCGGAGGACTGGCCCGCAACGCGAGGATTGAGAGCAGGACGGACAACAGGATCAGCGCGCCAACGACAAGCAGCGACGCGCCGGTCGGGATGTCCAGCCAGGGTTTGACGAGCATTTTCAGGCCGATGAAGGCGAGCACGAGCGCGAGGCCGATCTTGAGGTAGCGGAAGTAACGGATCGCGCCCGCGAGCACGAAGTAGAGCGAGCGCAGGCCGAGGATGGCGAAGACGTTTGAGGTGAAAATGATGAACGGCTTCTCGGTGACGGCGAAGATCGCGGGGATCGAGTCCACGGCGAACACGAGGTCGGTCGTCTCCACCATCAACAGCACCAGCGCCAGCGGCGTGAGCGCGCGCCGGCCGTCCAGGCGCGTTATGAAGCGGTCGCCCTCGAACTCGCGTGTCACCGGGTAAAGCCGCCGCGTGAGATTCAGCACCGGGTTCTTCTCCGGGTGCACGCCGTCGTCGTCCACGAAGAGCATCTTCACGCCGGTGAAGAGCAGGAAGCCGCCGAACAGATACAACACACCGTGGAACCGGGAGACCAGCACCGCGCCGCCCCAGATCATCAGCCCGCGCATTACGAGCGCGCCGAGGATTCCCCAGAAGAGCACGCGATGCTGCAACTCGGGCGGCACGCGGAAGTAGGCGAAGATGAGCGCGATGACAAACACGTTGTCCATCGAGAGCGAGAGTTCGATGATGTAACCGGTGACGAACTCGAGCGCCTCGCCCCGGCCCCGCATCGGCACGAGCGCCGCGGCGAACCCCATGGCCAGCGTGAAGAACACAAGCGTCCACGCAAACGCCTCGCGGAAGGTGACGGCGTGCGCCTTGCGGTGGAAGACGCCGAGGTCAAGCGCGAGGAACACCAGGACGCCGCCGATGAAGACGGCGTAGTGCAGGGGCGTGATCTCTACAAGGGCCAGCAGGAATGCAGGCATGGTGTCCATGACTTTGGATCCGGTTTACATGGCCCGGCCCCCGCCAGGTCAGCTCGCGCGAAGTCCGGGGCGAGGCAGCGACCGACTCACGCCCTGGCGGCTTCCGCCGCCTCGGGCGCGGCGGTCATCGCCGTGCCGCCGAGCGCGGGGCGCTTGCCCTTGTGCCACCAGAGCACAAACGCGCTCGCGATGTAAATGGAGGAGTAGGTGCCGATGATGATGCCCCAGAGGAACGTGAAGGCGAAGTCGTTGATGACGCCGCCGCCGAACCAGTAGAGCGACGCGGTGGCGACGAACACGGTGCCGGACGTGATGAACGTGCGGCTGAGCGTCTGGTTGAGCGCGATGTTCATCAGCTCGGTGAAGCTGCCGCGGATGCCGAGTTTCAGGTCTTCGCGGATGCGGTCGAAGATCACGATGGTGTCGTTGATGGAGAAGCCGATGATCGTGAGCAGCGCCGCGACCACGGTGCCGTTGAGCTCGCGCCCGGCGAGGAAGTAGATGCCCAGCGTCATCAGGATGTCGTGGCAGATGGCGATGACGGCGCCGAGCGCGAACGAGAATTCGTATCGGAACGCGACGTAAACGAGGATGCCGAACAGCGCCAGGACCACCGCCCACAGCGCGGTGCGCAGGATCTCCCCGCCGACCGTCGGGCCGACGCTGCGGAGCTGGTTGTTGGTGAATTTCTCGTCCGGGAACGCCTTGATGATCGAGTCGGCGACGGCCTTGCCCGCGCCCGCGAGCACGGTCACGCGCAGGCGCTCGGAATTGTCGCCGGGGGATTTCTGATACTGGAGCAGCGCGTCCTTGACCTGATGTTCCCTGCCTTTGGCATCCGTGAACTTCACCGCGGTGACGACGGCGCGGATTTTCTCCAGGTCCTCGACCTTCTTCGCGAACGTGAAGAAGAGTTCGTCGCCGCCGCGCATCTCGTGGCCGAGCACGCTCGCGCCACGGAAGCCGACGCCGTAGACGAGGCCGACGAGGATGAGGCTCCACGACGCGATGAACGCGGGCCTGGCGAACTTCATGAAGTTGTAGTTCGCGTCGCGGAAGATTTGGAACATCGGCAGGCTCTTGATCAGGCCGCGCGCGAGGAGGAAGTCGAACATGAGGCGCGTGATGATGAGCGCGGTGAACATGCTCACCGTGATGCCAATGGTGAGTGTGACGCCAAAGCCCTTCACCGGCCCGGTGCCGAGGTAGATGAGCAGAACCGAGGCGATGAGCGTGGTGAGGTTCGAGTCGAAGATGGTCGCGAAGGCCCGCGCGTAGCCGGCGTTGATCGCGCCGCGGAGGGACTTGCCGGCCGCCAGTTCCTCGCGGATGCGCTCGTAGATGAGCACGTTCGCGTCCACCGCCATGCCGATGGTGAGCACGATGCCCGCGATGCCCGGCAGGGTCAGCGTGGTGCCGATGGAACACATCACGCCGAGAAGGATGAGGATGTTGATGACCAACGCCGCGTTCGCGATGAGCCCGGAGAGCATGTAATAAACGAGCATGAACACGCCGACGGCGATCACGCCGTAGATCGCGGATTTGATGCCCGCCTCGATCGTGTCCTTGCCGAGCGAGGGCGTGACGCTGACTTCCTCCTCGATGGACAGGGGGGCTTCCAGCGGGTTTTCGAGCGCGCTGGCGAGTTCGGCGGCTTCCTTCAAGTCGAAGCTCCCGCTGATCTCGCAACTCCCCCCGAGGATCGGCTCGCGGATCACCGGCGCGGACAGCAACTCGCCGTCGAGCACGATGCCGAACCGCTGGCCTACGTTGTCCTTGGTGATGTCGCCGAACAGCTGCGCGCCCTCGGTGTCGAAGCGCAGGATGATGATCGGGTCGTTGTTGACGTGGTGCCGGCTGTGGAAGGCCCGCGCCACGTGCTTGCCGGACAGGCCGAGCTCGGCCTTGACCTTGACGAACACTTCCTCGGCGCGCTCGTCGGGCTTGCCTTTCTGGTGGAGCAACTTCATCCGCTCGTATCCGGGGAAAGACGTGTAGCCCTGGCGGATGAGCTCGTCGCTGTCCGGCCGGAGCATGCGGAACTCGAGGAACGCCGCGCGCTGGATGTTCTGCCGCGCCATCGCCATCACGGATTCCTCGATGCCCGGCAGTTGCACCACGATGCGGTCCTCGCCGGCCGGCTGGATGAGCGGCTCGGCCACGCCGAGTGAGTCCACGCGCTTGCGGAGGACTTCGACGGCGTTCTCGATGGCGAGCGCATGGGTGACGCCGCGGCTGACGATGTTCGTCTTGCCCTTCTCGTCCACCTCCAACCGCGTCAGGTCCATGCGCACGGTGAAGGACACGCCGCCCTGCAAATCGAGTCCAAGCCGGATCTTGCCCGCGGCCTCGCGCTGGAGCCGGTAGAGGATGGCGAGGTTGGGGTTCTTCTGCCCGCGGACTTTGAAAGGGAAGTAGCGCGTGAGGTCGTTGGTGCCGACGGCCGCGACGAGGTTGCCGAACGTGTTGCCCGGCTTCTCGGTCTGGAGCTTGCGCGCGCGCTCGACGATCGAGGCGAAATTGGCGTCCGGCCCCGCCGCCCGCTCCTGAAAGACCTGCACCAAGTCGCGGTTCGTCGGCGGGTAAACGCTGTAAAGCGAGAAGCCGATGGCAAAGAGGGCCGCCAGCAGCCGCCAGGTGTTGTTGCGGGGCATAGAAAGGGGGAACTGCTCAGGGCTTCGCGGGTTCCGAGGCGACCTCCGTGACGTCGGTCACGGCGGACTTGAGCACCTCAAACTTCGCCTCATCCGACCGGAGGGTGATGCTTTTCTCCTTGATGGTGACGACCACGGCGACGATGCCGCTGCTGGTGACGACCCGGTCGCCTTTCTTGAGCGCCTTGATCATCGCCTCGCGCCGCTTTTGTTCCTTCTGCTGCGGACGGATCATGATCCAATACATGATGACGACCATGAAGAGGATCGGGGCGAGCGTGACCCAGATGGGCGGGGGCTTCTGCCCCGGCTGGGGCGGGGGCGAGAACGCGAGCAGGCAGGACAAGTCGTTGAGCATGGTCATTTCAAAAACAGAGCCGCCAAATCTAGGGACGAGTCGCGGAATGGCAAGTCCAACATTCGGTTGAAAGGAGGCGACGCGCCGGTGCCGGGTGGGTTCAGGCCCAGGTTCGCATCGAGGATGCGCCCCCTCCAGCGTCGTGAGCGCGCGTTTCAGCCGCAGGAACAGCAGGAACGCCATGCCGCCGATCGCGAACAGGCTCAAGTCCAGATCGCGTCCAAACCACGACGACGGGTCGGACAGCACGGCTTCAGCCGGCGGTAACCGAGCACCGCCCATCCCCCACCTCAGGTGACACGGCCGCCGTGGTGGGCCGAACGTCGCCGAGCCCTCCGGCGAGTTCCACCGCTTTCATCCGAGTCGCGCGGACGAATTCCGCTTCCCTACTGCACGGATCGCGATAGCCTCCACCCAGCCATCCCGACCATGAAACTCCTGCGCCCCGCCCTCCTCTCAATCGCCCTCGCCCTCACGCTCGCCGCCCGCGCGCAGGACACGCCACTGACTCCCGTCGGGCTCTTCACCGCGGCGGTGAAGCAACTCACCGCACTCGTCGAGCCCGCAGCCGGCGCGCCCGCGCGGAGTTTCACCGCCACGGTCAAACTCACCAAGGCCACCGGCGCGCCCGACATGTTGATCGGGCGCGACTTCGACCTCGCGTTCCAGGCGCCCGACCGCCTGCGCCTCGCCGGCGACGTCAACGGCACGCGCGCCTCGCTCGGCCGCGACGGCCATGAACTGTGGGCCTACGTGCCCGGGAAAAAGTTCGGCGTCATCGGCCAGCCCGGCCTCGTGAAGTTCGCCACCGCGCCGGAAAAGAAGGACGCGTCGAAGCTCGGCCCCTTCAAGCTCCCGCTCCCGCGCGACCAGATGGCCGTCCTCCCGCTGCTCTTCAAAGTCGAGGCGCGCCCGGATGAACACGTGGGCGGCGTGGACTGCCACGCCATCGTCGCGCGGCCCGAACCGCAGGCGCTCGAGGCCTTCAAGCTCCAGCCCTTCACGCTCTCGCTGTGGCTCCGCAAGTCCGACCACCTCCCCGCGCGCATCGGCTACAACGACGGCAAGAAACTCGACGTCGTCCTCGAACTCCGCGACGCGACGCTCGGTGAAGCCCCGCCCGCCGCCTCGTGGAAACTTGCCGCCGCGCCCGGCGACAAGATCGAGCCTGTCGCGCTCGGCCACTTGCTGCGCTTCCTCGACATCGCGCCCGCGATGCTCACCGACAAAATCCCCCCGCTCGGCCCCGCGACCGCCGAACGCCGACTCGTCGCCACCGAGGGCGCGGGCCGGCTCGAGATTCACGACGGCACGAAGGTGCTCTTCCTCAAGGGCACGCCCGAGGACATGGGCCGCCAGCACGGCGTTTTGATGAAGAAGGAAGTCCGCGACCTCGTGGACCGCGTCCTTTACGGCGTCGGCGTTGGCAGCAGCTTCGACAAGGGCCGCTGGTTCTTCGGCGAGATCGAGTCATGCCAGGCGCGCATCGGCAGGTTCATTGACGCCCGTTACCTCCGCGAGATGGACGCGCTCGCCGCAGCCGCCGGAGTCGAGCGCGAGGAGGCGCGGCTCGCCAACTTCTTCCCCGAGCTGTTTCATTGCAGCGGCTTCTCCATCTTCGGCGACGCCACCGTCGGCGGCCGCATGTATCACGGCCGCGTGCTCGACTACATGAAGGGCGTCGGCCTCGAGCAAAACGCCACGGTGATGGTCTTCCAGCCCGACATCGGCCACGCGTGGGTCAACGTCGGCTACGCCGGCTTCGTCGGTTCCGTCACCGCGATGAACGCGAGGCACATCTCCATCGGCGAAATGGGCGGCCGCGGCGAAGGCAATTGGGATGGCAAACCCATGGCACAGCTCATGCGCGAAGTCATGGAGAACGCCGGCACCCTCGATCAAGCCGTCGAAATCATGCGCCGCGGCCCGCGCACATGCGAATACTACTACGTCATCTCCGACGCCAAATCGAAGCGCGCCGTCGGCATCGCCGCCACGCCGACGAAGTTCGAGGTGGTCCTGCCCAACATGGCGCACCCGCTGCTGCCGCATCCCATCAAGGACGCCGTGCTGATGAGCGCCGACGACCGCTACGAGGAACTCGCCCGCCGCGTGAAGGCCGGCTTCGGCCGGTTCGACGCCGACCGCGCGCGCGACCTGATGACCCGCCCCGTCTGCATGGACTCGAACATCCACTCCGTCCTTTTCGCGCCCGACACGCTCGACTTCTGGGTCGCCAACGCCGACTCGCAGAATCCCGCGGCCCACTGCCGCTACACGAAATACAATCTGGCGGCGTTGTTGAAGGCGCCGACGCCTTCGAACCCGTCGGCGGCCGGGAGCGGGCGGTAGATCCGACGACACGGCGGCGTTTACGCGATGAGCTCGTTGATCACCTGCCCGCCGGTCTGGCTGAGTTGCTTGAAACGGCCTTCGTGGAAGTAGGTCAGCTTGTTGTCGTCGAGGCCGAGCAGGCGCAGCACCGTCACGTGCAGGTCGCGGAGGTGGTGGACGCACTCGGCGGCCTTCTCGCCAATCTCATCGGTCGCGCCGATGGCGTGGCCGGACTTCACGCCGCCGCCCGCGAGCCACATGGCCATGCCCTTCGCATTGTGGTCGCGGCCCGCGACGTTCTCGCCGCCGCGCACACCGTTGTCCGGCGAGCGGCCGAACTCGCCGCTCCAGATGACGAGCGTCGAGTCGAGCAGGCCGAGCCGCCGCAGGTCGGTGAGCAGCGCGGCGATGGGCTTGTCCACGCAACGGATGCGGCCCGTGTGCGCGCGGTCAATGTAGTCGTGCGAATCCCAGCCGCCCTCGAAGAGCTGCACGAAGCGCACGCCGCTCTGCACCAGCTTGCGCGCGAGCAGGCAGCGCCGGCCGAAGCGGTCCGTCGCCGGCTGGCCGATGCCGTAAAGCTCCTTCGTCTTCGCGTCCTCGTTGTCGAGGTTGATGACGCCGGGCACTTCGGCCTGCATGCGGAAGGCGAGTTCATACGCGGCCATGCGCGCGGCGAGTTCGCCCTGGTTCGGATGCCGCCTGGCGTCGTCGGCGTTGAGCTTCGCGAGCAGGTCGAGGTTCGCGCGCTGCGTGTCGCGCGTGACATGCGGCGGCGGATTCAAGTCGAGGATCGGCGAGCCTTGCGAGCGCAGCGGCGTGCCCTGAAAGTGCGCGGGCAGAAATCCGTTCGACCAGTTCGCCGCGCCGCCCTGCGGGAACGCGCCATCCGGCAGCACGACGAACGCGGGCAGGTTTTGGTTCCTCGTGCCGAGGCCGAAGCTCGTCCACGCGCCGACGGCCGGGTCCCCGGTGAAACGGTTGCCGGTGTTCATCTGGTAGCACGCGGTCGGGTGATCAATCGAGTCCACCTGGCAACCGCGATACACGCACAACTCGTCCGCGACTCGCGCGAGATGCTCGAACTTGTCGCACATCCACAGCCCCGACCTGCCGTGCTGCTTGAACTGAAACGGGCTGCGGACGAAGTAGCGCTTGCCGCTCGTCATCGCGGAAGCGAAGCGGTCGTTGCGCGTGAACTCCTTCATGTGCAGTTCGGCCAGCTTCGGCTTCGGGTCGAAGGTGTCGAGGTGCGACGGCCCGCCCTCCATGAACAGGAAGATGCAGGCCTTGGCCTTCGCCGCGAGGTGCGGCTGCTTGGGCATGAGGGGATTCGCGGATTGCGGATTGTCCGCGGCGCTGAGTTCCTGACGCAGCAGCGCGTTGAAGGCGACCGTGCCCAGCGTCGCGCCGAGTCCGTAAACGAAGTCGCGCCGCGAGTGTTTCGCGAAGTGCTGGCAGCCGAATCGGTGGGGGTTCATCGCGTTCATCGCACGTAGACGAATTCATTCGCGTTCAGCAACACGAGGCACACCTCGGCCAGCGCGCGGGTCTCGGCGCCCGCCTGCCACGGCATCAGGTCGCGGGTGTAGCGCCTCAACACGTCGAGTTCCTCGTCCCAGAAGAAATCCTCGCCGGTCATTTCCTCGACCATGTGGTGCTTCACCTTCGTCGGCAGATCATTGGCCTTCGGCGCGTTCAACCGGTGGTGCGCGAGCATCTTGTTGAAGTGCGCTTCGCAGGATTTCACTTCATTGCCCGCCGGCGGCCGGCCAAACGCGCGACGGAAGGCGAGTTCGATGCGCGACTTCAACGTCGGCGCGGACTTCTCCAGCGAGGCGGCGAAGGCAAGCGCGCGGTTGTTCGCGAAGCCGCCGTTCATCAGCGAGAACACTTGCGGCGTGACGGTCGTGGCGTCGCGGTGCTCGCAGCTTGTCTCGGAGCCGGGGCGGTTGAAGACCTCGAGCATCGGGTCCGCGAGCGTGCGGATGCGGAAGGCGTAAAGGGTGCGGCGGTTGCGCTCCGCGGGCGTCGGCGACGGCTGATACGCCGGCGCGACCGAGCCCATGATGTGCCGCGGCTGGAAGGCAACCTCCCAGTTGATCTCGGGAAACACGCCCGGCCCGCCTGTCTGCGGATTCAGTTCGCCCGTCACCGCGAGCATCGCGTCGCGCAACTCCTCGGCGGCAAGGCGGCGGGTGGGAAAGTGACTCAAGAGATCGTTGCGCGGGTCTGCTGATTCCGCGTTCCGCGTTCCGCGTTCCGCGCTTGAAGTCTGCTGATACGTCGCGCTGTTCAGGATGAGCGCGTGGAGCTTCTTGAGGCTCCAGCCGTTCTCGGTGAACCAGCCCGCAAGCCAGTCGAGCAATTCGGGGTGCGTCGGCTTGCCGCCCATCGCGCCGAGGTTGTTCGGTGTCGCCACAAGCCCGCGGCCGAAGTGCTGCTGCCAGACGCGGTTCACGAGGACGCGCGCGGTGAGCGTGTTTTGAGGACTGGCGATCCATTTCGCGAGTGCCGTTCGGCGGCCGTTCGCGGAGTCGGGCAACGCCCACGGGCTGTTCGCGTCGAGGTCGTTCGCCGCGGACATCGCGCTGAGCACGCCGGGCTTCACCGCTTCGCCGGGCGTTTCGAGCGCGCCGCCGTTGAGGATGCTCACGACTTGCACGACTCCGACGCGGTTCGTCGGCACGCCAAAGAGCGGGCGCACCGAGGTGTAATTGTTCGGCGGGCCGGAATAGACCGACAGCGCGTAAGCCTCGAAGCGCTGCCGCTCGCGCTCGAAGAAGTCCTGCCGCTTCTGGTGCACCTTGCGCACGCTGAGCTCGTCCTTGGTCAGCCCGAAGTTGTCGCGGCGCGCGGTGTCCGACTTCGTGAGATCCGCGACGGACCCGGCGCCGTGCTGCTTCTCGTGGGCGGCGATCGCGTCCTGGTTTTTCTGCCTCAAGCCGGCCAGCACTGCGCGCGCATCGCTCAAGTGCTGCTCCACGCGCGCGCGGGCCGCGGTGGTGTCGCCGATGTGCTCGCCGGGAAGGAACGGTGACGGCCGCTCGGCAAACTGCGTCGAGGCGAACGCCGCCTGCAGCCGGTAGTAATCGCGCGTCGGCACCGGGTCGAACTTGTGGTCGTGACAGCGCGCGCAGCGCAGGCCCTGGCCGAGGAACGTGACGCCGACGTGGTGCGTGACGTCGTCGAGGAAATCCTGCCGCGTGACGGCGGCGACGGTCATGCTGGTGTGTTCCCACGGCCCCATGCGGAGGAAGCCGACGGCGATTAGCATTTCGAGATTGGCCGGCTCGATCTCGTCGCCGGCGATTTGTTCGAGGATGAAGCGGTCATACGGCTTGTCGGCGTTGAAGCTGCGGATGACGTAGTCGCGATAGCGCCACGCGTGCGGCCGCTCGTAGTCGTTCGAGAAGCCCGCGGTGTCGGCGTAGCGCGTCACGTCCAGCCAGTGCCGCGCCTGCTGCTCGCCGTAGTGCGGGCTGTCGAGCAACCGCTTCACGACCTTCGCGAAGGCGTCGGGCGACTTGTCCCTCACGAACGCATCCAATTCGGCGGGCGTCGGAGGCAGTCCGAGCAGGTCGAACGTCGCGCGACGCAGGAGCGTGGGCTTGTCGGCGGGCTTTGCTTGCGGGATGCCCCGCAACGCGAGCGGCGCGGCGGTGAAGGCGTCAATGGGATTTCGGATCGTGAATTTCGAATCGCGAATGCTTGGGACGGCTGGCGTGCCAACGGGCTGCCACGCCCACACGTCCTCAGGTTTGTATCTGCGGTTTGACCAGTCGGGTGAGAGTCCGCCGCTGGTCTTGACGACGATTCCGTCGGCGGCGTTCCAGGAGCCGGCGGCGGGTTTCTCGCCGGGCCACGGGGCGCCGGCGAGAATCCAGTCGCGCAGGATCTTGAGCTGCGCGGGCGAGAGCGCGTCGTTGTCCTTCGGCGGCATGGGGAGCTGCGGATCGGCGCGCGTCGCGGCGGTGTAAAGCAGGCTCTCGTCGGGCTTGCCGGGCTTGAGCACGGTGCGCTCGCTTTCGCCGCCCGCGAGTGCGCCGGCGCGCGTGGTGAGGTTGAGGCCGCCCTTGATTTTCTCCGCATCGTTGCCGTGACAGGCGAGGCACTTTTGGGAAATCACCGCCCAAGCGCGCTGCGCGAGTTCCTGCGCGGGCGCGGCGGCGGGCGACGGCGAAGCCGCGAGAAGTGCGGGGACGACAACGAATGCAAACGGGCGCTTCATTCGGATGCAGGGGAAGGTAATCCAGCCCAACGCGGGTGTCCACGGGGTTTTGACGGCGGATGCCGGGTGGCTCGCACTCAAGCCAGCGACTTCCTCAGTGCGCGCACTTCGCCGAGCAATTCGGATGCGGCCATGCACACGGGATGCGTCGCTCCCGTGCCGGCCGCGGGTTCGGCGTCAACGTCGTCCGTGTCACCGAGGCCCGCGTCGCGCAGCCGGCGCATGCGGTCGAGGATGAGGTCGCGGATTTCCTCCGCGTTGTCCACGCCGTGGAAGTAGGCGATGTGACCCGAGTCACCGTGTTCGCCGCCATGGTGTCCCTCCTGGCCGCCGCCGCCGGCGGTCCGCACTTCGACATCGGCGATGCCGAGCAGCCGCTGCAACGGCCCCTGGTGCACGACGATTTGCTGGATGTTCGCGAAGGTCATCGTGATCTCTCGCACGGACTGCAGCCCGTGCCGGATGCGCAGGCTGCGGTCGGTCACCACGTACCAGCGCAGCTCGTAGTTCAACTTCACCAGCAGGAACGTGAAGGGCATCTGCGCCACAAGGCTCGCCAAGCCGAACCACTCGAGCGCGTGAAACGCCCGCTGCATCCACGCCGACTTGAAGGTGATGAAGCCGCCGAGCAGCAGCAGCAGGATCGCCGCGACCGCAGAGAGCTGCGCGAGCGCCCACCGGATTTGCAGCAGTCGGTAGTAATTATTCCCGGCGCGGAAAATGCGGATGGATTCCGGCGCGCCTGCGGGCGGCTCCGGCTCGGGCGGAACCTTCATCAACCGCAGCAGCAGAGATCTCAGCCGGTTCATCATGGCGCGGGTTCCACGGGTGGTGCGGGAGGCTGGCGGGCCGCGAGATCGGCGCGAAGGCCGCGAAGTTCGGACGCCACGGCGCGAAGCGTGGCGAGAAGTTCCGTAGCCGCGGCTTCATCGAGCAGGACGCCCGGCTTCGCCGCCGCGCCCGCCGCCGGAGGCACACGCTCCTTCATCCCGCGCATCTTCGAGTAGAGAAAATCACGGACGGCATCGAACTCGCGCAGCCCTTCGATGGTCATCTCCGCCTCCCCGCTGCCGGCCGCGGTTTGAATCTGAATGCGCGCGAGCCCTAGCCACCGCTCGACGAAGTTCGAGGTCAGGTGGATGTCCTGGATGCGCGAGTAGTTGAGGATGACTTCACGGCGGAAGAGGATGCCCCACCGCATCGAGATGCCCTCCGCGTCAAATCGGTAGCGCATCGTGTGATACCGGAAGTAGGCCGGCAGGATGAGGATCGGGAACAGCGGCCCGGTGATGAGCAGGCCGAGGAAGTAATACGTCATCAACTGCCGGCACGGCCGCTCGATGGCGTAGATGATCTCGTCAGGGACTTGCGTCTTCATGCGGTTTCAGTGGCGTTCGTCGGACCGTTCCTGACAGGTGGGTGGGTTGAGTTTCATGGTCCAAGCATGTTCTGCACTTAACCGGTTGCTGCGTCAACGGCATTCACCACCTCGGGCGGCGGAAGGTTCGAGCCGGCCGGGTCGCCGCCCATTCCCGCTCACTTCAAAGTTCCCAGGAAGGCGGCGAGCCTGGGCCAGTGCCGGCCGCGCGGGACATTTCCAATTCGCCCACACACGACTACGTCACGGCATTGACGCTGCGAAACGAGGCGACTAGCTTCGCGCCGTGCCAGCCGATGCCCAGTTCATTTACCGGATCAAAGTCGTTCACGCCGGCAAGGAACAGCTTCGTGAGTTCAACAAGAACGAGGTGGTCGTCGGCCGTCCCAAGGACGGACAGTCGCCCGACCTTGACCTGTATCCCGACCTGAACGTCTCGAGGCGGCACTGCAAGTTCACTTTCGACGGCTCCGCTTATTGGGTTGAGGACATCGGAAGCTCGGGCGGCACGCGGCTGAACGATGCGGAGATCAAAGGCCACGGCCGCCAGCAAGTTCCCCAAAACTCCACCGTCGAACTCGGTGACACCACGCTCATTCTTGAACTCGGAGTCGATGTGGACGGCTCATCACCCGCCGCCGCGCCTGCAGCGAAGCCCGCGGCCAAGTCCGTCTTTCGCGGGCCCGTCGCCGCGCCCGCGCCCGCGCCGGGCGGCGGAATGCTCCGCGCGCCCCCGCCTTCGTCGGGTGGATTCACGCCAGCCGGGTCCGGCGCACTTGCGGCCCCGGCGCCCTCGAAGCCCTCGCCACTGTCGCAGGTTCCCGCAGGCGTCGGACCCTCTTCGCTCGCGCCGGTCGCACCGCAATTCACGTCCCTGGAACAGGGCGCATCCGCCGCCCCGCGCCCCGGCATGCCGCCGGCCATGAAACTGCCCGTCGCGGCGGCGTCCGAGCCGCCGGCCGACGACGTGGACATGGAAATCGCCGTCGCGATGGACGTCGGCAGCTCGGTCTTCACCGTCAACGACCAGAGCAACGCCGAGATGGTGAAGCGGCTCGCGCCGATCATGGAGATGCAGAACGAGTTCGACGCCGAGGCGCGACTCGACGCCATTCATCATCGCATCATCGAGCACGCGCTCACGGCCATCTCCTCGGCCAGGCGCGGCGCGTTCCTCACGCGCAACAAGGACACGCAGGAGCTCCTGCTTTCGGCCTACATCGCCGACGGCGAACCCGCCGTGAGCGAGACGCTCGCCAAGCGCGCGATGACGGAGAAGAAGGGGTTCATCTGGACGCGCGGCGGCTTCTCGGGTGACGTGATGGCCAGCATCGCCAACCTCTCGATCCAGTCCGGCATGTATGTGCCCGTGATGTGGCAGGCCCGGCCGCTGGGCGTCATCTGCGTGGACAATCCGTCAAGTGACAACGCGTTCACCGCGGATGACCTGCGCATGCTCGTCGCGATCTCGAACTACGCGGCGATGGTCACCGCGAACCGGCAGTTGCAGGAGGAAATGCGGTTCAACGCCAAGCTCCTCGACCGCCTGCTGATGAACTTCTCCCCGCGCATCCGCGCCAAGCTCATCGAGAAGGCCCACGCCGGAAAGCTCCGGCCCGGCGGCGAGAAATCCGAGGTCACCGTGCTCTTCTCCGACATGCGCGGCTTCACCGCCATGAGCGCGAACATGGACGCAGGCGACGTCGTGGACCTCGTCAACGACTACCTGCCCGTGCTCTCCGCGCCCATCTTCAAGAACGACGGCACCATCGACAAGTTCCTCGGCGACGCCATCCTCGCGATTTTCGGCAGCCCCGACCCGGACCCGAACCAGTTCGAGAAGGCCGTGAAGGCCGGGATCGAGATGCAGAAAGCCGTGTGCGAGCTCAACCTCAAGCGCAAGGCGCGCGGCGATGTCACGGTCGAGGTCGGCATCGGCGTCCACTGCGGCTCCGTGCTCCACGGCTTCATCGGCGCGCAGGAACGTCTCGAATTCACCGTCATCGGCGACGCCGTGAACCGCTGCAACCGCCTCTGCAACGGCGCGCGCGGGGGCGAGGTGCTCATCAGCGCAGAGGTTTATCAGCGTGTCTTCCGGGTCGTGCAGGCTGAAAAAACCGTCATCAGCACCAAGCACGAGGGCGACCTGCCCGCGTATCGAATCAAGGGGATGAAGGGCTGAGGGCGTGCCGGGTTTCAGGTGGCGAGGTCCGAGTTCCCACGGGCGCGAGTTCCTGCGTCTCCTGACTTGGAACCCGGGACTGAGTCAGCCGGCCCGTTGCGTTTCCACCCAGCGCACCGCGTGGCGCACGAGTTCGGGCGCGCTCCGGACGCCGAGCTTCTTCTTGATGTTCGCCCGGTGAACCTCGACGGTCTTCACGCTCAGGTGCAATTGCCCCGCCACGTCACGGGTGGATTTGCCTGCGCCGATCAGTTGGTAGACTTCAAATTCGCGGTCGGTCAACTTTGCGAGCGGCGAGCGTTCCGACTCGGCAGGCTGGCCGGAAAACAGCTCGAGAATCCGCGCGGACATTCTGGCGCTCACATACACCTGCCCGCCGAGCACGTGGCGGATGGCTTCCATCAGTTTCCTGCCGCCCTCCTGCTTCATGATGTAGCCGCGCCCGCCCGCGCGGAGCACGCGCTCGGCGTAAAGCGACTCGTCATGCATCGAGAGCACGAGCACCGCGAGGCCGGGTCGCAACGCTTGCAGGTCCTTGATCAGTTCCACACCGCTCTTGCCCGGCAGCGTGATGTCCGCGAGCACGAGGTCGGGCCTCAACTTCTCGACGGCGGACACGGCCTGCTCCGAAGACTCGGCCTCGCCGCACACCGACAGGTCGGGCTCGTGGTTGATGAGTTGCGCCAGGCCCTCGCGCATGATGGGATGGTCGTCCACCACGAGGATGCGCTTGCGCGCCGTGACTGCGGTCGTTGAGCGGCGCGGTTTCATTCGGTCTTGGCCGGGGATGCGAGTGGACTGTGGACGGTGCAGACGACCGCAGTGCCGCCGCCGGCCTCGCGTTGGACCGCGAGCGTGCCGCCAATGAGCCCCGCGCGATGGCGCATGATGCGCAGGCCAAGCCCGGTGCGCGGCTTCGCCCGCGCGGGCATCCCGGCGCCGTCGTCCCTCACCGCAAGGAGCAGCCGTCCGGGCAGCGACCCGAGCGAAATCACGATGGACTTTGCGCTGGCGTGCTTGAGCGCGTTGGACACGGCCTCCTGCGCGATGCGGAACAGATGCGTCGCGGTGTTCGGATCGGAGACGGGCACGGGACGGTCGCACACAAACCTGCAGCGAACCTTGGTGACCTCGTTGGTGGAAGCCGCCAGCTCCCGAAGCGCGGCCATCAGTCCGTCCGACTCGTGCATGACCGGCGAGAGGCCGCGCGCGAGGTCGCGTGTGTGGCCGATGGCCTGCCGCACGAGGCGGGCGATCTCTCCGGCCCGGGCCGAGGCGGGCTTGGATTCCGCGGCGAGTTGTTGCTGGAGCACCTGCGCCATCAGCTCGATGCCCGCGAGTTGCTGGCCGAGCCCGTCGTGCAAGTCCTGCCCGATGCGTGTCTGCTCGCGCTCGCTCACTTCGAGGATTTCCTGCTCGAGCCGCTTGCGTTCCGTGATGTCGGTGCGGATGGCGACGTGCTGCTTGGGCCGGCCGTGGGCGTCGAGAAACGGAAAGATCGTCGTGTCCACCCAGTAGTAGGTGCCGTCCTTGGCGCGGTTGCGGATTTCAGCGCGCCAGACGCGCCCGCGCCCGATGGTGGCCCACAATTCCTTAAAGAAGCACTTGGGATGAAACCCGGAGTTGATGATCCGATGGTCCCGCCCGATCAGTTCGCCGCGGCTGTATTTGGAAATCTCGCAGAACTTGTCGTTCACATACGTGATGCGCCCGCGCGGGTCGGTGATCGCGACGATCGAGTGCGCGTCGAGCGCGGCCTTCACGTCGCGCAGCTCCTGCCTCGAGGCGTCGTCCCGCAGGCGCGCCAGCAGCTCGGACTTCTTCATCCGTGACAGGCCGGTCATCGGCGCCAGTCTAGCGGCGCCGGCGCCGTTGGCCAATTTCCAATCGTCCGCGCCGCGTCAGACCGCGGGCAGCTTCGCGCGATACTGCGTGGGCGACTGCCCGACGATGCGCTTGAAGACGCGGTTGAAGTGCGTGAGCGACTGGAAGCCCACGTCGTAGGCGATCTCGCTCACGCGCAGGTTCGGGTTGAGCAGGAGCTGGCGTGCCTTCTCGATGCGCACGCGCGAGAGGTAGTCGGTGAAGTTGATGCCGGTGGACTTTTTGAACAGCTTGCAGAAGTAAAACGTGCTCGTGTGGACGGCCTTGGACACCTGCCCGAGCGAAAGGTCCTCGTGCTGGTGCTCGTGGATGAACTGCCGCGCGCGCGTGATCACCGGCGGCTCGGCGTTGGCCTGCCGCACGAGAATCTGGTTGCTCACCATCGCGAGGTGTTGCGCGAAGATCTGCAGGAGCTTGACGGTGGACTCGTGCTCGCGCGTGTTGAGCACTCGGCTGCCCATCCACGCCTTTTTCATCGAGCCTCGGTCCGCCTCGACGCCCCATTCGGCGGCTTGTTTTTCGACCCGGCTGAATTGCGCCTCGGTCGGCTTCTTGCGGAAGACCTGACCGGTCTGCAGGAAGCCCACGAGCTTGTCGCCTGTGCGCACGGGCACCGCGGTGTCGCAGAGGCCGAAGTGGCAGGTGATGGTGCAAGGTTCCTCCGTGGCGCGCTCCGCGAGCTGCTGCTGGATTTGCAGGCACGCCGCGCACGCCTTGCTCCGCCCGGCCATCATCGCGCAGAAGGGATTCTCCTTCCGCTGACGGTGATGGGGAAGCTGCCACGACTCGACGGGTCGCAGCGCGACGGGCATCCCGGTCGCCTCGCTGAACGCGCGCTCGTAGTCGCGGAACAGCGGCGCCTGGGCGAGCGCCTCGACGAGTTGGTGGTTGCCGTTGTGCGCGGCGTGGGCGCCCGGCGCGCCGGCCTGGGCGAGCGCGGGGTCCGATTGCGCCGGGATGGTCAGGGCGGCGGCTTGCAGGGCGTGGGTGGCGGGCGTCGTGTCGACTGTCGTAATCGTGTTCGCAAGAGTTGTTTGCATGGCCACAATTTACGGTCGGCAAGGCTCCGCCAACAATGGGTGAGCCGCCTGAACGAGATCGATGGGAACTTCGTAGCGTGGCTAAGTGAAACCCCTAGTGCGGAGTCGCATCCGTGCCGCGGGACTCATGAGCCGCACGGTCGCGCGGGTTACTGCTTGCCGGATGCGTCGAGCATCTTGCGCGCGTTCTCGGCTTTCTTCTCCAGCGTCGCGCGCAGGGGCGGGAACAGCTCCAGCAGCCTCTGATAAAGCCTGAGCGCCTCGGCCCATGACTGCGTCTCCTCGAGCAACCGCGCCGCCTCGAAGCCTGCCGTCTTCATCGCGCCGGGGTCGGGTTGCTCGCCGTCGCGGAGGTTCTTCCCGTAAACGACGTTGAGCAGGTGGTTCACGGCGTCCGCGGTGCGCTTGAGTTTGTCCAGCGCGCGCGCGAGCCCGATCTCCGCGTTGCTGCGCGCGATGAGGTCCGCGCCCGGCCACGTCATGGCCTTCAGATAGGCGTTGGTCGCGTTCTGGTAATGCGCCGCGCCATCCAGGGCGGTCCCGGCGCGGACGTAGTGCATGTCGCCGATGCGGGCGGCGGCGAGCGGCGCGATGGCGTTGGTGGGGAAATTGTTCGTGATGGCGGTGAACGCGTTGATCGCGTCGCCGATGGGGTCGCTCTCCTTGAACCGCGCCTCGAAGTAAGTGTCCCCGAGCGCGAAGTAGGCGCGCGGCTTGAACTCCACGGGGCACGCGCCGTCGTTGACCATGTTGATGATCGCGAGGAAGTAGTTGGTCGCCTGCTTGAACTCGCCCCGGAAGTAGGCGCAGCGCCCGGCGGCGAACCGCGCCTCGAACGGCAGCAGCCCCTGCTGCCAGTTCGTGTTCTGGAAGACACGCTGGTAGTTCGCCTCGGCCGCCGCGAACTCGCCCTCGTTGTAATGATGCGTCGCCACCCAGAACTGCGCGCTCGGCGCGTTGGAGTGCGCGGGGAACCGGGCGACGAAGTTCGTGAACAGGCGAAATGCGTTCGTCGTGGCAAGCGACCGGTCCAGCAGCACCGCGCGCTCGTATTCCACGTCCGGCAGCGCCGCGTTGGAAGGAAACCTCGCGACCCACCGGTTGAGTTCGGCGGCGGCGGCGGACCAGTTCCCCTCCTGCTGGAACGTCCGCGCGACGGCCCGGTGCACGTCGGCCGCGAGCGGGCTTTGCGGGAAGTGGGCGAGCAGGTTGGTGAACACCGCGCGCGCATCCTCGGGCCGGCCCTGAAGATTCATCGCCTGCCCGAGCAGCAACTGGCTGCGGTCGCTGAAGTAACTCTCCGGATACCACAGCAGGATCTTGCGCGTCGCCTCCGTGGCCGCGCGCAGGTCGCCGACGGCAATGGCTGCGCGCAGCATCTTGTAGAGCGCCTGGTCAAAGAGCGTGCTCTGAACCCGCGGCAGGTCGGCGAACTGGTCGATGACCCGCCCGAAGTTCGTGATCGCGTTGGTGAAGTCGCGCAGGAGCATCTGTGCCTCGCCGAGCTTGTAGCGCGCGATGGCCTGCTCCTCGGACTTCGGCAGCCGCTCCGCCGCGTGGCGGAAATCCGCGAGGCTCGACGCCGGGTCGCCGAGGTTCCACAGCGCCCAGCCGCGCGTGTAGTGCGCGCGCCCGAGCAACGGGCTGTTGGTGAAGCCCGTGATCACCCGTGCCGAGTTGGTCAGCGCCAGGTGCAGCAGGCTCGTCGCGGCGGGCGGCGGCGCGTTCGTGGACGCGTCGAGATGCGTGAAATAGTCTTTGAGCCGCAACTCGCCGAGCGTCACCTGCGCGACATCGAGCGCGGGGTCGTTCGGTTGCTGCGCGGAAAACTCCTCGAGCATGCGGATGGTGTCGGCGACCTTGTTCTGCGCGAACGTGAGCTCGATGTTCGTGAGCAGCGCCTGCCGGCGGAACTCCGGCGGCGCGTTCGTCGTCAGGTTCACCGAGTAGACCGCGATCGCCTCATCGTAGCGCTTGAGCTTGGCCAGCAGGCTGCCGCGCAAGGCGACGGACTCCGCGCTGTAGCGCGGGTTCTTTGCCGCGCTCGCCAGCGAGAGCAGCGCGGTGGTGTTGCCGAGCGCGAGCTCGTCGCGGTGGTCGGCGGACTGCAACCGGCACACGAGATACTGCCGCCGCCACGCGAGATCGGGCGTGAGCTTGAGGGACTCGGGAAAGTTCAGCGCCGCCTCGCCCGCTTTCGGATCCTTCAAGTCCAGCAACGTCGAGGCGAGCAACAGGCCGCCGCGCGCAACCCACTCGTCGCGCGGCCGCGCCTTCGCGGCGCGCTGGAACGCGCTTGCCGCCGGCTGGAGCAGGTCGACGACCCTGCGCAATTCGCCGAGCTTCGAGCGGCACAGCGCCTCGTTGTAGCTCGCGGCGAGGAGATTCGTGGACGACGGGAAGGTGGCGACGAGCTTCGCGTAGGCTTCAGCCGCGGGCGCGAACTTGCCGCCGAGGAACAGCGCCTCGCCGAGCCAGAACTGGTATTCGTCCGCGAACTTCCCCGCCTCCGCGAGATTGGCCGTGAGCAACTCGGCCGCGCCCGCCGCGTTCGTCATGTGGTAGCGGGACTGCGCCTGCCGCAGGACCGCCTCGCTGTGGCGGTGGGACGCGGGAAAACTCTTCACGAAGTCGCCGAACTCGCGCTCCGCCCGCGCGTAGCCGAGCACGCCGTCCTGAAACGCCTTGAGCGCAACGTCGAACGCGCGCCGCTCCTCGGGAGTCGCATCCGCCGCGAAGTGGGGTTGCGCGGCCAATCCCGCCGCCGCGCAAAGCAGCAACGCCGCCAGCCGCCGGGCGGATTGCCTTGGATTGGGGCTCACGAGGTTCACGGGTCACTTCTTATCCGACAGGCCGGTCGAGGATTCGACTCAAAAATCTCCCCGTGTGACTCTCGGTCACGCGCGCCACGGCCTCGGGCGGGCCTTCGGCCACGATGCGCCCGCCGCCTTCGCCGCCCTCGGGGCCGAGGTCAATCAGCCAGTCGGCGCACTTGATCACGTCGAGGTTGTGCTCGATGACGAGCAACGTGTTGCCCGGGGCGCGCAGCTTGAAGAGCACTTCAAGCAGCTTGCTCACATCGTGGAAATGCAGGCCCGTGGTCGGCTCGTCGAGGATGTAGAGCGTGCGGCCCGTCTGCTTGCGAGCGAGTTCGGCGGCGAGCTTCACCCGCTGCGCCTCGCCGCCCGAGAGGGTTGTGGCCTGCTGGCCGAGGCGCACGTAGCCGAGCCCGACCTCGGCGAGCGTGAGGCACGGCTCATAGACTTGCGGCACCGCGCGGAAAAACGTCACCGCCTCGTCCACCGTCATGTCGAGCACGTCGGCGATGTTCATGCCCTTGTAGGCGATCTCGAGCGTCTCGCGGTTGTAGCGCCGGCCCGCGCACGCCTCGCACGTGACATACACCGGCGGCAGGAAATGCATCTCGATCTTGATGAGCCCGTCGCCCTCGCACTTTTCGCAGCGGCCGCCCTTCACGTTGAAGCTGAACCGCCCCGCGTCGTAGCCGCGCACCTTGGCGGCCGGCATCTTCGAGAAGAGGTCGCGGATGGTGTTGAACATGCCGGTGTAGGTCGCCGGGTTGCTGCGCGGCGTGCGGCCGATGGGCGACTGGTCAATGACGATGACCTTGTCGAGCTGACCGGCGCCGCGCAGTTCGCGGTGCGCGCCGGGGCGTTCCTTCGAGCCGAACCACTGCCGGAACAGCGCGCGTTGCAGGATGTCCACCACGAGCGTGCTCTTGCCGCTGCCGCTCACACCGGTCACGCATGTGAGCATGCCGAGCGGAATGCGCGCGTCCACGTTCTTCAGGTTGTTCTCCGTCGCGCCGAGGACTTCGAGCCAGCCGCGCTCGCGCGCCGGGGCGACGCGTTTGCGCGGGACGGCGATGCTGAGTTCGCCCTTGAGATAACGGCCCGTGAACGAGCGCGGGGACGAGAGGATGTCATCGAGCGCGCCCTGCGCGACGAGTTCGCCGCCGCGCACGCCGGCGCCGGGGCCGAGGTCGAGGATGTGATCCGCGCGGCGGATGGTGTCCTCGTCGTGCTCGACGACGAGCACGGTGTTGCCGAGGTTGCGAAGCCCTTCGAGCGTGGCGAGCAGGCGCTCGTTGTCGCGCTGGTGCAGGCCGATGCTCGGCTCGTCGAGGATGTAGATGACGCCGACCAACCCCGCGCCGATTTGCGTCGCCAGGCGGATGCGCTGCGCTTCGCCGCCCGACAGCGTGCCGCTCTCGCGGTCGAGCGTAAGGTAGCCGAGGCCGACGTTGCGCAGGAAACCGAGCCGGGCGCGGATTTCCCTGATGAGCTCGCCCGCGATCTTCTGCTGGAACTCCGACAACGCGAGCGAGCTGAAAAAGCTGTCCGCCGCGCCCACCGACAGCGCGCAGACGTCCATGATGGAAAGGCCGGGGATCTTCGATTTCGTGTTTGGGATTTCGGATTTCGGATTTGCCGGGCCGGCGCCGGCGCCTGAATCCGCAATGGCCAGCGTCACCGCGAGCACCTCGGGCTTGAGCCGCTTCCCGCCGCACGCGTCGCAGTGTTCAGGGGCCATGAACGCCTTCAGCCGGTTGCGCGTGAACTCGCTTTCACTCTCCGCGTAGAGCCGCTCGAGATTCGGCAGCACGCCCTCGAACGCGCGCGTGACCTTGCTCGGCTTGCCCGCGCGCATGAAGTGAAAGCTGACCTCCGTCGCGCCCGTGCCGTGCAGCAGGGCCTCGCGGAACTCCGCGGGCAGCGCCTTGAACGGCGCCTCGAGGTCCACGCCGTAGTGCGACGCGAGCCCGCGCAGCAGTGCCTTGTAGTAGACGACCATCCGCTTGCCGCCGCGCCGCCACGGAAGCACCGCGCCGGCTTCGAGCGACTTCTCCGGGTCGGGCACGACGAGGCCGGGATCGAAGACGAGCTTCTGCCCAAGCCCGTGGCAGACCGGGCACGCGCCGAAGGGCGAGTTGAAGGAGAAATGCTTCGGCGTGGGCGTGTCGTAGCTTCGGCCTGTCGCGGGCGAATGCATGCGGTTGGAGTGGAGAGTCTCTCGCCAGATTGCCGGTGGCCGGTGGCCGGTGGCCGATGGGTTGGAACCGCTCGTGCCTTCAGTTTTGAACCTTGGACTTTGAACCTTGAAGTCCTCCTCCGGAACTTGGTCCAAGACCAGCACGCGGCCCTCGCCCCATTTGAGCGCCGTTTGCGCCGAGTCAGCGAGGCGAATGCGCACTTTGTCGTCGAGCACGAGGCGGTCCACGACCACGTCAATGTCGTGCTTGGCCTTCGGGTCGAGCTTTACGCGGATGTTGGCCGCGAGCTCGACGAATTCGCCGTCCACCCGGGCGCGCACGAAGCCCTCGCGGGCGAGCCGCTCGATCACGTCGCGGAACTCGCCGCGTCCGCCGCGCACGACGGGCGCGAGCAGCATCACCTTCGCGCGCGGCGGCAGCGCGAGGATCTTGTCCACGATCTCCGTGGTGCTCTGCGCGCGGATGGGCACGCCGGTCTCGGGGCAATGCGGCTGGCCGATGTGCGCGAAGAGCAGGCGGAGGTAATCGTAAATCTCGGTGGTGGTGGCGATGGTCGATCGCGGGTTGGAGCCCGAGCTGCGCTGCTCGATGGCGATGGTCGGCGAGAGGCCCTCGATGGTGTCCACGTCGGGCTTTTCGAGCTGGTCGAGGAACTGCCGCGCGTAAGCCGAGAGCGACTCGACGTATTTGCGCTGGCCCTCGGCGTAAAGCGTGTCGAACGCGAGCGAGGACTTGCCCGAGCCCGACAAGCCGGTGATGACCACCAGCTTGTCGCGCGGGATGGCGAGCGTGAGGTCCTTGAGGTTGTGCTGCCTCGCGCCACCGACTCGGATGAAGCCCTGCGTCATGTGCGAATTTCGTGATGACGGCGAAGGGAGAGCATAGCGGCGCGGCGCGTGGATGTCCGCAAGATTCTCCCGCGATGAGCGGGAACAATCCGCTCCGCGAGCCTTTTTCCTTGCCGCTCCGGGGGCTTTCCCGAACACTCCGCGCACAACAGACCCTCACGTATGAGTGTGCGACGACTTCCTGTTTACACTCTGGCTGACTGCTCCGGTTCCATGCAGGGCAACCCCATCGAATCCGTCAAGAGCGGCATCCGCGCGCTCCGCGGCGAGCTGATGGGCGATCCCAGCGCGGTCGAGTGCGCCTCCCTGTCCGTGATCACCTTCGACAGCAACGCGCAGCAGGTCGTGCCGCTGACCGAGCTCGCGCAGTTCAACCCGCCCGACATCCGCGCGGTCGGCACCACGGCGTTTGGAGCGGCGCCCAAGCTCCTGCAAGACTGCGTCGAGCGCGAGGTGCAGAAGACCACGCCCGAGAAGAAAGGCGATTGGAAGCCGCTCGTGTTCATCTTCACCGGCGGCGCGCCGACGGATCGTTGGGACACTTCCGCCGCCGACCTCAAGGCGAAGCGCCCCGGCAACATCATCGCCGTCGCCTGCGGCGACCAGGCGGACGCGGACATCCTGAAGAATGTGACCGCGCCCGTGCTCGTGATGAAGGAGATGACGCCCGACGCGTTCAGGGCGTTCTTCAAGTGGGTCAGCGCCTCGCCCGCCGCGCCCGCCGAGGGCATCGCGCCGCCGCCGCCGCAGATTGTGATTCACCCGTGAGCTCAACACCGGCGCGCCGCGTGGCTCACCGCCGGCACCAACCGCCATGCCGCTAACCCGCGAGCAAGTCCTCGAAGAACGACAGCGCCTGAAGGAACAGTATGGCGAACTTTACGACTCGGTCGCGGCGCTGCTCTTCCGGCACGACCCCGTCGGCATCCGCTCCAGGCACAACCCCGACGAGTATGAGCCGGAAGTTGGCACCATCCTGCCGCGGCTGCGCGCCTGCCGGTCCGAGGCGGACGTCTGCCGCGTCGTGCATGAGGAGTTCGTGTGCTGGTTTGACGTCGGCACCGCAGGGCCGCCCGAACGCTACGCGCCCATCGCCGACGAAATCTGGCATCTGCTGCAGCGCATCGCCGCGGCGTGAGGCTCGCGCGGTTGCCGTCGTTTGCTCCCTGATTCGGCCGGGATGAACACCGATCGTCTCACTGCCGGTTCCGCCGCCAAGCCTGCCGAAGACAAGGCGGAGAAAAAGCCCGCCGCAGCCGACCCGGGCAAGGCGTCCGATACCGCGACGCCAGCCGCGACCGCGCCCGTCGCCCTGCTTGGCCCGTGTCTCGAACCGCTCTTTCTCAAGACATTCGTCGAGGCGTTGCATGCGCCGCAGCGACGCGCGAGCGCGAGCGAGTGGGAGAAGGCGTTGAGCAAGACGTTCGACCTCATTCATCCGTCGCCGGGCGGGCACGAGTGGTTCGTGCTGGCGCCGGGGATGCCGATGAACTGCCCGTTCACGGGGTCGCGCTTGACAGCGCCGGTGCCGTTCGCTGAATTTTACCGGGAGAAGAGCCCCGGGGAACGCGCGTTCAAGGCGGAAGGCCACTCACTGACCATCTGGCACAACATGTATATCTACAAGTGGCACCTGTTCTCGAACGTGTCGCCACTGGACGCGGACCGCACGCCCCAGGGCTACTTCAGCTTTCACCAGGGCCGGTGGTGGCTCGTGAACCAGAGCGGCCACGACATGTGCATCATTGACGGCGCCTACGTGCGCCACGGCGAGCACGTCGAGATCGTGCCGGGTCTGCGCCTGCTGCTCTCGGAGGAACCCGGCGGACGCCTCGCCGCGTTCGACTTCATGCGGTCGTGAGCATGAAGAAGTGGTTTTACTTCCACGACGGCGCCGAGCACGGCCCGTGCACGGATCGCGAGATCATCCTAAAGATCAAGGCCGAGGAACTTTCCGCCAACGTGTTGATCCGGCGCGAGGACAGCGACGATTTCCTCCCCGCGTCGATGGTCATGCGCAAGGGGAAGTCGGGCGCAGCCGCAACGGGCCCGATCAGCTCCGGTCCGATCGATCCGCCGAAGGGCCCGGGCCCCATCAAGGTGACTCCCAAGGCGCCGTCGAAGCCCGCGGCGGCAAGCGCGCCGGTCCCGTCGGGGCAGCCCGCGCCGAAGGCTTACTCCAAACCCACCGCGCCCATCGACATCGAGTTCCACCCGCCCGCGAACAAGACGGGGCCCATCCGCGGCGCGGACTCGGGCGCTGCGGGCTTGCCGACGGGATTCCGCCCGCGCGCGGGCAAGCCGGACGCGTCGCCGGACACGCCCACCGGCGCGGGCAACGGTCGCAGCCGCGCGCGCTTCAACAGGCGGACGTTGATTGCGGGTTGCCTGCTCGTCGTTTGCGCGGTCGCGGCGGGAATTCTGTGGGGCGTGGTCTTGCCGAACCGCCGCATGGCCGAATCGGCCGCGGCAAAGGAAAAGGAAGAGGCCGAGGCACGCCGGCTCGCGGACGAGGCCCGGGCGCGCGAACGCGCCGACCAGCTCGCCAAGAAAGAGGCCGAGCAAAAGGCCGCGGCCGCGGCAAAGCCGAGGCGCGTGGAGCAGCTCTCCGAACTCGGCACCAGCTGGACGAACACGCTCGGGATGAAGTTCGTCCCCATCGTCGGCACCAAAGTCCTCTTTTGCGCGCACGAGACGCGCGTGATGGATTTCGCGAAGTTTATCGAGTCCACGCGGCGCGACTGGATACGGCCGCAGTTCGATCAGGGGCCGACGCATCCCGTGGTAAACGTGATGTGGGACGAGGCGATGGCCTTTGCGCGCTGGCTCACGGCGCGCGAACGCGTCTCCGGCCAGCTCGGCCCGCACGACGAATACCGGCTCCCCTCAGACCTCGGCTGGAGCGCGGCGGCCGGCATTCTGAAAGAGCCGGGCAGCACGCCCTCCGAGCGCAACAAGCGCACGCGCCGGTTGTATCCGTGGGGCACCAACTGGCCGCCCGCAGAGGCTTCGGGCAATTTCGCGCAGGGGTTGGGCCTGGACGGATTCGAGTTCACGGCGCCGGTGATGAGTTTTCCGCCGAATGAATTTGGCATTCACGACCTCGCCGGGAACGCAGCCGAATGGTGCCTCGACTGGATGGACAACTACCAGACCGCCCGCGCCGTGCGGGGCGGCTCGTATGCGGATGTTGCGTCGGACAACCTTCTCTCCTCGTTCCGCGGGAACAAGATCCCCGTGCGGCGCACTCCGGAGATCGGATTTCGCCTCGTCATTTACGTCGCCGAGGAGCAACCTGCGCCATCGCCTTGAAACGCCAGTGCCGTAACGAATCCGATCAACCTCCGTCTGACCACCCATGAAACGACTCGTGTTCCTCGCCGTCGCCATCCTCGCCCCCGCGACCACGCTCGCGCAACCGCGCGACAACCTCCTCACCGCCGACCGCGCCGAGGCCGTCGCGGCGGGGAGCTGGATCTACAACGACCTGCCGCGCGGATTCGCCGAGGCCGCGCGCACCGGCAAGCCCATGCTCGTGGTGTTCAGGTGAGTGCCCTGAGTGGACTGCCAGTCCTTTGACGAGCAGGTTGTTCGTCGCGATCCGAAAGTTCAGAAGCTCCTCGACCAGTTCGTGTGCGTGCGCATCGTGCAGGCAAACGGAATGGACCTCACCCTCTTCCAGTTCGACTACGACCTCACCTTTGCCGCGTTCATGCTGAACGCCGACCGCACCATCTACGGCCGATACGCCTCGCGCACGGGCCGCCGGCAGGCCTCGCAGGCGACGGGCATCGAGAGCTTCGGCAAGGCGCTCGAGGCCGCGCTGGAAATCCACAAGGGCTACCCGGCCAACAAACCCTCGCTCCTTGGCAAGCAGCCCCTGCCCGTCAGCCGCAAGGTGCCGGAGGATTATCCGTCGCTCGCCGCGAAATTTGGGCGCCCGGGCGAACGCCCGGTTGTCGGCGACCGCAACTGCATCCACTGCCATCAGATTTCGCAGGCGCAGAAGCGCGAGCACGAGGGTGCCAAGCGCGACATGCCGCTGGCGCTCAAGCTGCCGTATCCCATGCCCGAGGTGTTCGGACTCGGCCTGGATCCCAAGCAGAAGGCACGAGTCTCCCGCGTCCGGGACGACACGACCGCCGCGCGCGACGGCTTCAAGGTCGGCGATGACATCCTCACCCTCGAAGGACAGCCCATCCTGAGCATCGCGGACATCCAATGGGTCACGCACAACGCAATCGCCCCGACGAAGTTGAAGGCCGACGTGCTGCGCGCAGGCAAACGCATCACCCTTCCGCTGACCCTCGCGGCCGATTGGCGCAAGCCGCCGAAATGATGGGGAGCGTTTTCGGTTTTCAACGGTGAGGGTTCGGTTCAGACAACTTGAGCGACGACGATGGCGTGCCCGACTGAACTCTGAATACTCCCCCCACTCAAATGCCTTGCCAGGAAACCGCCCGCAACACGTAATCCCGCCATGCTCCAACGCACCATCCTCCTCACGGGCCTGCTGCTCGCCGGCACGGGCGCACTCGACGCCGCCGAGAACCGCCTCGAACGCGTCCAAAAAGACCGCGCCGACGTGACCGCCGGCGGCCTCTGGGTTTACAACGACCTCAACCAGGGCTTCGCCGAGGCGCGCCGCACGGGCAAGCCGCTCGCCATCGTCTTCCGGTGAGTGCCCTGAGTGGAGTGCCGCGGCATTGACGACCAGTTGGTCCGTCACGACCCGAAAATCCAGTCACTGATGAAGGAGTTCGTCGGCGTGCGCGTGGTGCAATTCAACGGCACCGACCTGGCGCGGTTCCAGTTCGACTACGACCAGACGTTCGCGATGTTCTTCATGAACGCCGACGGCACCATCTACGGCCGCTTCGGCACGCGCTCGGACATGAAGAAAGCCGACCGGGAGATCTCGATCGACGGACTCGGCAAAACGCTCGCGGCCGCGCTCGAATTGCACAAGGGCTACCCGGCGAACCAGTCGGCGTTCGTTGCGAAGACCGGTCCCGCGCCGCGCTTCAGCCGGCCCGAGCAATACCCGTCGCTCAAAGGCCGCTACCAGGCCACGCTCGACGCCGCCAAGCCCGTGCAAAGCTGCATGCACTGCCACCAGCCGCTCGAGGCCGAACGCAAGATGTTCCGCGCCGCGGGCCAGCCGATTCCCGAGGAGATTCTTCACACGTGGCCGATGCCGGATGTCGTCGGCTTGAGCCTCGATCCAAAGGAGAAGGCAAAAGTGCGCCGCGTCATCCCCGGCTCCACCGCGGAGAAGGACGGCTTCAAGGCGGGCGACGAAATCACCTCGCTCGGCGGCCAACCCATCATCTCGATCGCCGACGTGCAGTTCGTGATGCAGTTCGCGAAGACGCCCGCACGGTTGAACGCCGAGGTTCTTCGCGGCGGCAAGAAGACCCCGCTCATGCTCACGCTTGATGCGGGCTGGCGGCGGGTTAGTGATTTTGGATGGCGCGTCAGCTCGTGGGACCTGCGCCGGATGGCGACGGGCGGCTTGAAGGTGGACGCGCTCGCCGGCGAAGCGCTCGCGAAGGCCGGCCTTGGCGCCGACAAGCTCGCGCTCGAGATCAAACACGCCGGCGAATACGGCGAGCACGCCGCCGCGAAGAACGCCGGCTTCCGCAAGGGAGACATCATCGTGGCCATCGACGGCCGGACGCGCCGCATGACGGAGGCCGAGTGGCTGGCCTACCTGCTCACCAAGCCCGCGGGCTCGAAGATTCCCGCGACGGTCCTGCGCGGCGGCCAGCGCGTCGAGCTTCAGTTGCCCACGCAACAGTGACCGCGCCCGTTACTCCCTGATCACGCCCTTGTTGAGCAGCTTGTTGAGCTTTGGCGTGATCACGACGGCGCAATAAGAATTCCGGTTCTTGTTCAGGTTGTAGTAATTCTGGTGGTAGCCCTCCGCGACGTAGAAGTTCTTCAACGGCGCGATCTCCGTCACGATGGGAACGCGCCAGTCGGGTTGGGCCCGCTTCGTCGCGGCCTCGGCGGCGGCCTTCTGCGCGTCGTCGGCGTAGAAAATGCACGAGCGATACTGCGGTCCCGAGTCCGCCCCCTGCCGGTTCAACGTGGTCGGATCGTGTGAAAGGAAGAACACGTCGAGCACGGTTCCGAGGGGCACGACGGCCGGATCAAACTCCACCTGCACGACTTCCGCGTGGCCGGTGTTCTTCTCGGAAATCTGCTCGTAGGTCGGGTTCGGCACGTGGCCACCGGAATAACCGGACACGACTTTCGTCACGCCCGGGAGTCGCTGCAACACCGCCTCGACGCACCAGAAACACCCGCCGCCCACGACTATTTTCTGCGTCGGCCCGGCGGCAACGGGTGCGGCCACCGCGTCTGCGTTCGTTGCGGCAGGCGCGGCGGTGGCCGGTGCGGAAGGCTTGGAGGATGTGGTGGATGTTGGTTCGGTATTCACAGGTGCGGTGGTGGGCGCGCAACCCGCGAGCACCGGACCGAGGACGGCGAGCGCGAGGAGCCACGGGCGTTTCATGCGCTGAGTAAACACCAGCCCGCCCGCATGCGGATAGCCCAAACTGGCCTCGCGGCCAGCAGGATTTGAGATGCGCACCGTGCCGGTGACGCTGCACCTCACCTCACGATTCTATGGAGAAAACCCGATGGAACCGGTCGCTCGACGCGGCAGCTCGCTGTCGCTGACGGCGCTCAATGCCGGCGGGCACCGCCCACGCGCGCGGGGGAAATGTGCGCGCGGCCGTTCAAGGGCTGGCCCGTGCGCGCCCGGCCCGGCGGGACTCCTCGCGCACGATGTGTCCCTCGAACACGCCATCCGTCTGTGTCGTCCAGAATCCATGCAAATACCCGGCCGTGCCGCGCTCCTCGTCGCGTTCATCCTTGTGAGCCCATCCGGCGTATTCGCCGAGGACTGGCCCGGCTGGCGCGGTCCGCGGGGCGACGGTTCGAGTTCCGAGAAGACCGTGCCGGTGAAGTGGAGCGCCACCGAGAACATCGCCTGGAAAACCCCGATCACCGGCGGCGGCCACGCCTCGCCCATCGTGTGGGGCGACCGCGTATTCACCGTCACGGCCGTGGCGGAGACGGAAGGCCGCGACCTCGTCTGCCTGGATCGCAAGTCAGGCCGCGTGATTTGGCAGAAGACCGTCATCACCTCGCCCTTCGAGCGGAAGCACAAACTCAACAGCCACGCGTCGAGCACGCCCGCAACCGACGGCAAGCTGGTCTATGTCGCGTTCCTCGACGTGCGTGACATGGTCGTGGCGGCCTACGATTTCGAGGGCAACCCGAAGTGGCTTGTGCGGCCGGGCGCGTTCAGCAGCGTGCATGGCTTCTGCAGTTCACCGGTCATCTACAAGGACAAGCTCATTGTGAACGGCGACCACGACGGCGCTTCCTACATCGTCGCCCTCGACCGCGCGACGGGCGCGACGGCCTGGAAAACGCCGCGCGCCAACAAGACCCGCAGTTATTGCGTGCCGATCATCCGCGAGTTGAGCGGCCGCACGCAGATGATCCTGTCCGGGGACAAGTCCGTCGCCAGCTACAACCCCGACACGGGGAAGCTGCACTGGATCCTCGACGGCCCCACCGAGCAATGGGTCGCGAGCATCGTCTACAACCCGCGCGCGGACCTGCTCTTCGTCACCGGCGGCTTTCCCGATCACCACATCTTCGGCCTGCGCCACAACGGCAGCGGGCTCATTGGCGAGAAGGAGTTCGCATGGCACCACACCCGGCCGTCGTGGGTCAGCTATGTGCCGTCGCCAATCAGCGAGGGGGATTACTTCCTGATCGTTAGCGACCAGGGCTACGCCTGCTGTTTCAACGCGAAGACCGGCGAGTTGAAGTGGGACCAGAAGCTCGGCGCGCACCACGCGTCACTCGTGTCGGCCAACGGACTCGTCTATTTCATCGCGGACAACGGCGTGACAACGGTGGTGAAACCCGGCCCCGCTTACGAAGCCGTCGCGACAAACCCGCTCGGCGCACAGGTGTTCGCGTCGCCCGCAATCAGCAATGGACAGATCTTCATCCGCGGCGACAAGCACCTGTTCGCCATCGGCAAGAAATAGTGTCGGCCTCGGTGCCGGTGCGCGCTGATTCGTGACCGCCTGCTGGATGAACTCGCGCACGGGAAGGAGCTCCGGCAGCGCGGCGAGGTTCTGTTTCCGTTGTGGTCTGCTCCCGGATGACGTGGTTCAGTTATCGCGAGACGGATGCAGCAGCTTCTTCATTTGCTCCGTCGTCTTCGCGTGCTTCGGGTCTTTGGCGAGGTTGTTCCACTCGCGCGGGTCGGCGGCGTGGTCGTAAAGCTCGGCGCCTTCGCGGCCTTCATCCCACTCGGTGTAGCGCCAGCGCTCGGTGCGGACGCTCCGGCCCATGAAGGTTTTCTTCGCCGGGTCCACGGTCACGGTCAGGCTTGTCTCGGCGTTGCGCGTGACTTGCGTGAAGGCGGGCTTGTCCCACGGTGCGTTCACGTCGTAGAGCAGCGGGCGCAGGCTGCGGCCTTCGAGCTTCGCGGGCGCGGGCAGGCGGCAGAGGTCCGCGACGGTGGGATGCAGGTCCACCAACTCGACGGTGCGCCCGCACGCGCGGCCGGTGGCCTTCGCGCCGGGCGCGGCGAGGATGAGCGGCACGCGCGCGGATTCCTCGAAGAGGCTGCGCTTCTGCCACTGGCCGCCGTGCTCGCCAAGCAGCCAGCCGTGGTCGCTGTGGAAGACGACGATGGTGTGGTCGCGCAGCTTGAGGCGGTCGAGCGCCGCAAGCACGCGGCCGACCTGCGCGTCCATCAAGCTCACGCTCGCGTAGTAGGCGCGGAGGAAAACGAGAAGCTGCTCCTCGGGCACACCGTAGCTCGGCGGCTTGACCAGCAGCGCGGCGGGCGGGATGCCGGCGAGGTGGTCCTTCGGTTCCCTCGGGAGCTGCACCTTGCCGGGGGCGTGCAGCGCGAAGTAATTCGCGCTCGCAAGCACCGGCACGTGCGGGCGGAAAAACCCGCAGCCGATGAAAAACGGCTTGTCCGGTTGCGCGGCGTGTTGGTCGAGGAGCTTGATGACCTCCGTGGCGATGAGGCCGTCGGTGTGGTCCTCGCCGTTGCCCTGCGTCTCGCGCCACGCGAGCGCGGCGCCGAGCCCGATCTTGGGGGTGAAGTTGATGAGGTCGGCCTCCTCGTCCTTGTCGCGGCCCTTCGGGTTGATGGTCCGCTGCCACGACGGCGCGTCGTCGAAGCCGTCCGTGCCGATTTGCGCGGGCACGCCGTAGTGATAGAGCTTGCCGACGCGCGTCACGCGGTAGCCGGCATGCTGAAACGTCTGCCCCACGGACTGCGCGTCGGGAACGGCCTTCCGGAAGTGTGTGACGTTCTCAAGGACGCGCGTGGTGTCGGGCCGCAAGCCGGTCATGAACGACGCGCGCGACGGGTTGCACAGGGGATACTGGCAATACGCGCGGTCGAACTTCACGCCGCGCCTGGCGAGCGCGTCAATGTTCGGCGAGTGCGCGAGCGCGTCGCCGTAGCAGCCGAGCCGCGTGTTCAAGTCGTCGGCGACAATCCACAGGACGTTGGGCTTGGGCGGCGCGGCGGCGGTTCGCGGCGCGACGTGGAGCATCAACACGAGCAGCAGCACAGCTCGCCCTGCGAGCGTGGCCGGGGCGCGGAACGGATCGAGGGGATTCATCGAGCGCAGTTTCTACCGCGCACGGAACGCGATGCAACGCCAAGTTTGGGAGGCCCGGGTCGCCCGCCCCGGTAACTTCACATTGCGTGTCTCCGTCTCTCGCGGGAGACTTCTCCCGAATCATGAAACCCCGCCTCTGCATTGCCACGCTCGCCTGCGCTCTCGCGTTTCCCGCATCGGCCGCCGATTCACCCGGGCAAGGCTCCAAGCCCAACGTGCTCTTCATCGCGGTGGACGATCTCAATCATTGGGTCGGCTATCTCGGCCGCAATCCGCAGACGAAGACGCCGAACATTGACGCGCTCGCCAAACGCGGCGTGCGCTTCACGCGCAGCTACTGCGCCGCGCCGGTCTGCAATCCGTCGCGCGCCGCGTTGATGTCGGGGCTGCGGCCGTTCACCAGCGGCGTGTATGACAACGGCAACGACTGGCGCACCGTCATCACGCCGGACCTGCCGATGACGACGGCCTTCCGCAAGGCCGGCTACTTCGTCGCGGGCGCGGGGAAGATTTACCACGGCGCCTACGAGCGGTTCAGCGAGTGGGACGACTATCTCCGGAACGAGGGCGGAGGCCGCGCGGAGCCGAAGCTTTCGGCGAAGGCGAAGAACGACGGCGTCGGCGGCATCAAGTTCGCGCCTCTCGACTGCGAGGATGCTGCGCTGCCCGATTACCGGATCACCGACTACGGCATCGCGCAACTCGGCAAGAAGCACGACAAGCCGTTCTTCCTCGCCGTCGGATTGCACAAGCCGCACATGCCATGGAACGTGCCGCAGAAGTATTACGACATGTTCCCGCTCGACACGATCCAGTTGCCGCCGCACAGCGCGGGCGACCTGGCGGACGTGCCGCCCGGCGGCGTGCGCATGGCCAAGCCCGAGGGCGACCACAAGGCCATCCTCGAGTCCGGCCGCTGGAAGGAAGCCGTGCAGGGCTACCTCGCCGCGATCGCCTATTGCGACATGAACATCGGCCGGCTCATCGCCGCGCTCGACAAGTCCGCCTACAAGGACAACACGATCATCTGCTTCTGGGGCGACCACGGCTGGCACCTCGGCGAGAAGGAGCACTGGCGCAAGTTCGCGTTGTGGGAGGAGGCCACGCGCGCGCCGCTCATCTGGGTCGCGCCCGGCCTCACCAAGCGCGACAGCGTCTGCGACCGCACCGTGGATTTCATGTCCATCTACCCCACGCTCACCGACCTCTGCGGCATCCCGACCCCGAAGCACGTCGAGGGGCCGAGCCTCCGCGCGCTGCTCGCGGACCCGAAGGCCGCGTGGGACAGGCCCGGAATCACGACCTTTCGCTACATGAACCACGGCATCCGCACCGAGGGTTGGCGCTACATCCGCTACGCCGATGGCGGCGAGGAACTCTACGACGAAACGAAAGACCCGCTCGAATGGACCAATCTCGCGCAGCAGCCGGAGTTCGCCGGGAAGAAGGCCGAACTCGCGCAACACCTTCCGAAGGACAACAAGGCCGACATCGGCCCGGCCGCAGGCAAGGGTGAAGGCGAGGCGAAGAAAAAGAAGGCGAAGCAAGAATGACCAGTGACGCAATCACCAATGCCAATGAACGGCCGGATGACGACGTTGATGCCTGACTCACGGATTCGAGCGCGTTCTACGACATGGCTCCTCCGGCCATGGGTCATTGCGTCATTGGTCATTGGTCACTTCTGCGCCCAGCCGCTTCGCGCCGCGGACAAGCCGCTCAATCTCCTCTTCATCACCGCCGACGACATGAACGCCGACTCGTCCGGCTGGATGGGCTGCAAGCTCGGCACGACGCCGAACCTCGACGCCTTCGCCGCGACCGCGCACCAGTTCGTCAACAACCACGTCACCGTGCCCATCTGCCAGCCGGGGCGCTCGGCGTTCATGACCGGACGCGTGCCGCACCGCAACGGCGCGCTCGGCTTCCATCCCGTCAAGCCCGGCACGCCCACGCTCCCCAGCGTGCTCAAGGCCGCGGGCTACTTCACGGGCGTCATTGACAAGCACGCGCACATGAAGCCCGACGCGGAGTTCCCGTGGGACGTGAAGCTCGGCGGCTCGGGCAAGCATCCGGCGCTGTTCCAGGAGCACGTCGAGCAACTGCTCAAGGCCGCGGCCGAAGCGAAAAAGCCGTTCTTCCTCAACGCCAACATCACCGACCCGCACCGGCCCTTCTACGCGAGCGAGCAACTCGCCGCGCAGCAGGCGAAGATGAACAAGAAGTCCGAACTGCGCGCGGGCGAAGGCTCCACCCAGCCGTTCACGCCCGAGGAAGTCACCGTGCCGTCGTTCCTCGAGGACATCCCACAAGTGCGCCGCGAGGTCGCACAGTATTACAGCAGTGTGCGGCGATTCGACGCGAGCTTCGGCGGCGCGCTCGCCGCGCTCCGGGCCGCCGGGCGCGAGGCGGACACCCTCGTCATCTTCCTCAGCGACCACGGCATGTCGTTTCCCTTCTCGAAGGCCACGGTCTATCGCAACGGCACATGGGTGCCCGTGCTCGTGCGGTGGCCGGCGATGGGCAAGCCGCAGCGGCGCGAGGAATTCGTCAGCAGCGTGGACATCCTGCCCACGCTGCTCGACGTGCTGAAGGTCGCGCCCCCCGCGAGTCTGGACGGCCGCTCATGGCTGCCGCTGCTGCGCGGCGAGACGCAACCCGGCCGCGACTTCGTCATCACGCACGTCAACTCCGTGAGCAGCGGCAAGAGCTTCCCGCAGCGCTGCGTCCGGACAAAGGACTTCAGCTACCAGTTCCACGCGTGGCCCGACGGCACGCCGCACTTCCGCGTCGAGGCGATGAACGGGCTGACCTTCGCCGCGATGTCGAAGGCCGCCGGGAGCGACGCGCGGATCAAGTCGCGCGTGGAGCAACTGCAAGTCGGCGTGCCCGAGCAGTTCTTCGACCTCCGGACCGACCCGGACGAGCGCGTGAACCTCATCGCCGGGCGGAAGCACGAGGCCGAAATCGCGCGGCTGAAGAAGCTCCTGCTTGCGCACATGGAGAAGACCGACGACCCGCAGTTGGAGAACTTCCGCAAACTGGCGAAGTGACGGACGTTCGACGCCGGTCACGCGCGCACGTCACGGCCCGGCTCGGGTTGCACGATGCGCAGCTTCGGATGCCTTCGCCGCAACTGTCCTTCAAACCACCGCCGCGCAGGCGCGTCGCCGTGGCCGAGCAACACCGTGTGCGGCGCGACTTTGCCCACGAAGCCAAGCAGGTCCTCGCGCTGAGCGTGAGCCGTGAGATCGAAGCCGTCCATCTCGCACTCACGCGTGAGCACGCCCGTCGCGTCGCTGAACCGGAACGGCTGGCCCGGCTTGCTCGCCTTCAGGCGGCCGCCCGGCGTGTCAGGGTCCGCGTAGCCGACAAAGAAAATCCCGTGGCGTCGCGCGGGCATCATGCGCGCGGCGAGGTCGTGTGCGGCGGTGTGCTCGCTCATCATGCCGGCCGTGACGACGAAGAGCTGTCCCGGCGCGAGCCGCATCTCCGCGGCCTGCCCGCGTTCGAGCACCTGCAAGTCGAGCGCCACGTCGAGCTGCAACCCGGGGTGATGCCGGTGCGTGCGCGGCGCCTCGAGATCATAAACCTCGGTGAAGACGCGCCCGAGCCCGCCGATGAAAACCGGCTGGCGGCGCAGCCGGCCCGCGCGCATCCACAGGGCGAGTTGCGCGAGGATCTCCTGCGTGCGGCCCAGCGCAAACGCCGGGATGAGCACGCAGCCTTTGCGCGCGAACACACCCTCAATCGCGCGGCAGAGCCGCTCCACCTCGCGCTCGCGCGTGAAGCCCTTCGGCTTCGGATGGTTGCCGCGCGTGGTCTCGAGAATGAGCACCCCGGCCTTCACGCCGTCGAACCGTGCGCGGCGGAGCAGGGTCTGGTCGTGGAAACACACATCGCCCGAGTAAAAGAGCGTCTCCTTGCGCCCGCGCACCAGCACCCCGGCCGACCCGAGGGCGTGACCGGCGTCGAAAAACTCGAGCGTCGGCGACGGCGTCGGGTTGCGGCCCTTGCGCGGCGCGCCCCACTCGATTTCACGGTTGTAGCGGACGCCTTGAAACGACGGCGCGATCGCATCCACTTCGCGGTGCGAGAAGAGCGGCGGCGTCCGCCGTCCGGTTTCCTCGGCCTGGCGTTCCATGACGTTCACGGAGTTGTGCAGCACGCGTTCGGCGATGAAGTAACTCAGTCCCGTCATGAGCACGCGCGCGCGCGGATGCTCGCGCACGGCCACGGGCAGCGAGCCCACGTGGTCGTGATGGCAGTGCGAGATGACGATCGCGTCGAGGTCGGCGTCACGGATATGCCTGTAGAGCGGGAGGCTGGCGCGGCCCTCGTGTTTGGGATGGACCCCGGCGTCCAGCAGCAGCCGGTGACCGTCCATCTCCACGAACCACGCGCTCGCGCCGATGTCCGTGTCCGGGTTCAGGTTCAGGATGCGCACGGGCGGGACGCTATCCGAAGCGGACGCGTGGAGACACGGGAAACTGCGGCGGTTCGGCAGCCCGACATTCCGATGTCGGGAACGAGCATATGCGATGCGTGTCCGAGTTCGACATGGGAATGTCGGACTACGACCTCAGCGCCCGCCGCCCGCGGGCACGGAGGTTTTCACCGGCGGCTTGTGGTAATCCGGATACGGCGGGCGCTGGTGCTTCACGGGCGGGTTTTGCTTGAGCTTCTCCAGCAGCACCTCGACGGCTTTTTCGAGCTGCGGGTCTTTGCCCGCGCGCACGGCGGCGGGGTCAAACTCGACTTCAATGTCCGGCGCGACGCCGAAGTTCTCAATCTCCCACTTGCCGTCCGGGTTCCAGAACGCAAAGTGCGGCGCGGTCACGGTGCCGCCGTCCACAAGCGTCGGGTAGCCGCCGATGCCGACGAGCCCGCCCCACGTGCGCTGCCCGATGAGCGGGCCGATGCCTTGCTTGCGGAAATACCACGGCATGAGGTCGCCGCCGGAGCCGGCGTATTCGTTGACGAGCATCGCCTTGGGCCCGCGCAACGCGCCCACGGGCGTGGGCATGTCCATGCCGTCGCGCGTCGCCCAGTAGTTGAGGAGGTCCTGCTTCAAGTAATCGATGATGTAGGTCGCCGCCTGCCCGCCGCGGTTGAACCGCTCGTCAATCACCGCGCCGTCCTTGTTCACCTGCGCAAAGTAGTAGCGGTTGAAAAATGTGAAGCCGCCCGTCGCCGTGTCGGGCAGGTGAATGTAGGCGAGCCGTCCGCCGCTCATCGCGTCCACCTTGCGCCGGTTGTCCTCGACCCACGCGAGTGTGCGCAGCGATGTCTCGTCGTCCACGGGCACGACCGTCACCTCGCGCGAGCCGGCGCCGTCCGCGTTCGGGCCGACGCGCAGCAACACGCTCCGGCCGCTCGTGGCCTCGAAGAGCCGATACACGTTGTCCTGCGGCGCGGCGACATTGCGTCCGTTCACCGCGAGCAGGTATTCGCCGGCGACGACGTTCACGCCGGGCTGCGTGAGCGGCGCGCGGAGCTGCGGGTTCCAGCTCTCGCCGTTGTAAACGCGCTCGAACCGATACCGGCCGTTCTCGATCTTGAAATCCGCGCCAAGCAGTCCGCCGCGCACGCGCTTCGCGTCGGGCCGGTCGCCGCCCTGCACGTAGAGGTGGCCGACGGAAAGTTCGCCGAGCATTTCCTGAAAGAGATAGTTCAGGTCGTCGCGGCACGAGAGGCCGGCAAGCCACGGCTCGTATTGCTTCTCGGTGGCCTTGAGGTCGAGGCCGTGGTGATTCGGCGCGTAGAAGAAGTCGCGCTCGATGCGCCATACTTCGCGGAACATCTGCGTCCACTCGGCCTGCGGCTCGATGCGAAGCTCCATGTCGGCCGTCCTGAGCGTGCCCTCGTCCGTCTTCATCGGCCCCGCGCCCGCGCTCGCGATGGCCCAGCGCTCGCCGACGCGGATGAGCGCCTTCTCCAGGTTCGCCGAAAGCTCGAACGCGCCCAGTCCGGTGGCCACGGGGTCGAGCTTGCGCCGCGCAACGTCATACTTGCTCAGCGTCAGGCCCGCGGGTTCGGCAGCGGCGCCGCGTCCGCCGCCGCCGCGCTCGGGGCGCTCGAGGATGAACACCTGGTTCGTCCTGCCCGCGATGAGGTTCAGATAATTCCGCGCCGGCAACGGCAGCGCGAGGATGCGCTGGCTGATGTTGTCGAAATCAATCTTCACCTCGGCGGGAGGTCTCGGCGCGGCCTTCTTCGCGCCGTCCTTGCCGGCATCGGCGGCGGGCTCGGCGGGTTTCGCGTCCGCGGGCTTCGCGTCGTCCTTCTTCTCCTCGACCTTTTCCTCGTCGCTTTCGGGAAGGAACGGCGACGGCAGGTCCTTCCGCAGCACGGCGAGGTAGATGCTGCGCGTGGACTGCCGCGTGTAGCTGGTCATCTCGAAGCCCTGGATGCTCGGCCCGATGTCCGTGCTCGCCGTGAAGTAGAGGTATCTGCCCGTGCGATCCCACGCCGGCGTGCGCGCGTCGCTCATGCCGTCGGTGACCTGGCGGCTCGTGGCGTCGGCGAGCGAGTGCACGAAGATGGCGCGCATCATCGTCGGGAGCTGCTTGTTGTAGGCGAGCCAGCGCGAGTCGGCGGACCACACCGGGCTGAAGCCGCTGCCGCCGAAGTTGAACAGGTTTGTGTCCACCTTCTTCGCCGCGCGCGTCTCGATGTCGAGCGTCCACAAGTTCAGCCGCTTGTCGCTGAACGCGATCTTCTTCGAGTCCGGCGACCACACGGGGCTGTAGTAGAACGACGGCTCCGGCAGCGGGATCTTCCGCACCTCGCCGCGGCCGGACTGCTCGCGCAGATGCAGCGCGTATTCGCCCGACTCGTCGCTGAAGAACGCGATCCAGCGGCCGTCCGGCGACCACGCGGGGTCGCGCTCGGCGGCGCCGGGCGTCGCGGTCAGGTTGCGCACGTCGCCCTTCTCGGAGGGCACGGTGAAGATGTCGCCGCGCGCCTCGAACACTGCGCGCGCGCCTGTCGGCGAAATCGCGGAGCCGCTGATGCGCGTGCCGACCTTTTCGAACCGCGCGCGCAGCTCGGGCAAATCGCCCGCGAGCGCCACGTCGAGCCGCTTCGCCTTGGCCGACCGGAGATCGAAGAGATTCAACGCGCCGAACTGCTCGAACGCGATCGCACCCGGCCCGAGCGACGCGGACTTCACGTCGAGGCCCGCGTTCGCCATCTCCTGCTTCACCTTCTTCGTCTTCGTGTCGTAGCTGAACAACGTCACTGGGCCGCTGCGGTCCGAGAGGAAATACACCTTGTCGCCTGCCCACATCGGGTTGAAGTCATTCGAGTTGTCGCGCGGGATCTTCTCGATGCGCGAATCGGAGAGGTCCGCGAGCCAGATCTTTGTCGTGCGGCCGCCGGCGTAACGCTTCCACGATTGGAACGCCCGCGCGATGGGCAGATACGCCATGCGCCTGCCGTCGGGCGAGAAGCAGCCTTCCTCCGCCATCGCGAGCGGCAGTTCGGACGGGAACCCGCCGTCGAGCGGAAGCGTGAAGAGGCGGTTGAAGCGGTTGTAGCTCGCGCGCCCCGAGCGGAAGAGGATGGACTTCCCGTCGGGCGACCAGCCGGCGACCGTGTCCGTGCCCGGGTGCCACGTCAGCCGCTGCGGCACGCCGCCCGTTGCGGGAACGGTGTAAACATCCACGTTGCCGTCATACTCGCCGGTGAACGCGATGAGCTTGCCGTCGGGCGAAAAGAACGGGTCCGTCTCCACGCCGACCCCCGTGGTGAGCCGCCGCGCCTCGCCACCTGAGCGTGGCACGATCCACAGGTCGCGCGCATGGACGAACGCCACGTGCGACTGCGACAGCGTGGGCTTGGTAAGCAGCAGTGGTGGCGGCGGAGACTTTTGCGCCTCCTTCCTTGGATCCGCCGCGAAACTCGCGGCGGCGAAGCAGGCGACGGCGGAGAGGACGAGCGACGAGGCGAGCGGGCGAGTGGGCGGGCAAATGGACATGATGCGAGGAGGTGAAGATTTCTGAGTGCTGCCGGATGTTTCTCGGAGCCCGCGCTGCGACGCAAGCGGAAGTTTCAACCGGGCCGTGCTCCGGCCGAATCGGCACCACACGCCGTCACTCGCGGGCGAGCGCCGAAGCGATGCTGTCCGCGTCGAACACGCATCCGCCCCAGGTGCCACCGCTGGCCGCTTGCAGCGCGGCCCACAGGCGCGTGTCGTCGGGCAATTGCGGATGCGGCGCGAGGTCTTCCCGCGGCGCGCGCGCGGCAAGAATCTCCGCGCCTTCCCCGGGAGTGAATTTGCGGCCGCCTTCGCCAATGAAATCCACGGTCGCGTCGAGCTTGGTCCGGTCCACGACAATGCGCAGCACGTCGCCGTCACGCAGCCTGCCGATGGGGCCGCCCGCGAGCGCCTCGGGGCCGACGTGCCCGATGCACGCGCCGGTCGAGACGCCGCTGAAGCGCGCGTCCGTCACAAGCGCGACGTGCTTGCCGAAGGGCAGGTGCTTGAGCGCACCGGTGAGTTGGTAGGTTTCCTCCATCCCCGTGCCCATCGGGCCGGCGCCCGCGAGCACAATCACGTCGCCGGCCTTGATGTCGCCGCGCTTGGTCGCACGGATGGCTTCGCGCTCGCTCGTGAACACGCGCGCCGGCCCTTCCTTGCGATACACGCCGTCGGCGTCCACGACGCTCGCGTCAATCGCCGTGGCCTTGATGACCGCGCCCTCCGGCGCGATGTTGCCGCGCGGAAACGCCACGGTGCTGGTCAGCCCTCGAGCCTTCGCCTGTTCCGGCGGCATGATGACGTCGTCGGGTTCAACGCCGTCCTGCTCGCGGAGAATCTCGCGAAACTTCGCGCGCCGTTCGGACTTCTCCCACGCATCGAGCACTGCGCCCAGCGTGGAACCGCTCGCGGACAGCACATCGAGTTCGAGCAAGCCGAGCCGGCGGAGGTGCAGCATCACTTCCGGCACGCCACCCGCGAGGAACACGCGCACGGTTGGGTGATACACCGGGCCGTTGGGCAGCACGCTCACGAGGCGCGGGACGTTGCGGTTCACTTCGATCCAATCCTCGACCGTTGGGCGGCGCAGCTTCGCGGCGTGCGCGATGGCGGGAATGTGCAGCAGCAGATTCGTCGAGCCGCCGAACGCCGCGTGGACGACCATTGCGTTGCGGATGCTGGCGTCCGTGAGCAAGTCGCGCGACTTGAGGCCGCGCTGTTCCAACGCCACGAGCGCGCGGGCCGATTGCACGGCGAGATCGGTCCACACCGGCTCGCCGGATGGCGCGAGCGCGGAATGTGGGAGCGAGAGGCCGAGCGCCTCACCGACGACTTGTGACGTCGCGGCGGTTCCCAGGAATTGACAGCCGCCGCCGGGCGAGCCGCACGCGCGGCAGCCGAGTTCCGCGGCTTGCTCGAGCGAAATCATGCCGTGCGCGAACCGCGCGCCGATGGTCTGCACGGCGCCGGCGTCCTCGCCGTCTGTCGGCGGAAGCGTGACGCCGCCGGGCACGAGCACGCATGGCAGGTCGCGCATTCCGGCGAGCGCCATCATCATCGCGGGCAGGCCCTTGTCGCACGTGGCGACGCCGAGCACGCCCGCGCGCGTGGGCAGCGAGCGGATGAGCCGTCGGAAAATCTGCGCGGCGTCGTTGCGATACGGCAGCGAGTCGAACATTCCGACCGTGCCCTGCGTCCGGCCGTCGCACGGGTCCGAGCAATACGCGGCGAAGGGAACGCCTTGCAGTCGCCGCAACTCCTCCGCTGCCGCGGCGACGAGCAAACCAATCTCCCAGTGGCCCGTGTGATAGCCGAGCGCGACGGGCCGTCCGTCCGGCGCGCGCAGTCCGCCCTGCGTGCTGATGATGAGATATTGTTTCCCGCGCAATGCGTCCGGGTTCCAGCCCATGCCGACGTTTTGCGTGAGACCGAAGAGGTCGCCGCTCGGCCGGTTGAGCAGCATGTCCGCGTCGAGCGGCAATTTGCCCGCGGGACCGGGCGCCTTCGAGCGGAGGCGGCAGATGTCCGGCGGCGCGGCGAACAGCTCGTGAAGCGTCATGCGCGGATTGAACGGCGTGCGGCGACGGTTGCCAATGGCCAAGTGCACCGCGACGCCTGCGCGGTCAGGCTCCTTGAAGTTTCGGGGGAAATTGTCTCGCCTCGACACGACAAGCCATTATCGTCGCGCCGTGATTCCCGCCGCCAGTTCCGGCGTCAGCCCAACGCGCACCCGTTATTGGGTCGTCGTTTTCGCGATCGTCCTCGCCGTCATTCAATACATCGATCGCGTGGCGATCTCGCAGTCCAAGGATGGCATCGTGCGCGACCTGCATTTTACCGACGCGCAGATGGGCGCGATCTTCGCGGCGTTCGGGCTGTCGTATGCGTTGTTCGAAATCCCGACCGGCTGGCTCGGCGACAAGCTGGGCGCGAAGAAGGTCCTCATCCGCGTGGTGCTGTGGTGGTCGTTTTTCACGGCGGTGACGGGCTGGGCGTGGAATTTCATGTCGATGTGGATCGCGCGCTTCCTGTTCGGGGCGGGTGAGGCAGGCTGCTTCCCAAACCTTACGAAGGCGTTCAGCGCGTGGCTGCCGCGCGATGAACGCACGCGCGCGCAGGCCATGATGTGGATGGGCGCGCGGTGGGGCGGGGCATTCACGCCGCTGCTCGTGGTGTGCGTGATGGCGTTCGTGACCTGGCGGACGGCGTTCCAGTTTTTCGCCCTGCTGGGCGTGGTGTGGGCGATCGTGTTTTGGCGCTGGTTTAGGGACTACCCGCGTGATCATCCCAAGGTCAATGCCGCCGAACTTGAGCTGCTCAAGGAAAACGAAGGCAACGTGTCCGGTCACGGCGATGTGCCGTGGCTCAAGCTCATCGCGCGCCCGAGCATGTGGCTGCTGTGGGGCCAGTATTTCTGCCTGAGCTACGGCTGGTATTTCTTCGTCACGTGGCTGCCCGACTACCTCAACACCAGCGGCCGGCCGATCCTTTCGAACGATTTCCTGCGGTGGCTCGCCACGCAGATGGAGGGCACGGTGCGGCCCGATCTCATCCAGCCGATCCTCAAGGCGGTGCTGGCGGGCGTGCCGCTGTTCTTCGGCGGCTTCGGCTCGCTGTTCGCGGGCCTCATCCAGAGCAGACTCATCGCGCGGGGCTTCCGCGTGGTGCCGGTGCGGCGGACCTTCGGGTTCGTCGGCTTCGCGGGCGCCTCGGCGCTGCTGATGACCTCGTTCTACATCCAGGATCCGTTGCTCGCGATGCTCGCGATGGGCATGGCGAGCTTCTGCAACGATCTGACGATGCCGGGCAGTTGGGCGTCGTGCATGGACATCGGCGGCAAATATGCCGGCACCGTCTCAGGCAGCATGAACATGATGGGCAACTTCGGCGGCATGGTCGGCCCGTGGGTCGTCGGCCTCGTGCTGGCGGCGACGACGGTGACAACCGCCGCGGGCACGATAAAGAACTGGGAACTGGTCTTCGCCATCTCGTCGGCTATCTACTTCCTCGGCGCGTTTTTCTGGCTGCTAATCGACCCGGTGACGCCGCTGGAAAAGTCTGAGCCTCCGCCGGTCGTGGCTTCCCCCTGACACCAGGCGTATCGAGATCAGTCTGCGATGAATGTCAGCCGGTTGCCGTCCGCGCTCGCTTTGATCCTCTCACCCGGCTTGAACCCGCCTTCGAGCAGTTTCATCGCAAGCGGGTCGAGCAGCCGTTCCTGGATCGCGCGTTTGAGCGGGCGCGCGCCGAACTGCGGGTCATAGCCTTCCCGCGCGAGGAACTTCCGCGCCGCCTTGTCCACGTCGAGCGTGAGGTGCTGCTGTGCGAGGCGCTCGTCGAGCCGCGCGAGCTGGATGTCCACGATGGCCGCCAGCTCGACCTCGTCGAGGCTGTGGAAGATGATCGTGTCGTCCACGCGGTTGAGAAACTCCGGACGGAAATGCCGCTTTAACTCGTCCTTCACGCGGCGCTCCATCTCGGCGCGCGCGCCGACGAGTTGCCGTTTCTCGCCGAGGCATTCCTGGATGACCGGCGAACCGATGTTGCTGGTCATGATGATGACCGTGTTCTTGAAATCCACCGTGCGGCCCTGGCCGTCCGTGAGCCGGCCGTCGTCGAGCACTTGCAGCAGCACGTTGAAGACGTCGTGGTGCGCCTTTTCGATCTCGTCGAAGAGCACGACCGAGTAGGGCCGGCGCCGCACGGCTTCGCTGAGCTGGCCGCCTTCCTCGTAGCCCACGTAGCCCGGCGGCGCGCCGATGAGCCGCGCCACGGTGTGCTTCTCCATGTATTCCGACATGTCAATCCGCACCATCGCCTGCTCGTCGTCGAAGAGGAACTCGGCGAGCGCGCGGGCGAGCTCGGTTTTGCCCACGCCGGTCGGGCCGAGGAAGATGAACGAGCCGACGGGACGATGCGGGTCTTGCAGGCCGCTGCGGGCGCGGCGGACGGCGTTGCTCACGGCCTTCACCGCCTCGCGCTGACCAACGACGCGCGCGGCGAGGCGCTCCTCCATCTTCACGAGTTTCGTCCGCTCGCCTTCGAGCATCTTGGTGACGGGGATGCCGGTCCACGCGGAGACGACTTTCGCGATGTCCTCGTCGGTGACTTCCTGCCGGAGCAGCGTGCTGCGGGCTCCGGGCTCCGATGTCTTCTTCACGATCGTCGCGAGCTTGCGCTCCAACTCCGGCAGCCTGCCGTATTGGATCTCGGCCGCCTTCTGCAAGTCGCCGCGGCGCTGCGCCTGTTCGAGCCCGGTCCTCGCCTGTTCGAGTTGCGCGCTCACAAGGCGCACGGCGTTGATCGCGGCCTTCTCGTCCTGCCATTGCGCGGTGAGCGCGGCGGATTGCACCTTCAAGTTCGCAAGCTCGGCGTCGAGTTTCATGAGCCGCGAACGGCTCGCGTCGTCCTTCTCCTTCGCGAGCGACGTGCGCTCGATTTCGAGCTGCAAGATCTGGCGGTCGAGCCGGTCGATGTCTGTGGGCTTGGAATCGAGTTCCATCTTCAGGCGCGAGGCCGATTCGTCCATCAAGTCCACCGCCTTGTCGGGCAGAAAGCGGTCGGCGATGTAGCGGTGCGAGAGGGTCGCGGCCGCGACGAGCGCGGCGTCCTGGATGCGCACGCCGTGGTGGACTTCGTAACGCTCCTTGAGGCCGCGCAGGATGCCGATGGTGTTCTCGACGCCCGGCTCGGCGACGAGCACCGGCTGGAACCGCCGCTCGAGCGCGGGATCCTTCTCGAGGTGCTTCCGATACTCGTCGAGCGTGGTCGCGCCGATGCAGCGCAGTTCGCCGCGCGCCAGCGGCGGCTTGAGCATGTTGCCCGCGTCCATCGCGCCGTCGGCCTTGCCCGCGCCGACGATCGTGTGCAGCTCGTCTATGAAGAGGATGATGCGTCCCTCGCTCGCGGTGACTTCCTTGAGGAACGCCTTGAGCCGGTCCTCGAACTCGCCGCGATACTTCGCGCCGGCGATCATCGCGCCGAGGTCCATCGCGACGAGCCGCTTGTTCTTGAGCGACTCCGGCACGTCGCCGCTCACGATGCGGCGTGCGAGGCCCTCGACGATCGCCGTCTTTCCCACGCCGGGCTCGCCGATGAGCACGGGGTTGTTCTTCGTGCGGCGCGTGAGCACCTGCATCACGCGGCGGATCTCGTCGTCGCGGCCGATGACCGGATCAATCCTGCCCGCGCGGGCGAGCGCGGTGAGGTCCTTGCCGTATTTCTCGAGCGCCTGGAACTTGTCCTCGGGGTTCGGGTCGGTGACGCGCTGGTTGCCGCGCAAGTCGGCGAGCGCCTTGAGCACGGCGTCGCGCTTGAGATTGTGCGCAGCCAACAGCGTCTTCAGCGCCGCGCCACCCTCCGAGAGCAAGCCGAGCAGCAGGTGTTCGGTGGAAACGTATTCGTCCTTCAGCCTGCCCGCCTCCGCGGTGGCGGCTTCGAGCGACTTGCCCAGTGCGCGGCCGACGAAGATGTCCGTGGGGGTTGTGCCGTGGACTTTCGGGCGCTGTGCGAGCGCGGCGTCGAGGTCGGCCTGCAATCGCGGCAGGGCGGCGCCGAGCTTCTTGAGCAGCTCGGGCACGAGGCTCTCCGGTTGCGCGAGGAGCGCGGACAAGAGGTGCTCGCCCTCGAGTTCCTGATGCGAGTGATCGCGCGCGGCGCCCTGCGCGGCTTGCAGCGCTTCCTGCGCCTTGGTGGTGAAACGGTCCAGTTGCATGGCGAATCAAGTTGCAGCCGCGATGCCAGCGGCGCGGGGCTGGAATTGGCCGGGATTGCGCGGGAATTGGCGTGGGGGAGGGAATCACCGGCTGTGACAGTGGAGTGGGAAGCGCGCAGGATTGGCACGCAGCACCACCCGGAAGGCGCGGCCAGGAGCCGACGCTCACTTCAACAAGCGCGGGGAAACGAAGCAGCCTAAAAAACCTCGGCCCACTTGGCCGGGTCCTTGAGCATGCGCTCGCGCAGAAGCCGGACCGGAGGCGCGCCGAAGCCGAGCATGGTGTCGTGAAAGCGCCGGAGCGAATACTTCGCGCCTTCCTGCGCCTGCCAGTCGGCGCGGAGTTTCAGAATCTGCAGCTTGCCGATCGTGTAGAGGCAATAGCCGGGGTCGTAGGTGCCGCGCGTGGCCTCGGATTGCGCGGGCTTCGCCTCGTAGTAGCAGTTGGCCTGGAAGAATCTCGTCGCGTCCTCGACGGACATCCCCTCGCAGTGCATTCGGATCGCGCAGACGAACCGGCACAATCGCAGCAGCGCCTCGTCGGACTGCGCGAGCCGGTACTTCGCGGCGCGAAGCGTGTCCTCGACGGTCGGCTTGGGGCCGCGCGGGGCGGGGAAGCCCTCGTCCAGCAGCATTTGCTCCGTGTAATGCGCCCACCCCTCGACGAATGCGTAGCTGGTGAACACCTTTTCCACGGCCGTGGCTTGCGAGGCGTTGAGGTGCAGGAATTGCGCGTAATGCCCGGGATACGCCTCGTGGATGCTCACCACGTCGGTGGTGTAGTAGTTGAACGCCGTGAGCCACTCCTCCTTCTGCGCCGCGGGCCAGTCCTTCTCCGTCGGCGTCACGTAATAGTAGGCTTCGGTCGCCGTCGTCTCGAACGGCCCCGGCGTGTCCATCGAGGCGAAGCTCGTCGCCCGCAGGAACGCCGGCGTCTCCTCCACGCGCGCGCGCACCGCGCTCGGGAAGGTGATCACGTCGCGATCCACGCAAAACCGCCGGATGGCCTCGAGGTTGCGGCGCGTGTCCGGGATGAGCCCCGCCTCGGTCGGGTGATCTTTCTGGATCGCCTTGAACACCTCGATCGCGGGCTTGTCCGGGGCAATGAGCTTCGCGGTCGCGGCGAACACCGCCTGCTCGCGCTGCAACTCGCGCATCGCCACGGCCAGCAGTTCGTCGGGCGCGGGCTCGATCAACTCCGACACGCGCAGCATCCGGGCGAACTTCTCCCGGCCGAGCGCGAAGCCCGCCGTGGCGCGCGGCAGCCGCTCCTTCTCGAGCCACGACGCAAAGCCGCGCAGCTCGGCGACCGCGTTCGTGTTCGCCGCGGCGAAGGCCGCCATGAGCGACTCGTCGTGAACCTCCTCGAGCGCGGCGACAAGATCCTTCGCAAGGAAATCCGCGCCGGCGGTCGCGATTTCGATGGCCGTCTCGACAAACGGCCGGGGCAGCTCCGCGTCGAGGTTCGCCCGCGCGGCGGCGAACAGCGCGGGCGCGCCCGCAAGGATGGACGTGATCGAGCGCACGCGCTGGCCGATGGGCGCGAAGTTGCGCTTGATGTAGATGTTCACGTCCAGCACACCCGCGTAGGTCATCGGGTTGCGCCGGAACGCGGCGGCGTCCTCGAACTGGAACAGCTCCCCGCGCACGGCCGTTTGCAGGAGGCGCAGGTCGTGACGGGCGCGCGGGCCGAGCGGGCGCGCGGCGGCGGCCACAAGCCGCTCTTCGAACCGCTTCAACCGCGCGAGTTCCGCGTCGAGCGACGCGCGGCTGAAATCTGTCACGCGCCCGTCGTAAGCGTGGAGCCCGAGCGCCGTGCCGAGCTGCGGACGCCACGCCAGCCAGCCGGAGATGAACTCGTCGGCCAGCCGGTCGAACTGAACGTCGTGGTCGGTGAAGGTGACGCGCGGCGGCGGCTGTGGCGCGGCGCACGAGGCCAGCAACAAGGCAACGGCGAGCCACGACAGCACGGATTTCATGCGTGGAGACTGCCCTCGCGGAGGGCGCATTGGGAAGGCGAAAACGAGGGAACGGCTGCCCGCGCCAAACAGTCCACTCGTGTGAACCGTTCAGCGCCGACGGGTTCGATGGCACCCTATTTGAAGGTGTCGGTGACGGGGCCGCCGGAGGTGAGCTGCTCGACGCGGTTGGTGCGGCGGTTGACCACGTCCATGCCGTAATCCAACTGCGCGATGATGGCGGCGCCCTTCACGTTGGCAAGCCGGGTGAGGCGGCTGGCCGGTTTCGTTCACTTCTTCGCGCCGGCCTTTTTCATCACGTCCGAGAGCTTCACGGGCGTGCCGCCCTGGCGCTTGCTTTCGTCGGCGGCTTCCATGAAGGCGAACAGTTCGAGGGTTTCCTCCGCGGGCACGGGCGGGACGCCGGTCTGGAAGAACTTCACGATCTCGCGCAGCAGGCCCGAGTAGTCGCCGCCGGGTTTCTGGTCGAGCACGGTCTTGCTGCCGTAGGCGGTGACGCGATACGGCGCGGAGCCGTCGCGGATGCCGCGGAAGATGCCGACGCGGCCGCCCTTCCAGACGCCGGTGACGATGTCGGTGCCGGGGGTGGAGGTGCGGGTGACGGTTTCGCAGCCGGTCCCCATGACGGTGTAAAGGGCCTCGGCCGCGTGGACGCCATACCAGAAGAGGTCGGGGTGCGACTTTTCGAGCGAACAGGGCCCGGTGGAAAGGGCGCCGCGGATTTCGCCAAGCGCCGTGTTCGACTTCAATTCGACGAGTCCCGGGTAGTAGCGGAGCGAGGAGGAGCTGAAGACGGGCACGTTGGCCTCCTTCGCGAGCCGGAAGATCTCGATCGCGTCGCGAAGCGAGCCGGCGACGGGTTTGTCAATGAACAGCGGCTTCTTCGCGGCGATCACGGGGCGGGCCTGCGCGAGGTGCGGGCGGCCGTCCACGCTCTCGAGGAGGACGGCGTCCACGTCGCGGCACATGGCCTCGATGGAGTCGTAGAGCTTGACGCCGTATTTCTCGGTGAGGGTCTTGGTGAAGCCCTCGACGCGGTCGGCGCTCGAGGGGAGGTCGGGGCTGCCGCCCTTGAAGGCGGCGACGACTTTCGCGCCGGGGATGTGGTTCTTGTTGGCCGGGTCGTTGAGGATGCCGGTGAAGGCGGTGACGTGGGAGGTGTCGAGGCCGATCATCCCGAGGCGCAGGTCCGCGGCGGAAGCGACGGCGAGTGCGAGGCACGGGGCGAGCAGGAGGGCGGAGAGTTTCATGGAATGTGGTGGTGAGAGTAGCCACGGCCGCGCCGCGGTGTCAAAGGCTGCGGCGCGCCCCAACGAAGCTGGGGCGCCGGTCGCCGGATCGGAGGTCAGTTCACGAACGACGCCTCGTTCGCGAGCAGCAACGCATGCGCGTATTCGGCCCACACGCTGAGCGGCTTGACGGCCGCGGCAGGCCGGCCTTGGGGCGGGCGGGCGGCGCCTTTCTTGCCCTGGGGCGACGCCTGCGCGACTTGCACGGGCGGCGCCGCCGGCGCGGAGACGGTGCTGCCGGCGGGGGCGTCCTCAAAG